>Ga0183260_10001272_pt1 | contig 21302 bp, 21 predicted proteins | sample AntDrymUQ4972206_2_FD_129768 | JGI IMG/M metagenome (GOLD analysis project Ga0183260, IMG submission 129768) | Polar desert sand microbial communities from Dry Valleys, Antarctica - metaG UQ497 (22.06) (version 2) (version 2) | ecosystem: Environmental > Terrestrial > Soil > Desert | place...
GACCTCGAGCACGCCCGCGAGGTCCTCGACGAGGACCACTACGACATCGAGCAGGTCAAGGACCGCATCCTCGAGTTCCTCGCCGTCCGCAAGCTCGCGCCCGAGCGCGGCGGGTCGACGATCCTGTGCTTCGTCGGCCCCCCGGGGGTCGGCAAGACCTCGCTCGGCCGCTCCATCGCCCGGGCGCTGGGCCGCTCCTTCGAGCGCATCAGCATCGGCGGCGTGCGCGACGAGGCAGAGATCCGCGGACACCGGCGCACCTACATCGGCGCGATGCCCGGCACGATCATCCGGGCGCTGCGCGACGCGGGCGCCGAGAACCCGCTGTTCATGATCGACGAGATCGACAAGATGGGGACCGACTACCGGGGCGACCCCGCCTCGGCGATGCTCGAGGTGCTCGACCCCGAGCAGAACTCCTCGTTCCGCGATCACTACCTCGACGTGCCTTTCGACCTCTCGAAGATCATGTTCGTCACCACCGCCAACACCCTGGACACGATCCCGGGGCCGCTGCGCGACCGCATGGAGGTCATCCAGCTCGCGGGCTACACCGAGGAGGAGAAGCTCGAGATCGCCAAGCGCTACCTGGTGCCGCGCCAGATCGAGCGCAACGGCCTCAAGCGCTCGCGCATCGCCTTCGCCGACGCGGCGCTGAAGGCGATCATCGCCGATTACACGCACGAGGCCGGCGTGCGCAACCTCGAGCGCGAGATCGGGACGGTGTGCCGCAAGGTCGCCCGCCAGGTGGCCGAGGGCAAGGTCTCAAAGAAGGTCAGCATGTCGGCCAAGCGCGCCCGCGAGCTGCTGGGCAAGCGCCGGTTCTTCACCGAGGTCCGGCGGCGCACCTCGCGCCCGGGAGTCGCCACCGGGCTGGCGTGGACGCCCGCGGGCGGGGACGTCCTCTTCGTGGAGGCCACGTCGATGCCCGGCTCGGGCAAGCTGACCATCACCGGCCAGCTCGGGGAGGTCATGCGCGAATCAGCGCAGGCCGCGCTCTCCTATCTTCGCGGCCACGCCGAGGAGGTCGCGCCCCTGCTGCCCCAGGACTGGTTCGCGACCCACGACATCCACGTCCACGTGCCGGCCGGAGCGATCCCCAAAGACGGGCCGAGCGCCGGGATCACCATGGCGACGGCGCTGTTCTCACTGCTCTCCGGGCGAGCGGTGCGCGACGACGTGGCCATGACCGGAGAGATCACGTTGACCGGCCAGGTGCTGCCCATCGGCGGCCTGAAGGAGAAGGCGCTGGCGGCGCAGCGCAGCGGGATCAGCACGGTGATCGCCCCTCGCCTCAACGAGCAGGACGCCGACGACATCCCCGGCCATCTGCGCGCCGACCTGGACTTCCGCTGGGTCGACCAGGTCGGCGCGGTCTTCGACGCCGCGCTCGAGGACGCCAACGGGCGGCGCCCGCGCCGCTGAGCGGCTCCGCGGATTGAGCGTGGCGACCCGGCATGTCCGGGTATGCTCCGGACACCCAGCACACGTCCTGAGGAGTCGAATGGCAGCCAAGAAACAGGCCGCAAAGGGCGCGGCGAAGGCCGGGAAGGCCTACTCGAACGCGCGCACCAACCCCTACCTCCAGCGGCTCGTCGCCGACGCCGAGCTCCGCGAGAACGTTCGTGAGGCGTACGAGTCGGCCCGCAAGGCCTACGGGCGGATGGCCAACGGCAAGACGCCGTCGAAGGTCCTCTTCGAGGACAAGAAGTTCCAGAAGGAGCTCTCCAACGCCGCCGAGTCGCTGCGCGACGCGGGGGCGACCCTGCGCCAGAGCCCCAAGCGCAAGAAGCGTCTCGGGGTCGGCAAGCTGCTCCTGCTCGGCGTCGTGGGCGGCGTCGCCGCGCTCGCGCTGAGCGAGGGGCTGCGCTCCAAGGTGCTCGACCTCCTCTTCGGCGCCGAGGAGGAGTTCGACTACAGCTCGACGACCGCGCCGCCGGCCCCCGCGCCGGAGCCCGCGGCGTCGAGCACCTGACCGCTTCACAGGGTCGGGTTGGTCGAGCATGCGGAGGCGCCCTCGGGGCGCCTCCGTCAGTTAAAGGGAAGGGGGGAGACGGGGAGACGGCGGCTAGGGGCTTCGGGCGGGGGCTGGCGGCTTCGGGCGGGGGCTGGCTATTCGGGCGGGGGAGCGCCGGACTCGCACTTGCTTGCGCTCTCGTCGGCGGGCTTCTTCTCGATGCACTCGGTCGTCTCGCCCTTGAAGCCCTTCTTGGCGTAGCCGTCGGAGCCTCTGAGGGCATCTTCCTCGGTCTTGTAGAAACCCGCCCACACGATCCAGACGCCGGCGGCGAAGTTCTCGTACTTGCTCCCGTCGAGGATGCCGGCCACCACGCCCTTCTCCTTCGCCTTGCGCGCGAGCTTCTCGGCCTCCGCCTTGCTCGTGGTCGAGCGCAGGACGACGGTCCACGCCTTCTTCTTGGCGGGCCACTTGTCGACGGGCTCGGGCGGGGCGGGCGTTGGGGCGGGCGCAACGGAGGGGCCGGTGCTGCCAGTGCTCGGCACGGCGGCGGCGCCCGGGTCCGCAGCGCCGGCAGACGAGCCGGAGTCAGACTTGGAGGGTAGCTTCGGGCCCTTGTCGTCGGTCTTGTTCTTGCTCGTCTTCGGCGCGGCGGGCGAGGTCAGCGTGGGGACGTTGGACCCCTGGGGCGTTGGGACGTCGGGAACCTGGGGCTCTGGCGTCGGAGCCGCGGCGACCATCTTGCGGACGGTCTTGGCCTTGGCGATCTCCGCGTCCTTGGCGACCTCGCTCAAGGCGAGCACGAGCCCCGCGAGGAAGATGAGCGCCACGGAGGCCATGACGGCTGCGGGCTGGTGCCAGCGCGTGGTGGTGTCCTCGATCCGGCTACCGCACTCCAGGCACCAGTCCTGGACGGGCGAGGCGCCGGCGCCGCACTCCCGGCACGAGCGGCCGGCCACGGGCGCAGTCGCGCCGGCGACACGGGAGAAACCCTCCTGCCGCTCGATACTGGGGAAGATGCAATCGAGTAAGCGCTTCATCAACGGTTCCCGCCAACCGGAGCGCAAGTATAAGCGCGACGCGTCGGTCTGTGCTGCGGTTACCCGCGAGGGAGCCGGAAGATGTGCGAGCTCGCCTGGAGCGAGCCGGGTCGCGAGCTGACGCCCACCACGCCGCGCCGGCGTGGCGTGCGCCCGCTCGCTCCAGGGCGCCGCCTAGGATGCGGTGGCGCCGTGACCGTCGAGCCCATCACGATCCTCCTCGTCGAGGACAGCCCGAGCGACGTGCTGCTCACCCAGGAGGCGCTGCGCGACGCGAAGATCGCCAACGAGCTCCACATTGCCCGCGACGGCGAAGAGGCGATGGCCGCGCTGCGCCGGGAGGGCGCGCACGCGGGCCATCCACGGCCCGACATCGTCATCCTCGACCTCAACCTTCCGCGCAAGGACGGGCGCGAGGTCCTGCGCGAGATCAAGGGCGACGACAACCTGAGGACGATCCCGGTGATCGTCCTCACCACCTCCTCGAGCGAGCGCGACGTTCTCGAGGCATACGACAACTACGTGAACTGCTACCTGACCAAGCCGATCGACTTCGAGGAGTTCATCGACGTCGTGCGCTCGATGGAGCACTTCTGGGTCTCCGTCGTGCGCTTGCCTTCGGGTTGAGCGAGCGTCTCCGAGCCCTCCGCCCGGCTCGCGTGACGCTCTTCGTCGCGATCGCTCTGGTCACGGTGCTCGTCCTCGCACAGCTCGCTCTGCCGCCGCTCGCGGAACGGAGCCTGCGGGGTCGCCTCCAGGATGACGCCCAGGTCGAGCGCGTCGAGGTGCGCGCCTTCCCGGCGGTGAAGCTGCTCTGGCGCCACGCCGACCGCGTGGAGGTCGCGCTCGGAGAGCTGCGGTCGGGCAGCGGGGGGATCGCGGACCTCCTCGACGACGCAAGAGGTATCGGCGAGGTGGACGCGCGGGTGCGGACGCTGCGAACCGGAAGGCTGATCCTGCACGGCGCCCGACTGCGCAAGGACGGCGACCTGGTTGCGGGCGAGGCCCGGGTGACCGACGCCGACCTGCGCGCCGCGCTGCCGGCGAGCTTCACGGTGCGACCCGTGCGGGTGGAGGGGACCGACCTGGTGATCGAGGGCAGCATCCGCCTGCTGGGGCGCTCGGTCGGCCTCAAGGCCAGGCTCGTCGTCCGCGACGGCGCGATCGTCATCCAGCCGGAGGGAGTGCCGCTCGTCGGCGGCTTCCTGGCGATCACCGTCTTCAGCGACCCGCGCCTGCGCGTCGACTCCGTCGGGGCGAGAGCCGCGCCGGGCGGGTTCATCGTGACCGCGCGCGGCCGGCTGCCCTGACCGAGCCCGCGGGGCGGCTTCATCGTGACCGCGCGCGGCCGGCTGCGCTAGCCGGAGCCGCGCTCGAGCTTCGGACTCTGCCACGGGGCCTCGAGCCGCCGCGCGAGCTCGTCGGCCACCGCGCCGGCGGCGACGCGCTCCTGGCGCAGCGAGTCGCGATCGCGCAGCGTCACCGACCCGTCCCGGGCGGTCTGGTGGTCGACGGTGATCGCCCACGGCGTGCCGATCTCGTCCTGGCGGCGGTAGCGACGGCCGATCGAGCCCCCTTCGTCGTACTCGGCGGGCATCCGCCGGCGGACCTCCTCGAAGATGCGCCGCGCCGCCTCGGGCTGGCCCTCCTTGCGCAGCAGGGGGAGGACCGCCACCTTGACCGGGGCGAGCAGCGGGTGGAGGCGCAGCACGGTGCGCGTCTCGCCCTCGACCTCCTCCTCGTCGTAGGCGTCGACCAAGAAGGCGAGCGCGGCGCGGTCGGCGCCAGCCGCCGGCTCGATCACGTACGGGACGTAGCGCTCGCCGGACTGCTGGTCGAAGTACTCGAGCTTCTCGCCGGAGAACTGCATGTGCTGCTTCAGGTCGAAGTCGCCGCGGTTGGCGATCCCCTCGAGCTCCTGCCAGCCGATGGGAAACAGGTACTCGACGTCGGCCGTGGCGCTGGAGTAGTGGCTGAGCTCGTCGGGCTCGTGCTCGCGCAGGCGCAAGTGATCGGGACGCAGGCCGAGGCGCTCGTACCAGTCCCGGCGGGCCTGCTTCCAGTAGGCGTAGGACTCGGGTGCCTGGTCGGGCGCCACGAAGAACTCCATCTCCATCTGCTCGAACTCACGCGTCCGGAAGATGAAGTTGCCCGGCGTGATCTCGTTGCGAAAGGACTTGCCGATCTGGGCGATCCCGAAGGGCGGCTTCTTGCGCGCGAACTGGAGCACGTTCTTGAAGTTGACGAAGATCCCCTGGGCGGTCTCGGGACGCAGGTAGGCGACCGATCCGGAGTCCTTGACGGGCCCGACGGTGGTTTCGAACATCAGGTTGAACTCGCGCGCTTCGGTCAAGTCGCACTCGGGCCCCTGGCCGGGATGGAGGGAGGGCTTGCGCGGGCACTGCGCGTCCTCGAGCTTGTCGGCGCGGAAGCGCTGCCCGCATGCACGGCAGTCGACGAGCGGGTCGGTGAAGCCCGCGAGATGCCCGCTGGCCTCCCACACCCGCGGGTGCTGGAGGATGGCCGAATCGAGCGCCACGACGTCGTCGCGCTCCTGGAGCATGGCGTGCCACCAGCGCGCCTTTACGTTGCCCTTGAGCAGCACGCCGTAGTGCCCGTAATCGTAGGTCGAGCCCAGCCCGCCGTAGATCTCCGAGCTCGGGAAGACGAAGCCGCGGCGCTTGCTCAGCGCGGTGATCTTGTCCATCGTGACGGCGTCGTCGGGCACGGCTGAGCACGATACCCCGCTCCTATACTCAGGTCCGATGCCGATCTACGAGTACCGCTGCGAGAACGGGCACACCTTCGAGGTGCTACAGCGGATGGCCGACCCCCCAGTCATCGCCTGCGAGACGTGCGACGCGCCGGTACAGCAGGTGTTCCATCCGATCGCGGTGCACTTCAAGGGAAAGGGCTTCTACAACACCGACTACGGCACCAAGAACCGCCAGCGCGAGACAGCGGCGGCCGGTGAGAGCTCGGGCAGTGACGGCAAGGGCGAGAGCTCGGGCGAGGGCAAGAAGGACGACGGCAAGAAGGGCGAGGGCAAGAAGGACGATGGTACGAAGAGCGAGGGCAAGAAGGGCGAGGGAACGAAGGGCGGCGGGGCGAAGAAGGCTGAGTCATCCTCCGCTTCCTCGAAGTCCTCTTCGAGCTCCAAGTCTGAGTGACTCTGGTCGGCGCCCGTTGCACTCCCCGTTCGGGACGGGCACCTCCGCGGCGAGCACCACGTCGAATTCTACAGCCGCAGTCGCGGCACCCGGATGCCAGCCGACCCACGAGCACCTGGGCGCATTGCATGCCTGACCTGCCCACCGGCGTCCCGGGCGGCGAGAGCCCGCGTGCAGCCTCGATCCAATCTCAACCCTTGAGGAACTTGCGGACCTCCGAGCGCTTCTCCTGCTCGGAGACCACGAGGCCCTGGCCACCGTCGGGCAGTGTCTCCGACCCCGAAGGCTTGACGACACGCGTTGGGGGGGAGCCTCCGAGGACGAGATCGATGAACAGACCGATCAGCGACGGACCGCCCATGTCGCTGCGGATTGCCTGGGGCGCCGACCACGACACCCAAGGCAGCCGTAAGAAGGTGCCGAGGGAAACGACCCGGTTCTTGATCGCCCCGATGACCTGCTGCTGGCGCTGCGCGCGGTTGATGTCGTTCTCGCGCGGATTGCAGTCGTTGGAGCGGATGCGCGAGAGCGCGAGGACCTGCCGGCCGTTGAGGTGACGGGTCTGGCCCCGCCTGAAGCGGATCGTCACGCCACCGTTCCTCGTTCCCCCGTCCACCTTCGCGCGAATGCATCGCCGGGCGGTGAAGTCGATGCCTCCGAGCGAGTCGACGAACTCGGGGAAGTTCTCGAAGTCCACCTCGACCACGTGGTTGACCTCTACGTCGAGGAAGCTCTTGACGGTGCGGATCGCCAGCTGCGGCCCGCCGATTGCATAGGCCGCGTTGATCTTGTTGCGACCGCCGTCGGGGATGTCGACGATCGTGTCGCGGGGGATCGAGAGCCGGGCGGACTTCCCGCCGCCGACGCGGAGGAGCATGATCGAGTCCGAGCGGCTGGGCTGCCCGACCTTGTTTGCCCCCCGCTCCAGTGAGCCGCTGGACCGGGCGTCCGAGCCGAGCACCAGTACCGTCGAGCCCGACAGGACGACGTTGCCACCGCCGTCGAGCGCGTTGCGGGCGGCGCTGGAGACGTTGTCGCGGCGCAGCTGCGCGCTGACCAGGAAGAGCACGAGCGAGAGCCCGAGCCAGAAGATCACGGCGAAGACCGCGCAGAAGACCAGCTGGCGCCATTCGAACCGGCGTCTGCGCCGGCGGTCCGGCTCGCCCCGCAGCTCGTCGAGCCCCTCGAGCTCTCGGTCGCGGCGGCCGCGCACCCGGTCCAGGAGCCCGGGCTTCGAGCGGTAGAGGGTGTAGCCGCCGCGTTCCTCTCCCGGCGCGGCGCGAGCCTTTCCCGGCGCCGAGACCGGCCCACGTGGCTTCCTCGCCCCCGCCTCCGCACGCGGCCCGGCGTCGCCGACGCCCGGCTCATCCGGAGGGGGCCGCTCGCTACGGGCTGCCGGCTCGCTCGGATCCTGCTTGTCGCGCCGCCCCTCCCGCTTCTGGCCGACGCGGCGACCCCCGCGGTAGAGCGTGTAGTCCGAGCGCTCCTCGCCCTCCGGCGGGCGCCGTGGAGGCTCGGGTGGGTCCGGCATCGGCCGCGTATAGTGGCTCACATGGCGGTCGGCTGCGTCGTCGGCGTCGACCTCGGCGGCACGAAGCTGCTGGCCGGCTCGGTGGACTCCGACCTCAACGTGCACCATCGTGCCCGGCGCGTCGCCCAGGGGGTGGAGCAGCCGGCGCTCATCGAGCTCGTACGCGACGCCGTCGAGGAGGTCATCGCGGCGACCCCGCACGAGGTGATCGGCGTCGGCTTCGGGATACCGTGCCTCATCGACCAGCGGACGGGGACGGCGGTGATGGCCGTCAACCTCGCGATCAACGACCTCGCTTTCGGCGACGTGATGGCCGAGCGCCTGGGCCTTCCGGTCTTTGTCGACAACGACGCCAACTGCGCCGTGCTCGCCGAGCACCGCCACGGCGCCGCGCGAGGGGCCGACCACGTCGTGCTGCTGACGATCGGGACCGGGATCGGCGGCGGCCTCGTCCTCGGCGGCGAGGTCTACCGCGGCGCGGTCGGCGCGGGGGCCGAGCTCGGCCACTGCGTCGTGGACATCGACGGCCCGCGCTGCCAGGGCCAGTGCCCGAACCGCGGGTGCCTGGAGGCCGTCGCCTCGGGGACCGCGCTCGCGCGCGAGGCGCGGCGGCTGGCCGAGGAGCAGCCGGGCTCGGCGCTTGGGCGGGCGCTCGCGACCGGCACCGCGATCACCGGCATCCTCGCGACCGAGCTCGCACACGACGGCGACCCCACCGCCCGGGAGGCGGTGGAGCTCATCGGTCGCCGGCTCGGGGTGGGCATCGCGAGCTACGTCAACGTGTTCAACCCCGAGGTCGTCGTCATCGGCGGCGGAGTGGTGGCCGCCGGCGAGATGCTCCTCGCGCCCGCACGCGAAGAAGTCGCCGCGCGCGCATTGCCCCCCTCACGCGACGTCGTGTCCATCCGCGCCGCGCACTTCGGCGCCGAAGCCGGCATGGTGGGCGCCGCGACGCTCGCCGCGGAGGGGATTGCCGCGCGGGGGAGGGCGGCGGCATGAGCCGCGAGTACGCAGGTCAGGCGAGGAGCTCGACGTCCACGTTCAGCGTCCGGTAGACGTCAAGTGCGCGTCGATCGCGGGTGGCTAGAGCGAGTCCATGCTCTGCTGCTGCCGCGCCGACCAGCGCGTCGTACACCGAACCCCCCGCGATGCCGTTGAGCTCGAGCTGAGCGAGGAGTGCCTTGGCTGCTCGGGCGCTGAGGAACCTCGAGTGCGGGAAGTTCGCGGCGAGCAGCCGGGCGACGGTGGCCGGCGTGCGGCGCGCCGGGGGCGGAAGTCGGGTAAGCACCGAGAACGCCTCGAAGGCGGCATGCCCCGCAAGTCCCAGTCGGCGGTCAGCCAATGCCTCGAAGGTCGCCTCATGATGTTGGTGGTCGCCGACGGTGAGAGCCACAGCGACGCTCGTGTCGACGAGCAGTTCTGAGCCGGCCCTACTGCTGGTCGACATCGCGAAGCGAGCGCACGGCGTCGTCGTCGATGACGGCTCCAGAAGGCGGGATCACCAGTCGCCCCCCCCTCTCGTCCAGTGACTCCGCTGCAAGCGGCTCCACTCGGATCCCGGTCCCGTCAGCGACCACCTCCACTACTCCGGGCCGGAGACCGAGGCGTTCTCGCAGAGACTTGGGAATGACGAGGCGCCCTGCCTTGTCGATGGTAGCTTTCATGCCTAAAGGATACCAGTCCAATGCCTAGAATTTGCCTCAAATGGGCGCTACCTTGGCGTGGTTGCCCGGCTTCCGATCCAACGTCCAAGAACGGTGGCAATGACCGCTTACTCGGCGCAAGGAAGTCAGCCCGGAGGTCACTTGGTCGTCTGCCCGACGCCGATCGGCAACCTCGAGGACGTGACCCTTCGGGTCCTCTCGGCCCTGCGCGACGCCGACCTCGTCGCCTGTGAGGACACGCGGCGCACGCGGGTTCTGCTCGACCGCTACGGCGTGCGCGCGGAGCTGCTCAGCTACCACGAGCACAACGAGCGCGAGCGGGCCGCGCAGCTCGTCGAGCGCATGCGCGGCGGGGCGGTCGTCGCGCTGGTCTCCGACGCCGGGATGCCGCTCGTCTCTGACCCCGGCTTCGTCCTCGTCCAGGGCTGCGTCGCGGCCGGTCTCGCCGTCGAGGTGCTCCCGGGGCCCTCGGCCGCCATCGCGGCACTGGTGGCCAGCGCGCTTCCCGCCGATCGCTGGCGCTTCGCCGGGTTCCTTCCGCGCAAGCGCGCGGAGCTCCAGGCGCTCTTCGCCTCGCCCGAGACGCTCGTGGCCTTCGAGTCCCCACGCCGGATCGCGGCGTCGCTCGGCCTCCTGGCCGAGCTCGACCCAGACCGCCCCGTCGCCGTCTGCCGTGAGCTGACCAAGCTCCACGAGGAGGTCGTGCGGGGCACGGCGTCCGAGACGGCGCGCCGTTATGAGGGGCGGCCGCCGAAGGGCGAGGTCGTGCTCGTGGTGGGTCCGGCGAGCGAGGCACCGAGCGACATCGAGCCCGCGCTCGCCGCGCTGCACCGTCTGGTCGAGGCGGGCGCCAAGCCCCGGCCGGCGGCATCCGTGGTGAGCGAGCTCACCGGAGTCTCGGCCAACGATCTCTACAGAGCGCTCACGTCTTCGTAAAGAAACACGCACAGACAGCGTCGTAGCGCGCCGTGCGACGTAGCGTGAGGGCATGCCCCGCGTCGCCCTCCTTCTCGTCCTCGCCGTAGCGACTGCCGCCCTTGTCGCCCTTCCCGCCTCCTCCTCCGCCTCCGCGGTCTCGGACTCGGACTCGGTGAGGCAGCTCGCCGGGGAGCGCGGCCGGTGGGAATGGCCCGTCCAGGGGCCGGTCCTCTCGACCTTCCGCTACGGGCGCGATCCCTTCGCCCGTGGCCAGCGGCGAGGGATCCGCATCGGCGCGCCGGTGGGGACGACCGTGCGCTCCGCGTGCGCCGGTGGCGTGCGCTTCGCCGGCACGGCGGGGACGTCGGGCCGCGTCGTGAGCGTCGTCTGCGGTGGCTGGACGGCCACCTACGTTCACCTCGCGGCCCTGTCGGTCCGTCGCGGGGAGGCGGTAGGGCGCGGGCAGCGAATCGGTGAGGTCGGCCGCAGCGGGCGCCCACGGCTCCGCGACTCGCACCTCGCATTCGGCGTGCGCCGAACCGGCGGGCGCTGGGACTACGTCGACCCGCTCGGCTTCCTGCCTCCTCTTCCGGGAGCTCCACCTCCGGCACTGGTGCCCCCGGCCCGGCGCGACCCGCCCCGCCTCCCCCCGGCGCTCGGCCCGACGCCGGCCGCCGAGCGAGCGCCGAGCCCCGCGCCGCTCGAGGTCCCCGCGCGGGCCGGCGCGCCACAGCCCGCGCCGCTGGCGGTCCCAGGGCGCGTCGCCCCGGGCGGGGAACAAACGGCTCCGTCGATTCCCCTGGTGGCCTGGATCGGGCTGACCGCGCTTGCCGCCGGCCTCGTCGCGTGGCCGGTCCGGGGTCGCAGGAGGCGCCGCCGCAAGCCGAAGGGCATCGGTGTCGCGGGAACGCGAGCACGCCGAGCCTGAGCGCGGCTGTCCCTGCTCGGAACCTTGCTCGGCGGGGTTGTCACCGCCGCCGCGCTGCTCATCGCCCTCGCGGTCGATGTACTCTGATAGAGCCATGCTGCGCGCCCTACTCCCCTACCTGCTGATCGCAGCACTCGTAGTCGTGGCCGCAGCGATCGCGTACGGCCTCGGCGGGCCTACGTGGCTGATCTACGCCGCACTGCTGGTCGCCGGGATCACCGTCCTGCCAGGCTACGAGCGCTGGGAAAACCGCCACCACTAGCCGCAAACGACGACCCGCGTCATACGCAGAGGCCAGGCGGCCAGGCCCGCGCGCAAACCCTGCCCTCGAGTCTCTCGGAGCGGTGGAAGCACGCGCACTATCGTCTCGGCCTGTGCCCTACTACGTCACGACGCCGATCTACTACGTCAACGCCTCGCCGCACCTGGGGCACGTCTACACGACGGTCGGCGCCGACATCCTCGCGCGCCACATGCGCCAGCGGGGGGAGGACGTCTTCTTCCTGACCGGCACCGACGAGCACGGCGAGCCGGTCGTGCAGGCGGCCGAACGGGAGGGGATCACCCCGCGCGAGCTGGGCGACCGAAACGCCCCTCGCTTCCGCGACGCGATGGCTCGGGCGGGCGCCTCGAATGACTTCTTCATCCGCACCACCGACCCCGAGCACGAGGCACGGGTCGCCGAGATCCTCCAGCGCGTCTACGACAACGGCCACGTCTACGCCGGCAAGTACGAGGGCTGGTACTGCCCGCGCTGCGCTGACTTCAAGACCGAGTCCGAGATCGCCGAGGGCAACACCTGCCCGATCCACGGGATTGCCTTGGACTGGCAGGAGGAGGACAACTGGTTCTTTCGCCTGTCCGCCTTCCAGGAGCGGCTCGAGCGCCTCTACGAGGAGCGCCCCGACTTCGTCCTTCCGCGCACGCGGGGAAACGAGGCTAGTGCGTTCGTCGCGCAGGGGCTGCGGGACGTTTCGCTCTCGCGCGCGAGCATCTCCTGGGGGGTGCCCGTCCCCTGGGACCCCGAGCAGGTCTTCTACGTGTGGTTCGACGCCTTGCTCAACTACGTCACGGCGCTGGGCTACGCGCGGCCCGGCGAGGACCTGACCGAGCGCTTCTGGCCGGCGAGCTTCCACCTCATCGGAAAGGACATCCTCAAGTTCCACGCGGTCTACTGGCCCGCGCTGCTGATGGCGGCCGACCTCGAGCCGCCGCGTCACCTCTTCGTCCACGGCTTCCTCCTCTCGCCGACCGGCGGCGAGGACGGGGGGGACGGGAGCGGCGGCACACTGGAGAAGATGTCCAAGTCGCGCGGGAACGTGGTGGACCCCTTCGAGGTCATCGACGCCTTCGGCGCCGACGCGCTTCGCTTCTACTGCTTTCGCGACGTCTCCTTCGGGCAGGACGGCCCGGTCTCGGAGGCGGGCTTCGCGACTCGCTACGAGACCGAGCTCGCCAACGAGTACGGGAACCTGGCCAACCGCACGCTGGCGATGATCGACCGCTACCGCGACGGAACGGCGCCCGACGTCGAGGTCGACCCGGCGTTGGCGCCCGACTTCGACGGCCTGCGCGAGTCCGTCGAAGGGCTCCTCGACCGCGCCGAGGTGACCGCCGCGCTCGAGGAGATCTGGGAGCGCGTGCGCCGCCTGAACCGCTACGTAGAAGAGCAGGCGCCGTGGAAGCTGGCCAAGGAGGAGGCGCAGGCGGGCGACCTCGACCGGGCCCTGCGCTCGCTCGCCGAGGGGCTGCGCGTGGTGACCGTGCTCCTGCACCCCTACATGCCCGAGAGCACGGAGAGGCTGCTCGGAGCGCTCGGTCGCCAAGAGCTCGACCTGGAGGGCGCGAGCTACGGCGCCGCGCCCGGTGGCGCCCGCACCAGCGCGCTCGAGCCCCTCTTCCCCAAGCGGTGATGGCGATAGGCAGGTCGCGGTGATCGACACCCACGCCCATCTCGACCAGCTGGAACGGCCTACCTCGGATGTGGTGGCCGACGCGGAGGCCGCCGGGGTCCGGCGCATCCTCGCCATCGGGATGGACGGCGCGTCGTGCCGTGCCGCGCTCGCCGCGGCGGAGAGCTTCCCCCAGGTGCTCGCGTGCGTCGGGCGCCACCCGAACCTGGCGACGGGCTTCGACGACGCCGACCTCTCAGAGCTCCACGCGCTCGCGGCGCACGAGCGCTGTGTCGCGGTGGGCGAGACGGGGCTCGACTTCCACCGCGACCGCGCGCCGCGCGCCGACCAGGAACGCGCCTTCCACGCACAGATCGCCCTCGCCCTCCAGACCCGGAAGCCGCTCGTCATCCACACGCGCGACGCCGCGGACGCCACCATCGCGATCCTGCGGGAGCGCGCCGCGGGCTTGCGGGTCATCCTGCACTGCTTCTCGATGCCCGAGCGCCTCGAGGAGTGCCTCGAGCTGGGCTGGTGGATCTCCTTCGCGGGCACGGTGACCTATCCCAGCGCGCCCGACCTGCGCGAAGCGGCGGCGCGGGTCCCGGACGACCGCCTGCTCGTCGAGACCGACGCGCCCTATCTCTCGCCGCAACCCGTGCGGGGGAAGCCCAACGAGCCTCGCCACGTCGTGCATACCGCCCGCACGGTCGCCGAGCAGCGTGGGGTCGCCTACGAGGAGCTCGAGGCGCTCGTGGACCGCAACGCGGCGGACGTGCTGGGGTGGTGAGAGGGCGCGCCGCCCCGCCGCGGGAGCCCACCCAGTCGAGCCTGCGCCGCCTGCGCCGCTTCGAGGTCCGGCCCAACCGCTCGCTCGGCCAGAACTTCCTCGTCGACTCGAACCTCCTCGACGTCATCTCCCGCGCCGCCGACCTCAGCGCCGACGACGTCGCGCTGGAGATCGGCGGCGGGCTGGGCGTGCTCTCCGAGCATCTCGCTCCGCGCTGCGCCCACCTCCACGTCGTCGAGGTCGACCGCCTGCTCGAGCCGGCGCTCCGCGACGCGCTCGACCCCTTCGACAACGTCTCGCTGCACTTCGACGACGCCATGGCGCTCGACTTGAGCGCGCTGGCGCCTGCGCCGACCCGCGTCGTCGCCAACCTGCCCTACGGCATTGCCGCGAGCGGGCTGCTCAGGACGATCGAGGAGCTTCCCGCGGTCACCCGCTGGGTCGCCATGGTCCAGCGCGAGGTCGGCGAGCGGCTCGCTGCGCGGCCGGCGACCGCCGCCTACGGGGTGCCCTCCGTCCTCGCCCAGTTGGCCTGCGAGGTGCGTGTCCTGCGGCCCGTTTCGCGGACCGTCTTCTTCCCAGTCCCCAACGTCGACTCCGTCCTCGTCGTCCTCGCCCGCAGCGCCGGCGCCGCCCCTGCGGACCTGCGCCGCCTGGTGAGGGCCGGCTTCGGGCATCGCCGCAAGGCCCTGGCCCGCTCGCTCGCGCTCGCCGGCGAGGCGGATCGCGATCACGTCCGCTCAGCGCTCGAGGCGCTCGGTCACCCGGCCGACGTCCGGGCCGAGCGCCTTTCGCCCGGCGACTGGCGTGCGCTGTACGACGAGCTCGCCCGATGACGACGACGAGCGCCCTTCGCGAGCGGGCGCCGGCGAAGGTCAACCTGTGCCTCTTCCTCGGTCCGACTCGCGCCGACGGCCTGCACGAGATCGTCACCGTGATCGAGCCCCTGTCGCTGGCCGACGAGCTCGAGCTCGAGCTCGACCCGTCGGCCCGGGCCGATGCCGTCCACTGCCCGGGGGTGCCTGAGCCCAACCTCGCGGGCGTCGCCTTGGCCGCCTTCCGGGAGGCGGCCGGCTGGAACGGCTCGCCGGTCCGCGTGACCATCGACAAGCGGATCCCGGTCGCCGCCGGCATGGGCGGCGGATCGAGCGACGCGGCCGCCACGTTGCGCCTCGCCGCACGGGCGGCCGGCCGCGGCGACGACCTGCTGGCCGAGATCGCGCCGCGCGTCGGCTCGGACGTGCCCGCCCTGCTGAGATCAGGGCCCGCCCTGGTCACGGGAGCTGGCGAGCGCGTGCATCCGCTCGCGCCGCTGTGGCCGCATTGGCTCGTGGTGCTTCCCTCGCTCGACAAGCTCTCCGCCGGCGAGGTCTACGCGGAGGCCGACCGGCTCGGCCTCGTGCGCAGCGAAGATGACCTGGCCCGGCGCCGGGCGGACGTCGAGCGTGCGCTCGCCGACGGGGAGCTTCCGCCGCTCGTCAACGACCTCGAGCCGGCCGCGCGCTCGCTGTGCCCGTCGATCGAGCGCGCGCTGACTGCGTTGCGCGAGGCGGGCGCCGACCACGCGATGGTGACCGGCTCGGGCCCGACCGCCTTCGGGATCTTCGCCACGCCCGCCGCCGCCCGCGAGGCGGCCGTCGGCATCGGCGACGGCGCCATCGAGGCGGTGCCCGCGTGAAGCCGCTTCCCCTTGCCGTCGCGGGGCTGCTCCTAGCGTGGCTCGTCTGGCGCTGGCGCGGGCGGTCCAACGGACAGCGGGTCGGCGGCGTCATCGCGTTCGCGGCGCTCCTCGCCTACGGCACCGGGCTCGTCGCGCTTCCCAACATCGAGAAGCTCATCGAGGACGCGGGCGGGACGCTGGGCAACTGGACCTACCTGCTCGTGGGCGTGATGACCTTCCTCGAGACGGGCGCCTTCCTGAGCTTCGTCGCGCCTGGGGAGTTAACGATCCTCTTCGGCGGGCTCGTGGCGGGGCAGGGCGAGATCAACGTCATCGTGCTAATCGGGATCGTGTGGTTCTGCGCGGTGGCCGGCGACACGACGAGCTTCTACATCGGGCGCAGGTTGGGCCGCGAGTTCCTCATCAAGCACGGCGAGCGCGTGAAGATCACCGACGAGCGCCTCCAGCAGGTCGAGCGCTTCTACGACCGCCACGGCGGGGTGACGGTGTTCATCGGGCGCTTCGTCGGCCTGCTCCGCGCGCTGGGGCCGTTCATCGCGGGCGCGTCGAAGATGCCCTACCGCCGCTTCCTGCCCTACGACGTGCTCGGCGGCGGGCTGTGGGGAACCGGGCTCGTGCTGCTGGGCTACGTCTTCTGGCGCAGCTTCGACAAGCTCAAGACCATCGTCGGCCAGGGCTTCCTGGCGCTGGGAGTGGTGATCGGCGCCGTGGTCGGCGTCGTGTGGGCGATCCGCTTCTTCAGGGTCGCCGAGAACCGCGGCAAGGCGAGCGCATGGCTCGACGAGCAGGAGCGTAGGCCTTTCTTGGCGCCCTTCGTGCGAACCGGCCGGCGACTGCTGCGAGGCGTGGTCTTGCCGGTGGGCCGGAGGGTGGGGCCACCGCTGCGCTTCCTCTACGAGCGGATCACTCCCGGCAACCTGGGGCTCGAGCTGACGACGCTGCTGGCCATCGCGGCGGTCGGGGGCTTCGCCTACTTCGGCCTCGGGGCGCTGGTGACCGACGAGCCGCCCTACGACCTCGACCTCAGGGCGCTGGCCCGCGCCAACGACCTGCGTGTGGGCACTGGGGTCGACGTCGCGAAGGTCGTCAGTGCGCTGGGCTCGCTCCCGGCCGTCGTCGCCGTGGTCCTCGCGGCCTCGGCCTACCTGCTCGCACGCAGGCGCCTCATCGAGGCGCTGACCCTCGTGACGGGGATGGGGTTCACCTACCTGGGCGTGCACCTCGGCAAGGCCGGCATCGACCGGCCGCGGCCGCTGGACCCGATCGTCGACACGATGGGCTCGAGCTTTCCGTCCGGCCACGCCGCCTACGCCGTCGCCTATGTCGCGGTCGCCGTGGCGATCCTGCGCGCCGTCCCGGGGATCGTGCGTCGCACGCTGCTCATGACCCTTGCGCTTGTCCTGGCGGTCGCGGTCGGCCTCTCGCGCGTATACCTGCGCGCGCACTTCGTCACCGACGTGGCCGGCGGGTGGGGTCTCGCCGCGTTGTGCTTCGCGGCGTGCGGGGTCGTGGCGCTCGTCGTCGGGTTCGTGCGCAACAATGCGCGCAAGCGGGCCCGCCCGCCATCGCGTCCCACCGCCCGCACCGCCTCGTGAGCAACACCGCGATCACCTATCTGGTCATCTCGTGCGCCGCCGTCGTCGCGCTGGCGGCCTTCGTCTGGCTCATCGTCGTGCCCGCATGGCAGAGCTACGGCAGGATCTGGGAGCGCATCGCGGCGAGCTTCCTGTCGCTCTACGTCCTGGCGACCTTCGCCGGCCTGGGCATTCTCATCGGGGCAGCCGTGTTCTTCTACTCGGACAACCTCTAGCGCGCCCGCGCCCGCGCCCGCGGGCGCGGCACGGCACGGCTCGTGCGCTCGTAGACTTTCCCTCCGTGCCGTCCAACGTCTCGCACCTTCCGGTTTCCCCCCGGCCGGCCGCCGGCGGCGCGGGGGCCGGCGACGCCGCCGCGCTCGAGCCGGTGTGCGCGGTCGTCGAGTCGGGCGGCGGGCTGCTCGAGCTCGTGCCCACCGCCGCTCGGGTGCTGGACACGAGCCTGGTGCTCATCGACCGTGCACGGGTCGTGCTCGCGGACGCCGCCCGCTCGCCGGCCGAGAGGCAGGCGCTCATCGCCGGGGGCGCGGGGGTCGAGACCGTCGAGCTGCGTGTCTGCGACGCAGTCGTCGGCCAGTTGCGCGTCCTTCCCCGCGGCGTCCCCGTCTCGCCGGCGCTCCTTCGCACGGTGGCCACGCTCATCGCCCTTGAAGTCGAGCGCGTGAACGGGCCTGACCGCGCGTCACGCCAGGCCACCGGGGACTTCGTCGCGGCGCTGCTGTCCCGCGACCTGACCGACCGGGAGGAGATCGTCGCCGCCGGGAACGAGGTCGGCGTCGACCTTGCTCAGGGCGGCTTCGTGATCGTGGTCCGCGCCCACCACATTGCCGCCACCGACCACGACTGGCGTGCCCGCCTGCTCGTGGTGGCCGAGCGCGGAGCGCGGTCCGCGGCGCCGGGTAGCGTCGCCGCGCTGAGCGCTGGCGAGGACGGGGGAGGGGTGGGCGAGGTGGTCGTCCTGGTGCCCGAGCCCGACGAGGATGCCGGCCGCCGAGTCGTCGGCGTCGTGCTGCGCGAGGTGGAGGCCGATCTCGGCGGGGTCAAGGTCTCCGTCGGCTACAGCAGGCTCGCGGCCGACCCTGTCGACCTCCACCGTGCCGCCAACGAGGCTCTCCTGGCGGCCAACGTCGCCGAGGGCGACGAGGAGCGCCCGGCACTCTCGTTCGGGGAGACGGGCGCCTACCGCATCCTGCTCTCTGCGATGAGCGAGGACCCCTCAGAGCTCCAGCGCTTCTACGCCGAGACGCTCAAGGACGTCGTGGACTACGACGAGCAGTACGGGACCGACCTCGTCCAGACGCTGGAGACCTACCTGGAGTCAGACGGCAACGTTGCAGGCACCGCGCTGAAGCTTTTCACCCACCGCCACACGGTTCGCTACCGCCTCGAGCGTGTCCGCGAGCACTCGGGCCTCGACGTCAGCTCCAGCGACGGCCGCGAGAAGCTCAGCCTGGGCCTCAAGGCCATGCGCGTCCTGGGCATCGCCCCGCCCGGCGGCCCGGCGAGCGAGCGCGGCGCCGAGGCCGGCCGCGTTCCGCGAGACGACAAGGACCGTTCCTAGGAGCGGCTGACCAGGTCTACGACGAGGACGTGCCGGAAGGCTTCACGACAAGAAAAAACGTGCGGCGTCGTTGTAGCCGACCGACAAGGGTCGCTTGTGACGTTTCACTGGGTGAGGTGACCGGCTGAAGAAGGGCGCACGCCGCTCCGCGCCTAGGGTTCCGGCTTCTCGACCGGTCGGAATCGAAGGGAGCGGATGCGACGTGCGCAGCACAAGCGTACGGGCGAGGCTGCTTGGTCTGGAGAGGCGGTCGCCTTAAGAGGGCGACACTCTCATTGTCCCTCGCCGGATCAGTCTCCGCGACCGCCCGCCTCGCGCTTGCTCCGGACGAACGGCGGCAGTCTCCGCCGACGCACTGCGCGCTACTGCTTTCGGCGCCAAGCAGAAGCGCCGGGTCGCCACCCCTGTGACGCACCGCCTTCGCGAGGAAGGGGCGCTGCTCAGGCTGTCGAAAGTGCCGGCGCTAGATCGTCGGCGGAGGCCGCGACGGTCTCGGGCACGGTCACATGGACGAAGCCGTCGCGGTCAAGAAGCCAGCGGGCGTTGATCACGGTCAGCCCAACGATGCGCTGGGTGCCGGGCTCGAAGCGCAGCACGTGTCCCTCAGGCGTCTCCTCGCCTTCGGCCTCGGTCGGCGCTCCGACGTGGAGGTAGAGCACGTCGCCATCGGCGTCGTAGTCAGCATGATCGAAGGCCAGCGGCCCGATCTTTACTTTGACGGCTGCCATCGCTTGGGATCCTTGCGGGTTGAGAGCGCCGTGACGATGCGTCCCGGCTCCTGCTCATAGCTTACGACCACCAGCAGCCAGCGGCTCGGGCCTACACGGCGGCGGTAGTAGCGCCGGCGATCGGCCCTGTCGGGCTCGACGTGATCCGGGCCGGACACCGTCTCGAGCACTTCGTCCTGGTAGCCAGCGAGCTCGGGATGGTCCCGTGCGATCTTGCCGGCCCAGATCCGCTAGCAGCACGACCACCCGGCCATCCGGGTCGCGTACCTCCGCGAGAACTCGCTCGTGATCGGGCACGCCCACAGCCTCGCCAACCGCTCGAACGAGTCACGCACCCGATACGTGGGCGAACTTCCGAGGCGAAACCACTAGCGTGCGGTCGGTGCCGCTCGACGCCGGCGACCCGCTCCCCGACCTTCCGTTGCTCGCCGCCGACGGCGAGCGCGCCTCGCTCGCTGACTTTCGCGGCGAGGCGTCGGTGCTCATCTTCCTGCGCCATCTCGGCTGACTGCCGTGTCGTGAGCACCTGGTCGAGGTGTGGGAGCGGCGGGACACGCTCGGGGCTCGCGTGGCGTGCATCAGCTTCGCCGGGCCCGAGTTCCTGCGCGCCTACCGCGACAAGGTCGGCGTCCACGCGCCGCTATACGCGGATCAAGAGCGGGCGGCCTACCGCGCCTTCGGCTTCGGTCGAGGGTCGGTGGGCCGCGTGTGGCTTGACCCGCGGGTCATCGGGCGCTACGCCCAGCTGTGGATGCGCGGAAAGCGCCCCGAGCGCTCCGGGCAGGACACCCTCCAGCTCGGCGGCGACGTGGTGACGGGCGCGGACGGGCGCGTCGCGTGGGTCTATCGCAGCGCCGGGCCCGAGGATCGGCCCACCGTGGAGAGCATCGCGGCCGCGCTTGCCCAGGCGTAGCCCGATTCCATCCAGGTCGCCAATGTGGCCACATGGTACCGCTGGCGGCTGCCGCCGCTTCTCAGGCCGGTGCGGGCACGTGCTCGACCGGCAGCAGCCTGGCCAGCTCGAGGTTCTCCAGAGGGTCGAGGACCGAGTGCTGCGCGCAGGCGGGGACCAGCTCGTCGGATTCGGGGTGCGCCATCACGTAGGAGCAGGAGAGCAGGCGCTCCTGGGCCTCGCGGACGTTCGCGTCGTCGGTCGGCGGCTCCTCGCCGCGCTTGATGCGCTCCCACGCCGGCTTGACGTAGCGGGCGTCCATGAAGGAGTGCATGACGAAGGTGATCGGCCGCACGCCGTGGCGCGCGAGCGGGACCAGCCCGGCGCGGGCGACGAAGCGCCGCGCCCAGTCGGCGCCCAGGCCCAGTCCGCGCGGGTGCCCGGCGAAGGCGCGCGCCAATCGCGGAACCAGGTGGGGGGCCTCGAAGTCCATGCCGCCGAAGGTCTCGAAGAAGGCGTCGCGCACGCGCATGTCGGCGGCCTCGCGGTCGTCGAGCAGCGGCAGGTAGCGGTCGCCAACGTAGACCCCGTAGGCGATCCGGTTGCAGCGGGGATCGCCGATCTGGAAGGCGTGCCGCGGCAGGTGGCCGCCCGCGCCGCGCTGGACCTCGCCCCACACCTCGTCGCCCGAGAACTCCCGGTAGGCGTGCTTCCACCGGGTCGCGTTGCCGATGAAGGCGGCAGGCTGGAAGGAGAACATCCGGAAGCCCATGTCGCGGCAGTCGCGGATGACCTGCGCCACCTGGTCGATGTTGGCCTGGGTCACGGTCATGTTGTGCGCGAGGTAGCTCTTGACCCCGTGCTCGCGCTCCAGTCGCGCGAACATCTCGCAGAAGCGCTGGCGGTAAGGGTTGAGCTCGCGCTCCGATCGCGCTCGCTTGATCCCGCGGCGCCC
>Ga0183260_10001273_pt1 | contig 21294 bp, 26 predicted proteins | sample AntDrymUQ4972206_2_FD_129768 | JGI IMG/M metagenome (GOLD analysis project Ga0183260, IMG submission 129768) | Polar desert sand microbial communities from Dry Valleys, Antarctica - metaG UQ497 (22.06) (version 2) (version 2) | ecosystem: Environmental > Terrestrial > Soil > Desert | place...
CTGGCCGCGCTCGACATCCCCACCGCTTCGCTGCCGCCGCTGCGCGACATCGACACCATCGACGACGCCCGCGCCGTGGCGGCCGAGGCGCCCGGCGGGCGGCTCGCCGCCGCGCTGGAGCCGATCGAGCGCGCTTTCCAAAAGGTCGCCGCGTGAGCGCCGAGCCCGTCACGGAGACCACCACCGCCGCGCGGCGCTTCGCGCCGCGCGCGCTGCAGGCCGTACCGGAGGCGCCCGCCCAGGCGCGGATCCTCCCCGCGGAGGCGCTCTACGGCCGGCTGCTCGCCACCGCCGCCCAGCACTCGCTCGGCGACGGGCCGCCGCACGAGGGGGCGCTGCGCCGCGCCGACGGGCGCCTGGACCCGCTGCCGCTGGACCGCTGGCTCGGCCCGGTCGATGACGCCGACAACGAGATCCTCGAGCGCGTGGAGCGGGGCCCGGTGCTCGACATCGGCTGCGGACCCGGGCGCCACGTGGCCGCGCTGCGCGCCGCCGGCCGCGCGAGCCTCGGCCTGGACCTCTCGCCGGTGGCGGTCTTGATCACCCGCGGGCGCGGCGCCGACGCGGTGCTCGGCTCGGTGTTCGAGGACGTCCCGGAGGCCGGGCGCTGGGGCACGGCGCTGCTGCTGGACGGCAACATCGGCATCGGGGGCGCGCCCGGCGCGCTGCTGATGCGTGCCCGCGAGCTGCTGGCGCCGGGTGGAGCGGTTCTCGTCGAGCTGGACCCGCCCGGCACGCGCACGGGCCGGACGCGGGTGCGCCTGGAGGCGCCCGGCGTGGTCAGCGAATGGTTCGCGTGGGCCCACGTCGCCGCGGACGGCGTGGAGGCCGTGGCCGCCGACGCCGGTCTCGAGGCGGCGTGGACGCTCAACGCCGGCGAGCGCTGGTTCGCCGCGCTGCGGCGGCCATGAGCCGACTGCCCCGCCTGCCTGACACTCCGCCCCCCGGGCCGTTCCGCCCCGCCTTCTGGCGCTCGCCGCTGCGCGGCCCGTGGCTGACGGCCGCGATCGGCTCGGTCCTGCTCGTGCTCGTGGGGATCGTGGCGCTGACCGGCTTCCTCTCCCACGCCGCCTACCAGCCGGACCTCGGCGGCAACGCGCTGATCGACCGCGGCAAGGACCTTCCGCTGACGTTCTTCGACTGGCCGAGCAGCCCGACGTTCCTCTACGCGATCACGCAAGGGCTGCACGTCAACGTCGGGCTCGTCGCGATCCCGTTCCTGCTGGCCAAGCTCTGGTCGGTGATCCCGCGCCTGTTCGCGTGGCCGCCCGTCGCCTCGCCCGCCCAGGCGATCGAGCGGCTCTCGATCGCGCTGCTGGTCTCCAGCGCGGTGTTCGAGTTCGCCACCGGGGTGCTGAACATGCAGTACTGGTACGCGTTCAAGTTCGGCTTCCTCTCCGCGCACTACTACGGCGGGGTGGTGTTCGTGGCCTCCCTCGCCCTGCACGTGGCCGTCAAGTCGCCGGTCATCCTGCGCGCCTACCGGGAGCGGGGCGTCCTGCGCCCGCTGCGCGACGACCTCGCCCGCACGCGGCCCGAGCCGGCCGATCCGCACGGCGGCCTGGCGCCGACCGCTCCGGCCGAGCCGACGCTCAGCCGCCGCGGGCTGTTCGCCGTCGTGGGAGCCGGGTCGCTCGTGCTGCTCATCGGCAACGTCGGCGAGACGATCGGCGGGCCGTTGCGGCGGCTGGCGCTGTTCGCGCCGCGCCGCCAGGTGATCGGCCCCGGGCCGAACGACTTCCAGGTCAACAAGACGGCGGTGGCGGCGGGGATCAAGCCGGAGATGACCGGCGCGGGCTACCGGCTGGCGCTGGTCGTCGACGGGCGCGAGCTCAGCCTCAGCCGGGAGGAGCTGTTGGCGATGCCCCAGCACACCGCGCGGCTGCCGATCGCCTGTGTCGAGGGCTGGACGACCACCCAGGAGTGGACGGGCGTGCGGCTCGCCGACCTCGCCCGGCTCGCCGGCGCGCCCGACCCCGATTCGGCGTTCGTGCGCTCGCTGCAGCCGAGGGGCGTGCTGAGCATGGTGACGCTGAACACCGGCCAGGTCGCCGACCCGGACTCGCTGCTGGCGCTGAAGGTCAACGGCGCCGACCTGTCGCCCGACCACGGCTTCCCGGCGCGCATCATCGTTCCGGCCCAGCCCGGCGTGCACAACACGAAGTGGGTCGCCACGATCGACTTCCGGAGCGCGTGATGGCGCGGATCCGCGCGCTCTACGGAGCCTCGCCGCTGCACCTCCTGGCGCACCTCGTCGCCCTGCCCCTCGCCGCCTTCGCGCTCCTGCAGCTCGCCCGGTCGGGCACCGCGGTGGCGATCTTCACCTGGCTCGTGGCCGGCGTGCTGCTGCACGACTTCGTGCTGCTGCCCTTCTACGGCGCGCTCGACCGGCTCGGCCGGCGGGCGACCGGCGCGGCCGTCAACTACGTCCGCGTGCCGGCGCTCATCTCCGGGCTGCTGCTGATCGTCTTCATCGGCACGATCTCCGGGAAGGGCGGCGGGGTGTTCCACGGCGTCAGCGGCCTGGACTACGAGGGCTACTTCGGCCGCTGGCTGCTCGTGACCGCCGCGCTGTTCGTCGCGTCGGGCCTCGTCTACCTGCTGCGCGGCAGGGGTGGCGGGTCGAGGAGCTGAACGACGCCCTGCGCGGCGCCGGTGACGAAGACGCGGCCGGATCCGGGAGCCTCGGCGACGCCGCTCGGCTGCCGGACGGACGGGAAGCGCCGCAGCTCGCGGGGGCGCCGGCCGGCGGACAGCTCCACGAGCTCGTTCGCCGCGGTCAGCGTGACCAGCAGCCCCTCGCCTCCGAAGGCGATCGCGTACGGCGAGCCGGCGAGCCGGTACTGGCGCACGAGGCTGAGCTCGGGCAGGATGCGGAACACCAGCAGCGCGCCCGCGATGGTGTCGGTGATGTAGAGGTAGTTGCCGCCGTCGGAGGCCACGTTGGCCGGCCCGGTGCCCGCGTTCGCCCGCCCCGTGCGCTCGAGCGTGCGCGCGTCGAACAGCTCGAGCACCCGCTCCCGCACGGACAGCACCCCCACCTGGCGACCCTCGTCGACCAGCGCCACTCCGGCCGGCTGGAGGCCGGTGCGCGCCCGCGCGACCTCGCGGCCGTCCTCGAGCGCCCGCAGGACGTTCGCGCGCTCGTCGACCTGGAAGGTGCGCCGGTCCACGGTGGTGACCGCTCGCCCGAGCGCGAAGGGCGCTTCGGGCGACCGGCTGACGCGCGGGCCCACCACCCGGCCGGTGCTCGCGTCCAGGCGCAACACCGCGTCACGCTCGCGGAGCGCGACGAGCATCTCGGTGGTGGTGAGCCGGGCGCCACCCACGCCGATGGGCTCGGGGCCCACCGGGACGACCCGGCCGGCGGGCGCGGCGGCGAGCGCCGGCGAGGCGGCCGGCGTGGCCGCGGGCGGCAGCTCCTCGGCCGGCAAGGAGCCGCAGCCGGAGGCGGCCAGCGCGGCGGCGGCGAGCCAGAGCGCGAGCCGGCGGCGCGGCGCGGCTTCCGGCGAGGGCGGCAAGATGCGGGCAGGATGGCACGAGCGTGACGCTGCGCGGGCGGCTGCCGCATATCGCCTTCGCGGTCGGGGCCGTGGTGGTGGCGGTCGGGCTGATCCTACGCCGGGCCGCCGACGTGGTGCTCGGCGCGCCCTATCCCCCGTCGCTCGGCAACCTCGAGCCCGGCGTGCATCCGGCGCTGGCGATCTCGCTCGCGTGCTTCGCGGGCGCGGTCGTGCTCGCGCCGCGGCTGCTGGACGAGCGGGTGCGGCCCGCCGCCGTGGCCGGCGCGCTGCTGGCGGGGACGCTCGTCCTGCGCCTCGCGCTGGCCGCGGGCCGCGGCGGCACCGGGGCCTGGGACCGGGTGTTCGACGAGCAGCGGTACTTCGAGGCTGCCAACGAGTACCTGCCCGCCCTGCCCTCCGTCGAGCTGGGCACGCACTTCTTCCTCGACCGCTTCGCCGAGCTGGTCCCGTCGTTCCCGGTGCACGTGGCCGGCCATCCGCCCGGGCTGCTGATCGTCATGCACGCGTTCGGCATCACCACGCCGGCGCGGCTGGCGGCGCTGTGCATCGCGGTCGGCGCGCTCAGCGCGCCGCTTACCTACGGTCTGGCGCGGCGGCTGCTGGACGAGCGCGGCGCCCGCCTCGCCGGGCTGCTGATGGCGCTCTCGCCGGGGGCGCTGATGTTCGGCGTGACGTCGGCGGACGCGATCTACCTGACGCTCGGCCTGCTCGCCGCGTGGCCGCTGGCGATCCCCACGCGGCGCGCCCGGCTGGCCGGTGCGCTGATGCTGGCCGTGGTGTCGCTGTTCGCGTGGTCGCTGCTGGCCGTCGGCGCGTGGGCGGCGATCCTCGTGCTGCGCCGGGAGGGCTGGCGTCCGGCCGTGGTGTTGGCGGCGACGTGCGGCGTGGTGCTGCTCGCCTTTCACGGCGCGTTCTCGGCGCTGACCGGCTTCGACCCGGTCGGGACCGTGCGGGCTACGGAGGAGGTCTATCGCGCGGGCGTGGCCACGATGCGCCCCTACTGGTACTGGCTGCTGGGGTCGCCGGTCGGCTTCCTGCTCGTGCTCGGCCTTCCGATCGCGTGGCTGGCGCTGCGCGACCTGGCGGAGCGCTCACCGGAGGCGCTGGCGATCTTCGCGGTGCTCGCGATCGCCTCGGTGATGGGCTTGACCAAGGCCGAGACCGAGCGCATCTGGCTGTTCTTCGCGCCGTTCGTCTGCCTCGCGGCCGCACGCGCGCTGGCGGGCCGGCCCGGCGCCGTGCCGCTGGTGCTCGCGGCACTGGCGGCTCAAGCCGTGCTTCACGAGCTGGTCTTCGACACCGTCTGGTGAGCGGTCAGCGGCAGCAGCCGCGTGGCCGCCGCCTTCCAGGAGGCCACGGCGCGGGTGCCGGGCGCGAGCTCCAGCTCCTCGACGGCGGCGGCGCTGAGCTCGGCGGTCAGGGGCTGCGGCGCGGCGAGGCCGATCCGCACGCGGTTGCCGACCGCGGTGACCGAGACGACCTCGACCGGGACGTGGTTGCGGGCGGAGCCCGGATCGGCCGCGCCGGCCCGCGCGAGGGTGATCTCCCACGGGTAGACGCTGACCGCGACGGGGCCGGAGGCGCGCTCGAGCGCGGTCACGGTCCCGCCGCCGTCGAGCGCGACTACCGTGCCTCCCTCCCGCTCGCTGGCCTGGCCGGTCAGCACCACCGCGCCGGTGAAGTCGGCGACGAACGTGGAAGCGGGCTCCGCGGCGAGCTGCGCCGCGGCCCCGCGCTGGACGATGCGGCCGCCGTCGACCACCGCCACCTCGTCGCCGAGCAGCGCCGCCTCCGTGAAGTCGTGCGTGACCAGCAGCGCCGGCACCCCCGCCTCGCGCAGGATGGCGCCCAGCTCGCGGCTCGCGGCGGCGCGCGTGCGGGCGTCGAGCGCGGACAGCGGCTCGTCGAGCAGGAGCGCCGCGGGACGTCGCGCGAGCGCCCGGGCGACCGCGACGCGCTGGCGCTCGCCGCCCGACAGGGTCCGCGGTCGCGCGTCGGCGAGGTGCGCGACGCCGAAGCGGTCGAGCAGGTCCAGCGCGCGTCGCCGGCGCTCGCCGCGGTCGAGCCCGCGCAGCGGGTAGGCGACGTTCTGCCACGCCCGCAGGTGGCCGAACAGCGCGTACTCCTGGAACACGTAACCGCAGAGCCGCCGCTCCGGCGCGACGTCGATCCGCCGCTCGGTGTCGAGCCACACGTCCTCGCCGCAGGCCACGCGCCCGCGGTCGGGGTGCACGAGGCCCGCCACGACGCGCAGCACCGACGTCTTCCCGGCGCCCGACGGGCCGGCCAGCGCCAGGCACGCGCCGGCGGGGACCTCGAGCGCGACGTCGAGCGAGAACGCCCCGAGCCGCGTGGCCACGTCAACGTGCAGCACCGCCGAGCCACGCGGAGCCGCTCAGCAGCTTGACCGACAGCAGCAGGGCGGCGGAGATGGCCACGAGCACCGCTGAGAGCGCCAGTGCGCCGGTGAAGTCGGTCGAGAAGCGCTCGTAGATGGCCAGCGGCACGGTCTGCGTGATGCCGCGGAAGGAGCCGGCGAACATCAGCGTGGCGCCGAACTCCCCCAGCGCTCGCCCCCAGGCCAGCGCGAAGCCGGCGACGAGGCCCGGCCCGGCCGCCGGGATCGCCACGCGCAGGAACGTGCGCGCCTCGCCGGCCCCGAGCGTCCGGGAGGCGTCCAGCCAGGTCGCGTCGACCGCCTCGAAGCCGGCCTGCGCCTGGCGCAGGTAGAAGGGCGCCGCGACGAACGTCAGCGCGAGGACGACGCCGGCGGTGGTCAGGACCAGCTCGATGCCCGCGCCCTCCACCCAGCCTCCGAGGACGCCGTTGGGCCCGAGCGCCGCGAGCAGCCCGATCCCGGCCACCGCCGGCGGCAGCACGAGCGGCAGCTCGACCAGCGTGACGACCGCCGCGCGGCCGCGAAAGCGCCGGGTGGCGAGGAAGTAGGCCGCCGGGGTGCCGACCAGGACGATGATCGCGATCGCGACGGCGCTGCACAGCAGGCTCAGGCGCAGCGCTTCCAGCGCCCCCTCCTCCCCCAGGCTCGCCACCAGGTCCAGCGGACCGGTGTCGACGAAGATCGCCACGATCGGCAGGGTCAGGAACAGCAGCGCCGCCGTGAGCGCCGCGACCAGCAGCGCACCGAACCACCCGGGGCGCGTGGCGCTCATCGCCCGGGCGGCGGCTCGAAGCCCGCGGCCTTCAGCGCCTGCGCCCCAGCGCCGTCGAGCAGCCCGGCGACGAACGCCCTGGCCGCCTCGGGCTGCTTGGCGCCCGTGACCACGGCGACGCCGTAGGCGACAGACGGCTGCAGGTCGCCGGGCAGCTCGATCGCCTTCAGCCGGCCATCGGTGGCGCGCACGTCGGAGACGTAGAGGAAGCCGGCGTCGACCGCCCCCTGGGTGAGCTTGCCGATGATGCCCGCGACGTCGGGCTCCTCGGAGCGGACGTTGGCGAGGATCGCCTCCCGCCGTCCTGCGGGCAGCTGCTCGAGCACGCTGCGGGTGTAGGCGCCGACGGGCACGCCCCCGGAGCCGATGGCGAGGGTCACGCCGTCGGCCTCGAGGTCCTCCAGCGAGGCGACCTCGGCATCGTCGGCCGGCACCGCGAGCACCAGCCGGTTGCCCGCGAACACCACCGGCTCCTCGACGAGCCCCTCCGCGAAGAGCTCGTCGGGCAGCTCGGTGTTGGCCGCGGCGTACACGTCGGGCTTGACGCCCTGCCGGATCTGCGCGGCCAGCTCGTCGGAGCCGGCGAACGAGAACCGCGCCGAGACGTCAGGGAACTGCCTGCCGTAGCCGGTGAACGCCGTCTTGAGCGAGGCGGCCGCCGAGACGGTGAGCTGCGGCTTGCCCGCGCTGCCCGCGCTGCCCGACCCGCCCGACGCCTCGTCGCCGCCGCACGCCGCGACGGCGAGGATGAGGACGGCGAGCGCCGGCAGCACCAGTCGCCCTGTCACCGGCTGACCATCACCGACGTGGCCTTGACCGCCGCGGTCGCCCGCACGCCCGGCGCCAGTCCGAGCTCCTCGACCGAGTCGCGCGTCACGGCGGCCGTGACCAGGAACGGCCCGGCCTCGATCTCCACCAGCGCCATCACGCCGTCGACCTCGACCGAGCGCACCGTCCCGGCGAAGCGGTTGCGCGCCGACAGCGTGTCGCCCGTGGCATGGCGTCGCGGGTGGGTCGTCAGCCGCTCGATCTCGGACTGCGGCACGAGCCGCCGGTTGCGCGCGTCGCGCACCGTCGCCAGCTTCCCGGCGCGGTCCCAGCGCCGCAGCGTGTCCGCGCTCACCCCGATCGCCTTCGCGGCCTCGCCGAGGGTCAGGTCTGTAGCGGTCATCTGCCTAAGCGTTGCATAGGCAGCCGTACTTCGTCAACGCCCGGGTGCGGCGGAGCGTCTACCGCAGCTGGGTAGGGAGGTGGGTGTGTCGGCCGGGGTGGTCAAACGTCGAACTGCCCCGCCGCGCGAAGACCGGTTCGACGTTTGAGGACGCATACGGTGCCCAGCGTCGAGTTGATCGGCCTGGGGCCGACCAACTCGACGCTCGGCGCTCGGCGGGCCGAGGGACCGCCGGCGCGGCCGGCACTCCCCACCCCCCTTGCCTGCCCGCCGTTCAAGACGCCGGCACCCCGCCTGCGCACATCGCGCCAGCCCCGCGACCCGGCGGCTCAGCCCCGAGGCACCGGTGGCAGCGCGCCCTCGACCCCGCGGCGCTCGCCGTCGTCGCCCACCTCGACCTTCCAGATCGGCGCCTCGGCCTTCACGCGGTCGATCAGGGCGCGGGCGCCGGCGAACGCCTCGCCGCGGTGCGGGGCCGAGGCGGCGACCACGACGCTCGGCTCGCCGAGTGGCACCGTGCCCGTCCGGTGCTCGAGCGCGACCGCGCAGAGCCCGTGGCGCTCGGCCTCCTCCTCGCCGATCGCGTGCAGCTTCTCGGCGGCCATCTCGGCGTAGGCCTCGTAGTCGAGTTCGGGCACCTCGCGGGTCACGCCCTCGAAAAGCACGACCGCGCCGGCGCGCGCGTCGCGCACGGCGGCCGACAGGGCGGCCACGTCGAGCGGCTCGGCGGTCACGCGCACGCTGCGCACGGCGCCGGCGCCGCCGCTCACGGGCGGGATCAGCGCGACCTCGTCCTCCTCGCGCACGCGGGCCGAGGCGGGCGCGTACTCGCGGTTGATCGCCACGACGCACTGACCGGGGGCGAGCGCGCCCACGGGGGTCGAGCCCATCGCCGCCAGCAGGTCCTCCACGAGCGCGCCGTCGGGCAGCTCGACCTCGACGTGCGAGTTGCCCGCGCGCTGGCGCAGGCCGGCGAAGAGCCGGACGGAGACCTTCATCGAGCCGAGCTTAGAGCGGGCGCTGCGCGGGCGCGGGTGCCGGCGCCGGACCCGGCACCGCGCCGGGCGCCGCCACCGTGGCCTGGAACTCCGGCTCCCGGCCAGCGCGACCTCGAGGCCGGCGACGGCCGCGGGAGAGCTGGCCGCCCCGCTGCGCGCTCACGATCTCCAGCGCCTGGGCGGCGGGCATCGCCTCGCGGTAGGGCCGGTCGGCGGTCAGCGCGTCGAAGACGTCGGCCACGGCCAGGATCCGCGCCGGCCGCGGGAGATCGAAGGCCGACAGCCCGAGGTGGTAGCCCGAGCCGTCGAGCCGCTCGTGATGAGCGGTTCCTCCGCGATCCGCATGCCGATCGACAGCGTGCGCACCGCGTGGCCGGGCGGCTCGCCCTCGGTGATGTCGAGCGCGTAGGAGAGCGCGCCGAGAACCTCGGAGAGGGCGAAGGCGCTCATCGGCCGCCCCGGCGCAGCAGCGCCTCGAGGTCCGGAGCGGCCAGCGGCCGCGAGAGGTGGAAGCCCTGCGCGTAGTCGCAGCCCATCTCGATCAGCCGTGCCAGCTGGCCCGCGGTCTCCACCCCCTCCGGGACGACGAGCATGTTCAGCGCCCGCGCCATGCCGACGATCGCCTGCACGATCGCCGCGTCGCCTCGGCCGCTCTCGCCGAGGTCGTGCACGAAGGCGCGGTCGATCTTGATCACGTCGAGCGGGTAGCGGCGCAGGTAGCCCAGCGACGAGTAGCCCGTGCCGAAGTCGTCGAGCGTCAGCCGGACCCCGAGCGCCTGGAGCGCCTGCAGCGTCTCGGACGTCGCCGGGGTCTCCTCCAGCAGCAGCCCCTCGGTGAGCTCCAGGCCGAGCGAGCTGGGCGCCAGGCCCGTCTCGCGCAGCACGGCGCCGACGGTGCCCGGCATCCCGCTCAGCGCCATCTGGCGCGCCGAGACGTTCACCGTCAGGTGCAGCTCCGGGGCCGGCGTCTCGGCCTGCAGGCGGGCGACCTGCCGGCAGGCGGTGCGCAGCACGTGCTCGCCGAGTTCCACGATCAGCCCGGAGTCCTCGGCCACCGGGATGAACTCCGACGGCGCGATCGCGCCGCGCTGCGGGTGGTTCCAGCGCAGCAGCGCCTCCACGCCCGCCACCTCGAGGCCGGGCAGCTTGTAGAAGGGCTGGTAGGCGACCCACAGCTCGTCGCCGCTCTCCAGCGCGCGCCGCAGGTCCGCCTCGATCTGCAGGCGCGCCGTGATGCGGTCGCGCATGCCCACGTCGAAGACCTCGTGACGGCCGCGGCCCCGCTCCTTGGCGCGGTACAGCGCGGCGTCGGCGTCCGAGAGCAGCTCCTCCGGGGTGCGGGGGCCGCCCGGCTCGCTCACCACCACGCCGACGCTCGTCGAGCAGAAGCGCGGCTCGCCGCAGACCTCGAACGGCTGCGCGAACGCGCGCACGAGCCGCTCCGCCACGCGCAGGCCGTGCGCCTCGTCGGCGATGCTGTCGCACAGGACGGCGAACTCGTCGCCGCCGAAGCGCGCGATCGTGTCCGACGGGCGCAGCACGGCCCGCAGGCGCGGCCCGATCGCGCTCAGGAGCTCGTCACCGGCGTGGTGGCCGAGCGAGTCGTTGAGCACCTTCAGGTTGTCGACGTCGAGGAAGAACAGCGCGATCCGGCGGCCCTCCCCGTCCGCCTCCGCGACGGCCTCTCGCAGGCGGTCGAGCAGCAGCGTGCGGTTCGGCAGGCCCGTGAGGGCGTCGTGCAGCGCGTCGTAGCGGATCTGCTCCTCCACCCGCAGGCCCTCGATCGCACCGTTGAGGACGTGCGCCACGGCGTTGAGGAAGTCCAGGTCCCGGTCGCTGAAGGAGCGGCGGGTCTTGCTGTGGGCGCCGAGCAGGCCGGTCGGCGCCTCGTGGCGGCCCACCAGCACCGTGGCGCTCGAGACCACCCCGTGCTCGCGCAGCGGCCTCGCCCGCCACGCCGGGTCGTTGGGCAGGTCGTCGATGACCACGGGGCCCTGCGCGTAGAGCTCACGGCGCGAGGGGTCGGCGAACGAAAGGACCTCGAACTCGGAGCCGACGAAGCCCTCCGGCCAGCCGGACCCGGCGCGCACGCGCATGAGCCCGGCCCCGTCGGCGCCCTCGAGCAGGTACACGCAGTCGACCTGCAGGCCGTCGGCCACCGCACGGCAGGCGGCGCCCATGAGCACGTCCAGCGGCGGCCGCCGCAGAGCCAGGTCGCCGAGGCGCGCGACCGCCGACTGCTGTGCCAGGCGGTGCGCCAGCTCGGCGCCGGCCTCGCGCTCGGCCCGCAGCTCCTCGCCCTCGTCCCACGCCAGCGCCAGCGCGCCGGCCACCTCGCCGTCGCCGACCTGGACGGGCACGAGCACGGTGCGGTAGTGGTGGCCGTAGGCGACGCTGAAGCGCCGAGTCTCGCCGCGCAAGACGGCCTCGTAGTGATCGAGCACCTGCTCGTGCAGCTCCGGCGGCACCACGTCCGCGACGGAGAGGCCGACCATCGCCTCGAGGTCGTAGCCGTGCTGCTCCCAGCGCGGGCCGGCGGCGAAGCGGATCCTGAGCTCGCGGTCGACGAGGAGCAGCGTGCTCAGCGGCACGTCGCCGGCCAGCGCGCGGCTCAGCACCTTCACACTGGCCATCGTGGCCTCCAGGGCAGGGGCGGGCCTCATCGACGAGGGCGTCACACCGGTGGCATCGGCTCCCGTGGCGCATTCCTGAAGGCCGCCGCGACTACTATGGGAGCGATGGAGACGGCCCCGCTCACGCACCTGGACTCCGCCGGCCGCGCCCGCATGGTCGACGTGAGCGCCAAGGCGCCCACCGACCGCTACGCGCGCGCTCGCGCCGTGGTGCGGATGTCGACCGCGGCGGCCGCCCGGGTGGCCGCCGGGGACGCCCCCAAGGGCGACGTCGCGGCGGTCGCGCGGATCGCCGCGATCCAGGCCGCCAAGCGCACCGACGAGCTGATCCCGCTCGCCCACTCGCTTCCGCTGACCAAGGTCGGCGCGGAGATCGACGTCGACGCCGCGCAGGGCTGCGTGACGGTCGTGACGGAGGCTCGCACCACGGATCGGACGGGGGTCGAGATGGAGGCGCTGGTGGCCTGCTCGATCGCCGCGCTCACCGTCTACGACATGGTCAAGGGCATCGAGCCGGGCGTGGTCATCGAGCGCATCGAGCTGCTCGACAAGACGGGCGGAAAGGCGGACTTCCACCGCTCATGAAGCCCCTCGTCGACGGTCACGGCCGCCCGATCGGCGACGTCCGCGTCTCCGTCACCGACCGCTGCAACTTCCGCTGCCAGTACTGCATGCCCGCCGAGGGCCTGCCGTGGCTCAACCGCGACTCGCTGCTCTCCTACGAGGAGATCGAGCGGCTCGTGCGGCTGTTGAGCGCGATGGGCGTCCACGACGTGCGCCTGACCGGCGGCGAGCCGCTGGTGCGGCGCGAGCTGTGGCGCCTCGTGGAGAAGCTCGCGGTGATCGAAGAGGTCCACGACCTCTCGCTGACGACCAACGGCTACCTGCTGGAGCGCCAGGTGGCCGATCTCGTGCGCGCCGGCCTGCGGCGCGTCAACGTCTCGCTCGACGCGCTCGCCGCCGACCGCTTCTTCCAGCTCACGCGCCGCGACTCGCTCGGCCAGGTGCTGGCCGGGCTGGAGGCGGCCCAGGCTCACCCCGAGCTGCGCCCGATCAAGGTCAACGTCGTCGCGCTGCGCGACTTCACCGAGACCGAGGTGCTGCGCTTCGCGGAGTTCGCGCGCCAGAAGCCCTACGTGATCCGCTTCATCGAGTTCATGCCGCTCGACGCCGACCGCACCTGGAGCCGCGACCGCGTGCTGCCCAACGAGGAGGTGCGCGAGATGATCTCCGCCGTGTACCCGCTCGAGCCGGTCGGCCGCGAGCGCCACGGGACGTCGCGGCGCTGGCGCTTCGCCGACGGGCAAGGCGAGATCGGCTTCATCTCGCCGGTCACCGAACCGTTCTGCGGCGACTGCAACCGGATCCGGCTGACCGCGGAGGGCGAGCTGCGCACGTGCCTGTTCTCGATGACCGAGACCGACCTGCGCGAGCCGCTGCGCACGGGCGCGAGCGACGCCGACCTGGAGGCGATCATCCGCGACGCGGTCTGGCGCAAGGAGCTCAAGCACCACGTGAACGACGCGGGCTTCGTGCAGCCGGAGCGCACGATGTCGCGCATCGGGGGATGACCGGGCGCCCCGAGCGCGCGCGCCGGCCCCCGGAGACGGCGCCGTGAAGTCGATCGACGAGGCGCTGGCGCTGGTGCTCGACGGCATCGCGCCGCTGGAGTCCGTGCGCGTGCCGCTGGCCGAGGCGGCCGGGCGCGTCGCGGCCGAGGACGCCGCCGCGGCGGTCGACCTGCCGCCGTTCGACCGCTCGGCGATGGACGGCTACGCCGTGCGCTCCTCCGACACCGCGCAGGGCGTGCCGCTGCGCCTCGAGGGCGGCGTGGCCGCGGGCGAGGTGGCGTCCGCCGAGCTGGCGCCGGGCGCCGCGGCGCCGATCTCGACCGGGGCGGCGCTCCCGCCGGGAGCCGACGCGATCCTGCAGTCCGAGCTGGCCGAGGCGGGCGACGGTCGCGTGGTGCCGGCGCAGGCGGTCGAGCCCGGCCGCCACGTTCGCTGCCGCGGCGAGGACGTGCGGGCCGGCGACGTGCTGGCGCGCGCCGGCGAGGCGCTGAGCGTCCCGCGGCTCTCGGCGCTGGCTTCCGCCGGGGTCGGCGAGGCGGCCGTGCACCGGCGCCCGCGCCTGCACCTGCTGGTCACCGGCTCCGAGCTGCTCCCGCTCGGCGCGCCGCCCGAGCCCGGCCGCATCCACGAGTCCAACGGCCTGATGGTGAGCCTGCTCGCGAGGCGCGCCGGCGCCGAGGTGGTCGACGGCCCCGTGGTGCCCGACGACCGCGATGCCACGCTCGCGGCGATCCGGGCCGGGCTCGAGGGCGACGTGCTGGTCGTCTCCGGCGGCGTCTCGGTCGGCCCCCACGACCACGTGAAGCCCGCGTTCGAGGCCTCCGGCGTCGAGGAGGTGCTGTGGCGCGTGCGGATCAAGCCCGGCAAGCCGATGTGGTTCGGGCGCCGCACCCAGACGACTTCGTCGTCGGGCACAGGCGGCGACACGCTCGTGTTCGGGCTCCCGGGCAACCCGCTGTCGAGCATCGTCTGCTTCTGCGTGTTCATCGAGCCGGCGCTGCGGCGCCTGCAGGGCGAGCCGGACGCGCGCCCGCGGCTGACCCGCGGCCGGCTCGCCGTCCCGGCCGGCCCGTCAGACGGGCGGACGACGTTCCTCACCTCCCGCATCGCCCCGGCCGCCGACGGCGTGCTCGAGGCCACCCCGACCGAGCGCCAGGGCTCCCACATGACCGGCGCGCTGGGCGAGAGCGACGGCTTCGCGGTCGCTCCGCACGGCTCCGGCGCGCTCGAGGCCGGTGCCGCGGTGGACCTGCTGCTGCTCTAGCGACACCGGCTCAGGGCCATCTCAGGTACCGGAATTACGTTGCTCTCAAGGACCACGAGCGAAGGAGCGACATGAGCCGCAAGGTGAAGCGCATGGCGATCGCCGGCACCGTCGTCGCGGCGGTCGGCATCGGAGGCGTCGCCGTGGCCGGCGCGGCGGGCGGCGGGCAGAGCGAGGCCGCCGACGGCGGCAACGACACCGAGCAGCCCGCCCGCGGGGACGCGCTGAGCAGGGCGAGCGCGGCCGCGCTCGCACACACCGGCGGCGGCCGGGTCACCGACAGCGAGGTCGGCGACGAGCAGGGCTACTACGAGATCGAAGTCGAGCGCGCGAACGGCCGGCAGGTCGACGTGCACCTCGATCGCGACTTCAAGGTCCTCGGCCAGGAGAGCGACGGCGAGGCCGAGGCCAACGACGACTGAGCGCCGCGCTCAGGCGAGCCCGGGTCGAGCGTCGACTTCGTCCGGCTGAGCCGGACCGAGCCGACGCTCGGCGCGAGCTTCGACGATCCGGCGCTGCACCGCGGTCAGCGCGGGCGTCTCGCCCCGCTCGAGCGCCGCAGCGGCCTGGTCGAGCGTGAGCCCCGTCCCGGTCAGGATCGAGCCGACCAGCGGCGGCGCCTCGCCCCCGCACACGCCGGTGTCGCAGCCGTCGGCCATGCCCTGCAGGCTAGCGGCGCCGCCCGCGCCCCAAGAGCCGCTTGAGCCGGTCCAGCAGCGCTCCGAACACGAGCGAGAAGCCGCTGATGGGCTTGGCGGCCGGAGCCGGAGTGGCCGGTCTCGGCGCCGGCGCCGGCGCGGGGCGTGGCGTGGCGGGGGCCTCGGGCGTGGCGGCGGCGCTCGCCGCCGCGGCCTGCGGAGCGGGCGCCGGCTGCGGGTCGGCGCCGGCGACGGCCTCGGGGGGCGCGTCGCCCGCGGTCACCTCCGCGCCGCTGGGCGCCGCCGGCGCGGGTGGCGCCTCGGCGCCGATCCGGCTCTGCAGGCACGTCGAGAAGTCGCGCATCAGCCGGTTGGAGATGTCCTCGATCATGCCGCCGCGACCGAAGCGGGCGAGCCGGCCCGTGATCGTGAAGTCGGTGACCGCCTGCACGCGCGTGCCGCCGCTGCCGTCCTCGGAGAGCGTGTTGACGATCGTCGCGCTGGCTCCGCCCTGGCCGCGCTTGTCGGTGCCGCGCGCCTTCATGGTCGCCCGGTGGCTCGCCTCGTCGGCCTCCTCGATCTTGATCGTGCCGCGGTAGGAGGCGGTGGTGGGGCCGAGCTTGACCTGGAAGGTGCCGCGGTAGGTGCCGTCCTCGTCATGCTCGGTGATCGAAGCGCCGGGCAGGCACGGCGCCACCCGCTCGAGATCGATCAGCGCCTCCCAGACCTGCGCGATCGGGGCCTGGACGTCGAATGACTGCTCGAGCTTCATAGCCGGGCCAGCTCCTCTTGCGTGTCGATGTCCGTGGGGTCGGCGAGCTCGCCGACCTCGACCTCCAGGACGGCCAGCCCGCCCAGGAGGTCACGGAAGCCTACGTCCCCGCGCAGCTCCGCCACCCGGTCGAGCATCGCGCGGCCGAGCAGCACCGGATGGCCGGGCCTGCCGCCGTAGGCGGCGCGTGCCGCGCCGGCCTCGCCGGCGGCCGCCGCCACGGCGGCCACGGCCGCGGAGGTGATGCGCGGCTGGTCGCCCAGCACCACGACCGCGGCGTCGACGTCCCCGAGCGCCGCGACGCCGCAGCGCAGGGAGGCCGACTGGCCCTCGCGCCAGTTCTCGCAGACCACGGGCTCGGCGCCCTGCAGGTCGGCGGTGGCGCGGATCTCGCCGGCGGCGTGGCCGAGCACGACGATCCGCGGGCTCAGGCCCGCGATCGAGGCCAGCGCGTGCTCGATCAGCGGCCGGCCCTCCAGCGGGGCGAGCTGCTTGGTGCCGCCGAAGCGCGACCCCTCCCCGGCGGCCAGCACCAGGCCGCCGACCCTCACACGCCGACCTCGTGGATGCGGCCCGTGGCGTGGGCCAGCCGGCCGCCCTCGCGGCCGTAGCGCATGGCGACGATCTCGGCCATGATCGAGAGCGCGGTCTCCTCGGCGGTCAGCGCGCCGAGGTCGAGCCCGATCGGAGCCGAGATGCGCTCGAGGTCGGCCTCCTCGACGCCCTTGGCCAGCAGACGGTCGCGCCGGCTGTCCTGCGCGCGGCGGGAGCCCATGGCCCCGATGTAGCCGGCCGGGGAGCGCAGGGCGATGATGAGCGCCGCGTCGTCGAGCTTGGGATCGTGCGTGAGCACGGCGATGGCGGTCGAGCGGTCGATCCCGCCGAGCCGCGCGAACGCCTCCTCCGGCCAGGCGGCGACGACCTCCTCGGCATCCGGGAAGCGGGCCGGCTGGGCGAAGCGGGCGCGGGGGTCGACCACGAACGGCCGCCAGCCGGCGGCGCGGGCGAGCCGGCACAGCGCCGCCGCGAAGTCGACGGCGCCGAACGCGATCAGTCGCGGCGGCGGGTACGTGGCGTCCACGAACAGGACGCTGTCGCCCTCCTCCCGGCGCTCGGAGCGCTCGAGCCACATCAGCTCGTCGGCGTGGCGGGCGGCGGCCGTCTCGAGGGCGTCGTCGCCGAGCGAGCCCTGGCGCTCGCCGTCGGCGGTGACGAGCAGCTTCGCCCCCGCCCGCGGGCCCTCGAGGACGGTGACCAGTGCGGCGCGGGCCCCCCGGCGGGCCAGCTCGGTGAACGCGCTCTGCTCGCTCACGGCTCGTAGCGCTCCACGTAGACGTCGATCTCGCCGCCGCACGGCAGCCCGACGTCCCAGGCCTCCTCGTCGGCGATGCCGAAGTGCAGCAGCCGCGGCTCGCCGCCGCCCAGCACCTGCTCGGCGACCTCGACGACGGCTCCCTCGACGCAGCCGCCGGAGACGGCGCCGGAGATCTCCCCGTGCTCGTTGACCGCCATCTTCGAGCCGGGCGGGCGCGGCGCCGAGCGCTTGACCGCGATCACGGTGGCCAGCGCCACGGCGTCGCCGCGGGTGGTCCAGGCTTCGACGTCGTCCAGTACGTCCTTCATGTCAGGCCTTCCTCCATCACGTCAGCGAGGGCTTCGAGGGATGCGATCGAGTTGCCGGGCAGCAGGTGGTCCACGTACGGCAGCGCGGCCTGCATCCCGCGGGTGAGCGGCTCGTAGCGCGGGTCGGCGGCCAGCGGGTTGAGCCACAGGAGCCGGTGCGCCGTGCGGCGCAGGCGCGCCATCTCCGCGGCCAGCAGGTCGGGCTCGCCGCGGTCCCAGCCGTCGGAGAGCACGACGACGACGGCGCCGCGGCCGATCCGGCGGCCGTGCTCGCGGTTGAGCTCGGCGAGCGCGGCGCCGATGCGCGTGCCGCCCGACCAGTCCGTCACGCGCTCGGCGGCGCGCTGGAGCGCACGGTCCGGATCGCGGCCCTCGAGGTCGCGCGTGACGCGCGTGAGCCGGGTGCCGAACACGAACGCCTCCACGCGCGCACGCGCGGCGACCGACGCCTGCAGGTACTGCAGCAGCATCCGTGCGTAGGGCGCCATCGACCCGGAGACGTCGCAGACGAGCACGACCCGCCGGGCGCGGACGCCCGGCTCCCGGTAGCGGCGCTCCATCAGCTCGCCCCCGTGGCGCAGCGAGGCCCGCACCGTGGCGCGCAGGTCGTGGGTGTCGCGCCGCCGGCGCGTGGGCCGGGTGCGGCGGCTGAGGCGCCGCGGCGCGCGGGCGGCGATCCGGGTCAGCAGCCGGCGCGCGACGGCCCGCTCGGCGTCCGTGTACTCGCCGAAGTCCTTCTCGCGCAGCAGCTCCTCGTCGCTGTAGGCGGCCGGCACCGGAAGGTCGAGGATCTCGGGCGACGCGTCGCCCTGGGCGGGAATGCCGATGCGCGGCAGCGCGGCGCGCTGGATCTCGCCCAGCTCGTGGAGCGGGTCGCCGTGCTCGTCCTGTCCGGGGGCGGCGAACACGGCGGCGAACGCCTCGGCGAACAGGGCGAGCTCCGCCCGGGTCGAGCACAGCGCGGCGCGCAGCGCGAAGAAGGCGTCCTCGCGCGAGCTCGGGTCGACGGCGGCGAGCGCGCGATGGGCGGCGAGCAGCTCCCCGACGCCGACGCGCGCGCCCGAGGCGCGCATCGCGCCGGCGAGCTGCGCGAGGCGCTCGGTCGCGTCATGCACCACTGAGCACCCCGCGCTCGCGGACGCGGTCGATGTCCTCGCGGACTTTCAGCGCGACGCCGAGCGTGGCTTCGAGGTCGGCGTCGCCGTCGAGTGCCAGCAGCGCCCGGGCCCACGTGATGGTCTCCCCCACGCCGGGCAGCTTGTAGAGCTCCTCGTCGCGCAGCCGCGCCACCGCGGCGCACACCCGCACGGCGACCTCCTCCGGCACGCCCGGCAGGCGGGTGCGGACGATCTCGGCCTCGCGCTCCGGGCTCGGATAGTCGATCCAGTGGTACAGGCAGCGCCGCTTGAGGGCGTCGTGCAGCTCGCGCGTGCGGTTGGAGGTGAGCACCACGAGCGGCCGCCGCTGCGCGGTGACGGTGCCGAGCTCCGGGATCGTGATCGCGAAGTCGGCGAGGAACTCGAGCAGGAAGGCCTCGAACTCGTCGTCCGCGCGGTCCACCTCGTCGATCAGCAGCACCGCGGGGCCGTCGTGCTCGAGCGCGTCCAGCAGGGGCCGCCGCAGCAGGAACTCGCGGCCGAACAGCTCGCGCGCGTGGGCGCCCGCCTCCGCCGCCCGGATGGCGAGCAGCTGGCGCTGGTAGTCCCAGTCGTAGACCGCGTGATGGAGGTCGATCCCCTCGTGGCACTGCAGGCGGATCAGCCGTGCGCCCTGCGCCTGCGCGAGCGCGCGGGCGACCTCCGTCTTGCCGACCCCGGCCTCGCCCTCCAGCAGCAGCGGCTGCTCGAGCACCGCGGCGAGGTACACGCTGGTCGCCAGCGCCCGGTCGGCGAGGTATCCCTGGCCGGCGAGCGCGCCGGCGACGTCCTCGGTCGTGCTGAATTGCACGTGCGACATGATGACGCACGCGCGTTCAGCCGCGGCTACGGTTGGCGCGATGACGCGGCCCGAGGTGCATGCCCGGGCCGGCGCGTTCGACGCGGCGGCCGAGGCCTACGACCGCGGCCGCCCGGGCTGGCCGGCGGCGGCGCTCGACGCGATCGCCGGGCGCCTCGGGCTGACGCCCGGCTCCGCGGTGCTCGACCTCGCGGCCGGCACCGGGAAGCTGACGCGGGCGCTCGTGCCGCGGTTCGCCTCGGTGACCGCGGTCGAGCCGCTGGACGGGATGCGCGCGGTGCTGGAGCGCACGGCGGCGGGCGCGCGCGTGCTGGCCGGCACCGCCGAGGCGATCCCGCTCGACGCCGGCGCGGTCGACGCGGTCTTCGTCGCCGAGGCGATGCACTGGTTCGACGCCCGGCGCGCGACGGCGGAGATCGAGCGCGTGCTGCGCCCCGGCGGCGGCGTGGCCGTGCTCTACAACCGCCGCCACTGGGGCTCGGACGAGGCGGCCTGGGAGCGCGAGTCCCACGCCGTCTTCGAGGCGCACCGCCTCCCCGCCGACGACGTCGACCCCTTCGACACGAGACCCTGGAAGGCAGCGCTCGGCGAGCGCTTCGGCTCCCTGACCGAGGACACCTTCGACCACGTCCAGCGCGTGTCCGCGGACGAGATCGAGGCGATGTACGCCTCCTTCAGCGCGATCGGCGGCCTGCCACCTGACCGGCGCGCCGCCGCGCTCGCCGCCCTGCGCGGGGTGCTCGACCGCCACGACGTCCGGGAGGCCGGCCTCGCCTACCGGACCGTCGTGGTCACGGCGAGGTGATGCCGTAGGAGCCGGCGCCGCCGTCGGCGGCGCCGGCCGGGAGCGGGTCAGGCCGCCGCGGCGTCCTCGAGCGCGCGTCGGCAGAGCACGCGCGCGAGGTGGCGCTTGTACTCGGCGGAGGCGTTGAGGTCGGCCGGCGGCTCGGTGCCCTCGGCCGCGTGCTCGGCGGCCGCGGCGATCGAGTTCGCATCGAGTGGCTGGCCGCGCAATGCCTGCTCGACCGCGGTGGCGCGCAGCGGCACCGAGCTCATGTGCGTGAGCCCGACACGGACGTCCTCGCAGGTGCCGTCCGCGGCCTTCTTGACGAGGACGCCGACCGCCACCATCGCCCAGTCCTCCTGGCGGCGGTTGAACTTCCGGTAGCCGTGGGCGTAGCCCTCGAGCGCCGGGAGCCGGACCTCGGTGAGCACCTCGCCGTCGGCCACGGCGGTCGTCAGGTAGTCCTGGAACAGCTCGGCGGCCGGGACCTCGCGCTCGCCGCTCTCCCCGCGGATGACCACCGAGCCCTCGTAGGCGAGCAGGATCGCCAGCTGGTCGGACGCCGGGTCGCCGTGCGCGAGCGAGCCGCCGATCGTCCCGCGGTGGCGGACCTGCGGGTCGGCGATCGTGCTCGCGACCACCGAGGCGAGGCCGAGGCCGGCCTCGCGCTCCATCGCGACGTGCGGCGTCATCGCCCCGATCCGCCAGCCTCCGTCGCTGCGCTCGATGCCGGTGAGCCCGGGCACCTTGCGCAGGTCGACCAGCAGCGTCGGCGCGGCGAGGCGCAGCTTCATCAGCGGCAGCAGCGAGTGCCCGCCGGCGAGGATCTTCGCGTCCTCGTCGGGGCGGGACGAGTTCAGGGCGCTCAGCGCCTCGTCGAGCGAGGCCGGCGCGACGTAGTCGAACTCGGCGGGGATCACAGCCCACCCCCCTCGCTCGGGCTGGTCGGTCCGGAGCCGGCGCTGCCGCTGCCGTGCTCGTCCCACGACCCGCCCTGCTTGCCCGGGTCCGCGGGCACGTCGCGGCCCGCGGCGAGCTGGATCTGCGACCAGACGTGCTGCGGGCTCAGCGGCATGTTGAGGAACTCCACGCCGAGCGGGCGCAGCGCGTCGATCACCGAGTTGAGGATCGCCGGCGACGCCGCGATCGTGCCGGCCTCCCCCACCCCCTTGACTCCGAGCGAGTTGACC
>Ga0183260_10001274_pt1 | contig 21293 bp, 19 predicted proteins | sample AntDrymUQ4972206_2_FD_129768 | JGI IMG/M metagenome (GOLD analysis project Ga0183260, IMG submission 129768) | Polar desert sand microbial communities from Dry Valleys, Antarctica - metaG UQ497 (22.06) (version 2) (version 2) | ecosystem: Environmental > Terrestrial > Soil > Desert | place...
CGTGAACGGCGAGGGGCTCGCGGAGCTTCACACCCACCTCGGCGGCTCGGTTGCCTCCGACATCCTCTGGAGCCTCGCTCACGAGCAGGGGATCGCCCTCCCGGTGAAGGACTACTGGGAGTTCGACGCTCTCGTCACCGTCTCCGACACGCGCGGGGTCGAGGATCTCGACGAGCTCGACCGGATCTACCATTGGACGGAGCTGATCCAGTCCTCCCCACTCGCCGTCGAGCGTTCGGTGCACGGTGCGATCGGGGGGGCGTACCGCTCGCAGCGGATCACGACGCTCGAGCTCCGCTTCAATCCGATGAAGCGAAACCGGGGCGGCGAGCGCGACCTCGACCACATCATCCTCGCGGCGATCCGCGGGCTCGACCTCGCGAGCCTCGAGTACCCGCAGGTGCGCGCCGGGCTGATCCTGATGATGGACCGCACCTTCGAGCCACGGCTGAACGAGATCATCGTCGAGAAGGCGATCCGCTGGGCAGAACGCGGCGTCGTCGGAATCGACATCGCCGGCCCGCGTCCCGGCGGTGGCCGGTACGACTACACACAGATCGCTCCGATGGTCGAAGCCGCGCGCGACGCAGGCCTCGGCGTGACGATCCACGTCGGCGAGGAAGGCGGCGACATGGGCCTGGAGGAGACCGCCGAGGTCGTCGAGCACCTGCGGCCCGATCGAATCGGCCACGGCATCCTCGCCGCCCACGATCCAGGTCTCATGCGCTCGCTGCGCGACCTCGGCATCGTCCTCGAGATCTGCCCGACCTCGAACCTCCTGACCAAGGCTCTGGCCGACGAGGAAGCGGTGCGGGATACGGTCCGTCGCTTCGTCGAGCACGGCGTGGCCTTCACGATCGCCACCGACGGCCCGGAGATGATGCGGACGCACCTGCGGGACGAGCTCGAGCTCCTGCGCCGCATCGGCGCGCTCGACGAGGAGGAGCTGCGCGAGGCGAACGCCCGTGGCCACGCAGCGGCGTTCAGGCGCAAGACCGCCGTTCCGGTGTAGGGGCGAGGCACGCCTCGCCCTCGGTGTTCCCTCGTCGCACGAAGGGCGAGGCATGCCCGGTCCCTACTCCAATCGAGGCTCGTTGACCGCAGCCACCATCTCCCGCAGGAGCGCGCGGACCTCGCCCGGCCCGACGATCTGAATGTGCTCACGGGGCCCATCCGTCGCGCGGGCGCTCGGGAGGAGCCCGCCGACGTGCCCGGCGACCGACCCTGACGGCAGCGCGTCCAGGAGATCGTGGTCGGTCCGATCGTCGCCGATGCCGATCACGAAGTGCGACGACTCCTTCCCGTTCGGGAACACGTCCCGCACGTACACGCCTTTGTCGACGCCCCGCGCGCGCACCTCGACCACGCGATGGCCTTGCAAGATCTCCGCCGGGGCGCCCCCGAGATGCTGTCCGAGGTCGTTCAGGAGCTCGTGCGCGCGCCACGACCCGTACTCGGGCTCCGCCTCGCGGTAGTGCCAGGCGACGCTGACCGCCTTCCGCTCGACGTGCGCGCCGGGAACGTCTGCCGCGACCCGACGCAGCAGGCGCTCGATCGGGCGCATCCAGCTGAGATCGAGCTCGACCAGCGTGCGCCACTCGCCGCCCGGTGCGCGCGCGAGGTATCCGTGCTCGGCGCACAGATGGATCGGAAGCTGGCCGAACCACTTCTCGAGGCTCGAACGCCGGCGACCGCTCACGATGTGCACGTCCGTCTCCGGAAGCGCGGCGAGGTTGCGCAGCAGCGAGCGGATCTCCCTCGTCGGGACGGCGAGGTCGGGGTGGAGCTCGAGCTCGCGCAGTGTCCCGTCGTAGTCGAGCATGACCGTTCGCGTCCTGGCATTGGCGAAGCGGCTCAAGAGCCGCTCCTCGACCTCGCCCTCGACGTTCGGCGGCTTGCGGCGGCGGTCGCGTTTCGAATGTCGCCCGAGCCGGGTCAGGAATCCATCCGCCCACTTGCGGCTGTCGAGCTCCTCGACGCGCTTGGCCATGGTCTCCAGCCTGCGCCGGCGCTCCGGGAGCTCGAGCTCGAGCGCCGTCCCCAGCGCCTCGACGACGCCGTCGACGTTCCACGGGTTCACGAGCATGGCCCCCGGCAGGACCTGGGCCGAGCCGGCGAGCTCGGAAAGGAGCAGGGAGCCCCGCCAGCGACCCGGCAGCCCCGGCTCCGACTGGCACAGCACGAACTCGTGTGCGACGAGGTTCATGCCGTCGCGAAGCGGCGTCACCATCATCACGTCCGCCCGCCGGTAGAGCGCGACGAGCCCCTCCTTCGAGATGTCGCGGTGGAGGTACTCGACCGGCGTGATCCCGGGCTGTCCGTAGCGGCCGTTGATGCGGGCGATCAGGAGCTCGATCTCGTCGCGCTGCTGGCGGAACTCCGGGCTCTCCAGGCGCGAAGGCACGAGCACCTGCAGCATCGTGGTGGTCTCGGCGCGCGAGGGGTCCTGCTCGAGGAGCCGTTCGAAGGCGAGGAGCTTGCGCGGGATCCCCTTCGAGTAGTCCAGCCGCTCGACCCCGAGCACGAGCTTGCGTCCCGCGTACTGCTCCTCGAGCTGGGCGAGGAGCCGCCCGGTCTCGGGATCCTCGAGGGTCGCGCGAAACCCCGCGACGTCGATCCCGATCGGGTCCACGCCGATGCCCACAGGGCGCCCGTCGACCTCGATCGAGTCCGGGCTCGAGTCGATGCCGATGATGCGCAGGCACGAGGAGCGGAAGTGGCGTGCGTAGTCGCCCACCTGGAAGCTGACGTAGTCCGCGCCGAGCAGTCCTCGCAGCACGTCCTCGCGCGCGGGCAGGAGGCGATAGATCTCGGACGACGGGAACGGCGTGTGCAGGAAGAAGCCGACCGACAGCCCCGGCGCGCGACGGCGCAACATCGCGGGCACGAGCATCAGGTGGAAGTCGTGCACCCAGACCCTCGAGTCCGGCCCCGAGTGCTCGAGGATCGCGTCGGCAAAGCGCTCGTTGACGCGCACGTAGTGCTGCCAGGCCTCGGGCGTGATGCGGAGCCGGTCGCTGAAGTAGTGGAAGAGGGGCCAGAGCGTGTCGTTGCAGACACGCCCGTAGAAGTCCTCCTCCTCGTCCGCAGAGAGGAAGATCGGGACGAGGTTCTTCTTCGCGAGCTGCTTGCGCGCTTTCGGCTGCAGCGACTCGGGAACCACGGTGCCGGGCCAGCCGATCCAGGCCGCGTCACCGCGCACCGCTGTGAGCGCCGCCGCCAGACCGCCCGCCGACGGCTGCACCGCGAAGCCGACGCCGGCGAGCGTGAAGCGAACGGGCAGGCGGTTGCTCGCGATGACGAGAGCGTGGTGTCCGGTGTGCTTGGCCAGTGCGCTTCCTCAGCGTTCGTTCAGGGATCGAGAGGTACAACCTACGTGTCGACGAATAGCTTGAAAGCTCCTTCGGAATGAACGGTCCTGTCGGGCGATCACTCCGAAAGATGCTCTGACATGGCACACGGCCTCGGCATCATCGGAAACTGCTCGTACAACGCGCTCCTCCGCGACGGATCGGTGGAGTGGTTGTGCTGGCCGCGGCCGGACTCGAGCTTCGTCTTCGGCCCGCTCCTCGACCGTGATCGGGGTGGCGCGTTCGTCGTGGAAGGCGTCGACGCGACCGACGTCAGGCAGGAGTACGTCGAGAACACCAACGTCCTCCGCACCGTGTTTCGCGGCCCGAGTGGGGAGTTCGCGCTCTACGACTTCGCGCCCAGGTTCCAGCTCTACCAGCGCTTCTTCAAACCCTCGATGATCGTCCGCATCCTGCGACCGCTCTCCGGTGAGCCGCGAGCGCGCGTGCGCTGCCGGCCGACGTACGATTACGGGCTCTCGGAGACAGGCTCCTGGCGGGCGTCGAACCACATCGAGTACACCGGTTTCCCGACACCGGTCCGGCTCACGACTAACGTCCCTCTGACGTACGTCGAGGACGAGCGCCCGTTCCTGCTGGAGGAGGACCGGCACCTCGTCCTCACCTGGGGCGAGCCGCTCGAGGCCGGTCTCGAGGAGACCGCCGAGCGGTTCCTCGAGCGAACGCTCGACTACTGGCGCCGCTGGGTGAAGGGGACGCGCGTTCCGCGCGACTACCAGCGCGAGGTCGTCCGCTCAGCGCTCGCGCTCAAGCTGCACCAGTACGAGGACACGGGTGCCCTGCTCGCCGCGACGACCACCAGCTTGCCCGAGCACCCCGGCTCCGGCCGCACCTGGGACTACCGCTTCTGCTGGCTGCGCGACGCCTACTTCACGCTGAACGCCTTCGAGCGGCTCGGCCACTCGGAGGAGATGGAACGGTTCCTCGAGTACCTGCGCAACATCGCCGAGGAGCGGGAGGGCGTCCTCCAGCCCGCCTACCGGATCAACGGCGCCGCGGACGCGGAGGAGCGGGAGCTCCAGCATCTGGCCGGCTTCAACGGAGACGGGCCGGTACGGGTCGGCAACCAGGCGTTCGAGCACGTGCAGAACGACGTCTACGGCGAGATGGTGCTCGCGGTCAGCCGCCTCTTCCTCGACACCCGCTTCAGCGGCGAGATCCCGCCGCTGACCGGGGTCGAGATCGTGGGCTCGCTCCTCGACCAGATCGAGTCCCGCCTGGACGAGCCGGACGCGGGCCTCTGGGAGTTCCGCGAGCGAAGCCGGCTGCACAGCTTCTCGGTGCTCATGCACTGGGCCGGCTCGCGTCGCGCGGTCGAGGTCGCCGAGGCGCTCGGCGCCGAGGAGCTCGCCGAGCGCGCCAGGTCTGTGGAGGAGGCGGCCGCCGAGCTGCTCGCGAGCCGGTGCTGGAACGACGAGATCGGAGCGTTGACCCAGGTGGCGGGCGAGCCCCAGCTCGACGCAGCGCTCCTGCTGGCGGTACACCTCGGCTATCTCCCGCCGGAGGACGCGCGCGCGACCTCGCACGTGGACGCAATCCGCGCTGCGCTCTCGGTGGACGGCGGCCTGCTCCGCCGCTACTCGTCTCCCGACGACTTCGGGATGCCCGCCGCGGCCTTCACGGTCTGCACGTTCTGGCTCGTCGAGGCGCTCGCGATCCTGGGCCGGACGGACGAGGCGAAGGAGCTCTTCGACTACCTGCTCTCACTCCACAACGGTCTCGGCCTGTACTCGGAAGACATCCTCCCCGACACGCTCGAGCAGAGCGGGAACTTCCCGCAGACGTACAGCCACGTCGGGTTGATCAACGCCGCGTTCCGGCTGTCGCGTCGTTGGGACTAGGCCGACAGGGGATACGCAGCCTCCTTCGCCAAGGCGAACGGCGCGAAGAGCGGCACGTCCAGCGCAACAAGCAGGGCCGTCGCTTGCTCCTCGGAGCAGTCGAGCACCCGCCGTGACCCCGCGCCCTGTCCGAGGTGGAGCACGATGGTGCGGAGTCCGGACCGCGCCTGAAAGGGCGAGCGCTGAATCGCGTACGAGACGACCGCGCGCGGATCGAGCGAGGTCCAGCGCCGCGACAGGGATCCTTCGCGCACGGCGAGCCGGCGTCCGTCGAAGCGGTGGCCCAGCTGGCGGTAGCGGTCGATTCCTAGCGGTACTCCGGCGAGCGCGAGAACGAACAGGGCCGCCGCGGGCAACCACCACTGGAGCGCCAGAGCCACGACACCGGACACCGCCGGCACGACGACCGCCCTCGCCAGCCGTCTCGACAACGCGGCCCTCGGATGGGCCTCGAGAGTCGCATCCAGCGCGGCCAGGGGATCAAGCGCTCGCGCCAGCACGCGCGCGTCGCCGTTTGCGATGACCGGCGCCAACGCGGTCCGGCCGGATCGCCCGCCCGCAACGCCGCCGGCGACGACCCTCATCCCCACGAGCCCGAAAACGCGACGGAGCGGCGAGTCGAGGAGATCGAACCCGCGGACGCGCGAGCGGTCGATCGCGACCGCACGACGGGTCAGCAGGCCGCGGTGCGCGACGAGGCGATCGCCGTCGTCGGCGAGCTCGAAGTTCCAGTCCGTGAGCAGCGAGCCGGCGGCGGCCAGGACGAGCGCGATGAGGACACCGACGACGATGAGCGCGGTCACACCGAGCACCTCGGTAGGCACCCGGTCGGCCGCCTCGCTCAGGAGTCGCTCTCCGAAAGCCCCGGGAAGGTCGTCGGCGAAGTTCGCGATCACGCCGAGCGCGACGAGAGGAGTCAGGATGTAGCGACCGCTGGTGAGACCTCCCGCGACGAGCAAGCGGGGCGTTGCGCGGTAGAGGACGAGATCGGGACGCGGCTCACCGGTCGCTGCCTCCTTCAGGCCTGCCGAGAGAAGAACGGTGCGAAGCCGGTCACCCTCCGGCGCGGAAACGGCAGGCAGTGAAAGCTCCGCCGCCGAGCTCCCGCCGGCGGCCGCCTCGACCTCCACCTGCACGAGACCGAGCACCCGGTGGAGCCACGGCGCCTGCAGGTCTACCCCGCGGATGCGATCGAGCGGCACGACACGCGTCGTGTGCCGAATGACGCCGCGCTCGATCACCAAGCGGCCCGCTTCGATGCGGTACGTGAAGCGGCGCCACTCGAGGACGAGGATCGAGAGACCCACGGCGACGAGCACGCCGAGCACCGGCAGCGCGAATCCACCGCGCCAGGTGAACGCGACGACGAGGATCGGAAGGATGCTCGCTCCGATTCGCTTCCGGGCGAAGACGAGGATCGCCAGCGGATGGAGCCGGCCAGGCGGCTCCGAGGAAGGCTCGCTCACGTCCCCTCGTCGATGCCCGCGCGGTGCGCCAGCTCTTCCACGAGCGCGTCCGCCACGCGCGGGTCGAGACCCGGGATGTCGGTACCGCCTTTGGCCGAAGCGGTCGTCACGGCAACCGAGACGAGGCCGACCGCCCGCTCGAGCGGCCCGCGCTTGGTGTCCACCGTCTGGATGCGTGCGTGCGGGACGACCTGCCATCTGCGCCAGAGCGAGCCGCGGGCGACGTACAGCCCGAGCTCGGTGATCTCGTAGCGGAAGCGCCGGTACAGAAGCCGTGGCTGCAGCAGCGCGAGACCGATGCCGACCAGTGTCACCGCGCCGCCGACGAGGGCGACGACCACCGCAGCGACCCGGTTGTCCGCCAACTCGATCGGCACGGCGATCGCGGTCGTCACGACCGCAGCCCCGAGCGCGGCCAGGCCCCATTCGAGAGCCCACAGCCGCCGCACGCGGGGGTCGAGCTGCGAACCGGGCTCCCGCAGGATCACGCCGCCACTCTGCCCGAGCCGCGACTACCGCCGCGGGATTAGCGCCGTGGGTCGCCACGAGTAGCTCGGCCGATGAGTTTTCATCGCCGCATCGGTCTCGTCAGAGACGAGCGCAAGATCGCGACAAACCAAGAGAGGTGAAACTCATGAGTTGCGTGCTCTGGCACACGCAAATGAGCCTGGACGGCTTCATCGCCGGCGCGGACGACGACATGCGATGGGCGTTCGAGGTTGAGGAAGGACCGGATGAGACGATCGACGAAGTTGTGCGAACAACGGGAGCGCTACTGGTCGGTCGGCGGACGCAGGACGTTGAAGATCGGGAGCAGCCGGGCTTCTACGGCGGCGCCTACCGCGGTCCGTTCTTCGTCCTGCGGCACGATCCGCCAGCGGAGCCCCCCGCGGTCAAGGGCATCACCGGGCGGTTCCTGGACGTCGAAATCGAAGAGGCAGTGGCGATCGCGAACGAATCCGCCGCGGGAGGCAACGTGGTCGTGCTCGGCGCCGATGTGGCGAGGCAGTGTCTCGAGGCCGACTTGATCGACGAGATCCTCGTGCACGTCACGCCGGTGCTGCTTGGCGACGGCGTTCGACTCTTCAGCCGCCCTGGTGGCGCCGCGATCAGGCTCGAGCGGACCTCGGTACGCTTCTCGGTACGGAGGGCCGGGTCGAGGTAGCGGCGCGCGGAGGTTGCGTCAGCGAGCTCGGCGCGCGCCCGATTGACGGAAGATGCGTAAAACCCGCCCTACGCCTCGACCCGCGACCGCCGCGCCGAGAGGAACTCCAGCAAGTCGGACCGCGTGAGGATCCCGGACGGGCGGCCTTCGCTCACGACCACGACCGCGCCACTGCCGCCCGACAACCCTTCGTACACCTGGTCGACCGAGGCGTCGGCGTCGACGGCGGGCAAGGGCGGCTGCATGGCCACCGCGACGTCCTCGTTCAGTGCGTCGGCGTTCCTGAAGACGCGCTCGAGAAGCTCGCGTTCCTGAAGCGAGCCCACGACGTCCGCGAGGGAGTCCACCGGCTCGTCACGCACCACCGGAAGCTGGGAGATGCCGTAGCGGCGCATCGCCTCGATCGCGGCGCCGACCTTCTCGTGCGAGCCGATGGTCACGAACTCCGGAACCTCCCGGTCGGCCCGACGGAAGCGGAGCACCTCGTCGACAGACGGCTGCGGTGTCGTTCGCTCGAGGAGCCCGTACTGGATCATCCAGTTGTCGTCGAAGAACTTGGACAGGTACGAGCGGCCGCTGTCCGGAAAGAGCATCAGCACGCGCGCATCCGGCCCGAGCCGCTTCGCCACCTGCATCCCGCCCCACGCAGTGGAGCCGGTCGAGCCCCCGACGAGCAGCCCCTCTTCCCGCGCGAGCCGGCGGGCGGTGACGAACGAATCACGGTCCGACACGCGCACCCACTCGTCGACGACAGCGGGATCCAAGGTGCTCGGCCAGCGTTCCTTGCCGATCCCCTCGACGAGGTATGGCCCCTGCGGGTGCTGCTCGTCCGCGGTGAACACCGAGCCCTCAGGATCCACGCCGACGATGAGCACCTCAGGGCGATGCTCCTTGAAGTAGCGCCCGACGCCGGTGATCGTGCCGCCCGTGCCGACGGAGATCACGATCGCGTGGACCTGACCGCCGTCGGTCTGCTCCCAGATCTCAGGCCCCGTCGTCTCGTAGTGCGCCTCGGGATTCGACGGGTTCGAGTACTGGTCGGGCTTGAAGCCGCCGGGAATCTCCTCGGCGAGCCGGTCCGACACCGAGTAGTAGCTCTCCGGGGAGTCGGGCTCGACCGCGGTCGGAGTGATCACGACTTCGGCTCCGTAGGCGCGGAGCATCGAGATCTTCTCCTGGCTCATCTTGTCGGGCATGACGAAGATGCAGCGGTAGCCGCGGAGCGCAGCGGCCATGGCGAGACCAGCGCCCGTGTTGCCCGAGGTCGGCTCGACGATCGTCCCTCCCGGGCGCAGGCGGCCGTCCCGCTCTGCCGCTTCGATCATCGCCATTCCGATGCGATCCTTCACGGATCCGCCTGGATTCAGGAACTCGAGCTTGGCGAGGAGCTGACCTGGGACGTCACGCCCGAGGCGGTCGAGCCGGACGATCGGGGTCCCTCCGACGAGCTCGAGGACGTTCGGGTACTCGCGGCGGCTCACGAAGCGCCAAACCTAACACCGGAGTCAGGCTGAAGCCTGACCCCCTACCCCTACCCCTGCGCTGGGGTCAGGCTTCAGCCTGACCCGTAGTTGGGTGTTCGTCTCAGCCAAGCTGCCAGAAGTCGTCGGTCAGCCCCGCAGAGTCGAGGATGGCCTGGGACTCCTGCGTTGTGCGAGGGCGCCAACCTGGATCGAGCCGCGATTCCCACCAGGCTCTCGAGACCTCGTTCATCTTGGCTGCAGTCAGCGTCGCACCGGGCTCCCAGCCGTTCGCATCGAGCCAGCGCACGAGGTGCTCCTCCGACCGGAGGAAGACCATCGTGCCTCAGGTGAAGCCGATGTCGTCCCACCAACGGCGCGCGGGAACGAGGATGTGCACGAGCAGGTCGGCGCCCTCGACGAGGTCGCCGTCCTCCAGCCGCAGCCCCACCGGCTCGCGGCAGCACGCACACTCGGAGTCGATCTTCCCGTCCGTGTGAAGCGCCGCCGGAATGCCGAGCGCGTCCCACGCGCAGGTACCGGTCCAAGTACGTCCACCGGCTTTCACCCGATGTGGAGTCGGCGCGAAGCAGAAGGGGTTGGCGAACCGAATGTCGACGGAGTCGGGATGGAGAACCAAGGCGTGGGCCTCGTGCAACCGCCGGTAGCACTCCTCCACCTCCGGCACGGGTAGCGCGAACGCCGTCGCGGTGTCGTCCGCAGTCGGCGGGCGTCCGTTGGCGACGATCGAGAAGTACACGTGTCTCCGCACGTCGAGGTCGAACGCATCCACGAAGACGATTATCGTTGCCTCGTGGTCGACGAAGCTCGTCTCGAGCAGAACGCATCGGGTCTCGTGCCGGCGACGCAGGGCTGGTTCGTCGTCAACGTTGCCGATGCGTCCTGGTTCGATCACGACATCTTCGGCGCGAGCTGCGAATTCGAGTCGTCCGAAGCGGAGTTCAGCGAGCTCGGGATCCGGATCTGCGTGCTGCTACCCGGCCGGCCGAACGGGCTCTACCACCGCGAGGAGACCCAGGAGGACTTCCTCGTTCTCGCCGGGGAGTGCCTGCTGCTCGTCGAAGGCGAGGAGCGCAGGTTGCGGGCGTGGGACTTCTTCCACTGCCCGTCCATGACCGAGCACATCTTCGTCGGTGCCGGACATGGCCCCTGCGTCGTACTGATGACGGGAGCTCGTCGCCCGGGACGGCCGATCTTCTACCCCGTCTCCGAGCTAGCCCTTCGCCACGGTGCCGGGGTGGAGGTGGAGACGCCGAGCCCGCGAGAGGCGTACGCGTCGTCTCCGGAGGAGCGCCTCGAGCGTCCGGCGGTCTGGGATCAGCTGCCCTGGGCTGACGAGAAGGAGTCTGGCTGACCCCAGACCCCTCGGGCGCAGGTGGTTGGGGTCTGGCTTCAGCCAGACCCCCGGCGTCTCAGTGGCGGAAGTGCCGCCGGTGAGTGAACACCATCGCCGCCCCTGCTTTTGACACCGCGTCGGTCACCTCCGCGTCACGCTTCGAGCCGCCCGGCTGGATGATCGCGGTGATGCCCGCCTCGAGCGCGATCAGCGGCCCGTCAGGAAACGGAAAGAAGGCATCCGAGGCAAGCACGGCGCCCGCGAGGTCGTGCCCGAGCTCGCGGGCTTTCTCCACCGCGATTCGCACGGCATCGACCCGGCTCATCTGCCCCGCGCCGATCCCGATCGTCTGCCCGCGCCGCGCGACGACGATCGCGTTCGAGCTGACGTGCTTCACGATCCGCCAGGTGAAGAGGAGATCGCGCCATTGCTCCTCCGACACCGGCCCGCACACCACCTCCATGCGCGCCTGATCAGGCGCGCTGGCGTCGCGCTCCTGGACGAGCAGTCCCCCGAGAACGCGCTTGTAGTCCCGATCCGTGTTGTCACGCTGGCGTCGCTCGGTGTCGTTCAGGATTCGAACCGACGCCTTGCCCGAGAGCGCCTGCATCGCCTGCTCGTCGTAGCCGGGTGCGAAGAGCACCTCGATGAACTGCCGTGTGAGCGCCTCGCCGAGCGAAGCAGTGACAGCGCGGTTCAGCACCACGACGCCACCGTAGGCGGAGACCGGGTCGGCGGCCAGCGCCCGCGCGTAGGCGTCCTCGATCCTCTCGGCGACGCCGACCCCGCACGGATTCGCATGCTTCACGATCACGCAGGCAGGGTCCTCGAGCTCACGCGCGAGCAGCCGCGCCGCGGACAGGTCGTTGAGGTTGTTGAAGGAGAGCGGCTTTCCGGCCAGCTGCTCGACGCGCGAGAGGAGATGCCCCCGCGAGCCACGCTCCGCGTAGTAGCCCGCTCGCTGATGGGGATTCTCGCCGTACGCGAGCTCAGCCACCTTGTCGAACGCGGGCACGAACGTCTCGGGAAGCCCGTCGTTCGGCTGGAACCAGCGCGCGATCGCCGCCTCGTAAGCCGCGGATGCCGCGAACGCCGTGCCGGCAAGGCGTCTGCGTGTCTCCAAGGATGTCCGGCCCTTCCGCTCCCGCAGCTCGGCGAGTACGTTGCCGTAGTCTCCGGGCCTCGAGACCGGCGTGACGGAGGCGAAGTTCTTGGCTGCGGCACGCAGCATCGATGGCCCACCGACGTCGATCATCTCGACCACGTCGTCGTCGGCCATTCCCGCGCGATCCGCGACGAGCTCGAACGGGTAGAGGTTGACGCACACGAGATCGAAGGGCTCGATCCCCTGCTCGGCGAGTTGCGCGAGGTCGTCGGCCCGGCTCCGGCGGGCAAGGATCCCCGCGTGGACGCGTGGGTGGAGCGTCTTGACGCGTCCGCCGAGCAGCTCGGGGAAGCCGGTGAGCTCCTCGACGCGCGTGACATCGAGACCCGCGTCTCGAAGCGTCGTGGCCGTGCCCCCGCTCGCCACCAGCTCGAACCCGAGATCGGCTAGACCGCGCGCGAACGGCACGAGACCGTTCTTGTCGTAGACCGAGATCAGCGCGCGCACAGCTTGCCGACGACCTCGGGGAGCAGACGGTGCTCGACGGCGTGGACGCGTTCACGCAACGTCTCGACGGTGTCGCCGGCGAGAACGGGCACCGCTTCGCTCGAGATCACTGCGCCCGTGTCGATTCCGGCGTCCACGTAGTGCACGGTCGCAGCCGCCTCGGAGGCACCGGCGGCAAGGAGGTCCTCGAGCGGGTGCGAGCCGGGGAACTCGGGCAGCGGCGCGGGATGGATGTTCACCACGTGCTTCGGGAAGCGCTCGAGGAACGACCGGGTCAGGAGCTGCATGTACCCCGCGCACACGACGAGCTCGGCCTCGTGGTCCTGGAGCCAGTCCGCCATCGCGATGTCGCGCGTCTCGCGATCGGCGTAGTCGGCGAGCGCGAACACTCCTCCCGGCACGCCGGCCGACTCGGCTCGGGCGAGCGCCCTGACGCCGGGGGTGTTGGATGCAACGGCGACGACCGGCAATCCGGCGTCGAGCAGCGCCTGTAGGTTCGTCCCCTCACCGCTGACGAGAACCCCGATCACATGCGCACGATCGTCCCGATGACGAGAGCGTCGCCGGGATCGGAGACGACGGCGACGTACCCGATTCCGAGATTGAAGACGCGCCGGAGCTCATCCTCGTCCGCATGCCGGGCGAGCCACTCGAAGACGGGCGGCCGCTCCCACGACGACCACTCCAGCTCGGCCGCCAGGCCCGCGGGCAGGACGCGGGCGAGGTTCCCGTGAATGCCGCCGCCCGTGACATGCGCGAGCCCTCGAACGTCGGTGCGTTCCCTGAGCTGCCGCACGTCGTCCACGTAGAGGCGGGTGGGGGCGAGCAGATCCTCTCCTGCGTAGTCCTCCAGCTCGAGAATCCGGCGCACGAGCGTAAAGCCGTTGGCGTGAACACCCGCCGAAGGAAGCCCGACAACTGCGTCGCCCGCCTCGATCCGCGAACCGTCGATCACCCGTTCCCGATCGACGATCCCGACGCAGGTGCCCGCGAAGTCGAGCTCGTCTTCCCGATAGATGCCGGGAAGCTCCGCCGTCTCGCCCCCCACGAGCGCGACCCCGGCCTCGCGGCAGACCTCGGCCGCGCCCTCGACGAGCTCCGCCACCTGTTCGAGCTCGATCCGGTTCGCCGCGACGTAGTCGAGGAACAGGAGCGGGTCGGCGCCGCAGGTCAGCACGTCGTTGATGCAGTGCGCCGCGAGATCCGCGCCGCAGTCGCGAAGCGCGCCACGCGCACGCGCCAGAACGAGCTTCGTCCCGACCGAGTCCGTGGACGCAGCGAGGAGCCGTGTCTCGTCGAGGGGATGCAGGCCGGCGAACGCTCCGAAACCGGTCGCTCCCGTGGACTCGACGGCAGCACGCAGGCGTTCGACCACGGCTCCAGCTCTCTCGATCGAGACGCCCGCCTTCGCGTAGGTCTGGCGCTCGCCCGCCACGGGTCGAGTCTACGCCCGGGCTCGGAGCGGGGTCAGCCTTTAGCCTGACCTTGGTTTGAAGCCTTCGAACCCAAGGACGAGGTCAGGCTGAAGCCTGACCCCAGCGACGGAATGGACACTCCTTCGCTCTGGACGACCTGGACGCTCGACCCGCTCCAGCTCGCGCCGATCGCGCTGATCGCGGTCGCCTACGGCGTGCGGGCGCGGACGCTCGCTCGGCGTGGGCACGCCGTGCCGGGGTGGCGATTAGCGCTCTTCGCTCTCGGCATCGTGCTCCTCGTCGTCGCGATCGCATCCCCGCTGGCCGCCGTTGCGGAGGAAGAGCTCTTCTCGTTTCACATGGCGCAGCACCTGCTGCTCGGGGACCTCGCACCGCTCTGCCTCCTCGCCGGGTTGACCGGTCCCGTTCTTCGCCCCCTGCTCGCGCTTCCGGGCGTCATGCGCCTGCGCGTGCTGGCGAACCCCCTCGTCGCGCTCCCGATCTGGGCGGCGAGTCTCGCGCTCTGGCACGTCCCCGCGTTCTACGAGGCCGCGGTGGAGTCGAGCGGAGTTCACGCCCTCGAGCATGTCGCGTTCTTGTCGGCGGGGATCATCCTCTGGCTCCCGGTGCTGGAGACGCTGCCCGCCCCCGAGTGGTTCGGCACCGGCGCCAAGCTCGGCTATATCGTCGGGGTCCGGCTCATCGGCACGCTCATCGGAAACGTGTTCATCTGGGGCGAGCCGTTCTACGACATCTACGGGGCCGGCGACGACTACCTCGGCCTCTCACCGCAGGCCGACCAGAGCCTCGCCGGCTCGCTGATGATGCTCGAGGGCTCGCTGGTCACGATCGTCGCGATCGCGTGGCTGTTCTTACGTATGGCGCAGGAGGGCCAGGTCCGCCAGGAGCTGCTCGAGCGGGGCCACGACCCGCGAGCTGTGCGCCGAGCAGTCCGCTACCGGCGCTGGCACGAGCTCGAAGGGAGTGTGCGCCGATGAGCTCGAGCGGACTCCAGCACACCGCTGGCCCGTGAAGCGAGGCGGCGAGATCGAGAACCCGGGGCCCACGAGGACGACCAACCCAAGGTCGGGTGTCAGGCTGAAGCCTGACCCCGGTACGAGGCGGGCGCCAACCCGCTGGGGTCAGGCTGAAGCCTGACCCCGGTACTGGGTTCACACGCTCGCGCCGAGCGAGCTCGAAGCGACCTCGAGCCCGACCCGGTATCAGGCGGGCCGGCCAACCCGCTGGGGCCAGGCTTCAGCCCGACCTCGGTCTTGGGTTCACACCGCTCACGCCGGAGCTGGCTCGAAGCGGAGCTTCGCGACCTTCGCAGGCACCTGCGTCGGGTAGTCGCGCGTGAAGCAGGCGCGGCAGACCGCGTCCTCCGGAAGCGTCGTCGCCGCCTGCATGCCCTCGACCGAAAGGTAGTGCAGCGAGGTCGCGCCGATCAGCTCGCGCATTTCCTCCACCGAGCGGTGCGCTGCCGGGAGCTCGTCCTCGTCCGGGAAGTCGATCCCGTAGAAGCACGGGGAAACGACCGGCGGGGACGAGATGCGCACGTGCACCTCCGCCGCTCCCGCGTCGAGGAGCATGGCGACGAGCTGGCGCGTCGTGTTCGCGCGAACGATCGTGTCGTCGACGACGACGATGCGCCTCCCCTCGACCTCGTCGAGCGGGTTGAACTTCATCCGGATGCCCTGCTCTCGCATCGTCTGATCCGGCTGGATGAACGTGCGTGCCACGTAGCGGTTCTTGATGAGCGCCTCGTTGAAGGGGATCCCGGACGCTTTCGAGAACCCGATCGCGGCGGGCGTGCCGGAATCCGGGACGCCGATGACGAGATCCGCCTCGGCCGGCGCCTCGAGGGCGAGAGTCTCTCCCATCCGCACGCGAGCACCATGAACCTCCACCCCGCCTACGCGCGAATCCGGGCGGGCAAGATAGACGTGCTCGAAGATGCAGAGGGCGTTCTTGCCGGCGGGGAGCGCTTGCACCGCGTGCACGCCGTCTGCATCGACCCACACGATCTCTCCGGGACGGACGTCGCGAACCACCTCGGCTGCGATCAGATCGAGCGCGCACGTCTCCGAGGCGACGACCCAGTCCTCGCCGATCTGGCCGAGCGTGAGAGGTCGGAACCCGAACGGATCACGGAACGCGAGGAGCGTGTCGTCGACCAGGGCGGTGACCGAGTACGCGCCTTCGAGCCGTCGCATCGTGCTCGCGACGGCCTCCGGCAGCGGAGCGGGATCGCGGGCGATGAGCGCCGCAATCACCTCCGAGTCCGAGCCCGAGCCGAGCCGCACACCGCCCGCGACCAGCTCCGCGCGCAGCTCCTCGACGTTCACGAGGTTGCCGTTATGGCCGAGCGCCACTGTGCGGACGCGTCCGTGATGGATCAATGGCTGCGCGTTCGCCCAGCGGTTCGCGCCGGTGGTCGAATAACGCGTGTGGCCGATCGCAACCTCACCCGGCAACGCCTGCAGCTGCTGCTCGTTGAAGACCTGCGCGACGAGGCCCATGTCGCGAACGACGGTGAGCCGGCCGCTGTCGGAGACCGCGATGCCCGCCGACTCCTGGCCTCGATGCTGGAGCGCGAACAGGCCGAAGTACGCGAGTCTCGACACGTCTCGCGCCTCAGACCGTATACCGAAAACGCCACACATCAGACGTCCCCCTCGAAGGCGCTGCGCAGGTGCGCGAGCTCCACCCCGAGGAGGGTACCGCCACCCGCGACACCGGCCCCGCTCACCGGCACGCCGAGCTCGGAGCCGAGCCGGCGCACGTCCTCTCTGGCCTCCGGCGCGCACGCCAGCACGGCACGACCGCCGATCTCGCCGAAGAGCCCCACCGGGTCGCCGGCGAGCGTGAGCTCGGCGCCGCAGCCGGAGAAGATCGCCGCCTCCGCGAGACAGACGGCGAGACCACCTTCCGAGGAGTCGTGGACGAGCGAGCAGAGCGGCGCTGCCTGCCAGAGGAAGGAGATCAGACGTGCCTCGGCGTCGAGGTCGAGCGGACCCGGGATTCCGCTGACCTGACCGAAGAGGGCCTGGTACTCGGAGCCGGCGAGCGAGAGCGGCGAGGCCTCGGCGAGAAGCACGGAGTCGCCCTCTCGCCAGCCTTTCGGCACGCATCGCACGTCGGGAACGAGGCCGACCGCCCCGACGACGGGCGTCGGGTGGATCGCGCGCCCGTTCGTCTCGTTGTAGAGCGAGACGTTTCCCGAGACGATCGGGAGACCGAGCGCGCCGCAGGCCGCCGCGATGCCGTTGATCGCCTCGGTGAGCTCCCAGCCGATCTCGGGCTTCTCCGGATTCCCGAAGTTGAGGCAGTCGGTGAAGCCGAGCGGCTCACCGCCCGTGCAGGCGACGTTGCGGGCGGCCTCGAGAACCGCGAGCGCGCCGCCGGTGAAAGGGTCGAGCCGCGCCACCCGCCCTTGCCCATCGAGCGCAAGGGCGAGGCCGCGGAGCGACGGGCGCAGTCGCAGAACGGCCGCATCGAGCCCCGGCCGGCGCACCGTTCGTGAGCCGACGAGCTGGTCATAACGACGGAACACGAACTCGCGACTTCGGAGGTTCGGCGAAGCGAGCAGGGCCGAAAGCGCTTGCGCGACCCGCGGCGGATCCGCGATTTCCTGCTCGGGCGTCACCGGGCGCCGCTCGAAGATCACGTCGTAGCGCGGGCAGTCCTCGGTCAGGAAGCGTGCTGGGATCTCTCCGACGAGCTCGTCCTGCCAGAACGCTCGCAGCTCGCCGCTCGCAGTCACCCCCCCGATCACCGAGTGGCCGAGCTCCCAGCGATCGAGCACCTGCTCGACCGCCTCGACCATCTGCGGTCGCACGATCGCGACCATGCGCTCCTGGCTCTCGGAGATCATCACCTCCCACGGCTCCATGCCCTCCTCGCGCTGCGGCACCCGGTCCAGGTGGACGTCGATGCCGTAGTCCGCGGCCATCTCCGACAGCGCGGAGGCGATCCCCGCGGCGCCGCAGTCCTGCAGCGAGTCGACCAGTCCCGCGCGGACGAGCTCGACCGAGGCCTCGATCAGCTTCTTGCCGGTGAAGGGATCGCCGATCTGAACCGACGGACGCTTCTCACTCGAGCTCTCGTCGAGCTCCTGGCTCGCGAGCACCGAGGCCCCGCCGATGCCATCGCGGCCGGTTGTCGCGCCGTAGAGGACGATGACCTGGCCGCTCCCGGTGGCCTTGGCGCGCATGACCCGCTCGACGGGCAGCAGCCCGACACACATCGCGTTCACCAGGCAGTTGTCGCGGTAGGCCTCGTCGAACACGACCTCGCCGCCTACGGTCGGAACGCCTACCGAGTTTCCGTACGCGCCGATCCCGCCCACAGCGCGCGAGAACGCCTGCCCGGGCTCGGCGAACCGCAGCCCGTCGAGCAACGCAACCGGGCGCGCGCCCATGGCGATGATGTCGCGAAGGATCCCGCCGACTCCCGTTGCGGCGCCCTGAAACGGCTCGACTGCCGAAGGGTGGTTGTGGCTCTCGACCTTGAAGGCGACCGCGAGGCCGTCGCCGAGGTCGAGGACGCCCGCGTTCTCTCCTGGGCCCTGGAGGACGCGCTCCCCTTCGCTCGGCAGCCGCTTCAGAAGCAGCGCTGAATGCTTATAGCCGCAGTGCTCCGACCAGAGAAGCGAGAAGACCGCGAGCTCGAAATCGTTGGGGTCCCGCGCGAGCAGCGAGCAGATGCGTTCGTGCTCCCCGTCGGTCAGGCCGAGGGCGCGATGGAGCGGCTGTTGCGCCACGCTGCTCAGGGGGAACCCAGTCTAGAGACGCCAGCGGAACGACAGTCGGGGCGAGGCATGTCAAGCCCTCGTGTTCGGGGCGCATGTGGGGCGAGGCATGCCTCGCCCCTACACGTAGCCTGAATCCGTGAGCCGCTACTGGCCCATGCTGTTCCTGCTGGCGGCGATCTGGGGCGTCTCGTACGTCTTCATCAAGGTCGCGGTCGAGGACATCGAGCCTGCGCCGATGATGGCCGCGCGCGCGCTCCTGGCCGGTCTTCTGCTGTTCCCTTACCTGGCCGTGACGATGGGATCCCGCACGGCAGCAGTGGCGCTGCGGACGCATTGGCGTCCCGCGTTGGTGCTCGGCGCGCTGAACGCGGCCGTCCCGTTCTGGCTCGTCGCCTGGGGCGAGAAGCACATCGACTCGAGCATCGCGGGGATCGCGCAAGCGACCGTTGCCATCTTCACGTTCCTCCTGGCCGCGCGCTTCCTACCCCACGAGGCGGTCGGCATCACGCGCATCCTCGGCGTCGCCATCGGATTCGTCGGAGTCGCGGTGCTGGCCGGATTCGATCCGGGAGGAGGCTGGATCGCGGTCGCGGGGACCCTCGCGGTCGTCCTCTCCTCGCTCAGCTACGCGGGGGCGGGAGTCTACGGGCAGCTCAGCGTGCGAACCGTCCCCGGCCCCGTCCTGGCGACGGGCTCGATGCTCGCCGGCGGTCTCATCCTGCTGCCGCTTGCGCTCTTCCAGCTTCCCGAGCATGCTCCGGACGCCGAGGCGATCGGCGCGCTGCTCGCGCTGACCGTCGTCGGCACCACGTTCGCGCAGCTGCTCCTGTTCCGGATGCTACGCCTGTACGGCTCCCGAAGGCTCTCCCTGGTCACCTACCTGATCCCCGGCTTCGCCCTCTTCTACGGCGCGGTGCTGCTCGACGAGCCGATCACGGTCGCCGCCGTCGGTGGGCTCGTCCTGATCCTCGGCGGCGTCGCCCTCGCCTCCGGGGAACAGCTCCTGCGGTCGCGAGCGGATGCGCGGGAGGAGCCGGCGTGAGCGTCGTTCGTCTGCGACGAACGACCGCGGAGGAAACCAGATTTCCCCACGCTTTGCCGCGATTGGAGTTCGCGCGAGCGAACTCCAATCTTGCGAAAGCTGGGCAGGCCCTCTGCTTCCCGAAAACGTGGGGAACCTCCCGGTTTTCCACACCCCTCCACTGTCATCGGGCAAAGAGCGGCCGATGACAGTGTCGATCAGGCGCGCGCGAGCGGACGACCTCGACTTCATGGTCGAGCTCTTCACACACGAGGACGTGGAGCCGTTCCTCGCGGTCGTCCGCGCGAGGGAGCGGCGTGAGATCCTCGGCGAGATCGAGCGCTCCGAGCAAGAGCCTGACGCGTTCGGCGTGTTCGTCATCGAGGTGGACGGCGAACGAGCAGGGACGATGCGCTTCGAGCTCTCGAACCGCCGGAGCCGGATCGCGCACCTGGGCGGCCTCGCGGTGCACCCGGACTTCCGCGGTGGCAAGGTCGCCGACACCGCTGCCCGCCTCTTCCAGCGGTACCTCTTCGACGAGCTCGGGCTGCACCGGCTCGAAATGGAGATCTACGGCTTCAACGAGCGCGCGATGGCGCACGCCGAACGAGCCGGATGGACTCACGAGGGCGTGCGCAGAAGGGCGTATTGGCGAAACGACCAGTGGGTCGACGGCGTGCGTTACGGGCTCGTCGTCGACGATCTCGTGGACGAGTCGCCCTCGCCGCCGCCGTCCGACGCCGCGACCTGAGCCACGACGAGCGCGGCCCGAATCCACCGCGCGTCGGGCCAGCCCTGCAGCCCACGCTCGCCGCGGTAGACACGGTCCCCCAGCGTGACCTCTTTCGACCCGTTCGTTCCCGGCTCGACATCGAGCCCGTTGACCCGAACGGTCGGTGATCCGAGGAAACCGCGTTTCCGTGCCTGAGCCTGACTCGTGATCTCGACCACCTCGACCTCGACCGGGATGTCGAGCTCATCGACGACACGTTCGAGGACGATGCGGGCCATACCGCGGGACTGGCAGTCGGTGCGAGCGAGTATCTCGACGCGGACCGGGCGTCCGGCCTCGGTCGTCATAGCTTGGCCCCTCTCCCCAGGTGAGCTTCGCTTCCTTACTGACGCTAAGCGGCTCCGGGGCGACTGCAATCCCTCGTTCGAGGGATCATCCCCCGTTCGGGGGACACTCGAGCAAGGACGGTGCCCGCTGGAACGATCTCGACCGCTTTTCGGCTGTGCCCGCGACGTTGTTGAGCGTCTGCGCGTCGGCCGCGAAGTCGTACGGGACACGTCTAGGATCCAGCCATGGCTGACTTCCTGCACACGATGGTTCGCATCACCGATCCGAAGAAGAGCCGCTCGTTCTACGAAGCGCTCGGATTCCGGTTCTCGAACGACATGGACATCGTCCGCGACGGCCAGCTCGAGGCGACGAACTACTTCTTCTCGATCGGCGAGCACGAGAACGTCCTCGAGCTGACGTTCAACCACGACGGCCGGGGCTACGAGCTCGGCACTGCGTACGGCCACGTCGCCATAGGCGTCGACGACCTCGACGGAACTCTCGCAACGCTGAAGGACGAGCACGGGATCGAGCCCGAGCGCCCGCCCTACCAGGTGCGTGAGGGCGGCTCGCGGATCTGCTTCGTCCGCGATCCAGATAGATAGCTAACAACGTTGATTCGCGACAGACGCTCGTCAGCGCTCGCGCCGACGAGTACGCTGGGCGCCGGGCCGAGGCCTGGGTGGTGTGCCAGGTGCCGACGAAGCCGGGGCGACAAGCACGCGTCCGCGCCTGGTCACGAGCGTCGAGCGCGCCTAGGCTTCAG
>Ga0183260_10001275_pt1 | contig 21293 bp, 25 predicted proteins | sample AntDrymUQ4972206_2_FD_129768 | JGI IMG/M metagenome (GOLD analysis project Ga0183260, IMG submission 129768) | Polar desert sand microbial communities from Dry Valleys, Antarctica - metaG UQ497 (22.06) (version 2) (version 2) | ecosystem: Environmental > Terrestrial > Soil > Desert | place...
CCCGCACGACCCGCAGCAGGCGCCGGCGGGTGTAGCGGCGGTGGTGACCGGCCTGGACGTCGTGGTCGGTCCACGCCCACTGGTAGGCGGGCACCGACAGCAGCAGCCGGCCGCCGAGGGTCAGGACGCGGGCGAGCTCGCGCATCGCTTGCGACTCCGGCTCGCAGTGCTCGAGGACGTCGAACGCGCTCACCACCTCGAAGGTCCCGTCCCGGAACGGGAGCGCCAGGGCCGAGCCGCACACGCCCTCGCCGGCGACGAGACCCGCAGTCGCGACGTCGAGGGTCACGTGCCGGCGGTCGCCGCGCAGCCACCCCACGCTGGGCCCGTCGGCACTGCCCACGTCTAGCACCCGAGCGGGAGTGCCGACGAAGTCGGCCAGCGCGACCTGCAGCAGGCGGGCGCGTGCGCGGTACCACCAGTAGTCGGGCTGGAGCAGGGACGCGGAGCCTGGGCTGGACGTCGGGCTAGGCGGCGACACGGCGCAGCGCCCCCACGAGCGAGGCGACGACACGCTCGGCGTCCGCGTCCTGCAGGTCGTTGTAGAACGGCAGCCGGAGCAGGCGACCGCTGACGTCGTCGGTCACCGGGCAGTCCACCGCCCTGGCCGCGAACCTGCGCCCGCCGACCGAGCTGTGCAGCGGCACGTAGTGGAACGTCGCCTGGATGCCGTCGGCCCGCATCGCCTGCAGGACGGCGTCCCGGGTGGCGCGGTCGGGAGCGAGCACGTGGAACAGGTGGTACGCCGGGTCGCACGCCGCCGGGATCACGGGCAGCCGGATCCCGAGCTCCGCGGCCAGGGGTGCCAGCGCCTCCACGTACCGGTCGAAGACCAGGCGACGCTTGCGCTGGATGTCCTCGCGCCGCTCGAGCTGGCCGGTGAGGCATCCCGCCAGCGTGTCCGACAGGCCGAACGAGGAGCCGGTGTCCTGCCAGGTGTACTTGTCGACCTGGCCGAGGAGGAAGGCCCGGCGGTTGGTCCCCTTGTCGTGCAGCACGCGGGCGCGGTCGACGTCGCGCGCGTCGTTGAGCAGCAGCGCACCGCCCTCGCCGCACCCGATGTTCTTCGTCTCGTGAAAGCTGAGGGTGGCCAGCCGGCCGAGGCTGCCGAGCGGCTCGCCCTTCCAGCGGCCGAACAGGCCGTGCGCGTTGTCCTCGACCACGGCCACGTCCGGGCGGTCGGCGAGCGCGGCCCGCAGCCCGTCGAGGTCACCGGCGACGCCGGCGTAGTGCACCGGGACGACCGCGCGGACGGTGTGGTCCAGCACGGTCGCCAGGTGCGCGGGGTCGATCCCGAGCGTGTCCGGCTCGATGTCGCAGAACAGGATCCGCGCCCCCTGTCGGGCGAACGCCAGCGCGGTGGCCGTGAACGTGAAGGACGGCACCACGACGGTGTCACCGGGCTGGAGGTCGAGCAGCATCGCCGCCAGCTCCAGCGCCGCGGTGCACGACGTGGTGAGCAGGACCTCCTCGGCGCCGGTCTCGTCGGCCAGCAGCCGCGCGGCGCGCCGGGAGAACGGTCCGCCCGCCGACGTGTGCCCGCCCACCCACGACTGCCGCACGTACTCCAGCTCGTCGCCCTCCAGCGCCGGCCGGTTGAAGGGCACCTCCGGCAGGTCCACCGCCCCCGCGTTGCTCACCCGCACCACCTCGTCCCGGGACCCTACCCACGACCCGCGCCGCGGCCCGCAGCCGGTCGGGCCGTCGACGACCAGGGCAGGGGCTGGCCGAGGCGCTCGGCCAGCCGGGCATCGCTGTCGCGGTAGTGGTCCCGCAGCCGCCCCACCAGCGCCCGGTCCAGCTCGGGGGCGGGTCCGCTGCTGGCGTTGACCCGCCGGTCCTCGCCGTCCACGCGGAAGTCCGGGTCGACGCCCAGTGCGGCGTACAGGTCCGCGACGCCCGCCCGCTGCTCGCCCGCGCCCTCGAGGAAGCGCACGTGCACCCGGTCGGGGAAGCACGCGTACCACGGCTCGAGGTGGTCGACGTAGTGGCCGCGCTCCAGGTAGGCGTACGGCGACACCGACGTCCGCGTCGGGTCCCACTCCCGGGGTCCGCACAGGTTGTCGTCCAGCGCCCGGGCGAGCGGCCGGTCCTCGAGGCCCTGGGCGACGCTGAAGCGCCAGTTGGAGACGGCTCGGGCGACCGGGTCGCGCAGCTGCACGACGATGTCGGCCGCACCGAGCACCGTCGCCGCCCGGGACGGTGCGGTGGGGTTCTCGAGGTAGCTGGTGCTCTTCTCGCCGAGCAGCCGCTCGCCGGTCGCGTGCGCGAAGAACGTCGCGCGGTACCAGTCGAGCCCGCGTCCGGCAACCTCGTCGGACAGGAAGACCTTGGGCTCGGGTCGCGCCGGCCGGGCCATCGCGATGTCGGGGTGGGCGTCCAGCAGCTCGTACAGCCGGGTGGTGCCGCACCGCTGCGCCCCGACGACGAGCAGGTGCCGGGTCACCGCCGGACGCGCTCGACGACGTGGTAGCTCTCGGGCGCACTGACGGCGTCGAGGGTCCGTACGACGTACTCGCCGAGCATCGACAGCAGTGCGATCGTCACGCCGTTGAACATCGCGAGCAGGACGATGAGCGACGTCCAGCCGGGCACGCGGCTGTCGGAGAACAGCCCGATGCCGAGGTAGACGACGCCGAGGGCGAAGCTGGCCAGCGCGATCGCGAACCCGCCCGCCGCCGCCATCCGCATGGGGAACACCGAGTAGCTGAACAGGATGGTCAGGACCAGGCGGACGATCCGTACCAGGTTGTAGTTGCTGTGGCCGACCACCCGTGGCTCGTGCCGCACCGGCACGTGCGCGCGGTTGCTGGAGTACAGCAGCGCCTGACCGGTGATGTAGGGGTGCGCGGTGCGCGAGGAGCAGATCCGGTCGACGACGTCGCGACGCAGGATGCGGAAGTTCGACACGGCGAGGTCGGGGGGCTGGCCGAAGATGCGGCGGTTCATCGCGCTGATCAGCCTGCTGCCGATCCTGCGGTAGCCCGCGGCCTGCTTGGTCTCGAACGCGCCGAAGACGACGTCGTGACCGGCCATTGCCGCGTCGATGAGCAGGCGCACCTGGTCGGGGGGGTTCTGCATGTCGTCGTCCATCGTGATGACGAAGTCGCCGTCCGCCTCGCGGAGCCCGGCGAGGTTGGCGTTGTGCTGGCCGTAGTTGCGCAGCAGGTTGAGCGCGACGACGTGTGGGTGCGACCGAGCGCGCTGCGCGATAACGTCCCAGCTGCCGTCGCTGCTCCCGTCGTTGACCAGGACCAGCTGGTAGCGCAGCCCTTGGTGCTCGAACGTCTTGACGATCGTGTCGACGGTCTCGCCGACCAGGGACTCACTGTTGTAGACGGGGACCACGACCGAGTACGTGAACTCGCGCGGGTCCAGCCGGTCCGTGTCCGCGCCGCTCGCGTCGTCGCGTCGCGGCGCGGCAGTGGCGTCCTCGTCCATCGACGACGACTGTATCCGAGCGGGACGGCTAGCCTCGGTCGCCGTGTGGGCCGGCATGCGGGACAGCACCGCCCTTGCCGTCGGCTCGGTCACCGCGGGGACCCTGGCGTACGTCTTCTTCGTGCTCAGCACCCGCAGCCTCGGGGCGGCCGACGCGGCTCCGGTGTCGGTGCTGTGGACCTGGTGGAGCTTCACCGCGGCCGCCCTGACCTTCCCGCTGCAGCACTGGATCGCGCGCTCGGTCGCCGCCGGCGACGAGGGCGGCGTACGGGCCTCGCTGCCCCGGGTGGCGATGCTGGTGGCCGCCCTTGCCGCGGTCGCAGGGGCGCTGGCCTGGGTCGCGCGGGCGGCCCTGTTCGGCCGGGACGACCCGTGGTTCCCGGTGCTGGTCGGCTGTGTGACGCTCGGATCGGCACTGATGGGGGTGGTACGCGGGAGCCTGTCGGCGCGGCGCCGCTTCGGAGCCGTCGCCATGGCACTGATGCTCGAGAACGGGACCCGGTGCGCCGCGGCGGCGGTCCTCGTCGCATCCGGCACCCAGTCGCCGGTCGGCATGGGCGCCTGCCTGGCCGCCGGGGCGCTGGTCGGCGTGGTCTGGCCGTCGGCGCTGGTCCTGCGCCGGGAGCCCGCCGGGCCCGAGCCCCGCTCGCCGTTGCGCTTCCTCGGCGGGGCGTCCGCCGGCCAGCTGCTGGCCCAGGCGGTGCTCACCGGAGGACCGGTCGTGCTCGCGCTCGGCGGCGGGTCTGCCGCCCAGGTCACGACCCTGTTCGCCGCTCTCGCGCTGTTCCGGGCGCCCTACATGCTGGCGATCGGTCTCGTCTCCCCCCTGACCGGTCGGCTCACGGTCCTGTTCGTGCGAGGCCGGCACCCGTCCCTGAGGCGGATCCGGCTGCTGCTGCTCGGGGGGAGCGTCCCGACGGCGGCCGTCGCGGGAGTGTTCGGGGCGCTGGCCGGGCCGCCGCTGCTCCGGGCCGTCTTCGGCGAGCAGGTGCGGCTGTCGGCGTCCTCCTCGGCGCTCGTCGCGGTCGGCAGTGCGGTCGCCGTGGCGAGCCTGCTAATGGCCGTGCTGGTCCTGGCCCAGGACCGCGGTGTCGCCGTGGCCCGGGCTTGGAGCCTCGCGGTGCTGGCTGGCAGCGTCGTGTTCACCCTGCTCCGGGCGGATCCGCTCACCCGGACCTGCTGGGCCTTCGTCGCCACCGAGGCGGTGGCCCTCGTCGCGCTGCGCGCCGAGGAGCTGCGCGGCTCGAGACGCCGGGACCCGCGTGCTGCGGGCACCGGTGGGGCCGCTGCGGGGCGCGAGGTCACTGGCTAGCCTGCGTGTGGCACCACGACGGTGCCGGTCTGGGTGGGCAGGTGCGTCGAGGAACACGAGAGGGGGCGACAGCATGCGGACAGCTCGCCCGGGCCACTCGACCGGGGACGCGCCCGCTCCCGGAGGGGGGCTCCCGCACTCGGGCGGTGCGCCGGTCGGGGAGCGGGCGAGACCCCGGGCCGGCAGCGCGTGGCTGGTGGGACTGTGCGTGCTGTTCACCCTCGCCCTGCGGGCACCGTTCCTGACCTGGCCGCTGATGCAGGACGAGGGGGGCCTGCTGATCATCGCCCAGGAGTGGCACGAGGGCCCCTTCCTGTACGGCGACTACCTCGTGGGCCGGGGGATCGTCCTGCTGCTGGTCTTCGCCCTGGCCGACGCGCTCGGCGACGTCGTCGCGCTGCGGTTGCTCGCCTGCGTGGCGGCCGCGGCGCTGGTGGTCGCCGCCGGCTGGGCCGGCCACCAGCTGTGGGGGAGAGCGGCCGCGGGGTGGTCAGCGCTGGCCGCGGCGGCGTACGCGTCCACCTATGCGTTCTCCAGCCACGTCATGAACGAGCGCATGGTGGCCGCGGCCCTGGTCACCCTGAGCTGTGCGTGCGCGCTGGCGGCGGTGCGGGAACGGCAGCCGTCCCGGAGGAGCACCACGCTGGCCGTGTCGGCCGGGGCGGCGGCCACCACCGCGTTGCTCGTGGTGCAGAGCTACGCGGGCGGCCTGGTGTTCGCGGGCGTGCTGGTGCTGGCCTCGTGGTGGTCCCGGGCGCTGACGGGACGACAGGCGATGCGTATCGCCCGCGCCGGCGTGCTGGGGGTGCTGGTCCCGGTGGCGGCGCTGGCGGTGGCCGTGGCGGTCTCGTGGCTGACCGCGTCGCAGGTCTGGTTCCAGATCTTCGGCTATCGGCTCCGTGCGGTGGGAGTCATCAGCACCGACCTGCCCCTGGACCGGATCGGCACCCTGCTCACCATCGCCGGGTTCACCGGCGTCCTGCTGCTCCTGCTCTGCTTCCTGCTCGGTCACCGCGGGGTCCGGCGCCGGCCGGTCATGGCGCCTGCCTGGTGGGCGGTCCTGGCGATGCTCCTGGTGGCGGGCACGGGCATGGTCATCGGCGGTGGCTGGTACGCCGACTATCTGCTCGAGCTGGCCCCCGCGGTGGTGATCGGGACCGCTCTCGTCGCCGGCCAGCGCACCTGGGCCGGAGTCGGGATGCGGGTGGGGGCGGTGGTGGCTGCGGTGTCGTCGGTCGTGGCGATGACCCTCGGACTGACGGTGCCGACGCAGAACTCGGCTGCCAACGAGACGGCGTTCGGGCAGTGGCTGGGCACGGGTGCCGAGGAGGGCGACACCGCCGTCGTCCTGTGGGGCAACGCCAACGTGCTGCAGGCGGCCGGGATGACCAGCCCCTATCCGTACCTGTGGGCGCTGCTCACCCAGACCCTCGATCCGGACCTCGAGCTGATGCGGTCCACGCTGCGCGGGCCGGACGCCCCCACCTGGATCGTCGAGTGGCACGACCGCGAGACCTGGCCGCTCCCCGACCCCTACGCGCTCGATGCGGTGATCGAGGACCGTTACCGCCTCGTCGCGTCGCCGTGCGGCGGCGACGTGTACCTGCTGCGTACGGAGCAGCGCGAGATCGACCCGTCCGCGCTGTGCGGGTAGCCGACCTGCTGAGCGTCGAGCGGCGCAGAGGCCCGCGCGGTCGGCCGGCGCGGTCCCGCCGGCCGGGTCGGCCGGCGCGGTCCCGCCGGCCGCTGCTTTGCGAGGCAACCAGGCCGGCGCGGCGGGCTCTTGCCCACCGCGGCGGTTTGCCGCGTATACGTGGCAAACGGCCGGGCGGAACGCCGGGCGGGAGGGCGGGAGGTCGGTCAGCCAGGCAGGGCGGAGCGACGCCAGGCGTCCGGCCCGGGTGCCAGCGGGCGTCGCACCGCGCGCGCGGGGTCCGCCCAGGGCGAGCGCCGGCGAGCCTCGCCGCGCCGCGCCAGGGCCGCCGACGCCGCCTGCCGGGAGGCCACGACCGCGACGAGCGCCGCCAGCTCCTCGTCGGTCGGCTCGCCCCGCACCACCCGCAGCAGTGGGCGGGTGTCGTCGTCGCCGTGGCCGCAAGGCGTCGGGCGGCGTGTCACAGCGGGATGTTGCCGTGCTTCTTCGGCGGCAGCGACGCCCGCTTGGTGCGCAGCAGCCGCAGCGAGCGGATCACCTCGACCCGCGTCTCGTGCGGCTGCACGACCGCGTCGACGTAGCCCCGCTCGGCCGCGACGTACGGGTTGGCGAGCGTGTCCTCGTAGTCGGTGACCAGCTCGGCGCGTCGCGCGTCGGGGTCCGCGGCGTCGGCGAGCTCGCCGCGGTAGAGGATGTTGACGGCGCCCTGGGCGCCCATCACGGCGATCTGCGCGGTCGGCCACGCGATGTTCATGTCCGCCCCGAGGTGCTTGGACCCCATCACGTCGTACGCCCCGCCGTACGCCTTGCGGGTGATCACGGTGACCAGCGGGACGGTGGCCTCCGCGTAGGCGTAGATCAGCTTGGCGCCGCGGCGGATGATGCCGCCCCACTCCTGGCCGGTCCCGGGCAGGAAGCCGGGGACGTCCACGAACGTCAGCACCGGGAGGTTGAACGCGTCGCAGGTCCGGACGAAGCGCGCTGCCTTCTCGCTGGCGTCGATGTCGAGCGTGCCGGCGAGCCGGGAGGGCTGGTTGGCGACGACGCCGACCGAGCGGCCCTCGACGCGGCCGAAGCCGACGACGATGTTGGGCGCGAACAGCTGCTGCACCTCGAGGAACTCGCCGTCGTCGAGCACCCCTTCGACCGCGACGTGCATGTCGTACGGCTGGTTCGCCGAGTCGGGGACGAGGGTGTCGAGGGTCCGGTCGTCGTCGGTGACCTGGAGGACGTCGCGCTGCCCCGGAGCCTCGTCGTACGCCGGCGGGTCCTCCATGTTGTTGCTCGGGAGGTAGCCGAGCAGCGCCTTGACGTAGTCGATGGCGTCGGCCTCGTCGGACCCCATGTAGTGCGCGTTGCCGGACGTGGTGTTGTGCGTGCGCGCGCCGCCGAGGTCCTCGAATGTGACGTCCTCGCCGGTGACGGTCTTGATGACGTCCGGACCGGTGATGAACATGTGCGAGGTCTTGTCGACCATGACGGTGAAGTCCGTGATCGCTGGGGAGTAGACGTGCCCTCCGGCGCAGGCGCCCATTATCAGGGAGATCTGCGGGACGACGCCGGAGGCGTGGGTGTTGCGCTTGAAGATCTCGCCGTAGAGCCCGAGGGAGACCACACCCTCCTGGATCCTCGCGCCGGCGCCCTCGTTGATGCCGACGACCGGCGACCCGGTCCTGATCGCGAGGTCCATCACCTTGCAGATCTTCTCGCCGTAAACCTCGCCCAGGCTGCCGCCGAAGACGGTGAAGTCCTGGGCGAAGACGCAGACCTGCCGACCGTCCACGGTGCCGTAGCCGGTCACCACCCCGTCGCCGTACGGCCGTCGCTTCTCCAGCCCGAAGGCGGTGCTGCGGTGCCGGGCCAGCTCGTCGATCTCCACGAACGAACCCTCGTCGAGCAGCAGGTCGATGCGCTCGCGAGCGGTGAGCTTGCCGCGGGCGTGCTGGCTCTCGACCGCCCGGGCCGAGCCGGCGTGCACCGCCTCGTCGAGCCGTCGGTCGAGGTCGGCCAGCTTGCCCGCCGTCGTGTGGATGTCGATGTCTGTCCCTGTCCGCACCGCAGCCTCGCTCACGCGTGCACCCTCTCACTTACGACAGGGGAGACTAGTCCCGTGCAGAGCCCGAACGGCCCCGCGGACCAGTGGAGCGACCTCGACAGGCCCCCGCTGGACGTGCGCGGGCTGCGCCGGGCGCTGCGGGTCGGCGAGCCGGGATCGTGGTGGTGCGCCCTGTCGGTGGTGGAGTCGACCGACAGCACCAACGCCGACCTCGCCGCGGCCGTGCGCTCGGGTCGCGCCGGGCCCGCCTCGGGGGCGTCGGTGCTCGCGGCCGAGCACCAACGCTCCGGGAGAGGCCGGCTCGGACGCCACTGGGAGGCCCCCGCCCGCTCGGCGCTGACCGTGTCGGTGCTCGTGCACCCGGACGTCGAGACGCCGCGCTGGGCGTGGCTCCCGCTGCTGACGGGTGTCGCCGTCGCCGAGGCGGTCCGCGCCGCGACCGGCCTGGGCACGAGCCTGAAGTGGCCCAACGACGTCCTGGTGGGGGAGCGCAAGCTGGCCGGCGTGCTGCTGGAGCGGGTGGAGCAGCCCGTGGGTGGCCCATCGCGCCCCGCGGCGGTGCTCGGCATCGGGCTCAACGTCTCGACGATGGCGACGGAGCTGCCGGTGCCCACGGCCACGTCGCTGGCGGTGGAGCGGGCGTCGACGCTCGACCGGCAGACCCTCCTCGTGGCGGTGCTGCGCACGCTGGAGACCCTGTACGCCGCCTGGGCGCACGACGGCGTCGACGCCGGCACCGGCCTGCACACCGCGTACGTACGACGCTGCGGCACGCTCGGTCGACAGGTGCAGGTCACGATGCCGGACGGGACCGTCGTCGCCGGCACGGCCGAGACCGTCGACGCCGGTGGGCGCCTCGTGCTGGCCACACCCACCGGCCGGCGGATGCTCGGAGCAGGTGACGTCGTCCACGTGCGCCCGTACGACCGTTCCCCCGCCGGGGAGGCTTTCTGACACCATCGGCGCATGTCCGTCCCCCGCAAGCTGCTCATCGACGGCGAAGAGGTCGTGCTCTCCATGCGCACCCATGCCAAGGCCCTGCTGCTTCCCGCGGTCGTGCTGGTGGCCGTGGCCGGGATCGCGGGTTTCCTGACCGCCCTGGTCGGTGACGGCGACGTGGCAGGTTGGGTGACCATCGGCATCTGGGTGGCCGCGGCCGCCGCGATCGTGGTCTGGTCGGTGGTGCCGTTCCTCCGCTGGATCACCAGCGAGTACACGGTCACCAGCCGACGGGTGCTGCTGACCTCTGGTCTGCTCACCCGGGTCGGCCGGGCGATCCCCCTGCACCGGGTCAACGACGTGCAGTTCGAGAAGAGCCTGCTCGACCGGATGCTCGGCTGCGGCACGCTGGTCATCAGCGAGGCCAGCGAGCAGGGGGGCATGCGCCTCAACGACGTCCCGCAGGTCGAGGCCGTGCACCGACGGCTGACCGGGTTGGTGTTCGGCACCGACGACGGCACCGACGACGACGGCTCCCGGCCGCCGGGGGACCCCGGGGCTCCGGCCGGTCGATGAGCCGCACCGGCGCGGAGATCGCCGACTCGGCCGGCGTGACCCTCGCCGAGGCTCGCCGGCTGTGGCGCGCCCTCGGGTTCCCCGACGCCGGTGACGACGCGGCCTTCACCCAGGCCGACCTCGACGCGCTGCGCGTGGTCGGGGGGCTGGTCCGCGACGACGTCGTCGACCTGGAGACGGTGGTGCGGCTGATTCGTGCCCTCGGCCGCACGATGTCGCGGCTGGCCGACTGGCAGGTCTCCACGCTCGCGGAGCTCGCTGACCCCGGACGCGCGGGCCGGGACTCGGTCGAGGCGTTCGAGCACCTGCTGGTCTACTCGTGGCGTCGGCACCTGGAGGCGGCGACCGCGCGGCTCGACGCCCAGGGTGTCCACGACCAGCGCCACGACGACCCCGAGCAGCCCGCTGCAACGCAGACGGTCGGGTTCGCCGACCTCGTCGGTTTCACGGCACTGTCCCACGGCCTCGACGACGGCGGCCTCGCCGGTCTGGTCGAGGGTTTCGAGAGCCGCTGCGCCGACCTGGTGACCGCCCGTGGCGGACGGGTGGTCAAGACCCTGGGTGACTCGGTGCTGTTCGTGGCCGCCGACCCCCTCGTGGGCACCGAGATCGCGCTGTCGGTCGTCGAGGCCATCGGGCACGACCCCGACCTGCCCGACGTGCGTGTCGGCCTCGCGACCGGCGCGGTGGTGATGCGGATGGGCGACGTCTTCGGCGTCCCGGTCAACCTGGCCTCGAGGCTCACGGCCGTGGCCCGTCGCAACCGGGTGATGGCCGACACGGCCACGGCAGCGGCCCTGTCCGGCGGCGCGTACGAGTCGCGCGCCCTGCCGGCACGCCCGATGCGGGGCTTCGGTGCCGTACAGCCGATCAGCGTCCGCCGCCGCGAGGGCGCCGCCGCCCCGTGACGTCGTGCCAGGGTGGGACATGACCCCGGAGCGCGCCCGCGACGAGATCGAGGACTCCGAGGCGTGCGCCAGGGCCACTGCCCGGGAGACGCTGACACTCCCCGGGGGTTACAACTCCCGGGACGTGTGCGTTTCACGGGGGTACCCCGGGAAACGGGTGGTTGGCCTCAGCCGCTCGGCGGGTGGGCGCGGAAGACGTGGGTTCGGTAGGCCCAGAACCGGAACGACGTGCCGAGGACCAGCCCGACGCCGTTGGCCGACACGTTGTCGGCCAGCGCGCTGTCGAGTCCGAGCAGGTAGTGCGACACCGCGAGACAGGTCAGGGCGATCACCATGCCGACGGCGTTGAAGGCGAAGAACAGCGTCATCTCGTGGTGCGCGGGTGCCCGGTGCCGGTCCCGCCACGTCCAGTGCCGGTTGCCGGCGTACGTCACGAGGGTGGCCAGCACCACGGAGACCGCCTTGGCGGTGAGCGGCTTGTCGGCCAGCAGCCCGGGGTCACCGGCGAACATCAGCACGTTGAACAGCCCCACGTCCACGACGTAGCCGGTGGCGCCGACGGTGCCGAAGGCGGTCAGCTCGCGGGCGAGGCCGACCGGGCGGGTCCCCCGGCGTACCCGTTCGGCAAGGGTCATGATGGCGCAGGGTAGTCCGCCCGGCCCCGAGGGCCGCCCGGCCCGGCGCCCGGACGCATCTCTCGCGACATCGTGGCGGTCGGGGCGACCCGAATGTCGCGAGGTCGGTGTGGGCGCGGCGCCCACCCCGGTGGCTAGGCTGCCGCGGTGACCGGGACCACGCACGACCGGACGCGCGAGCCCAGCCCGGTGGACCGTCCGGTCGTGGCCGTCGTCGGCGGAGGTCAGCTGGCGCGGATGATGCAGCAGGCGGCGATCGGTCTGGACGTGCCACTGCGACTGCTCGCGGAGGAGCCGGACGCGTCGGCCGCCCGGGTGGTGCCCGCCACGTCCGTCGGAGCCGCCGACGACCTCGGTGCGCTCCGAACGGCCGTGCGCGGCTGCGCGGTCGTGACGTTCGACCACGAGCACGTGCCGCTCGCCCACCTGCGGACCCTCGTCGCCGACGGCTTCCCTTGCCGTCCGGGGCCCGAGGCGCTGGCGCACGCGCAGGACAAGGCGGTGATGCGGCGCCGCCTCGCCGCACTCGACGTCGCCAGCCCTCGATGGCAGGTGGTCGGAACCCCCGTCGACGTCAAGGCGGCGGCCGAGGGGCTCGGCGGGTTCCCGCTGGTGCTCAAGACCACCCGCGGTGGCTACGACGGCAAGGGGGTGTGGGTGGTCGGGTCGGCCGAGGAGGCGCTGGTGGCGTTCGCGGCCGCCGACGCGGCCGGGGTCGACGTTCTCGCCGAGGAGCGGGTGGACATGGTCCGCGAGCTGGCCGTGCTCGTCGCCCGGTCGCCGAGCGGGCAGTCGGCGGTCTACCCCGTGGTCGAGTCCGTGCAGCGCGACGGCGTCTGCCACGAGGTGACCGCCCCTGCCCCCGGTCTCGACGAGGACCTGTCCCTGACGGCCCAGCAGGTCGCCCTGCGGCTCGCGGGGGCGCTCGACGTCACCGGGGTGCTGGCCGTGGAGATGTTCGAGACCCGCGACGGCCGGGTGCTCGTCAACGAGCTGGCCATGCGCCCGCACAACACCGGGCACTGGAGCATCGACGGCGCGGTGACCAGCCAGTTCGAGAACCACCTGCGCGCCGTGCTCGACCTGCCGCTCGGCAGCACCCGCGCCCGCGCCCCGTGGACGGTGATGGTCAACATCCTCGGAGGCCCCGACGGCGGGAGCGCGGGCGGGTTGTTCGACGGCTACCCGCACGTGCTCGCCCACGACCCGGCCGTGCGGGTGCACCTGTACGGCAAGCCGGTCCGGCCGGGACGCAAGGTCGGCCACGTCACCGCGTACGGCGACGACCTGGAGCGGGTGCGAGCCCGGGCCCGGCACGCCGCCGGGTGGTTCGCCGGGACCGAGCCGGAGGAGGACGACCGGTGAGTGCGCACCAGCAGCCCAGGGTCGGGATCGTCATGGGCTCCGACTCCGACTGGCCGATCATGCAGGCCGCCGCCGAGGCGCTCGCGGAGTTCGACGTGCCTTACGAGGCCGACGTGGTGTCCGCACACCGGATGCCGGCCGAGATGCTCGACTACGGCGCCCGGGCACACGAGCGTGGGCTCCAGGTGCTGGTCGCCGGTGCCGGGGGAGCCGCGCACCTGCCCGGCATGCTCGCGGCGGTGACCCCGCTGCCGGTCGTCGGGGTCCCGGTGCCCCTGCGCCACCTCGACGGGATGGACTCGCTGCTGTCCATCGTGCAGATGCCCTCGGGAGTCCCGGTCGCCACCGTCGCAGTCGGCGCCGGACGCAACGCCGGCCTGCTGGCCGTACGGATCCTGGGGGCGAGCGACCCGGACCTGCGCGGGCAGGTGGTCGAGTTCCAGGGGCGGCTGGCCGACTCCGCCCGCGCCAAGGGCGAGACCGTCCGCGCTGCCGCGCGACGGGTGGCGCCCCCCGAGGGTGGGCGCGCCGGGTTCTGACCGTCGCCGCACCTGCGGTCGTCTCCGAGTCGCCCCCGCGTCCGTGCAACCGGCCGGTCGCCTGCGGCGTCAGTTCCAGCAGAGCGTGGATGGTCGTCCGCGCGCGGCAGCGAGCACGAGGAGACGGCGATGAGGCCTGTGCGCGGCAGGGTGCTGGTGGGGATGGTCTCGGCCACCGCTGTGCTGGGGGTGCTGGGGGTGACGGCGGGGCCCACGGCCGGCGCGTCGGCTCCCGGCACGGCCGGCGCCGCCGCCGACGCGTCCCGCCCGGTGCTGGAGCTGGTGTCGGCCACCGGCAAGGCACAGGGACACAAGTTCCGCAAGCGTGTCTACCTCGACCTCGGCACCCACCTGGTGGCCGGCGACGAGCCGTTCGAGGTGCTGACGCAGCGCGCGGGCTACCGGGTCGAGCCCGTGACCCGGATCGGCGGCGTGGGCCAGCCGTTGGACCGCGGGCTGCAGAGCGGCTTCGGTCCGTTGGACGACTTCGTGCGGGTGACGCTGTGGAACGACAACGGCCGCAGGGTGCTGAACCGCACCACGGACCTGTGCCTCAACCGGGGGGGAGCGCCCACCCGTCCCGACGCCCCGGACACCGGCGAGTACCCGTACGGCTGCCGTACGCACCCGTTCGGGTTCGGCCAGATCCAGGGGATCCAGGCCGGGTGGGCGATCCCGGTCCGCGGGGGCCGGGTCGGCAACCTCGAGGTCGGGCACTACACCGTGCAGGTGGCCGTCACCGCGCCCTGGCGCGACCTCGTCGGCGTCACCTTCGCGGAGGGCACGCAGCAGCTCGACCTCCGCGTCCGGGACAACCGGGACTGCCGCGGCTGCCGCGCGCAGGTGACCTCCGACCGGCAGCTGCAGCCGGCGGCCCGGCAGCCCGCGGGTCCCGGTGGCCCGCCGCCGGCGGGGACGCCGCTGCCCGACCTGCGGGCGCTGCCGGCCTTCGGCATCGGAGTCTCGCGGGACGGCAACTACCTGACCTTCGCCGCCAACGTGTGGAACGCCGGCCCCTCGCCGCTCGTCGTCGACGGTTTCCGGCGGGAGGACAGGGACGTGATGGACGCCCACCAGTACTTCTACGACGCCGACGGCACCCGGGTCGGCCAGTCGTCGGTCGGGACGATGGAGTGGGACGCCCGCGACGGGCACACCCACTGGCACTTCACCGACTTCGCCCGCTACCGGCTGCTCGACGTCGACAAGGCCAACCCCGTCCGGAGCAAGAAGCAGGCCTTCTGCCTCGCGGCCACCGACTCCGTCGACATGACGGTGCCGGGCGCGGAGTACCGGCCGTGGAACACCGACCTGCACACGGCCTGCGGGGGGTACGGGGCGCTGTCCGTGCGCGAGGTCCTGACGGCCGGCTCGGGCGACACCTACGGGCAGTACCGACCGGGGCAGTCGTTCCCGCTGAAGGGCATCGACCCGGGCATCTACTACATCGAGGTCACCGGCAACCCCGACGGCAACCCGCTGGAGAACCCCGGTGCCAGCAGTCTGTACGAGGCCGACTACACCAACAACACCAAGTACCGGCGGATCCGTATCGGCGGCACGAACGGCAACCACTGGGTGAAGGTCTTCGACAAGGGCCTGATCTCCTACAACTGAGTCACCGGGGGGCAGCGGCTCAGCGGTGCCTGCGGCGCAGGTAGGCGCCGAGGGCCCTGCCCGCCAGGGCGTTGCGGTCGGCGAGCCGGCCGGCGGCGCGCTTGGCCCGGAAGCCGACTGCGCGCACGGTGCTGGTGCCGCGCGCGAGGCGTCCGGACGCCACCTCGCCGTCGGCGCGCCGGTGCGACCACCAGGCGTTGGCGTACTGGTCGGCCATCCCGGCCAGCGCGGCGGTGGCGGCGTCGAGCAGCTCGTCGGCACCGACCTGGTGCGGCAGGCGCCCGGGCCCGGCGCGTCCCTGCAGCTCGTCGAGGTCACCGACGACGGGGTAGCCGGCCGTGCGCAGGGCGTCGGCCATGGCGGCCCCGCGGGCCCGGGCCCAGTCGAGGTCGCCGTCCGGGAGCGTGACGCGTACCGGCTCCACCCGCTCGGCCAGCTCACGGACCAGCGTCAGCTTGACCGCGCGGTCGAACTGGCGCTGGTTGAGGTGGGCGAGCATCGGGTTCGTCCGACGGATCAGTTCGGTGCCGAGCAGGCCGACGGTCTCGTTGGCCCAGGCGGCCGGCTCGGTCAACGCGGCCGGGTCGAAGCCGATGAGCCCGCCCAGCCGGTCCACGAGCACGTCGGGAGAGGAGCCGGCCGGCGGGACGGTGACGACGTGCACCCGCTCCACCGGCACCAGCGCTGCCCAGGTGCCGACGATGGCCGGCGCGTCCTGGCGGAGCCAGAAGCCGCGTGCGGGGCTGGTGCCGGCGCGGTCCGGGTCGCGCACGGCGGCGGCGAACTCCTCGAAGGTCCACTGCCCACGGTTCTTGACCTCCTCCTGCCACGCCGACGTGAGCGTGCGGGCGAGGTCGCGCACCGTGACCACGACGTGCACCTCGCGGTCGGGGAAGGAGTGCACGGCCGTACGTGCCTGGCGCGGTGCGGCCAGCGAGAGGTGCTCGTCGGAGACCAGAACCGTCGGCGGGTCCGCGGCGGCGACGCCGTCGACCATCGCCTGCCAGGCGCCGGTGATGCGGGTGTCCCTGCCCGCCCCGCGAGGGCGGCGACCGAGCAGGTCGAAGACCGCCAGGACCTGGCTGGGGAAGCCCTCGCCCCCGGGGTAGAGCACCCCCTGGTCCCGCAGCGGTCGCCGGTTCGCCCGCATCAGCTGTTGGACGTACGTCGTGCCGGTCTTGTGCAGGCCGACGTGGAGGAAGACCCGCCGCTCCGAGGGGACGCTCACGGCGGCAGGGTGTCACAAGGGCGCCGGTCAACCGGTGCCCCACCCGGTCTGTTCGGTGTCTTGCGTTGCATCGCCTGCTATGTAAAAATGCAGAGCAGGCTACTATCGTGGAGGTGCGCACGATGACCGGACACCGACCCGGGGGGGCACGACGGACCCGGTCCCTGCAGCGGCTGGCGCACGTGCTGACCGGCGTGCTCGTGCTGGCCTACGTCTATCTGACGCCGGCACCGGACGCGGCCGTGACCCAGGCCGTCCGCTGGCTGCTCCTGCCGGCGCTCGTCGGCTCGGGTGTCGCCATGTGGCAGTGGCCGAGGCTCCGCCGGCTGGCGCGGCGCAGGTCCGCAGGGTGAGCCGGGCTCGCGGCAGTCGGCTCGTACGCCAGGAGTCGCTCGGCTACCAGGTGAACCACCTCGCCCGGCTGATGGCACAGGCACTGCGGGAGCGGATCGAGCCGCTCGGCGTCTCGCCCGGCCAGTTCGCCCAGCTGCTGGCGCTCTACGAGCAGGACGGGCTCACCCAGCGCGAGCTGTGCGAGCGGGTGCGTATCGAGCAGCCGACCATGGCCAGCACCCTGCGCCGGATGGAGCGGGACGGGCTGGTGGAGCGGGTGCCCGACCCCGCGGACGGGCGCAGTGCCCGCGTGCTGCTCACCGCGTACGCGCGGCGGCTCGAGCCCGACCTGGCTGCGGCGGCGCGCGAGGTCAACCGGGCCGCGAGCCGCGGACTCGGGCGCAGCGAGGCCGCCGCGCTCGTCACCGCGCTGGGCCGCGCGATCGGCAACCTGGAGGGCGGTCGAGTCGCAGCCGCCGCGGCTCCGGGCGCGAGCGCGCGGCGCCCGCCTCGTACGCCTCGGGTCGCGGCATCGCGGCTGAGGTGATAGCCAGGGGGCACGCGGCCAGGGCGGCCGCCGACGAGGAGGCGAACGACCATGGGTGCACTGAACAAGATCGTCGGCCGCGCGGCGCGGGAGGCGCGTCGCTCCGGTGGCGCGGGCCGCACCCCCGGCAAGGCGTCGCCTCGACCGGCGTCCCGCTCCCCCCAGCCCGGCAAGGGCGCTGGGATCGGGGGTATCGTCCGCCGCTTCACCAAGCGCTGACGGGCGCCGGATGGCGGACAGCGTCGTCGACGACGAGCTGTGGGCGGACTTCCACCGGGTCGTCAACATGACCTCGCGCGAGCTCGACGAGTGGTTGCGCACCCAGTCGGCCGACGAGGGCACCGAGACCCCGCCGGACCAGGCGGGCACCGAGACCGGGCACCACGTGCTGCAGATCCTCGGCAAGCGGCGCACCGACCTCGGCCGGGACGACGTCCGGGTGATGCGCAACGTCGTGGACCGGGTCCGCTCCGAACGGCGGGACGATCTCGAGCCGACCGCTGGTGAGGCACACTGGCGGCGCCGGCTGATGACCCTGGGGCACGACCCGTTGAAGCCGGCCTGAGGCTCAGGAGCAGCAGGCGTCGCCGCGCCACGCGGAGACGGCTTCGCGCGCGGCGACGGCCGCGATGACCAGACCCGCGACGGGGTCCGCCCACGCCCAGCCGGCGAGGCCGTTGAGCAGCAGGCCGACGAGCAGCACCGCCGACAGATAGGTGCACAGCATCGTCTGCGCCCCGCCCGAGACCACCGCAGCGGAGCCCAGCGTCCTGCCGGTGCGTCGTTGCGCGTGGGCCAGGAAAGGCATCACGCACAGTGACACCACTGCGATCCCCACACCGACGGGCGACGGCTCCGCCTCGGCGCCGACGACGAGGGCGCGGGTGGACTCCGCCAAGACGTACACCGCCAGTGCGGCGAACGAGACCGCGAGCAGCCGCTGGGCCTGCCGCTCCCGCGACTGCGGGAGACGGTGGCGGAACTGCCACCAGACGATCGCTCCCGCGGAGACCTCGATGACCGAGTCGAGCCCGAAGCCCACCAGGGCGACCGATCCCGCCACCACACCGGCGCTGAGGGCGACGGCGGCCTCGACCAGGTTGTAGACCACCGACACTGCCGCCAGGCGCTGCGCGCGGCGGCCGAGCCGGAGCCGTACGGCAGGGTCGGTCGCCCCGTGGTGACCGTGGCCGTGGTGCTCGACGGCGGGCGACGGCGTCGTCACGCGTGCGCCTCGCGCAGGTGCGTGGGACACAGCGCCACCGCGTCGCCGGTGAGCGCGAGCAGTCGTTCGGCCGCCGCCCAGATGTCGGTGAGGGCGTCGTGGTGGGTGAGGGAGAACATCGACGCGCGGCCCTGCGGCCGCGACGACACGAGACCACAGCCCCGCAGGCACGCCAGGTGCTTCGAGACCGTGGACTGCGCGAGACCGAGGTGCTCGGTGAGGTCGACCACCCGGTGCTCGCCGAGCGACAGGTGGCGCAGGATCGCCAGCCGCGACGGGTCGGAGAACGCGTGGAACAGGCAGGACGCCGACGTGAGCGCGGAGGGCTCGTCGACGCTCACGGAATCGCGTGCCACCTCTGTCATCGCCACCTGGCGATGTTAGCACCAGCCACCCGCTCGACCGGTCGTAGCGCTGCGGGCCGATGCAACCCGGCACGCCGTGCGCGCGTTCACCCTCGTACGTCGGCCACCCGGCCGACCGAGCCGGCGGGGGGTGACGCATGGCCACGGACGCCGAGGCGGAGTTCGCCGCCTTCTACGACGCCGGCTTCGGCCGCACCCTGGCCTGCGTCTACGCCCTGACCGGCGACCGCTCCGAGGCCGAGGACGTCGCCCAGGAGGCGTACGTGCGGGCCTGGCCGCGGTGGCGCAGCCTGCAGACCTACGACGACCCGGGCGCCTGGGTGTGCCAGGTGGCGTGCCGGATCGCGGTCAGCCGCAACGGGCGCGGACGGCGCTGACTCACCTGGGCCGCCAGCGCGTACGCGAAGCGCACACGGCCGCGCCGGGCGAGGACACCGTCGCCCTGGTGGCCGCGCTGTCCACGCTGCCCGAGGCGCAGCGGCGCGCGCTCGTCCTGCACCACATCGGGGACCTGCCGGTGGCCGAGATCGCCCGCGTCGAGGGTGTCCCGGAGGGCACGGTCAAGGCCCGCCTCTCGCGCGGCAGGGCCGCGCTGACGCTCGTCCTCACCGACGCGCACGAGCCGAACGGAGAGCCGAGCCATGCCTGACACCGACCTGCAGCGCCACTTCGACGCGGTCGTCTCGGACGCCGACTCCCGAGGCGGTCGTCCGTCGTCCCGGGACGTGATCCGGCGGGCCCGGCGCCGCCGTGCGGGCACCGTCGCCGCCGCGGTGGTCGCCGTCGTTGCAGTCGTCGGCGTGACCGTGCCCCTGCTGACCAGAACGGACGAACCACCGGTCGCCGACCCGCCCGGACCGGCCACGCTGGCCGCTGCGCTCGAGCCGGCGACCGCCGGCTGGCTGGACGGCTGGGCCGAGGTCGATACCGCTGTGGCGCGGAGCGGCCTTCCCCTGCCGTCCCAGCCGGAGACGCTGATCGGCTGCTTCAACGACGGGGAGCCCGAGAATCGCGCGACACGGGGCTCCGGATCGCCGTGACGGGAGTCGCGGGGCACCCTGCCGGAGCCCTCGCCGACACCTGGGTCCAGACCTTCGCCTCTCCCCGCGCCGCCCGCCTGCTCACCCCCGGCGTGACCCGGGAGGGCGGTGCGCCGTGGTGCCGGCTCGCGTCCCGCCCGGTCCGGACCGAGACCGGTGACGGGGTGGCGGGCAGCTACCAGACACTGCCGTTGGCGAAGCAGGACGCGTTCCTCGAACGAGCGGGGGGTGGCTGGGACGATCTGCCGAGGGACTACGTCCTGCACGTGTGGTCACTGGCCCGTGGCGACCTAGCCGGTCTGCTCACCATCGCCGCGCCGGTCGAGGCGGGGACTCCGCCCACGAGTCGGGTTCTCGCCGCGTACGCCGACTTCATGGCGAGCGACGCGGCGCTGGAGAGCATCCCGACGTTCTGACCCGCCGCAAGTGGCGCAATGCGGCTGTCCGTGGACCCTGGCGTCGGCCGCATTGCGCCAGTCGATGGTGGCGCGGGTCGGTGCGGGACGGCCGGCGCGGGGCTGGGCTACTCCGCCAACCCGGACGAGCGGCAGAGGTCGTCGTCGATCTCCGCGGTGCGGTCCTCGGCGACCAGCTGGAACAGCTGCGGCGCGAGGTCGGGGTTCCAGGTGGCGTCCGTGCTGGCCAGCGGCACCGTGCAGGTGAGCCCGTCCCCGCTGACCGACCCCATCGCCCACGCGAAGCGGGCCAGGTCCACCGGGCCGACGTCCTCGCCGATCGTCAGCGAGTCGGCCCCGGCCGACGACAGCTGGAAGTAGCGCCACGGGTTCAGCAGTGTCCACGGGGACAGCGCGCTGTCCCCGATCGCGCTCACTACCTCGCGCTGGTTCTGGACGCGCTGCAGGTCTGCGGTCGCGAAGTCCCGCGTACGGGCGTACCCGAGCGCGTCGTTGCCCTCCAGCTCCTGGCAGCCGGCCTCGATGTCGAGCCCCGCCTTGGGATCGGCGATCGCCTCGTCCGGGCAGACCTCGACCCCGCCGAGCGCGTCGACGATGCTGACGAAGCCGCCGATGCCGATCTCGACGTAACCGTCGACCCGGATGCCGGTGTTCTGCTCGACGGTCTCGACGAGCAGCTCGGGTCCGCCGAACGCGAAGGCGGCGTTGATCTTGTTCGTGCCCTCGCCGGGGATCTCGACCGGGGAGTCCCGCGGCAGCGACAGCAGCAGCGTCGGGCCGTCGCCGGTGTGCAGCAGCAGGATGGTGTCGGTGCGCCCGCCGGACGCGCTGCCGGTCGCGAGGTCCTGGCGCTCCTCCTCGCTCAGTCCCTCGCGGCTGTCGGACCCGACCACGAGGTAGGTGTGCCCGGGCTGGTCCCCGGGGCGGTCCCCGGCGGGCTCGGCGTCGACCGTGTCGATCCGGGACCAGGCCCAGATGGGTACGGCGATGAGGAAGGCGACCCACACCAGCAGCACGACGAGCACGATCCGCCGGACCCTCGTGCCCCTGGCGCGCGGGCGCCGCGGTGGCCGCTGTCTCCCGTCGCCCCGGGAGTA
>Ga0183260_10001277_pt1 | contig 21268 bp, 18 predicted proteins | sample AntDrymUQ4972206_2_FD_129768 | JGI IMG/M metagenome (GOLD analysis project Ga0183260, IMG submission 129768) | Polar desert sand microbial communities from Dry Valleys, Antarctica - metaG UQ497 (22.06) (version 2) (version 2) | ecosystem: Environmental > Terrestrial > Soil > Desert | place...
CTCGACGGAGATGCCGGGCAGCAGGCGGGAGCCGACCTCGAGCAGCGCGCCGACGACCTCGTCGGTCGTGTCCGAGACGCGGTCCTCGTGTGCGCGGACCAGCTCGGCGAGGAGCTGGGTCTCACCGGTGCGCTGGATCTGGTCGATCAGCGCCCAGGCCAGCAGGCCGGCGGGCGCGAGGAGGGCGAGGAGGGCGGAGGGGTTGAGAGTGGCGATCCACACGCCGAGGATCGCCACGGACACGTTGGTCGCCGAGTGCAGCGCCGAGACGGGCGCGCCGTCAAGGCAGACGCTGCGGAACCCGCGCTCCGTGGTGACCCAGATGGCCGCGGCGACGAGAGTGGTGTTGGCCGTCCAGAAGGCGGCCATGCCGGCCGCGACGCCGACCTCACCACCGATGGAGCTGGCGACGGCGACAGCGACGCAGGCTGCCGCTGCGAACTGAACGGTGTTGAAGACCTGCTTGATGGGCGCCAGACGTCGTGCCATCTGTGCCGTCAAGACGCCGAGAGCGACTGAGGCGACGATCCAGCTCCCACGGTGGACGAGCAGGGCGGCCGCGACCGGGGTCTCGGCCCAGGCAAAACTCCACTGCTGCCCGCCGAAGGGCAGGTGGACCACCCGGGACTCGCTGAACAGGACGGCGAGCGCGGTGATCGCGAACGCCCACCAGGAAGGCGAGTTCCACGGCAGGAGCGAGGCGGCGCAAACGGTCCCACCGGCAACGAGGCCGATGAGAAGCGGGAGTCGGAGGGGACGCTCCGACATCACTTGATCCAGGACCAGGAGGACGAGGACCAGGAGGACGAGGCCGACCAGCTCGACGAGCTCCACGAGGAGGAGCTCCAGCTCGAGGACGACCAGGAGGATGAGGCCGACCAGCTCGACGAGCTCCACGACGAGGACGACCAGCTCGACGACGACCAGCTCGACGAGCTCCAGGACGACGACGACCAGCTCGACGAGCTCCAGGACGACGACGACCAGCTCGAGGAGCTCCAGCTCGACGAGCTCCAGGACGAGGACGACCAGCTGGAGGAGGTCCACGGCCGGTAGACCATCGTGCCGTCGTCATTGACCTGGCGCCATCCGTCGGCGTACTCGGTGCCGGTGACGAGCTTGACCGGGAGCCGCATCCAGCCGGCCCCGGAGGCGTTGCCCTCGAGCGGAATCGCCGCCGACATCAGCGAGAAGCGCACGTCGTGGACGCTCGCCGACGGGAAGCGCTGCAGTGTGATGGCCGCAGCCCCGGCGGTGACAGCGGTCGCCTGGCTGGTCCCACTGCTCCGCCAGAAACCGTCGACGCGCGTGGCGCCGGCGTGCTCACGCGCGAGCTTCGAACCGCCCGGGAGGACCGTGACAACGCCCACGCCCGGAGCGACGAAGTCCGGCCGCGGGATTCCGGCGACGACGGCCGAGCCGCTGAACGGGGCCACCGTGGCGGCCGGCTCGGTCGTGTCGGCGGCGCCGACCGCGATGATGGTCGGGTCGTAGGCCGGAGCGCCCACCTTGCTCGAGTCGTTGCCGGCCGCCGCTACGACGACGATGCCGGCCTCGCGCACCCGATCGACCGCGTCGGTCAGCGGGGTGGCGATGTACTTGGCGCCGTCGACGGTGGTGGACAGCGACAGGGAGAGCACATCGGTGGAGTGCGCGATCTTGCTGCTGACGACGTAGTCGAGTCCGGCCACGACCTTGGACAGCGAGGTCGTGCCGTCCGCGCCTGCGACCTTGACGCTGAGGATCGTCGCCGCTGGGGCCACGCCGACCGCCGGGCTCATCCCGTCGCGCGACCCGCCCGCGATCAGGTTCGCCATCGCGGTGCCGTGGCCGTAGCCGTCGGTGAGGGTCTTCTCGCCCGAGGTGTCCACGCCGTCGATCAGCCGACCGGACCTGCGCGAGAGCGTGGGGGTGTCGGTGACGCCGGTGTCGACGAGCGCGACCGTCACGCCGCGCCCGGCGTCGGCCGCGCCACCGCCCGGGCCGACCTGAGTCGACGCGTAGACGCCGGCCGCGGTGCTGTCGTCCTTACCGGTGAGGAGCACGGGGACGTCGGGGCTCATGCTGCGTACGGCGGGGCTCGCGGCGAGGGCGGCGAGGCCGCGCTCCGTGGCCTCGACCACGACGACGCCGACGGCGTCGTGCGTGCGGAGCACCTCGACGCCCACGACGTGGCCGAGCGAAGCGCCGGGCTGCAGGGAGACGACGGCGACCGAGGTCTCGGCGGCAGAGGCGTCCAGAGCCGGTGCGAAGGCGCACAGGCTCAGCGCGACGGCTACGGCGAGGCGTCGCCTCGGCAGCCGGGCGAGGTGGGACACCGATCCTCCTGAATGGGGTGGCACGGGCCAGAGAGACACCACGTCGCAATCTTCGACCACTGGAGGGCGAAACGTGAGGGCTGGACGATTGTTTTTCCGCTGCGCCGACTGGAGTAGCGACGTTGTGCCGTACGCAGGACGACGGTCAGGGCGGTTCCCGGCGTAAACTGCGCCGCCGGAGCCCCGTGACCGCGGGTCTGCCGTCTGCTCCGGGGGGCGTCGATGCTCGAAGGATCCGACGCCGGCGAGGCGCGCACCGCGCTCGTCGTCGAGGACCACCCGCTGATGAGCCGTGCCGTCGTGCTCGCGCTGCACGAGCTCGGCGTGACCGACGTGGTGACCGCCACGACGATCGCCCAGGCGCGGGAGGTCGCCGCCGGTGGCGTCCGATCGCTCGCGGTCGTCGACCTGCGCCTGCCGGACGGCCCCGGGCTCGAGCTGCTCGCCGAGCTGCGCGACGCCGGCTGGGAGCGGATCGCGGTCCTGTCCGCCGCGGACGACCCGTTCACCGTCCGCTCGGCCTTCACAGCTGGTGCGGCGGGCTACCTGGTCAAGTCCTCGCCGCCCGAGACAATCGTCGTGGGCCTGCGCGCCGTGCTGGCCGGCGAGGTCTACGCCGACGGCGCCGTCGCGGCGCTGCTCGCGCAGGGCTTCCGTGGCCACGCGGCCGTCGAGCCCGGTGACCTCACCAAGCGCGAGCTGGACATCCTGCGGCTGATCGCGCGCGGCGCCGGGAACAAGGAGATCGCCAAGGAGCTGGAGATCAGCCCGCTCACGGTGAAGAGCCTCCTCGCCCGCGCCGGGCGGCGGCTGGGCACCGGCGACCGCTCCGAGATGGTCGCCATCGTGATGCGGGCCGGCCTGCTCTCTTAAGGCAACAGGTGCCCACGAACGCCCGACGGGCGACAGTCAGCAGCCGCGCAGCGTCGTCAGGACGCCGGCCAGCTCGTCGGGCATGACCAGCACGTCGCGGGCCTTCGAGCCCTCGGACGGGCCGACGATCCCCCGCTGCTCCATCAGATCCATGAGGCGCCCGGCGCGGGCGAAGCCGACCTTGAGCTTGCGCTGCAGCATCGAGGTCGAGCCGAACTGCGTGGTGACGACGAGCTCGACCGCCTGCTGCAGCAGGTCGTCGTCGTCGCCGAGGTCGTCCGAGATCGCGCCCCCGCCAGCGTCACCGCGGGTGGACCCGGTGCCGACGACGTCGTCGCGGAATGCGGGCTGCGCCTGGCTGATGCAGTGCTTCACGACCTTCGCGATCTCGTCCTCGCCGACGTAGGCGCCCTGGATCCGCTGCGGCTTGCTCGCGCCCATCGGCAGGAACAGCGCGTCGCCGAGGCCGACCAGCTTCTCCGCGCCCGGCCCGTCGAGGATGACCCGGGAGTCGGTGAGCGACGCGGTCGCGAAGGCAAGGCGCGACGGCACGTTCGCCTTGATCAGCCCGGTGACGACGTCGACGCTCGGTCGCTGCGTGGCCAGCACCAGGTGGATGCCGACGGCGCGGGCCATCGCGGTGATGCGGCAGATGGCGTCCTCGACGTCGCGCGGCGCCACCATCATGAGGTCGGCCAGCTCGTCGATGATGACGAGGATGTACGGGTACGGCGTGTAGACCCGCTCACTCCCGGGCGGTGCGGTGATCTGCCCGGCGCGGACCATCCGGTTGAAGTCGTCGAGGTGGCGCACGCCGTTGGCGGCGAGGTCCTCGTAGCGCAGCTCCATCTCGCGCACGACCCACTGCAGCGCCTCTGCCGCGCGCTTGGGGTTGGTGATGATCGGCGTGATGAGGTGCGGGATCCCGGCGTAGTTGGTCAGCTCGACCCGCTTCGGGTCCACGAGCAGCATCCGCACCTCGTCGGGCGTTGCCCGGCTCAGGACGCTGGCGATCAGCGTGTTGATGCAGGTGCTCTTGCCGGCGCCGGTGGCTCCGGCGATGAGGATGTGCGGCATCTTCGCCAGGTTGGCGACGACGTAGCCGCCCTCGATGTCCTTCCCGAGCCCCACGAGCAGCGGGTGGTGGTCGTCGGAGGCCTTCTTCGAGCGCAGCACGTCGCCGAGGCTGACCAGCTCGCGGTCGGTGTTGGGGATCTCGATGCCGATGGCGCTCTTGCCGGGGATCGGGCTGATGATCCGGACGTCCGGCGACTTCACGGCGTACGCGATGTTGTGGCTGAGCTGCATGACGCGCGCGACCTTGACCGCCGGCCCGAGCTCGACCTCGTAGCGGGTCACCGTCGGGCCGCGGGTGAAGCCGGTCACCTGCGCGTCGACCTGGAACTCCTCGAGCACGTTGGACAGCGCGGCGATGACGGTGTCGTTGGCCGCGGTCCGGGCCTTGGGCGGCGTGCCGGCCCGCAGCATCGTCGCCGGCGGCAGGACGTAGCCGGCGGTGGGCAGCTTGAGCTGTTCGCCCGAGCGCGGCACGGCGACCGGGTCGGTCGGCGCCGGAGCGGCCGGGGCCGCCGGCTCCATCGGGACGGTGTGCCCGGTGGACGTGCCGTCGTCGGGCTCGGCGGCCACGGCGACCGCGACGCGGCGGCGGGCCGGGCGCCGGCGGATCAACGGGTCGTCGGTCGCCTCCGCTGGGCCGAGGTCCGCGGACGCGCGCCGCAGCACCCGGTCGCGCATCTGGGCGAGCCGGGCCGGCACCTGGTTGAACGGCGTGGCCGTGACCACCAGCACCCCGAACACGGCGGCGAGGACCAGCAGCGGCGCGGCGAGCAGGCCGGTGAGCGCCGACTCGAGCGGCGCGGCGGCGAGGAAGCCGATCAGCCCGCCCGCGGCGCGCATCGCCCGCGCGCCGTCCGGCGGGACCGGAACGCCATGCGCGAGGTGGACCACGCCGAGCCCGCCGGCGAGGAGGAACGTCCAGCCCACGACCAGCCGCCCGCGGCTCGCCGGGTCGGCGGGGCGGCGCAGCAGGCGCCAGGTGAGCAGGCCGAGCAGGACCGGGACGAGTCCGGCCGCGGAGCCGACGGCCCCGCGGACGACCGCGTCGACCAGCGAGCCGAGGAAGCCGCCGCCGTGCCCCCACACGGCCACCGCGGTGACCAGCGCGGCCGCGAGGGTGCCTAGGGCGGCGCCGTCGCGGCGGTGCGCCGGGTCGAGGTCGCGGGCGCTGACGCCCACGGTGCGCGCGCTCGAGCCGAGCGCGCGGGCCAGCATCGCCCACACCGCGTGGGCCGCGCGCAGCACGGCGCGGGTCAGGACGATCAGCGGGGGTGGCGGCGGCGCGCTCCGTGCGGCCGGACGGCGGGCGGCCGGACGCTTCGACGGCGTGCGCGGACGGGCAGCGGGTGCCGCTGGCCGTCCGCCGTCGGCCGATCGCGTCGACGCCGGTCTCGGGCGGGCGCTGGGCGCACGGGTGGGCATGATGCGACGGTAACCCCGCCACAGGGGTCACACAAACACCATCGGTCACACCGCGTACGTGGCGTCAAGGGCGGGCGGCCCCGGACCGGCGCCCGTCCAGGCGCCGGCGGGCGGGGTGTCAGACCTCGACGACGACGGGGATGATCATCGGTCGGCGCCCGTAGTTGTCGCTCACCCAGCGGCCGACGGTGCGCCGGACCAGCTGCTGCAGGGCCTGGGTCTCCCCCACGCCCTCGGCGCCGGCCGCCTCGAGGGCGTCCTCGACCCGGCGGCGCGCCTCCTCGAAGCTGCGCCCCCCGGGGTCGGCGAAGCCGCGGGTGAAGAACTCGGGGCCGGAGGTGACCTTCCCGGTGGCCGAGTCGACGACGACGATCACCGTGATGAAGCCCTCCTCGCCGAGGATCCGGCGGTCCTTGAGGGCCATCTCCGACACGTCGCCGACGACCAGCCCGTCGACGTACACGTAGCCGCACGGGACCGCGCCGACGATGCGCGCGACGCCGTCGACCAGGTCGACCACGACACCGTCGTCGGCGATGACGATCCGCTCCCGCGGTACGCCGGTCGCGGCGGCCAGGTCGGCGTGCGCGCGCATGTGCCGCCACTCGCCGTGGATCGGCAGGAAGTTGCGCGGCTTCGTCGCGTTGAGCAGGTAGAGCAGCTCACCGGCCGGGGCGTGGCCGGACACGTGGACCTTGGCGATGCCCTTGTGCACGACGTGCGCGCCCCAGCGGGACAGCCCGTTGATCACCCGGTAGACGGCGTTCTCGTTCCCGGGGATCAGCGACGACGCGAGGATGACGGTGTCGTCCTCGACGATGCGGATGTGCTGGTGGTCGCGGTTGGCCATGCGCGACAGCGCGGACAGCGGCTCTCCCTGCGAGCCGGTCGAGACCAGGACGACCTTGTCGTCTGGCAGGTCCTTGAGGTCCTTGATGTCGACCATCAGCCCGCCGGGCACGTGCAGGTAGCCCAGGTCGCGGGCGACCCCCATGTTGCGGATCATCGACCGGCCGACGAGCGCGACGTGCCGGCCCTCCTTGTGCGCGGCGAGGAGCACCTGCTGAACCCGGTGCACGTGGCTGGCGAAGCAGGCGACGATGATCCGGCCTTGGGCGGCGGCCATGATCCGCGCCAGCTCCTCGCCGACCTCGCGCTCGCTGTCGACGAAGCCCGGCATCTCGGCGTTCGTCGAGTCGGCCAGCAGCAGGTCGACGCCGTCGCGGCCGAGCCGCGCGAACCCGCCGAGGTCGGTCAGCCGGCCGTCGATCGGCGTCTGGTCCATCTTGAAGTCGCCGGAGTGCAGGACCAGACCGGCCGGGGTGCGGATCGACAGAGCGAGGCCGTCTGGCACCGAGTGGTTGACCGCGAACAGCTCGACCTCGAAGGGGCCGAACGTGCGCACGTCGCCCTCGCGCACCTCGTCCAGCACCGGCTTCATGCGGTGCTCCTGCAGCTTGGCCGACAGCAGCGCGAGGGTGAATCGCGACCCGACGATGCGGATGTCCTTGCGCTCGCGCAGCAGGAACGGCACCGCCCCGATGTGGTCCTCGTGACCGTGCGTCAGCACGAGCGCGTCGATGTCGTCGAGGCGTTCCCGGATGTAGCTGAAGTCGGGCAGGATCAGGTCGACGCCGGGCTGCTCGGTCTCCGGGAAGAGAACGCCGCAGTCGACGACGAGCAGCCGGCCGGCGTACTCGAAGACGGTCATGTTGCGGCCGATCTCACCGAGGCCGCCGAGGGCGACGATCCGCAGCGCGCCGGGCGCCGGCGGCGCGGGTGCGGTCAGCTCCGGGTGCGGATGGCTCATGGCGTGATGACGCCGGCGGCGCCGAGGTCGGTGCGCAGCGTGGCGACCTGCTCCGGGGTGGCGTCGACCAGCGGCGGCCGGACCGGACCGGACGGCAGCCCCATCGCGCGCAGCGCCGCCTTGACGAGGATCACGCCCTGCGTGCGGAAGATCCCGGCGTAGACCGGCTGCAGCTGCGCGTTGATCTCGCGGGCGCGCAGGACGTCGCCGGCGGCGAAGGCGCGGACCATCTCGACCAGCGCAGGGGTGACGACGTGGCTGACGACGCTGACCATGCCGACCGCGCCGATCGAAAGGAGCGGCAGGTTGAGCGCGTCGGTGCCGGAGTAGTAGGCGAGGTCGGTCTCGGCGAGGACGCGGGAGCTGGCGACGAGGTCGTCCTTCGCGTCCTTCACCGCCACGATGCGCTCGTGCTCGGCGAGCCGGACGAGCGTCTCGGTCTCGATCGGCACCCCCGAGCGAGCGGGGATGTCGTAGAGCAGCACCGGCAGGCCGGTCGAGTCGGCGACGCGCTCGAAGTGCGCCTGCAGCCCGGCCTGTGGCGGCCTGTTGTAGTACGGCGTCACGACGAGGAGCCCGTGCGCACCGGCCTCCTCGGCCTGCTGCGCGAGCCGGCAGGTGTGCGCGGTGTCGTTGGTCCCGACGCCGGCGAGCACCTGCGCGCGGTCCCCGACCGCCTCGACGACAGCCCGGACGAGCCGGTGCTTCTCCTCGTCGGAAGTCGTCGGCGCCTCGCCCGTGGTGCCGTTGACGACGATGCCGTCGTTGCCGGCGTCGACCAGGTGCGTCGCCAGCGCCGCGGCGCCGTCGAGGTCCACCGCGCGGTCGGCCGTCATCGGCGTCACCATCGCGGTCAGGACCCGTCCGAAGGGTGCCGTGCCCGTGGGCTCCGTCGTGCTCAGCGTCGGCTCCGTCCGTCGTCGTGGTCTCGCGCTGACCGTACGACATCGGCCCGACGGCTGCGCCAGAGGCCGCCCGCGCGAGCCACCCTTCGGTACTGTCGCCGGGGTCGTTCGACGGAAGCGGAGGGCGCGATGGCCGACGCGAGACACCTCATCGGGCTCCTGCTCGGGACCGAGGAGGACTGGCCGACGGCGTTCGCGTCGCTGATCCGCCGGCTCGACCCGGCGCTGAAGGTCGGGTCGACGACGCACCGGTACGACGTCGAGCGGATCACCATCGAGCCGTTCGACCTGCGTCAGCCGAGCCGCTACGACCTCGTCGTGGACCGCCTGGCGTACTGGTACCACGTGCCGCGGGAGTGGCTGAAGAAGGTCGCCCTCATGGATGAGGTCTACCTGCTGAACAACCCGTTCACGTTCCAGGCGATGGAGAAGCACGCGGCGTACTGCGCCATGATCCGGCTCGGCCTGAAGGTGCCGCCGACGTGGCTCGTGCCGCAGAAGGAGCCGCCGGACAACTCGCGCTTCCCCTACACCGCGGCGAAGTACAACCAGCCGTTCGACCTGGCCGAGGTCGCGCACAAGGTCGGCTACCCGCTCTACATGAAGCCGTACGACGGCGGCGCATGGGTCGGCGTGACGCGGATCGCCGACGACGAGGCGCTGCACCGCGCCTACGACGATTCCGGGCAGCGGCTCATGCACCTTCAGGCCAGCGTCGAGGGATTCGACGTCTTCGCGCGGTCGCTCTCGATCGGTGCCGAGACGATGGTGATGAGGTTCGCGCCGGACCGGCCGATGCACGACCGCTACTCAGTCACCCACGACTTCCTCACGCCCGAGGTCGGCGACGAGGTCGTCACGATCGGCAAGATCGTCAACGCCTTCTTCCGCTGGGAGTTCAACTCCTGCGAGACGCTGGTCCGCGACGGCGAGGTCCACCCGATCGACTACGCCAACGCGTGCCCGGACGTCGCCATCACGTCGCTGCACTATTACTTCCCGTGGGCGATGACGTCGCTGGTGAAGTGGTCGCTGTTCTGCACGGCGACGAAGCGCAGGCCGCGGGTGGACCTCGACACCCGGCGGTGGCTCGACGTCGCCGACACCGACGCGTCGTACGCCGAGAAGCTCACGACGTACCGGAAGATGGCCGACGACTACTTCCAGGCGGCGAAGTACCGGGACTTCTGCGCGGCCAAGCTCAAGAACCTCGACGCGGTCGCCTACGACTACTTCACCTCGGCCGACTTCGACCGGCTGCTCGTCGAGACGGTGCAGACGACGTTCCCGGCCCACGAGCACGACCAGTTCGTCGCGCACTACCGCGGGCTGTTCGACCTGTGGGCCAAGGACTCCGCGGCGGAGGGTGCAGTTGCCGGCGCGGGATGATCCCGAGGCACGTGCTAGGCGTAGGTGTGGAGGGCTTCCAGCGCGGTCTCGGCCATGACCCGCACGCCGACGCCGATGCAGCGCTCGTCGACGTCGAACGACGCCGTGTGCAGGTCGACGGCACCGATGGCCGGGCGTACGCCGAGCCGTGCCATCGCGCCGGGGACCTGCTGGAGGTACCACGAGAAGTCCTCGCCGCCGAGGCTCTGCTCGGTCGGCTGCACCGCGTCCGGGCCGAGCGCGCGGGCGATCCCGGTCATCATGACCGCGGTTGCGCCGACCTCGTTGCAGACCGGCGGCACACCGCGCGTGTAGCTGACCTCGTACGTCGCGCCGAGCGGCGCGACGGTGGCCGCGACGAGCTCCTCGACCAGCTTGGGTGCGTCGTGCCACGCCTGCTCGCCGAGAACCCGCACCGTGCCCCGGACGGTCGCGACCCGCGGGATGACGTTGGGCGCGACCCCGCCGGCGATCGAGCCGAAGACGACGCTCAGGCCCTGCCGCGGGTCGACCAGCCGGCTCAGCGCGGCCGGCAGGTCCGTGACCACCCGGGCCGCGGCGTACACGAGGTCGCTCGTCGCGTGCGGTCGCGCCGTGTGCCCGCCCAGCCCGGTCAGCACGACCTCGACCATGTCCGCGGAAGAGGTGATGGCGCCGGCGCGCACGCCGACCTGGCCGACTTCGTAGCCGGGGTGGCAGTGCAGCGCGAAGATCGACGACACGCCGTCGAGCACGCCGTCGTCGATCGCCTCGATCGCGCCGCCCGGCATGACCTCCTCCGCGGGCTGGAAGACCAGCCGCACACGACCCGGCAGCTCGTCGGCGATGTCGGCGAGCGCGAGCCCGGCGCCGACGAGGACCGCCGTGTGCACGTCGTGGCCGCACGCGTGGCAGACGCCGTCGGTCGTCGAGCGGTAGGGCACGTCCTTCGAGTCGTGCACAGGCAGCGCGTCGATGTCGGCACGCAGCGCGACGACCGGCCCACGACCAGAGCCGACGTCGCAGACCAGGCCGGTGCCGCCGGAGAGCACCCGCGGGGACAGCCCGGCCGTGGACAGCCGGGCCACGACCGACGCGGTGGTGCGGGTCTCCTTGCGGCTGAGCTCCGGGTGCCGGTGCAGGTCGCGGCGCAGCTCCACCAGCTCACCCTCGTGCCGGGCGAGCATGGCGTCGAGCCAGGACATCACTGGCCGATCGGGCGGACGGAGGCCACGTCGTACGACGGCGGGGACGGCAGCGGCGTCGCGATGTCGGTGCGCATCTCCTCGATCAGGGAGTCGACGACGTCGGGAAGGGTCCCACCCTGGTCGACGACGCTGCGCTGACGCAGGTAGCTCGGCCCCTCCTCGATCATCGTCAGCGCATGACCGAGCTCCTCGCTGCAGCCGAGCTTGTCGGCGACCGGCTTGAGCTCCTCGACCAGCTCCGGGATCGCCTCGAGCAGCGGCTGCTGGTTGCCCTTGTCGTCGAGGATGATCGACGCACCGAGCCCGTACCGCGCGGCCCGCCACTTGTTGTCGCGCAGGATCCAGTTGCTCTGCACCGGCAGCGTGTAGCCGCGATCGAGCAGGGTGTTGAACCGCTCGACGAGGCACTGGCCGAGTGCGGCGACCGTGGCGATCTCGCTCATCCGGGGCATGCCGTCGCAGATGCGGATCTCGACGGTCCCGAAGCCCGGGTGCGGCCGGATGTCCCACCACACCTCGCGGACCGAGTGGATCGTGTCCGCGTTGATCAGGGTGGACATGTAGTCCTCGAAGTCGTTCCACCCGGACAGCTGGTGCGGCAGACCGGCGGTGGGCAGCAGCTCGAACACCTTCGATCGGCTGGACGCCAGACCGGTGTCCTGGCCCATCCAGTACGGGCTCGACGCGGACAGCGCGAGGAAGTGCGGGATGTACGTCGACAGCGCGTTGACGATCGGGATGACCTTGTCCGGCGAGCGGACACCGACGTGGACGTGGATGCCGAAGATCTGCATCCGACGGGCCAGCCACTGCATCTCCTCGACGAGGCGCGCGTAGCGCTCGTTGGGGGTGATCTGCTGCTTCTTCCAGTCCGAGAAGGGATGGGTCCCAGAGCACATCACCGCGAGGCCGCGCGGGTCGGCCAGCGCGTTGACCTCGGCGAGCGTCCCCTCGAGGTCTCGGCGGGCCTCGTCCACCGTCGTGCAGATCCCGGTGATGATCTCGATCGTCGACTCGAGCAGCTCGTGCTTCGCCTTCGGGTGGCCGTCCGCGCGGCCGTCGCCGAGCTCGCGCAGAACGTCGGCGCCGGAGTTCGACAGCTCGCGCGTGTCGCGGTCGATGACCTCGAGCTCGACCTCGATGCCCAGGCTCGAGCGCTGGGATGACATGAAGTCGATCTGCACCGGCGCTCCTCGTCGTAGTCGACCGCCGGACCGGCCGTCTCGGTCTGCTTACCCGAAACGTACCCAACCCTGTCGCGCGGGGGGCGCGGCGGCTCCGATCAGCCCTCGGCGAACCGCGAATCGGCGACCTGGGTGCCGTCGTGGTGCGTGGTGATCGTGAAGTCCGCGAACACGTTGGGCGCGACCCGCTGCAGCTCGGTGAGCATCGCGATGGCGAGCTCACGGATCTCGACGTCGGCGTGCTCGCTCGCGCGCATCCGGATGAAGTGGCGCATGGCACGGTAGTTGCCGGTCACAACGATCCGCGTCTCGGTCGCGTTGGGCAGGACCGCCCGGGCGGCCTGGCGCGCGTTCTTCTTACGCGCCGTGACGTCGTCCCAGTCGGCGAACTTCTTCTCGAGACCCTCGAGCAGGCGCGTGTAGGCGTCCAGCGCCGCGTCGCTCGCCTCGAGGAACACCGCGTGCAGCTCGGCGTCCTCGGCGATGACGTCCGGCTCGACCATCGCGGCGTCCTTCTCCGGGACGTAGCGCTGGGAGAGCTGGCTGTAGGAGAAGTGCCGGTGCCGGACCAGCTCGTGGGTGAGCGCGCGCGACGCACCGGTGATGTAGAACGTCACGCTGCCGTGCTCGAGCACGCTGAGGTGGCCCACCTCGAGGATGTGCTGGAGGTAGCCCGCGTTGGTCGCGGTCGCCGGGTTGGGCTTCTTCCACGACTGGTAGCAGGCCCGCCCGGCGAACTCGGCCAGCGCCTGACCGCCGTCGGAGTCGGTCTCCCACGGAACGTCGCCCGGCGGGAAGAACTGCGTCGCCGCGATCAGCTGAACCTTGAGCGGGACGATCTCGGGCACGAGGAGCTCCGTTACAGGTGTGGACCAGAGCTGCTCGCGGGGCCCGGGGAAGAGCGAGCGGCAGACCGGCACTCTACGCGACCGGACGGGCCGGGCTCGGCCACACCTCCAGAATGGTCGCACCATGACCGAGATCCGGCCGCTGCGCCTCGACGACACCCGCGAGCTGGCCGAGCTGCACCTGGGTGTGTGGCGGGCGGCGTACGGCGGACTGGTCCGGCCGGAGGGCTTCGACACCGTCGACCTCGACGAGCGGACCGAGCGGTGGCGACAGACTGTGCGGGGCGAGGCTGACCCGCCGCGGACGGCGTACGTCGCCGACGACGCCGGCACGCTGGTCGGGTTCGTCGTGGTCGGCGTCCCCAGGGACGACGACGTCCCGGCCGCCACCGGAGAGGTCTACGCGATCTACGTGGCCGAGGAGCGCTGGGGCAGCGAGGTCGGGCACCGGCTGCTGCAGGCGGGTCGCGCGCACCTCGTCGGCGAGGGCCTCGACCGGGTCTGCCTGTGGGTCCTCGAGGACAACCCGCGGGCGCGGCGGTTCTACGAACGCGCCGGTCTGTCTTCCGACGGGACCCGCAAGGACGTCGACCTCTTCGGCACGGTCCTGCCCGAGCTGAGGTACGCGGGACCGGCGGCGTTTGCCGACGGCCCGTCGGGCGCACACTCGTCGTCGTGAGCGCGATCCTGACCGGGCGACTGCTGGTGGCGACGCCGGCGCTGCTCGACCCCAACTTCGCCCGTACCGTCGTGCTGGTCCTCGACCACGACGACGACGGGACGGTCGGCGTCGTGCTCAACCGGCCCACGGAGCTGCCGCTGGCGACCGGTCTGCCCGGATGGGAGCGCATCGCCGGCGACCCCCCCGTCGTGTTCTCCGGCGGTCCCGTCGCACCCGGCAGCGCCATCTGCCTCGGGCGGACGCGGCCAGCCACGCACGTGGAGGGTTTTCGCTCGGTCGCCGGACGGCTCGGCCTGCTCGATCCCGAGCGCGACATCGACGAGCTTGCCCGCGGCGTCGAGGTGGCGCGGGTCTGCTCCGGCTACGCCGGCTGGGGTCCGGACCAGCTCGAGGACGAGATCGCCGAGGGGTCCTGGTTCGTCGTGACGATGGTCGACGCCGACCTCGGCGACACCGACCCGACAACGCTCTGGCGACGGGTGCTCCGGCGGCAGCCGGCACCGCTGTCCTGGGCCTCGCTGCACCCGGTGGACGTGACCCTGAACTGACCTGCACGCAACTGCCACACAGCCGAGTGCTGGGCGCCACTTCCCGGGCCCTCCCACGCACGGCGTGTCATCGGTACGCCGTTGGTTGGGTGGCTGGGCGGACGCCCGGAGAGCCGGCGCCGCGCGTCGTAGGGTGCCGGCATGACATCGCTTCTCGTCCTCGGCGGCACCAGCTTCGTCGGACGGCACCTCGTGCAGGCGGCGCTCGACGCCGGTCACGACGTCACAATGTTCAACCGCGGCCGGACCAACCCGGACCTCTTCCCCGGCGTCGCGAGGCTCGTCGGCGACCGTGCAGCGGGCGACTACGCAGCGCTCAGCGACGGACAGTGGGATGCGGTGGTCGACGTCAGCGCCTACTACCCCCGCCAGGTCCGGGAGGCCGCTGCCGCGCTCGAGGGTCGGGTCGGCCACTGCACGCTGATCTCGACCGTCTCCGTCTACGCGCCGAGCGACGAGCCCATCGACGAGTCGTCGCCGCTCCTGCCGACCGACGGCGTCGACACCGAGGTCGTCGACGGCGACACCTACGGCCCGCTCAAGGTGCTCTGCGAGGAGGCCGCACGCGCGGCGTTCCCCAGCACCACCGTCGTCCGCCCGGGCATCGTCGCCGGGCCGCACGACCCGACCGACCGGTTCACCTACTGGGTACGCCGGATGACTCGCCCGGGTCCGGTGCTCGCCTGCCGCCCGGACGCACCGGTGCAGGCGGTGCACGCACGCGACCTCGCCGACTTCACGCTCTCGGTCACCGAGCGGCGGGTCGATGAGACGTTCATCGCGACCGGCCCCACCCCCGGCGGGGTGACGATGGCCGAGCTCGTGGCAGCGTGCGCGACGGCGGCGTCGCTCGACGCGCCGGACGTGATCTGGGTCGACGAGGCGTTCGTGGCCGCGCACGAGGTCCCGTTGCCGATGCTGCTGTCGAGCGATGCGGGTCGCGACGGGCTCTTCCGCGCGTCGTGCGCGCGGGCCGGGGCGGCCGGGCTGCGCAACCGGGCGCTCGTCGAGACCGCGAGCGACACCCTCGCGTGGGACCGCGACCGCGGCGGCGTACCGCTCGAGGGAATGCTCGACGCGGACACCGAGGCGGGGCTGCTGTCGACGTGGGCCGATGGCGTCGGAGGAGGCTGACATGTGCCGGAGCATCAAGACCCTGCGCGGGCAGGAGCCCGAGCCGACCGAGACGGAGGTCGAGGCGGCGGCGCGGCAGTACGTCCGCAAGCTGTCCGGCTACCGCGAGCCGTCGCAGCGCAACGCCGAGGCGTTCGAGCGGGCGGTGCAGGAGATCGCCGACTCGACCCGCCGCCTGCTGGACGCGGTCGACGTCCGGGCGTGAGCGGCTTCCGCGGCTGGCCGCGCCGCGCGATCGAGTTCTTCGAGGGACTCGAGGCGGACAACTCGCGCGACTACTGGCAGGCGCACAAGCCGGTCTACGACGCCGACGTCCGCGCGCCGATGGAGGCGCTGGTCGCCGCGCTCGAACCGGAGTACGGGCCGGCTGTCCTGTTCCGGCCGTATCGGGATGTGCGCTTCTCCGCCGACAAGACGCCGTACAAGACGCAGGTCGCGGCGGTGCTGGGCGACACCGGTGACGGCGCCTACTACGTGCAGCTGTCCGCCGACGGGCTGATGACCGGCGCGGGCCTGCACGTGATGACGCCGGATCAGGTGGCGCGGCTGCGGGCGGCGATCGACGACGAGCGCACCGGCACAGCGCTGGAGGGGATCGTCGACGAGCTCGCCGGCGCCGGCTTCGAGGTCGGCGGGGAGCCGCTGAGGACCGCGCCGCGCGGCTACGGCAAGGACCACCCGCGGATCGGGCTGCTCCGCTACCGCAGCTGCTTCATGCTCCGTCGGCACGCCCCCGGCGGGTGGCTGCAACGCGCGGCCGCGGCGGACACCGTGCGGGCCGACTGGTCCGCCGCGCGACCGCTCGTCGGCTGGCTGCGCGAGCACGTCGGGCGGGTCGCACCGCGGGAGCGCTAGAGGTCGAGCAGGTCGTCGATGCCGACGGTCAGCCCGGGGCGGCTCGCCACACCCCGCACCGCGAGCAGCACACCGGGCATGAACGACACACGATCGAGCGAGTCGTGACGGATGGTCAGGGTCTCGCCCACCGAGCCGAGCAGCACCTCCTGGTGCGCGACCAGCCCGGCCGCCCGCACAGAGTGCACGGGCACACCGTCGACGCGGGCACCCCGCGCGCCGTCCAGCTCGTCGGTCGTCGCGTCGGGCGCGTGCGGCGTGCCCGCGGCGGCTCGCGCCTGGGCGACCAGCTCGGCGGTGCGTCGCGCCGTACCGCTGGGGGCATCGGCCTTACCCGGGTGGTGCAGCTCGACGATCTCGACCGAGTCGAAGTAAGGCGCCGCCTGCGCGGCGAATCGCATCATCAGAACTGCGCCGAGGCCGAAGTTAGGGGCGATCACGGCGCCTACGTCGGGATGGACGGCCAGCCAGCGGCGTACCTCGTCAAGCCGCTCGGCGGTGAACCCCGTCGTACCGACAACGCAGTGCCGCCCGTCGGCGATGCACCAGTGCAGGTTGTCCATGACGACGTCGGGGTGGGTGAAGTCCACGACGACGTCGGCGGCCGACAGGTGGGCAAGCGGGTCGCCGGCGTCGACCGCCGCGACCAGCTCGAGGTCGTCGGCCGCGCTGACCGCGCGGCAGACCTCCGCGCCCATCCGACCGCGCGCCCCGAGCACACCGACCTTGATCACGCGGCCATCATGCCAGCGCGGCGGTCTCCCCTGGCTCCCTCTCCCTGGCTCCCCCTCCTGCCGCCTACTCGCGGATCTTGGACGCCGACGGCACCGCTCCGTGCGTACGACGCCGCCGCGGCGTCCAAGATCCGCGAGAGAGGGGGGAGGGATCCGCGAGGGAGGGGGAGGCGGATCGTTCGGTCAGGCGGCGTAGCCGGCGAAGTCGCTGTCGTCGAAGGGGCCGATCACCGCGAGCCCCACGTCGCCGGCGATGACCTCCTGCGCGACGCCGCGGACGTCGTCGAGGGTGACCGCGTCGACACGAGCGATGATCTCGTCGACCCCCTGGATCTCGCCGTAGACCAGCTCACCCTTGCCCAGCCGGCTCATGCGCGAGCTGGTGTCCTCCATGCCGAGCACCATCGAGCCCTTGAGCTGACCCTTCGCCCTGGCCAGCTCGGCCGCGGTGATGCCCTGGGCGGTGACCAGGTCGAGCTGCTCGCGGCAGAGCGTGAGGACCTCGTGCACCTTCGCCGGGGCGCAGCCGGCGTAGACGCCGAACAGGCCGGTGTCGGCGTACTGCGCGTGATAGCTGTAGACCGAGTACGCGAGGCCGCGCTTCTCGCGCACCTCCTGGAAGAGCCGCGAGCTCATGCCGCCGCCGAGGGCGTTGTTGAGCACCGCCAGCGCGTAGCGGCGCTCGTCGCGGCGCGCGATGCCGCCGGTGCCGAGGACGAGGTGCGCCTGCTCGGTCGACCGGCGCGTCACGTGCAGCCCGGGCGCGAGAGGCGGCGGGCGATGACCCGTGCGAGCGGCGCCCGGCGTCGCATCGACGTCGAGCAGCCCGGTCGCGCCGAACGCCTTGCGGACGAGCCGGACGACCAAGCTGTGATCGAGGTTGCCGGCCGCGGCGATGACCATGTCGCTGGCGCGGTAGCGCCGCTGCCAGTAGCCGTGCACCGACGCGCGGGACATGCCCTCGATCGAGGAGACCGTGCCGATGACCGGCCGGCCGAGTGGGTGGTCGCCGTACATCGCGGCGGCGAACGCGTCGTGCACGACGTCGTCCGGCTGGTCGTCGTGCATGGCGATCTCCTCAAGGATCACCCCGCGCTCGGACTCCACATCCCGAGTAGCAACGACAGAACAGCCGACCATGTCGGCAAGGACGTCGACCGCCAGCGGCAGGTCGGTGTCGAGGACACGCGCGTGGAAGCAGGTGTACTCCTTCGCGGTGAAGGCGTTCATCTCGCCGCCGACCGCGTCCATGACCGCGGCGATCTCGAGCGCGTCACGGCGACGGGTGCCCTTGAAGAGGAGGTGCTCGAGGAAGTGCGACGCGCCGGCCTGCTTGGGCGTCTCGTCACGCGATCCGACGCCGACCCAGATGCCGAACGCGACGGAGCGCACGTGCGGCATCGCCTCGGTGATCACTCGAAGCCCTCCGGGCAGGTCGGTACGGCGGATCGCCGTCCCGTCCTGCCCGGAGGAGAGAACCTGGGTCCTACCCAACGGGTCTAGGACTCGGCGGGCGCGTCGGGAGCCGCGGCGTCGGCCGCGGGTGCCGCGGCGGCGGCCGGGGCGTTCTCGTCGACCGGGGCGAGGCTGATCTTGCCGCGCTGGTCGATCTCGACGATCTCGACCTGGATCTTGTCGCCGACGTTGACCGCGTCCTCGACCTTGGCGATGCGCTTGCCCTTGCCCAGCTTGGAGATGTGGACGAGGCCGTCCTTGCCGGGCAGCAGCGAGACGAACGCGCCGAACGCCGTGGTCTTGACGACCGTGCCGAGGAAGCGCTCGCCGACCAGCGGCATCGTCGGGCTGACGATGGCGCGGATGGCGGCAAGAGCAGCCTCGGCCTTGAGGCCGTCGGTCGCACCGATGTAGATGGTGCCGTCGTCCTCGATGGTGAGGTCGGCGCCGGTGTCGGCCTGGATCTGGTTGATGACCTTGCCCTTCGGCCCGATCACCTCGCCGATCTTGTCGACCGGGATCTTCTCGGTGAGGATCCGCGGCGCGAACGGCGACATCTCCGCCGGACCGTCGATCTCCTCGAGCATCACGTCGAGGATCGTCATGCGGGCCTCGCGCGCCTGCTGCAGCGCGGCCCCGAGCACCGACGCGGGGATGCCCTCGAGCTTGGTGTCGAGCTGCAGCGCGGTGACGAAGTCACGGGTGCCGGCGACCTTGAAGTCCATGTCGCCGAACGCGTCCTCGGCGCCGAGGATGTCGGTGAGGACGGCGTACTCGCCACCCTCGTAGACCAGACCCATCGCGATGCCGGCGACCGGCGCCTTGAGCGGCACGCCGGCGGCCAGCAGCGACAGCGTCGACGCGCAGACCGAGCCCATCGAGGTGGAGCCGTTGGAGCTGACCGCCTCGGAGACGACGCGAATCGCGTAGGGGAACTCGTCCTTCGGCGGGATCACCGGGAGCAGCGCCCGCTCGGCGAGCGCGCCGTGGCCGATCTCGCGGCGCTTCGGGCCGCGCATGAAACCGGTCTCACCCGTCGAGTACGGCGGGAAGTTGTAGTGGTGCATGTAGCGCTTGCGGGTCTCTGGGTTGAGCGTGTCGACCATCTGCTCCATCCGCGCCATCGCGAGGGTCGCGACGTTGAGGATCTGGGTCTCGCCGCGCTCGAAGACGCTGGAGCCGTGGACCCGCGGGATGACGTCGACCTCGGCCCGCAGCTCGCGGATGTCAGCGAGCCCGCGGCCGTCGATGCGCAGCTTCTCGCTGGTGATGCGCTTGCGGACGAGCTTCTTGGTCAGCGACCGGTAGGCGGCGCTGACCTCCTTCTCGCGGCCCTCGAACTCCGTCGCGAGCTTCTCCTTGGCGAGGTCCTTGATGCGGTCGAGCTCCGTCTCGCGCTCAGCCTTGCCGGCGATCGTGAGAGCAGAGGTCAGCTCGCTCTCGATCGCGCCGCGCACCGCCTCGAGGACGTCGTCGCCGTACTCGACGAAGAGCGGGAACTCGGCGGTCTCGCGCGCAGCCAGCCTCGCCAGCTCGATCTGCGCCTCGCAGCACGCCTTGATAGCGGCCTTGGATGCCTCGAGCCCCTCCGCGACGACGTCCTCGGTGGGCTTCACCGCGCCTTCGGCCACGAGCCGGATGGTGGCCGTGGTGGCCTCGGCCTCGACCATCATGATCGCGACGTCGCCGTCGGGGAGCAGGCGGCCGGCGACGATCATGTCGAAGGTCGCGCGGTCGCTCTCCTCCCACGTCGGGAAGGCGATCCACTGGCCGTCGACGTGCGACACGCGGGTCGCGCCGACCGGACCGCTGAACGGCAGCCCGGCCAGCGTCGTCGACGCGGACGCGGCGTTCATCGCGACGACGTCGTAGGGGTTCTGGTCGTCGATCGCGAGGACCGTGCCGACGACGTGGACCTCGTTGCGGAAGCCGTTCGGGAAGCACGGGCGCAGCGGGCGGTCGATCAGCCGACAGGTCAGCGTGGCGTCCTCGGAGGCGCGACCCTCGCGGCGGAAGAAGCCGCCGGGGATCTTGCCCGCGGCGTACATCCGCTCCTCGATGTCGACCGTCAGCGGGAAGAAGTCGACCTGGTCACGCGGACGCGTCGCGGCGGTGGTCGCCGAGAGGATGTACGTGTCGCCGAGGCGCACGGTGACCGCGCCGCCGGCCTGCCGGGCGAAGCGCCCGGTCTCGAACGTGAGCGTGCGGCCACCGACGGTGGCGGTGGTGCTGTGGATCTCGGTGCTGGCCCCCATGGGCTTCTCCTCGGTGGTGCGGGGAGCCCGGGCGAGTCCACCGGCGGCTGAGGTGTCCGGTCTTCGATCGAAGGGCGCGGGGAGGCCGAGGCGTTCCCGCACCCCACTACCGAGGACCGGGCCGTCCGCGTCGGGACCGGCCGGGCTCCGCGTGGGTGGCGCCCCGCCGGAACGGCGGCGGCGCCGGGGTGCGAAGCACGGAGGAGCGGCCGCTGGCCGCTCCTCCGTCGAAGGCTATCGGCGCAGGCCGAGCCGCTCGATCAGCGAGCGGTAGCGCGCGATGTCAGTCTTGGCGAGGTACTGGAGCAGCCGACGACGACGGCCGACCAGCAGCAGGAGGCCGCGGCGGCTGTGGTGGTCGTGCTTGTGCAGCTTGAGGTGCTCGGTCAGGTCGCTGATGCGCTTGCTCAGCATCGCGACCTGGACCTCCGGTGAGCCGGTGTCCCGCTCGACCGTGCCGTACTCCTGCATGATGCTGGTCTTGACCTCGGTGGTCAGTGGCCCTGCTTTGATTACCCCTCGTCGAGCCCGACCGTGGCGCGGGCATCCGTCTCGGCCGCTCATGTGACGAGCGGACCGTCAGCCAGGGTAA
>Ga0183260_10001278_pt1 | contig 21263 bp, 17 predicted proteins | sample AntDrymUQ4972206_2_FD_129768 | JGI IMG/M metagenome (GOLD analysis project Ga0183260, IMG submission 129768) | Polar desert sand microbial communities from Dry Valleys, Antarctica - metaG UQ497 (22.06) (version 2) (version 2) | ecosystem: Environmental > Terrestrial > Soil > Desert | place...
CAGCTCCGACCCCTTCACGCCCGCCGCCCCCGGCACCTACCGCTGGCGCGCCTCCTACTCGGGCGACGCCAACAACACCGCCGTCGGCACCGCCTGTGGCGACCCGGCCGAGTCGGTCGTGGTGGCATTCCCCACTGGCTACTCGATCAGCGTCACCAAGACCGCGGTCCCTTCCACCCTCCCGGAACCCGGAGGCTTGTTCAGCTTCACCATCGTGGTGACCAACACGAGCACCAACCCCATCCCCCTTGTCGTGTTGAACCTCGACGACACCGTGTACGGCGACCTCGACGGCCAGGGGAGCTGCGCCACCGGTGCATCCCTGCCGACCGTCGGCAGCCAGTACACGTGCAGCTTCACTGGCAGCTTCACCGGCAACGCCGGTGCCAGCCAGACTGACACCGTCTTGGTCACCGCGCTCCCCGTCGCGGGGATTCCGGTGGGCGAGCTGGCCTCGGCCACCGTCACCGTCACCGACGTAGCCCCCACGCTCACCGTGGCCAAGACGGCGACTCCGGCCGCCCTGCCGGCTCCCGGCGGGAACTTCGCCTTCACCGTCGCCGTCACCAACACCAGCGCCGAGGACGTGCAACTCACGACCCTCATCGACGACGTGTACGGTGACCTCAACGGTCGGGGCACCTGCCTCACGGGCGGGGCGCCGATGGCGCCCGGCGCCACCCGGAGCTGCACGTTCGACGGGTCGTTCACCGGCGTCGCCGGCGCGACTCAGATCGACACGGTGACGGCCACCGTGGCCGACGACGAGGGCAGCACCGCCTCCGCATCCGACTCGGCGACGGTGTCCCTGCTCACTGGGCTGCCGGCCATCACCGTCGACCAGACGGTCGACGCACCGACCAGGCCCGAGCCCGGCGGGACGTTCACGTCCAGCGTCACCGTCACCAACGCCAGCACCGGGCCGCTCACGCTCGAGTCGCTGGTCGACGAAGACCTGAACGGCAAGGGCACGTGCCGCCTGCCCCAGCCGCTGGGGGCGAGCGGAGGCACATACAGCTGCACGTTCCCCCTCGTGTTCACCGGCGACGCCGGTGACAGCAGGGTGTTCACGACGACTGCCACCGCCGCCGACGCCCTCGGCCGCCGGACGACGGGCGCCGACTCGATCACCCTGAGCATCGCCGACGTGCTCCCCACCATCGGGGTCGTGAAGACCGCAGACCCGCCGACCCGCGCCGCCCCGGGCGGGAGCTTCACGTTCGGGGTGACGGTCACCAACAGCAGCCCCGAGCCGGTCACACTCGGTGCTCTGGTCGACGACGTCTACGGCGACCTGGCCGGCAGGGGCAACTGCACCGTGGGAGGCGTGCTGCCCCCCGCCGGCACCTACGCCTGCTCCTTCGTCGCAATGTTCAACGGCGCGGCCGGCGCCCGCCAGACCGACACGGTGACGGCCACGGCCACCGACAACGAGGACAACACGGTGGCGGCCAGGGCCACCGCCACCGTCGCTCTCACCACCGCCCCGGCCACCGACGGCGGCGGAGGGGGAGGCGGCGGCGGAGGGGGAGGCGGTGGCGGGGGGGGAGGCGGCGGCGGGGGGCAGCCCGGCGGGGGTGCGTCCGGAACCCAGCCGTCGGCCCGGGTCGGCGCCCTGGCCCGCACCGGCCTGGGCGCCGCCGCCCGCATGGCGTCGGGCCTGCTGGTCGCCGGTCTCCTGCTCGTGACCGCCAGCGGCCTGCGCCACGCCAGGTTCTCGCCGCCTGCGGGGGAGGGGGCGGGGTGGAGGACCGGCGCCCGCGAGGCCGGCCGGCCCCGCCTGGTCGCACGTCGGAGGTCGTCGTCGGCCGTCCGCCGCCAGTGGCCCCCTCGACGCTGACCGTCGGACCGCCGCTCCAACACCGGACCCAGTCGTCGGTCCAACACTCCAACAGCGCGGTGTTGGAGCTGGTAGGCGGGCGGGAACCTCCTCAGGTCTTGCTGTTGGCCTCCACCGCGTAGCCGAGGGTGGCGGCTCCCACCAGCATCCCGCCGAAAACCGACAGCCAGACGCCGAACACCAGGCCCACGGCGAGGACCACCGCCCCGCAGCCGCCGAGGAAGGGCCAGATGCTGCTCGAGGGGAAGTAGCCGATCTCGCCGATACCGGCGTCGGGGTCGGGGTCGGGGATGTCCTCGGGACGCATGCCGTGGCGCCGGGACAGCATCGCGAGGTAGGCCCCCACGAACAGCAGGGCCATGAACGACAGGGCCAGGAGCAGCGATCCCGCCTCGTCGTCGGTGAGCAGCCGGTACACCGCGGCGGTGACCGCCATGAGAACGCCTCCGCCTGCGAACAACCGCCACTCCACCTTCATCCGTCCGCCGTCGGTTTCGACCCCGCCGGCTCGTCGGCGTCGGCCCCGGCGGCGTGGCGGAGGTCCCAGACGGGCCGTTCCGAGCGAATGGGGGGGAGCTCGGTGAAGTTGTGATGAGGAGGCGGCGACGACGTCGCCCATTCGAGGGTGTGGCCCCCCCACGGGTCGTCGCCGGCGGGGCGCCCCTTGCGGAGCGATGACCACAGGTTCCAGATGAGGAAGAGCATCGAGACGCCCACGAGGAACGCCCCCACCGACGAGAGCAGGTTCATGAAGTCCAGGCCCTCGTCGGCGGCGTAGTCGGCCACCCTCCGGGGCATGCCCCGGAGCCCCAGCAGGTGCTGGGGCCAGAACGCGATGTTGAACCCGATGAACATCAGCCAGAAGTGGATCTTGGCCAGGCCCTCGCCGAGCATGCGACCGAAGAACTTCGGGAACCAGAAGTAGAGGCCGGCGAAGAAGCCGAAGACGGCCGTCCCGAACAGCACGTAGTGCATGTGGGCCACCACGAAGTAGGTGTCGTGGACCTGGAAGTCGAAGGCCGGCGAGGCGACCATCGGCCCGGTGAGGCCCCCGATGAGGAAGATGAGGAGGAACCCGATGGAGAAGAGCATCGGCGACTCGAACGTGAGGTGGCCCCGCCACATCGTGCCGATCCAGTTGAAGAACTTCACGCCCGTCGGCACCGCGATGAGATAGGTCATGCCCGCGAAGAACGACAGGGAGATGGCGCCGGTCGTGAACATGTGGTGCGCCCAAACGCCGACTGACAAGGCGGCGATGGCGAGGGTGGCGAACACGAAGCCGCGGTAGCCGAAGATGGGCTTCCGGGAGAACACCGGAAGGATGTCGGTGACGATCCCGAAGAACGGCAGGGCCACGATGTAGACCTCGGGATGGCCGAAGAACCAGAACAGGTGCTGCCAGAGGATCGGTGACCCGCCGGCCTGGGCGTCGAAGAAGTGCGCCCCCAGGTGGCGATCGGCGTAGAGCATGGCCAGGGCGCTGGTGAGCACCGGGAAGGCCAACAACAGCAGCAGGCTCACCACCAGCATGTTCCAGGTGAAGATCGGCATGCGGAACATGGTCATGCCGGGGGCCCGCAGGGTGATCACCGTCGTGATCAGGTTGACCGCCCCCAGCACGCTCGACACGCCCGTGAGCACGAGGGACACGATCCAGAGGTCGGCGCCGGCCCCGGGGGCGTGAACGGCGTCGGACAGCGGGCTGTAGGCGGTCCAGCCGAAGTTGGCCGCTCCCTGGGACGTGAGGAAGCCGGAGACCATGATGAGGCCGCCCCCGACGAAGAGCCAGTACGACAGGGCGTTGACCCGGGGGAAGGCCATGTCGGGAGCGCCGAGCTGGAGAGGCACCAGGTAGTTGGCCAGGCCGATGGCCATGGGCACGGCGAACAGGAACATCATGATGCTGCCGTGCATGGTGAACAGCTGGTTGTAGGTCGACTCGCTGACCACCTGGATGCCCGGGCGGGCCAGCTCGGTGCGCATGAGCAGGGCCAACGCTCCCCCGACGAGGAAGAACACGAACGACGTCGCCATGTAGAGGATGCCGATGCGCTTGTGATCGGTTGTCGAGAGCCATCCGACGAGCCCTTCGGGAGTGCGGCGGGGCTGGGGCCCGGGGTCGGGCTCAGCGGCCGCAGGCCGCTCGTCGACGACGGTCACGGTTCCTCCCTGGTGGGCGGGCTCCCGGCGGGAACCTGGATGCTGGCGCGGGGCTGGGTGGCCAGCCACGTCTCGAAGTCGGCCGGGGTGACGACGTCCACGCTGAACACCATGCGCCCGTGGTCGAGCCCGCAGAACTCGGCACAGACGCCGCCGAAGCGACCGGTGCGGGTCGTCGTCAGATCGATGCGGTTGTCGATACCCGGGATCAGGTCCTTCTTCCCGAGGAACGCCGGCACGAAGAAGGCATGCACGACGTCGGCCGACGTCATGGTGAGTTGGATCGTGCGACCGACGGGCAGCACCAGGCGCGGCGGTTGGCGGGAGTCGCCCACCACGCTCACGTCCGCCTCCGGGTAGTCGAACCGCCATCCCCACTGGAACCCGGTGACGTCGATCCGCACGTCGGGTGACGAGCTCACACGCGTGACGCGCGACGACGTGCGCAGGGCGATGCCGAACAGCACGGCGACGATGACGAGAGGGACCGCCGTGTAGAAGAGCTCGAGCCGGACGTTGTCGTGGAACTGGGGTGGGTCGCCGCCCTCGCCCCGACGGCGGTAGCGCACGATCGACCACAGGATGAGGCCGGTCACCACCACGCCGATAGCGGCCCCGGTCAAAAAGAGGATGCGCCACAGGTCGACGACCTCCTTGCCCTGCTCGGTGGCCGGGCGGGGGGCGCCGTAGCGGTCGCCGCCGCAACCGGCCGCCGTGGCGAGGGCCACGGCCGCCCCCGCGGTCGTCCGCCAGGTCCGGGTGAGCCACCCTGGCGCTGGCAACGCTCGCGTCCCGATGGGCACTCCTTGGGTGCGGTGCGACGGAAAGGCAGCGCCGAGAGCCTACCGGGGACCTGGCGGGGCTCCCCAAATCCATCCTTGGTCGTGTGACGGGGGTCATGGCGCCATTGCCTCCCGGCGGAGTACTTTTACGGCTTCGGGCCAAGGCGCCACTTGTGGAGAGAAGAGCACCGCTTGCAAGCTTGCTGGGTCAACAGTGACTCGTGTGGCTGGTGAGGACCATGTGGCGCCTGTGGCGTCAAGGCCGTCCCGCGTCGCTCGTCTCGCCCCCGGCGCCCGGGAAGGCCTGATGGGCCTCCGACACCTTCGTTCACTGAATGGGCAGCCGCCCTTTTCGACAGATCAGGCTTCACTTACGGCTGGGAGTTCGACATGAGACCGCATCGGTCCGCTGGGTCCCCTACTCACTCCGGTGCCGGAGCCGGTCCCTCCCCGAGGGCCGGGCGGCGCGGCCCGGCGGCGGCGCGCATCGTCGGCGCCCTCCTGATGCTGTGGGGGACGCTCGCAGCAGTCGCAGGCCCGGCGACGGCCGCCGTGGGGCCGTTCGGGATTGCCGATTTTCCACCGATGGTCGTCGTCGGTCAGACAAACCTGATCCAGACGTTCACGATCGAGAACAACTCGAACGGTGTCGAGGCGCTCGACACCCTGACGATCGACGATATCACCCTTGTTCCCTCTTGCAGGGTGGTGAACCCCGACTGCCCGCCGCCGGACAACGACCCGGGCGTCTTCGCCCTCGACCCTCAAGGGATCGGAGAGGCGGGAACGGTGTGCGCCGGGCGCACCTTCAACATCACTCTGGTGGATCCGGTCTCGGGCAAGTACCGCTTCACACCGGCTGACGGGCTGCCCCTCATCCTCGGCACGCCGGGGTCGCCGACCGATACGTGCCGAATCCAGTTCAGCGTCGACGTCCTCAAGGCACCGACCAAGGACGCCCAACCCTTGACGGCCGGGCTCCAGACCCGCCAGGTCACGTTCGTCAGCGGCTTCCTCACCAACTCCCCCGACATCTCCGGTACCGGGTCCACAAGCGATATCACCACCGTCGCGCGGGCCCAGCCCGCGATCGTCACCGCTGCCTCGCCGTCGGTGCCGGTGGGCGGGCAGGTCACCGACACCGCCACCCTGTCGGGCGGAGGGGGCCCGGCGCCGGGGCCGACGGGGCTGATCACGTTCAACCTGTACGGGCCGAACGACCCGACCTGCGCGGGGCCGCCCGTCTTCACCGACACCGAGGTGGTCGCCGGCAACGGCACGTACACCTCGGACCCCTTCACGATCCCCGGGGGGCTCGGCACGGGGCCCGGCACCTACCAGTGGATCGCCAGCTACGGCGGTGACGCCAACAACCTGCGGTTCGACAGCCTCTGCGGCGCGATGGGAGAGTCGGTGCTCGTCACCCAGGCCGTACCGGCGATCGTCACCGTCGCCTCGCCCCCGGTGCCCATCGGCGGCACAATCACCGACATGGCCACCCTCTCCGGCGGCGTCAGCCCCACGGGCACGATCACGTTCAACCTGTACGGCCCCGGCGACACCACCTGCGCCACGCCAATCAACACCGGAGGGTTCCCGTCCGTCGTCCCCGTGGCCGGCAACGGCGTCTACACCTCGGCACCGTTCACCGTCACCACCGCGGGCACCTACCGGTGGATCGCCAGCTACAACGGCGACGCCAACAACCTGCCCTTCACCAGCCTTTGCAACGCGCCCAACGAGTCGGTGACGATCGTGGCCAACCCCATCATCACCACCGTGGCTTCGCCGGGGGTGCCCCTGGGGGGCGGCCCCATCTTCGACACCGCCACCCTCTCCAACGGCGCGGACCCGACGGGCCTGATCACCTTCACCCTCTACGGGCCGGGCGACGCCGCCTGCGCCACTCCCATCTTCACCACGACGGTCACGGTCACCGGCAACGGCTCCTACCAATCGCCCCCGTTCACGCCCACCACTACAGCCGGCGTGTACCGCTGGGTGGCCAGCTACAGCGGTGATGCCCTCAACAACGCCGCCGGCCCCACCGCCTGCACCGACCCGCTCGAAGACGTGGTCGTCACTCCCGCCATCCCGACGATCGTCACGGTGGCCTCGCCGTCGGTGCCCGCCGGCGGCACGATCTTCGACACCGCCACGCTGGCCGGCGGCGCCGGCCCCACCGGCCCCACCGGCACCATCACCTTCAGCCTCTTCGGGCCCGACAACGCCACCTGCACGGGTGTGGCTGCGTTCGTGTCGACCGTCCCGGTCACCGGCAACGGCTCGTACCAGTCCGCCAGCTTCACGCCCAACCTGGTCGGCACCTATCGCTGGACGGCCACGTACAGCGGCGACCCCAACAACAACGCGGTCGGGCCCACCGCCTGTCTCGACCCGCTCGAGGACGTGCTCGTCACCCCGGCCGCCCCCACGATCGTCACCGCCGCCTCACCATCGGTGCCCGTCGGTGGGACGATCCGTGACACCGCCACCCTGGCGGGCGGCGCAACCCCCACCGGCACCATCACCTTCAACCTGTACGGCCCCAACAACAACACCTGCACCGGCGCGCCGGCGTTCACCGCCACCGTCCCGGTGGCCGGCATCGGAAGCTACGACTCGCCGTTCTTCACCACCACCACCGCCGGCACCTTCCGGTGGGTGGCCACCTACAACGGCGACGCCAACAACGCGGCGGCGGGCCCCACCGCCTGCCTGGACCCGGCCGAGGCGGTGGTCGTCACCCCCCGCAGCCCGACGATCATCACCAACGCCTCGGCCGACGTGCCCGCCGGCGGCACGATCCGTGATACCGCCACCCTCTCCGGCGGACTCGCCCCCACCGGCACCATCACCTTCAACCTGTACGGCCCGGGCAACAACACCTGCACCGGCACACCGGCGTTCACCGCCACCGTCCCGGTCGACGCCGGCAACGGCAACTACGACTCGCCCTTCTTCACCGCCAACCAGACCGGTGTCTACCGGTGGGTGGCGAGCTACAGCGGCGACGCCAACAACAACCCAGCCGGTCCCACCGCCTGCCTCGACCCCGCCGAGGACGTAAGCGTGACCCCGGCGATCCCGGCCCTGGTCACCAACGCATCGACCACCACCCCGGTCGGCGGCCCGGTCTCCGACACCGCCACCCTCTCGGGCGCCACGCTGCCGACGGGCAGCATCACCTTCAACCTCTTCGGCCCCGACAACCCCACGTGCACCGGTACGCCGGTCTTCACCGCCACCGTCCCGGTGGCCGGCAACGGCGCCTACCTGTCGGGCCCCTTCACCCCCACCGTCGCCGGCACGTACCGGTTCGTGGCCACCTACAGCGGTGATGCCAACAACGGCCCCGCCGGCCCGACCGCCTGCACCGACCCGGCCGAGCAGGTCGTGGTCACCAGGCTGAGCCCGGGGCTGACCACCACGGCGTCCGGCACGGTCGACCTCGGCGGCCCGGTCTTCGACACCGCCACCCTCACGGGCGGCACCAGCCCGACCGGCACCATCACGTTCAACCTCTTCGGCCCCAACGACCCCACCTGCACCGGCACGCCGGTCTTCACCGCCACCGTGCCGGTGATCGGCGCCGGCAGCTACCAGTCGGGGCCGTTCACGCCCACCGCTTCGGGCGTCTACCGCTTCGTCGCCACCTACAGCGGTGACGCCAACAACGCAGCGGTCGGCCCCACGGCGTGCACCGACCCGGCCGAGCAGGTCCTCGTGCGGGGCGCGCCAGCCCTCGTCACCACGGCATCGGGTTCCGTACCCGAGGGCGGCGTGATCCGTGACACCGCCACCCTCTCCGGCGGGCTCACGCCCACCGGCACCATCACCTTCAACCTCTACGGGCCGAACGACGCCGCCTGCTCGGGCGGCCCCGTCTTCACCTCCACCGTCCCGGTGGACGGCAACGGCAGCTACCCCTCGGGTGACTTCACGACCCAGTTGAACGGCCCGGCCGGCCCCGGCATCTACCGGTGGGTGGCGAGCTACAGCGGCGACGCCAACAACGCGGCCGTCGGGCCGACGGCATGCAGCGACCCCGCCGAGCAGGTGGTCGTCACCAACCAGCCGCCGTCGATCAGCGTGGTCAAGACGGCCGACCCGCTTACCCGCCCCGAGCCGGGCGGCACCTTCACCTTCACCGTCGTCGTCACCAACCCGGGCATCGAGCCCATCACGATCACCTCCCTCACCGACGACATCTACGGCGCCCTCGACGGGCGGGGCACCTGCACCGTCGGCGCCGTGCTGGCGCCGGGCGGGGGCACCTACACGTGCGCTTTCCCGGGTGCCTTCGTCGGCGACGCCGGAGACTTCCAGATCGACACGGTCACCGTTGTCGGGGTCGACGACGAGGGCGCCACCGTCACCGATACCGACGACGCCCGGGTCGACCTCACCAACGTCCCGCCGATGATCGACGTGGTCAAGACGGCCGACCCGCTTACCCGCCCCGAGCCGGGCGGCACGTTCACCTTCACCGTGGTCGTCACCAACCCGGGCCCCGAGCCCATCACCCTCACCGCCCTCACCGACGACGTCTACGGGCCGCTGAACGGCAAGGGCACGTGCGCCATCGGGGCGACGCTGGCCGCCAGCGGGGGCACCTACAGCTGCAGCTTCCCAGGCGACTTCTTCGGGGTCGGAGGCCAGAACCAGGTTGACACGGTCACGGCCACCGGCGTCGACGACGACGGCACGCAGGTCACCGACACCGACGACGCCACCGTGTCGCTCACCAGCGTCCTGCCGAGCATCGTCGTCGACAAGACCGTGACCCCGGGCTCGAGGCCCGAGCCCGGCGGCACGTTCACCTTCAGCGTCGCAGTCACCAACACCAGCTTCGAGCCGCTCACCCTCACCACCCTGATCGACGACGTCTACGGCGACCTCAACGGCAAGGGCACGTGCTCGGTGCCCCAGACGCTGGCGCCCAGCGGTGGCACCTACACCTGCACGTTCCCCGGACCCTTCTCGGGCAACGGGGGTGACCAGCAGGTCGACACCGTCACGGGAACGGCCGTCGACGACCGGGGTCGCACGGCCACCGACGACGACGACGCCATCGTCAGGATCACCGACACCCCGCCCGTCATCGACATCGTGAAGACGGCAAGCCCGCTCAGCAAGCCCGAGCCCGGCGGCTCCTTCACCTTCAGCGTCGTGGTCACCAACCCGGGCATCGAGCCGGTAACCATCACGTCGCTCACCGACGACGTCTACGGCAATCTGAACGGCCAGGGCACGTGCGCCATCGGGGCCGTCCTCGCCGCGGGCGGCGGCACCTACTCCTGCACGTTCACCGGCAACTTCACCGGCGGCGGCGGTGACGCCCAGACCGACACCGTCACCGTGGTCGGTGTCGACGACGAGGGCACCCAGGTCACCGACGCCGACGATGCCACCGTCACGCTCACCGACGTGGCGCCGGCCATCACCGTGGTCAAGACGGCCGACCCGCTGACCCGCCCCGAGCCGGGCGGCACCTTCACGTTCAAGGTGGTGGTCACCAACCCGAGCAAAGACACCGTCACGATCACCTCCCTGACCGACGACGTGTACGGGAACCTGAGTGGCAAGGGCACGTGTACCAGCGCGGTCGGCTTTGTGCTGGCCCCTGTCGTGGGCACCTACACCTGCACCTTCCCGGGTGAGTTCCTCGGCGACGCCGGAGACTTCCAGATCGACACGGTCACGGTCATCGTCGTCGACGACGAGGGCACCTCGGTCACCGACATCGACGATGCCCGGGTCGAGCTCACCCCTGGCCCCGCCGTGCCGCCCCCGCCCCCCGCCCAGCCTCCGCCCCCCCGCGTCAATCCTCCGCCTCCGGCTGCCCCGCCCGCGCCACGAGGGCCCCTGGCCCGCACCGGCACCGGCTTCGGCGGTCCCATGCGGATGGGCGTCGCCCTCACGATCGTCGGGTTCCTGATGGTGGTGGGCACGATGAAGCGGCCCATGCGCCCGGCGGCTGCGGCCACCGACAACCTGATGACGGCCATGAGCGCGGTGCGTGAACGGCTGCCCGCCAGATCCGGCCTCTCGGTCCCGCTCCGGCGGTCGAGCCGGCGTGGGCCCGACCTTCGGTGGCGCGGTGCCCAGATGCGTCGGCGCCCTTCCTCGTCGGGGACCAGCCGCCGACGTTCACCCTGGGGCCGCGGGCACAGGAACTGAGGGGCCTGACCTCGCTCCGATCGCTCGGGGCGAGGTCGGTCAGACCGTGCCGTGGGGCGCCGGGCTCAGAGGTTCCGGGTCCGCTCCGGCCGGGCGGAGCGTCAGGGGCGGACGCAACCGGGGCCACCGACGTCCCGAGGTGGTGGCCGCGGCCACTCCGGCCGCCAGTAGGGTCACGGTGCCGCCCGCCGCCAGCCCGACCCGCGCTCCCCAAACCTCCGAGACCCAGCCGACCAGCGGCGCCCCGAGCGGCGTGCTGCCCAGGAACACGAGGCCGTAGAGGGCCATGACCCGGCCCCGCATGGCGGGGTCGGACGTGAGCTGCAGCGTGGAGTTGGCCGTGGCCAGGAACAGCATGGCGGCCACGCCGGTGGGCACGAGGACCAGGCCGACGGCGAGCGGAGTGGGCGACGCCGCGGCAACCACGGTCGAGGCACCGAACGCGGCGGCCGCCCCCACCAGCATGCGCCGGGTCGGCCGGGCGCGACCGGCGATCACGAGGGCACCGATCAACGACCCCAGAGCCATGGCCGACGACAGGGTGCCGTAAAGCCGGGGCCCGCCGTCGAGGGCGAAACGGGCGAGCAGCGGCAGGCCGACGGCGAAGTTGAGCCCGAAGGTCCCCACGGCCGCGACGAGCAGGATGGTCGAGCGCAGCGCGGGCGTCGACCAGACGTAGAGCAGTCCGGCGCGGACCTGTCCGGGCCCTGCAGCCACCGGGGGTTGGCGGAAAAGTTCGTCGGGGCGCATGGCGCAGAGACCGGCCACGACGGCGGCATAGGAGAGGGCGTTCACCAGGAAACACGGGGCCACGCCGAGGCCGGCGATGATCACACCGGCGACGGCCGGGCCCACCAGCCTCCCGGTGTTGAAGACGGCGCTGTTCAGCCCGACGGCGTTGGGGACCTCCCCGCCTCCGACCATCTCGGTCACGAACGCCTGGCGCGTCGGCATGTCGACCACCGCGACCAGGCCGAGGAGGAGGGCCAGGACGTAGACCATCCAGAGAGCGACGACGCCGGTGACGACCAGAGCCCACAGCGCGAGGGCCAGCACAGCCAAGCCGACCTGGGTGGCGATGAGCACCCGCCGCTTGTCGCAACGGTCGGCGACCACGCCACCCCAGACGCCGAGGATCAGCATCGGCAGGAACTGGAGGGCCGCGGTCACGCCCAGGGCCACGCCGCTCTGGGTGAGCGTCAGCACCAGCCAGCTCTGGGCCACCACTTGCATGGCCGTCCCCACCACGGATACCAACTGGCCGGTGAAGAACAGCCGGTAGTTGCGGTTGCCCAGGGAGCGGAAGGTGTTGACGGTGGCCAGGCGCATGCTCATTCGCAGTCCGCCAGTCGCTCGAGGAGCCCGGTGGCCCGCTCGAGCACGTCGCGCTCCTCGGCACTGAGCGAGCGGAGCCCGGAGGCGAGGAAGGCATCGCGACGGTGCCGGCTGGCCTCGAGGAAGCGGTCGCCGAGCGCGGTTGTGGCGACGTGGGCCACCCGCCGATCGGCGGGGTCGGCGGTGCGCGTGACCAGCCCCGACTCCTCGAGCGACGCCACGACCTTGGTCATCGTCGGCGGGCGGACCCGTTCGGCGGCGGACAGGTCGCCCAGCGCGAGGGGGCCCAGGCGCCCGATGGTGTGCAGCGCCGAGAGTTGCGACGCGGTGACGTCGGCGCCCGTCTCGCGCCGAAGGCGGCGGGCCAGGCGGGCGACGGACATCCGGAGGTGAGCGGCGAGCTCGGCCTCGCTGATGGGCGGTCGGGGAGGCGGAAGGGTGCGAGGCTGGGGGCGGGGAACGGCGGAGAACATCTCCTCTGCAATCTACTTAGGCAAGCGAACTATTTCTTCGGCTTCCGGGAGGGAAGAATGGCACTGTTGTCAGACGACGAGATGGGGAAGGCGTTGGCCGAGTTGCCTGGGTGGGAGCTGGTCGGCGGGCGGATCGTCAAGGAGTACGTGCTCGGCAACTTCCGCGAGGCCGTGGCCCTCGTGGTGCGCATCGCCTTCGAGGCCGAGGCCGCCGACCACCACCCCGACATCGACGTGCGCTACGACAAGGTGCGACTGGGTCTGTCCACCCACAGTGAGGGCGGTGTGACCAAGAAGGACCTCGGCCTGGCCCGTACCGTCGAGTCGCTCGCCGGCCGGTAGCGTCTCCCGCCATGCCGGTGCAGACAGGGCCCGTCGGCCCGTTCCCCGAAGGGGCCGACCCCGAGGAGTACGACAAGCTGCGCCGCCGGGTGCTGTGGACCATGCCCACCGGGCTCTACGTGGTCGGCAGCCGGGCCGGCGAGCGGCGCAACGGGATGACCCTGAACTGGGCTACCCAGCTCAGCTTCGAGCCGAAGCTGCTCGGTATCGGGGTCGAGAACGGGGCCCTCACCCGGGAGCTGATCGCCGAGGGGCAGGCATTCAGCCTCTGCATCCTCGACCGGGAGGACCGGGCCATCGTCCGCAAGTTCACCAAGCCCGTCGAGTCCGACGACGACGGCCGGACACTGAACGGGTTCCCGTGCCACGACGGGGTGACCGGGGCGCCCATCCTCGACCAGGCGGTCGCCTTCGCCGAGTGCCGGGTCACCCGGTCGCTCGACCTCGGCGACCACACCTTCTTCGTCGGCGAGGTGGTCGACGCCGGCTTCCAGAAGCCGGAGGACACCCCGGTCCTGCGCATGGAGGACACCCGCATGAACTACGGGGGCTAGCGCCGGGCGTGCGCCTGGCCAGCTTCAACGTCCTGCACGGACGGTCTCCCGACGGGGCTGCTCTCCCGCCCGGGCTGCTGGCCGAGGCCTGTGCCTCCCTCGCGGCCGATGTGCTCTGCCTCCAGGAGATCGACCGTGCACAGTCCCGCTCGGGGGGCGTTGACCAGACCGCGGAGGTGGCCGACGCCATGGGTGCGGCGGCGTGGCGGTTCGAGCCCGCCCTGATCGGCGAACCCGGCGGTCGTTGGCGAGCGGCGGAGGACGCCGACGCCGCCGCCGCCGCCGGTGGCGAGGCCGGCTACGGGGTGGGCCTCGTCTCCCGCGTGCCCGTGAAGGCCTGGCACGTGCTGCGCCTGCCGGCGGCGAAGGTGCGCTCGCCGGTGTTCGTGCCGGGGCGGCGGGCGGTCATCCTGCTGGACGACGAGCCGCGCGTCGGTGTCGCCGCCGAGCTCGAGGGACCCGACGGTCCGTTGCTCGTGGCCACGACCCATCTCTCGTTCGTCCCGGGCTGGAACGTCGTCCAGCTGCGCCGGTTGACCCGCTGGCTGGCCGGTCTCGGGCGTCCGGCTGTGCTCCTGGGCGATCTCAACCTGCCCGCCGCCCTGCCCCGGTGGGCGTCGGGATGGCTGGCGCTGGCCAAGGTGCGGACGTTCCCGGCCGACAAGCCATCGATGCAGCTCGACCACGCTCTGGGTCGGGGACGGCTGCCCGCCGTGGTGGCGGTCGACGCCCCCCACCTGCCCCTGTCGGATCATCGCGCCCTCGTCGTCGACCTCGCGTCCCGAGGCCCGGTCCCGCACTAGGGTCGCTCGGCGTGGCGCTGCACGTCCTCGACAACACCGCGTTCGGGTTCCCGGCCGAGTGCTTCGTGTGCGACGCCACCAACCCCGCCGGCCTGCGGCTGGTCTTCTCCCACGACGACGAGGCCCAGATGGTGGTGTCGGAGTTCACCCTGGGGCCCCGGTACTCGGGGGCGCCCCGGTTCGTGCATGGGGGACTGGTCCTGGCGATCCTCGACGAGGCCATGGCCTGGGCCGCCATCGCCATCACCCGGCGGTTCGCGGTGTCGCGCACCTCGAAGGCGAGCTTCCGCCGCCCGGTGATGGTCGACGTGACCCACCGAGTGGAGGCGGTCGTCGAGAGCCACGACGACGCCTCGATCGAGGCCCGGGCCCGTGTGCTCAACTCGGATGGCAAACGCTGCGCCGAGGCCAACGCCCGCTTGGTCGTGCTCTCCGCGGAGACCGCACGCGCCGCCATTGGCGCCGACCTGGGCGACAGTGACGACTATCTCCGCGGGGGTGGCTCATGAGTGCGTGGCCGCCGCCTCCGCCCGAGGTCCCCGAGGTCGATCTCGACCAACTCGACGGGGCGCGAGCCCAAGGTGCGCCGGTTCTCGACGTCCGCCAGCCCGAGGAGTACGACGCCGGCCATGTGCCCGGCGCCCGGCTGATCCCCCTGTCGGAGGTGGCGCGGCGCGTGGGCGAGGTGCCGGCCGAGGGCCGGGTCTACGTGATCTGCCTGAGCGGAAGTCGCAGCGCCAAGGCCACCGAGTTCCTCCGCCGTCGGGGTGTCGACGCCCGCAACGTCGCCGGCGGCACCAAGGCGTGGGCCGAGAGCGGTCGCCCCCTGGCCCGCGGCCCGCTCCCCGGCTGAGGCTTCTCGGCCGGAGAGCGGCCTCTGGACCCTCACCGCTCGCTCTGCCTCCACGGCTTGCGCCGGCAGCATCGCGTGGCGATCCGGTCTTTCGCCAATGACCGTTCGCCCTCGGGGGTTCAAACCCTACGGCTGAGTGCCCTCCCCGTTTTCGGGAGGGCGCAGGTCGACCCGTAGCACCAACACGCCGTCTTCGATCGTACCCGTGGCGTCGGCGAGCATGGCGAAGTCCTGGTAGTCGAGCTGCATGCGTTCGAGGAACCGGCGCCGGTCGGCTCCCTCGATCGGTGGCATGCCCCGGCTGCGTACTGCGGTCGCTCGTTCACGGAAGCGTATGACCATGGCCTCGACGTCGAACTCGTCTCCCATGGTCTGCACCGTAGCCAGCCTTCCGGTGGCTTGGCCGGCGGGCCCCGGCGTGGCCAGAACCCGCCCGCCGGGGAGGGCAGCGGCAGTACACTGACCGGTCGTCGGCCACGTCGCAGGAGCGAGCACGTGAAGAAGGGAAGGCACCGGCGCTTCGAAGAGGCGCGTGCGCTCAAGCGCAGCAACGAAGTGGTTGCCGAACCCTGCCCCGAGTGCGGCGCCGGCCCCGAGGACGAGCACGCCTCGTGGTGCCTAGCCTCCGAGGACGCCGACAACGACGAGGCCGTGGAGGAGTAGGCGTCAGGGCCTCCGCACGGTGGGGTGGGGAAGGGAGACGCCGCCATCCAGCCGGCTGTCGAGATAGGTCACCAGGCGGCGGTAGACTCCCTCGCCGACCAAGCCGGTGAGCTCGTCGGCCATCGACCGGTAGACCGCCCGGTCGGCGGTGAAGGCCTCGGGGGCCTCGGTGCACCACCAGTGGAACTCGGCCCCGCCGGCGCCCCAGTGGCGGCGGCCCCACTCGGTGACGGTCGTGGTGACGTGACCGTCACCGTCCTCCCGGTCGTCGCGCCGGAGCGGCACCTGCCAGCAGACGTCGGGTTTGAGGTCCATAGGACGCTCGCCGCGGGCCGCGGCGGCCTGGTGCAGCGCGCAGCCGGCGCCCGCCGGGAAGTCCGGGCGGTTGAGGAAGATGCAGGCGCCACCGACCATCCGGGTGACGGTCTCGCCCCCCGGGGTGACCTTGATCACCCCCCGGCTGCGGCCCTGTCGATGGTTCTGCCAGTGCGCCGGCCCGAGCGTGGCGGCCGCCGCCTCGATGCGGGCCACGTCGTCGGCACCGGTGAAATGGGCCCCGTAGGAGCAGCAACCCTGCACCAGCTCGGGAGCGGGCCCGGTGAGCACGCCCTGGCACCCCTGGCCGAAGATGCAGGTCCACGACGACATCAAGAAGGTGACGTCGAAGACCCACGTGCGGGCCTCGTCGTCGTCCTCGAACGACACCCACTCGCGGTCGGGCGGCTGGGGCCGGGGCCGTTCAGCCATGAAGGTCGGTGACGGCCAGCTCCCGCCACAGCTCACCCGCGGCCAGGAGGCCCTTCCAGAACTGGTCGAGGACCATGCGCTCGTTCGGAGCATGGAACCGGTCGTCGGGCAGGGCGACGCCCAGGTAGAGCACCGGAGCGCCGAGCACCCGCCCCAGGGCCTCCTCGGGGCCGCTGCCGCCGATGCGGGTGAAGAGAGGGGCGGTGCCCCAGACCCGCTCCACGGCACGGCACAGCGCCCCCATCGCCGGATGGTCGACGGGGGTGAGCGCGGGTGCGACCGCCCCCTCGTGGCGCACCACCGCCGCGACGCCCGGCGGCACCCGCTCGGCCAACCATGCCCCGAATGCCGCTGCCACCGAATCGGGCCGCTGGTCGGGCACCAGGCGGAAAGTGACCTTGAAGCTGCCCCTGGCTGGCACGACGGTCTTGATGCCCTCGTCGGTGTAGCCCACGCCGATGCCGACGACATCGCAGGTCGGACGGGTCCAGATCCGCTCGAGCAGCGAGCGTCCGGCCTCACCCTCGAGGCGGTGAACTCCCGCCATCGCCCGCCACGCGTTCTCGTCCACGGGGATCCGCCGCAACGAGCTCTCCTCGTCGGGAGTGAGGGGCCGGACCTGGTCGTAGAACCCACCGACGGTGACCCTGCCGTCGGCGTCGTGGAGGCCGGCGACGAGGCGGGCGACGACGTGGGTCGCGTTGGGCACGGCCCCGCCGAACAGCCCCGAGTGGAGGTCGGTCGCCGCCGTGCGCACGTCGACGTGGAAGGCGACCAGGCCCCGCATGCCCACGCACACCGACGGCACGTCGGCGGCCCACATGTCGGTGTCGGACACGACGACCACGTCGCAGGCCAGGCGGTCGACGTGGGCCCGGAGGAGGTCCTCGAAATGGGGACTGCCCACCTCCTCCTCGCCCTCGACGAGGAAGCGGACGTTCGCCGGCAGGCGGCCGTCGGCGGCCAGCAGCCCCCGGACTGCCTCGATCTGGTACATCACCTGGCCCTTGTCGTCGATGGCGCCCCGTCCCCGACACTCGCCGTCGACCACCACCGGGTCGAACGGCGGCGAGGTCCACTCGTCGATGGGGTCGACCGGCTGCACGTCGTGATGGCCGTACACCAGGGCCGTGGGCGCGTGCGGTCCGGCGTGCAGGTGGTCGGCGTAGACGGCGGGAGCGCCAGCGGTCTCCAGCACCTCCACGTGCTCCATCCCCGCCTTGGCCAGCAACTGGGCGGTGAGCTCGGCCGACCGCCGGACGTCGGCGGCGTGCGCCGGCTGGGCCGAGATCGACGGCACCCGCAACCACTCGAGGAGGTCGGCGAGGATACGGTCGCCCTCGGTCGCCACCCACCGGGACAGGGCAAGGTCAGGCGGAGGGCTCACCGCCCGACAGGCTACCGGCGTCGCGTTGGCCTGGCGGTTCTGCCCGTTCCGGACGAAGAGCGCGAGATGTGGGGCGCGTAGGACGCGGGCCCCGCTGAGCAGCTGGGCCGGAAGAGTTGTCCAGCAAGCAAGGCAGGCTCCCCCTGCCTCGGCGTACGACCAGTTCTGAGCGTTCTCCCTCCGGGTGACTGCCCGCCTCACGAGCAGCGGCCCCGAGGTCCGTGTGGGATACCGCCCGGCGAGCGAAGGGCGGCAAGAGCGAACGTCGGCCGGGATCCGGCAACACTTTCCGCGCCGAACGCTTGCCAGGTACGGCACTAAGGACAGGTGGAACGTGGTGGCCTCTTGGTGGGTGGTCGACCGACCGCTCGCCCGCGACTGGCTCTTCGTCGCCGGTGTGGTGCTTGGCGTCGCCTACATCGTCCTGACCGTTTGGAACAGAGACCAGTACGGGGCGGGAGCGCTTGTGTTCACGAGCCTCCTCGCGGTCCCGAGCTCCGTAGGCGCAGCGGGCGTCTACGGAGCGCGAGTTTCTCCGGGGACGCCGAGGCACCAGCCGCTGACTTCGACCGCATCCGCGTGGGCGAGCAGTATGTGCCGAACCCGCTGGCCCCGAGAGAGGGAGGGCGGTGTCGCCGGCGCCGCGTGTTCCTGCTCGGGGCCTGACGGCTCCGGCTCGGCCCGTCCCGGCATGTTGTGTCGGCGTCGTCGCGGAGGGGGCCGTCCACCAGGCCATCGCCACGGGTCGCGTCCGGTCGTCCAGTGCGTTCGGGGTTACCGTCGATAGGTGGCTGTCGGGTGGTCTCGTCGAAGGTGGAAGCAGCTAGGACTGGCGGCCTTCCTTGCCGTGCCGACGATGCTGGTCGCCTTCGGAACGTGGGTGTGGCTGCAGATCCCTGAGGAGCCACGCTTTGAGACGGACAGCGAACTCATGGCGCAGACGGTGGCGTACTTGCGGGACGTACAGGTCGAGCTCAGGGATCTCCCGCTCCCCGCGGGCGCGACCGCCACGACAACCAAGCAGGTCGGGTGCGGGACGGACAGCGGCGATGTCTTCCAGCCGGCCGCTGTCCGGCATTGGAAAGTCCGAGCCTCCGATGCCGGGACGGTCGCTGCGGCCGTCGCCGAGGCCATGCTTGAGCGAGGCTGGAAGGGCTCGGCCACCCCCAATGAGTTTGGCTCCTATTACATCGCGGCGGAGCACGACACCTGGGCCGCCCGTGCGGTGGTCGGCGAGTCCCGTGACTTGGTCTACGTCGAGGTAACGATCAAAGACGCTCACCCCTGTCGTCTTGCTCCCGAGTAGGAGATGTCCCGTCGTGTGCCCCTCCGTAACCGGGGGTGCGCCGGGAAGGACGTGCCGAACCTTCCCGGGCTGCCGGCGGCCACCTCCGACCGACTGGTATCAGCGGAGCCTGGTCACTGCCGGGCTGTCAGGCGACAAGGCGCTCATTATCGCCCCCCGCCCCGGTCTCATCGAGGACGACGATCCTGGCGAGAGCGGCATTCACTCGTACACGATCGTCACCAGCTCGACTGAACACGATGTTCCGGCGCCCGACGTCGAGTTGTTCGTCGACAGGCTTCGCTTCATCGGGCTCGACCGAGAGCTCGTGACCGACGCGGCTCGGCGACTTCGAGCAGACCAGCGCGCCGATGATCTGGCTCGAGCAGAGGCTGAAGGAGCTCCAGCCGCCACGGAAGCCTCCGACCTACCAATGCGATGACCTCTTGTCGACCCTGCCTGGCGCGGCCGTGCAACCATCCGCTGCAGCATCTGTGGGTCGCGCTGGGCGACGAGGGGTTCCAGCGCAGAGTGGCGTGAGACGCATCCGGTCGAGGAGCACGACCCGTACGGCGATTTTCAACCGGAGGATGTCCTCCGCGACGGTCGGCCTCCGCTTCCGGCCACCGGGATCGAGCCCGGGAACTGCTTCCCGGTTGCTACATGACAAGGGTGACCGGCACGCAGCGGTTCTCTATGTCCGCCGCCGCGCGCCGGAGGGTCTGCCCACCATGGCCGTCGATCGTCTGGACCGCAGTGACCACACCGCTGCAGAGGCCTCCCGTGAAAGAGACGGCCTCGGCTCCGTCGCCGCTCCCCGAGATGCCTGTCCCGAGTACGACGTACTTTTCGAGCAGATCCAGGGCGGGTCGAAGACGTTGACCCAGTTGCCTCCTCCAGTGAGGGTTGCTCGTCCATTCGCCGGCGTCGTCGAGGACCCGGTGCTCGGTCTCGTCCTCGTACTCGTCACCGGGCAGGTCGAGCTCCTACCCGATCGATCCTGAGCGGCCCTTCTTCGTCGTAGGCGTCTTACGGACCCGGCCAGGTACGCATCGTGGACGAGCACGGGCGTGTCCTGCACAGCCCGACCGGCCCGCCGCTCGAGTTCGGCTTGAACGACTGACCACCCTGATCCGGCCCGGCGTTGGGCTGACCGATAAGGTGACCGCTCCTGCTCGGGCCTCCGGTCGGTCGCTCGTCTCACCAGCACCGCCCTGGCGAAGCGATGATCCCCGCTGAATGCTGCCCAGTGACTTGACAGGCAAACGTATGTTCGACTAAGGTGAGGATACCCGACCCCGATGGTCGGGTCGCTTCCCCTTCCTGTGAGGTCCTCTGTGCCCAGGGAGCAGCGATGCCCGTCGTCGACGAGGTCACCAGCCAACTCGGTAGTGCCATCGACGAATTGATCGACACCGACCCAGCCCGACTGGCCGACGGCGAGACCATCCAGGTCCTGCACCGCGAGCTGGAGCGCTTCCACGCCGCCGTCACCCGGGCCACCGCCGCCTTCGACGCGTCGGGGAGGTGGAAGCACGATGGTGCCCGCTCGGCGGCGGCGTGGCTGGCGGCGTCCACCAAGCTGCCGATCGGCACGGCCCGGCGGCGGGTGCGCCTGGGTCGCGAGCTGCGGCATCTCGAGGTGCTGGAGGAAGCATGGCTGGGCGGCGAGGTGGGCGAGGCCCAGGTGGGCCTGGTGGTGCGGGCCCGCACCCCGGCCACCGAGGAACCCCTGGCCCGCGACCAAGACATGCTCGTCGACCACGCCCGGCGGCTGCGCTTCGCCTCCTTCGCCCGGGTCATGGCCTATTGGGTGCAGTGGGCCGATCCCGACGGCGCCGAGGATGAGGCGG
>Ga0183260_10001279_pt1 | contig 21251 bp, 22 predicted proteins | sample AntDrymUQ4972206_2_FD_129768 | JGI IMG/M metagenome (GOLD analysis project Ga0183260, IMG submission 129768) | Polar desert sand microbial communities from Dry Valleys, Antarctica - metaG UQ497 (22.06) (version 2) (version 2) | ecosystem: Environmental > Terrestrial > Soil > Desert | place...
CTCAGTAATATTTCCTCATCATTATTCTCTCTGCTGACGTTCCGGTCACAAATATTAATTTAAACTTTAATCGTTTTTTTATGAACATGTACGTTTCGAACTTAAGTTTTCACACAACAGATGAGGACTTAAAAAATTTATTTTCACAGTATGGTTCTGTTTCTTCAGCCAAAGTAATCATGGATCGCGAAAGCGGACGCAGCCGTGGTTTCGGTTTTGTAGAAATGGGCACTGAGTCTGAAGGCCAAACAGCTATGCAGGCACTTAACAATAAAGAAGTTGAAGGCAGAGCCATGTCAGTTTCTATTGCTAAGGAGAAAGTGGACAGAGGCAATAGCGGTGGTGGTAACAACAGGAGATGGTAATACACCCTTTATAAAACCTTATAATGAGCTTCTTTATCGAAGCTCTTTTTTTTGTCTTAAAGGGGAACATTATGATCAATTGCCCGATGATATACAATTGCAAATGCTGCGAAAAATTGGAGTTTAAATCCCCGCTTTATCTACAAACCATTGAATAGCCAGGTCATAACCCATTAGTCCTAATCCAAATATGCTGCCTACAGATTTACCCGATACATGTGATAATTTTCTAAAATCTTCACGGGCATGCACGTTGGAAATATGTACTTCTATCACAAGTGTTGTAATAGCAGCAATCGCATCTCCAATAGCAACTGAGGTATGCGTATAGCCCCCGGGATTAATTATAATCCCATCACATTCAAAACCCACACGCTGCAATTCATTAATAATTTCGCCTTCTATATTGCTTTGAAAATAACTGAAACTTACCTGTTGAAATTTTGCCTGCAGTTCTTTTAAATAATCTTCAAATGGTATATTGCCATAAATATCTGTTTCTCTTTTTCCAAGTAAATTCAGGTTTGGACCATTAATGATACTAATTCTCATAATTACAAAATAAGCAAACTATAACTTGTTTTAAAAGTATTGAACAATAGTTTATTAACTTTATACCACTTCTTATGAAGAGAATATTTCTGCTATCCATGCTCTTTTTTGCTTTCGCTTCCAAAGCAAGGCTACAACAGGTTTTTACAGCATCAGAGAAATTGGCAGATTTAGAGAAAGATCAATTTAGAAATTCACATCTTGTAACCAACCTATCTGTTTCTTCCAACAACTTTGATGTGTACCATTATCGTTGCGAGTGGAATGTTGATCCTGCAGTTCGATACATCAGCGGGAAAGTAACTACCTCTTTTTCAATAACAGCCACTACAAATAATATTGTTTTTGACCTCACAAAAGTATTAACCGTTGATAGTGTTTTGTACCGTAATAGCAAGATCAGCTTTCAGCAGAATTCAAATGATGGTTTGCAAATAAATTTTCCAGGCCTTCTTTCAAATGGGCAAAAAGATTCTGTAAGCATTTATTACAAAGGCGCCCCACCGTTTAGTGGCTTTGGATCATTTGCACAAACCACTCATAGCAATATTCCTGTACTTTGGACATTGTCTGAACCTTATGGCGCTAAAGACTGGTGGCCTTGCAAAGATGTGCTGAAAGATAAAGCTGATTCAATTGACATAGTTATCACGTATCCACTTGGTTACCGATCTTCCTCTAATGGCTTGCCCGTAAATGAAAAGGTCATTGGTGATAAAAAAATTGATCACTGGAAACACCGCTATCCTATTGCATCTTATCTGGTAGCCATTGCAGTTACCAATTATAATCTTGATAATGATGAAGTACAATTAGGTAGTAGAAAAATGCCTGTTGTAATGTACGCATATCCCGAAAGTGTTGCAACTTTCAAAAACGCAACCAATATTGCCAAAAATTCTTTGCAGTTATTTTCAGGGCTTATAGGTGAGTACCCATTTATACAAGAAAGATATGCGCAAACACAATTTAGTAGAGGCGGCGGCATGGAACATCAAACAAACAGCTTTATATCCTCTGCCGGAACACAGCTGGTATCGCATGAACTTGCGCACCAATGGTTTGGTGATAAAATTACCTGTGCAAGCTGGGAAGATCTGTGGCTGAATGAAGGGTTTGCCACTTACTTTGAATTTATTTATATTGAGAATTTCAACAAACCTAATATTTTCCCCCACCTAAAAAATCTGCAGAATATCATCGTAAGTAAACCTGATGGTTCTGTTTTTGTTCCGGATACTGCAAATCTTAACCGTCTTTTTGATAGCCGTTTATCTTATTTGAAAGGTGGTTATCTGTTGCACATGCTTCGTGGCAGATTAGGCGATAGCACCTTTTTCAGAGGTGTACGACAATATTTAAATGACCCTGCGCTTCAATATAAAAATGCAACAACTGCTGACCTTCAACGCAATCTCGAACAAGTAAGCAGCCAAAACCTATCAGAGTTCTTTAAAGATTGGTATAAGGGAGAAGGCTATCCAAATTATGTGGCAGAGTGGAGTCAGAACACAAGTAAAACCATCATAATAAAACTTAACCAGACAACCTCGCATCCTTCTGTTAGCTTTTATGAAATGCCTGTGCAACTGCAATTTAAAAATTCGGTAAGGGATACCATAATTACTGTTAACCACAATCAAAATGGTCAAACGTTCATATTTAACCCCGGCTTTGTAGCCGATACCCTGATCATTGATCCGAACCTTTGGATCCTTGCAAAAGAAAGAACATCAAAAAAAGTTGTTTCATCAGTCAATCTAAATGAAATAATAGTCTTCCCTAACCCGCTTACTAATTTACTTTCGGTGTCTCTCTCAAATTTTTCTCCGGGTACAATCCATTTGCAGGCAGTTAATAGCCTGGGTCAAATTATGATTACAAGAACAATTACTTCCGGCACTGGTTATGAACGCATAGATATAGGCACAACCAACTGGCCCACCGGTGTATATTGGTTGAGATTGAATACGGACAATGGCTTTAAAACAGTAAAAAAGCTAATCAAATATTAGGCTGCTTCATCATTTCTATAAATTCATCAAACAAATAACGGCTGTCATGTGGGCCGGGCGTACTTTCCGGATGATACTGCACAGAAAAATGTGGCTTTCCTTTTATGCGAATGCCTTCTACAGAATGATCATTTAAGTTTACATGTGTAATCTCAATATGGTCAGCTTGCTTCACTGCATCTCCGTCTATCCCAAAACCATGATTTTGTGTAGTAATCTCGCACTTTCCAGTCAACAAATTTTTCACAGGATGATTCATTCCCCTGTGCCCATGCTTCATTTTGAATGTAGGAATGCCATGCGCAAGTGCCAGCAATTGATGGCCTAAACAAATGCCGAATGTAGGCTTCTCTTCTTCCAGAATTTCTTTCAATGTATCTACAGCGTAACCCATAGCAGCAGGATCTCCCGGGCCGTTTGAAATAAAATACCCTGAAGGCGAAAATTGTTTTAATTCATCAAGGGATGTTTGTGCCGGAAATACTTTTACAAAAGCTCCCCGCTCCACCATACAATTAAAAATATTTTTCTTTGTACCATAGTCCAATACGGCAATGCGAATGGGTGATGCAGCATCGCCAAGCTCATAAGGCTGTGCTGTAGTTACGCTGGAAGCAAGTTCAAGTCCCGACATATCAGGCACTTCATCCAACATTTTTTTCAATTCATCGGGATCAAATGTTTGGGATGAAATAATACAATTCATAGCGCCCTGGCTCCGAACTGCGGTTACTAAAGCACGGGTATCTAATCCTTCAATAGCAACAATATTTTGGTCTTTCAGATATTCATTTAATGATCCGGTTGCGGTTTTTCGTGAAAACAATTCTTCAAGGTTTCTACCGATGAGCCCTTTTATCTGAATACAATCGCTCTCCACATCAGCATCGCAAACTCCATAGTTGCCAATGTGTACATTATTCATGATCAATACCTGGCCGTAATAGCTGGGGTCTGTGAATACTTCCTGGTAACCGGTCATGCCTGTGTTAAAACAAAGTTCCCCACCTGTAGTACCTATAGCTCCAAATGCCTTTCCGTAATAAACTGAGCCATCTTCTAAAAGTAAAATTGCCTGTTGTTCCATTTCAATAAATTATGCAAAGAAAATTATTCATGCCATTCATTCACGTTAAACTTTTTCACATATTTATGTTCATCAAGTGAATAGAGATCACCTGGAAAGTGAGTACATAAAAAAAGGCAAGATCAGAAATCTTGCCTTGAAATATAAGCATGCAAACGTTAGCTGGGTTTTTGTTCAGAAGCTTCATCAGGTGTCGTAGTAGCAGTAGCTTCGACTGTTGCTGCATTTTGTTCACCTGAAGCTGGTGATGCTTCTGCTTCAGTTTTCTTCCTGCTACCACCGGCTCTACGTGTTCTTTTAGCCCCTTCTTTTTTCTCTTGTCTTCCTTTACCGTAAATTTCATTGAAATCAACCAATTCTATCAATCCCAATTCAGCATTATCACCGGGCCGTGTGCCCAATTTTATAATGCGGGTATAACCGCCGGGACGTCCGGCTACTTTTTCACTCACGGTTCCAAATAATTCTTTTATGGCTTCTTTATCCTGCAAATATGAAAATACAACACGACGTTGGTGTGTAGTGTTTTCTTTTGCTTTCGTGATCAGCGGCTCTGCATAGACACGCAGGGCTTTTGCTTTTGCCAATGTAGTTACGATTCTTTTATATTGAATCAACTGGCAGGTAAGGTTACTCAATAGTGCATCTCTGTGTGCTTTTTTTCTACCAAGATTGTTTTGTTTGTCTCCGTGACGCATGACTACTAGTTTGAAGTTTGAAGTTTGTAGTTTGTAGTTAAGTCTTACATTTTTAAAGACCTTTCTCCTAACTCAAACATTCAAGCTTGTGATTAAATATTCGGTTGCACCGTGTCAGGATTTGCAGCCGATCCCCCTCAATCTTAATGATTGGTGTGAGGTTTTTAAAAAAAATTTATTTTATGTAACCGACACCAATATTACTATTTAGCGACATTGGCGACGCTCCGTTCAAGTATAGGAATTCTATTGAGCAAGTTGCTGAAAAGAATTACCTAACGTACAAGAGTGCGACGCAACAAAAGCCAAATAGAACATTATTGCCGGTAACAAAAAAACCTATAAATAAAAGAACTGAATTATAAAACAAAACAAGCCTGACCTAATCCAGATAGCTATCGGGACTATCGGGGGACAGGGGCCTTAGGGGCGGGGCTTAATAATCGTCTCTATCAATTCCAAGCTTGCTCAGATCCATGCCGAAACCCAAACCTCTTTCGTTCAATACCTGCTCAATTTCTGAAAGTGATTTCTGTCCGAAATTTCTGAATTTCATCAGGTCTTCCTGCTCATACTGTACCAGTTCGCTTAAGCTGTTGATCTTGGCTGCTTTCAGGCAATTGAATGCACGTACAGAAAGATCAAGATCTTCCAATGGTGTCTTTAATACTTTGCGCAACTGTAAAGTATGCTCGTCAACGATGTCTTCTTTTTTCTCTTCTTTGTTATCGAAAGTAATGTTCTCGTCTGTGATAATCATAAGATGCTGAATCAGTATGCGGCTTGCCTGCTTTACAGCTTCTTCGGGATTGATCGTACCGTCGGTTTTCACTTCCATTATCAGCTTCTCATAATCGGTACGCTGCTCAACACGGGTGTTTTCGATGGTATATTTTACATTCTTTATAGGAGTGTAAATAGCATCTGTAGGAATATAACCTAACGGAGCGTCTTTCGGTTTGTTCTCTTCTGCAGGCACATATCCGCGTCCTTTGCCCACCGTGATCTCGATATCAAGCTTTGCAGAGCTGTCCAATGTGCAGATCAGCAATTCAGGATTCATGATCTGGAAAGATTGTGTGCCTTCGCCAAGCATGCTTGCAGTAAATTCTGCCCTGTTTTTTATAGAAAGTGTGATCTTTTCATTTTGTACATCGTGATCAACTACTTTTTTTAAGCGTACCTGCTTGAGGTTCAGAATAATTTCAACTACGTCTTCAGAGATCCCTTTGATGGTAGCAAATTCATGCTCCACTCCTTCGATGCGAACACCGGTAATTGCATAACCTTCAAGAGAGTTAAGCAACACACGACGCAGAGAGTTACCAATGGTAACACCATAGCCGGGCTCAAGCGGGCGAAATTCGAATTGAGCTTCGAAATCCGTTACTTTTTGAAGAACGATTTTGTCAGGTTTCTGAAAATTTAAGATTGCCATTTTATTGATGTCAGATTTAAGGCCCCATCCTCTTATGAACTTCGTTCGCAACCTTCGTCTTACTTGGTTGCCAGAAGGGAAAGGAGGTCAGGCTTCGGTTAAAAATTTTACTTAGAATATAATTCGACTATTAATTGTTCCTTGATGTTCTCAGGAACATTTTCCCTTTCAGGATATGTGATAAACGTACCCTGCATATCGCCTTCATTCCAGTCTATCCAGCCAAACTTTGGATTTTTACCCCGGATAGGGCTTGTTACAGCTTCATTGTCTTTTGATTTTTCTTTCAAAGAAACAATATCACCAGGCTTTAATTGGTAAGAAGGAATATTCATACCTATACCATTTACGGTAACATGTTTGTGACTTACCAACTGGCGTGCAGCAGGCCTCGATGGAGCAACACCCATTCTAAAAATGGTATTATCTAAACGGGATTCAAGAATTTTGATAAGGTTTTCGCCGGTAACACCTTTGCGTCGGGAAGCTTCTTCAAAGGTTTTGCGGAATTGTTTTTCCAACACACCATAAGTGTATTTGGCTTTTTGCTTTTCGCGGAGCTGCAGGGCATATTCGCCCATAGTTTTCCGTTTGCGTTGTGCGCCATGCTGCCCCGGAGGATTGCTGTTTTTATTCAGCCATTTTCCATTACCTAAAATGGGTTCCCCGAATATGCGGGAAATTTTGGTCTTTGGACCAATGTAACGTGCCATAATTATTGTTCATTTCCGCTTTTTTGTACCGGTGCGTTCATCTGTAAAAACGGTAAAAATTAATGAAGCACCCTTTAATTAAATGAATAACCTGTGGCTAATATGTTGTGTTCTATTTTGAATTTTGAATGATAAATGTTAAATGATCTTTAATTCAACATTTAAAATTTAGCATTCAACATAGAATTATACTCTTCTCTTCTTCGGTGGTCGGCAACCATTATGTGGTAAAGGAGTAACATCCTTTATCATGGCTACTTCTATTCCCGATTGTGCAATAGCCCGGATAGCGCTTTCTCTACCGGCACCCGGTCCTTTTACAAATACATCTACTCTTTTTACTCCTGCATCCATAGCTTTACGGGCTGCATCGCCTGCGGCCATTTGCGCAGCATAAGGTGTATTCTTTTTAGAACCTTTAAAACCCATCTTACCTGCACTGGACCAGGAAACTACCTGACCCTGTTTGTTGGTAAGACTAACAATAAGGTTGTTGAATGAAGCGGTAACATGGGCGTCGCCATAAGTATCCACTTTTACAATTCTTTTTTTTGCTGCAGCCTTTGCGCTTTGCTGAGGTTTACCGCCGCCTGCCTGTGCTTTTGCCATAATATTATTTAAGCTATAAGACTCAAGGTACAAGGTTCAAGACAATTTGTGCCTTGCGCCTTATCATTATTTTATTTCTTAGGTGCCTTCTTTTTACCGGCAACTGTTTTACGTTTTCCTTTACGTGTGCGACTATTTGTTTTGGTACGCTGACCTCTTACCGGCAATCCTTTACGATGTCTCAAGCCACGGTAACAGGCTATGTCCAGAAGACGTTTAATGCTCATTTGCACTTCTGAACGCAACTGTCCTTCTACTTTAAATTCTTCGGTAATGGAAGTACGAATGTTATTCAGGTCTTCATCATTCCACTCATTCACTTTTTTATTGCGGTCAATTCCGTGTTTATCAAGGATATAACGGGCAGTGGCGGCTCCAATGCCGAATATATAGGTAAGACCAATTTCTCCTCTCTTTGTTTTTGGTAAATCAACGCCGGCAATACGAGCCATAATTCAGTTTATTGTTTATTATTTATTGTTTTTTTATTGCTAATTGCCTCTTGGGAATTGCAAGTTGTCTTATCCCTGTCTTTGTTTAAAGCGGGGATTTTTTTTGTTGATGACATACAGCCTGCCTTTGCGACGAACGATCTTACAATCAACACTACGTTTCTTTATGGATGCTCTTACTTTCATAAACAAATTGTCAAAAAGTCAAAAAAAATAGTCAAACCAGTCATTACAACTTTATTGACATATGTATTATTTATACCTGAAAATGATCCTCCCCCTGCTTAAATCATAAGGGCTCATTTCTACACCCACCTTATCTCCCGGCAAAATACGTATGTAGTGCATGCGCATTTTTCCTGATATCGTGGCCAAAATTTCGTGTCCATTTTCCAGCTTCACTTTAAACATAGCATTGGATAAGGCTTCCAGTATTGATCCGTCTTGTTTAATTAAAGGCTGCTTCGACATACTTATTTTGGGAGCGCCACGTCCGAATGGACACTCTGATATAGTCAGAATTCCTATTTTTTTCGTCCGGGCGGGCAAAGATAGAGGTATTCCCCTAATTAAAGAAGTGGGCAGTAAATAATTTAAAAACCGGTATGTATGAAGGTAAAATTCTTGTAATTAATGCTTTGTTGATACTTTTTCCAAATGCACTTTGGTCATAGATAGGTGAAGGTTCTGAAGTTCATGTATGTATAAAGGATGGTTGAAATGACGACGATCTTCTCTATACCACATTTCAATATTGGTATAATTGCCGGGATCCTGCACTACAATTCTAAAAGGTCCCTTTTTATATTTTACTCCGTTGTCCATCTCTTCCCGCTCAAACCCGAGTGTATTGATCAACCTGTCTTCGGTAAGAGGCATAGGAGCAATCTGCTCCAGGGGATACCAAAATTCCTGTATGCCATTATTGATGCAAACTTTGTTATCATTCCGGTCTATCGAATTTACTACTCCTTCCCTCTCTGAATTATCTTCTATAATTTTTACAATATCGCCCTGTTTTAGATCAGTAATTTTTACCATATAGCTTATTTGTTTCGAAAATAAAATTTTTTGGGTATTCCGTATTAAGATCTTTTCTTTTGATCAGAAAATTAATAGCTAGTAGTTTGAAATATTTAACTTACATTAATATTTTCCTGCTTTCAAGACACACTCTATGATTTTCCTCAAAAAAATCTTTTTTCTACTGTTTTTCATTACTTTTTCTATTCCATCTACTTCACAGCAATTGTTTTTTACTGCTTTCAAAGATGACGCTTCACTGAATCAAAATTTGCTTTCAGCCATAAATAAGAGATATGAAAAAGACATAGCAAGCCTAACCGGAAAAAACAAAAAATATATAGCAGATATTTATAAGGAACGTTTCGAACTAATAAAAGAAAACTTTAAAACCAGTGAAATAATAACTGCAGCAGATCCATCGAATTACCTGAATGCTATAGCCAGTGAAATCCTGAATAACAATCCGGAATATAAGAGTGAAAATTTGCGAATTCTATTCTCCAGAAGTTTTTATGCCAATGCGACCAGCATGGGCGAAGGCAGTATTTTTTTTAATATCGGACTCTTCCATCGTTTGCAGAATGAAAGCCAGGTTGCTTTCGTTCTATGTCATGAGCTTGCACATTATTATCTCAATCATGTCAACGATAATATTAATCAATATGTAAAAACTGTTTACTCAGACGAGTTTCAGCAAAAATTAAAAAACATTCAAAAATTAGCATACCTGCAAAACAATCAATTGGAAGCAGTGGCAACAAATCTGCTCTTCAAGAATCGGCGCCATAGCCGTGCCTTTGAGCAGGCAGCAGATTCTATGGCTTTAGAATTAATGAAGAATACAAATTATGATATTCGTGAAGCTTTAACTTGTCTTGCATTATTAGATTCTGCAGACAAAGACAAGTATAATGAGGACCTAATTCTGGAAAAGCATTTTAATTTTTCATTATTCCCTTTTAAAAAAAGCTGGATTGAAAATGATGAACTTGTTTTTAACAAGGGTGATGACAATGAAACTCATAATGATTCTTTAAAAACGCACCCCGATTGTGCAAAAAGAATTACAGACCTGAAAAGCAAAGTGGTTGAATACACGAAAAAAAATTCAAAAAAATTCATTGTCAGTGAAAGCAAATTCAATTCGTTGAAAAATCAATACGATTACGAAATAATCAATCACTGCATGAAATCAAATAAAATCTCACGGGCTCTTTATTATAGCCTGCAATTATTACAGATCATTCCCGATGATCCTTACCTGAACACTACTGTTGGACAATGTCTTAATCAAATCTATTCAAGCCAAAAAAATCACAGGCTCAGTGAGATCATAGAATTGCCTAATCCCGGGCACGATAAAAAATATAAATTATTGCTGATGATGCTGCAAAACCTGAGGCTCAGGGAGATAGCTGCCTTATCTTATTACTTTTTACAGCAAAGAGAAAAAGAGTTTGTTTCTTTTGCGCCTTTTACAGAAGCATATAACCAAAGCAAACAAAATTTTAACCAATAAAAAAACAGCATTAATCCAAACACATGAAAGTACAATTCATTAAACTGCTTAGTTTAGCCATTATTCTATTCTTTACTCTCCAAGTCTCAGCTCAATCTAAATTGAGCATTGATAAAGTGTATTCAGTAACACTGCGCAACTCAGGTTCTATTATTGAAAATGAAGAGATCAAAGGGTACTATTTTTTTTACCAGTCAGATAAAATTGATAAGCGTACAAATGAATACACTTTGCAGGTACTTGATGCGAATCTCAACAAACTCAAAGACATTAAGTTTCAGGATTCCAAAAAGATTTACTTAATGGAATCTTCTTACAACGGATCATCACTTGTATTTATGTTTTTTGATGAAGACCAGAACATGATAGATTACAGGCTGTATAATATGGAAGGTAAAAAGACCTACAGCTATAGTAAGATCCTTGATAGACGTTCTGAAGCCTATTTCAAAAATGTACCACGCCTCGGTAATGATGAGGAAGCAGAAAATCAGAGCATTTACGATATTGCTAACAAAGGTTTCATTTCTGTTATTCCCATAAGGGAAGGAAAAAACTTTACCTACGAAATCAATTTTTATTCTTCTGAAAAACGGAAGACTTGGAATTTCAATCCCTATGAAGATGGCAAGTTTTCTCAGGCACAATATCTCGGAACTAATGATTCTATAATAGTGGTAGAAGTGTTGAGCAAAGCTAAACTTACCAGCAAAGAAATGGAATCTACATTAGTGGGTATTAATCTTACAAACGGGCGTAAGGCTTTTGAAATGCAAACACAGGAAAGAGGGCGCAAAATGTACCCGATGAATATTTCTGCTATCAACGGCAAAAATGAATATCTAATTATGGGCCCTTATTTTGAAAGCGATGATCGTGTGCTGCAGGATAAAAGCGAAGGCTTAGCAGTTTGGACGATGAATAATTCAGGTAAAATACTTTCATCAAAATATATTTCCTGGGCCAACGATGTAAGCAAGTACATCAAAACAGATTTCAAAGGCAGGTTAGCAGATATGGGCTATGTTTATTTTCACCACCTGTTTCAGACCGATGATGGAAAAATATTTGCAATAGGTGAAGGTTATAAAAAGACTGCAAGTGCGTTGGGTATCGCCACCACAGTATTAGGTGCTATGGCAGGCAGTTATGGCCGGGGTGTCAGTACAGCTAAAATGAAAGTAACCGATATGATATTATTACAGCTAAACGACAAGTTCGTACTGGAAAATGCCGTTATATATGATAAATATAATAACAATGTTGAATTGCCTGCCGGATATGAATTTCAAAACCCACATACGTTAGCATTATTACTGAAAACCCATGGATCTTTCGATTATGCATTTACCCAAATGGGTAAGAACAAGAGATCGTTTATAAGCGGGTACAAAGATTTTGAAAAAGGAAAAGACTACAGGGGGTTGACCTTTCATTCTATTTCTTACCATGATGGTCAGCTCACCAGGGACAAAATAAATTTGAAAACGAATGCCAGTAAGCTGCATCTGTTACCAGCAAAACCAGGTTCAGTGCTTCTGATGGAATACTTTAAAAAAGAGCGAAGAATAGACCTGCGTATGGAGAAAATCAATTAAAAACTTAGGAGCTTCGGCTCCTTCTTTTTCCTGATCAAACTTAATCCATGCTTTCGTGCCAGCTATTGACATAGCCTACATTTTCTATTTCCAATGCCTGCTTCGTAATCATAAGTGGGTGAAAAGTATCTACCATCACAGCCAGTTCTTTTGTTTCCCGTGCTCCAATGCTTTTTTCTACAGTTCCCGGATGAGGGCCATGGGGAATGCCTGCCGGATGCAAAGTGATCATGCCACGGGTAACATTTTTCCTGCTCATAAAGTCCCCATCTACATAATACAACATTTCGTCGCTATCTATATTGCTGTGGTTGTAAGGAGCCGGAATGGCCTGCGGATGATAATCATATAGCCTTGGACAAAAAGAACAAACTACAAAGTTGTTTGCTTCAAACGTTTGATGCGATGGTGGCGGCTGGTGCACCCGTCCGGTAATGGGTTCAAAGTCGTGAATACTGAAAATGTAGGGATAACAATATCCATCCCAACCTACTACATCGAATGGATGTGTGCCATAATGTATATTGTATAAAATACCTTTCTTTTTTGCACGAATAATGAAATCACCTTGTTCATCGTGTGTTTCTAAATTCTGTGGGCCACGAATATCCCGTTCACAATAGGGTGAGTGCTCAAGCAGTTGCCCATATTTACTGAGATATCTTTTGGGAAATCTTATTGGGCTGAACGATTCGACTATAAATAGCCTGTTATCAGGCCCGTTAAAATGCATCTGGTATATAGTGCCTCTTGGAATTAAAATATAATCGCCATATCCAAAGGTCAGTTGTCCGTAAGTAGATTTGAGAACACCACTTCCTTCATGTACAAATATCAGCTCGTCTGCATCTGTGTTTTTATAAAAATAATCCTGTACACTTTGCTGTGGCGCTGCCAATACGATATGTACATCATTATTTACCAGCACGGGCACACGGCTTTCGAGGTAATCCTTTTCGGGCTTTACCTTAAAGCCTTCAAAGCAACGGTGCTGCAACATTTTTTCTTCAGCAATCTTCGGAGATATATCTACAGGCTTCTCTGTTTTTATAATCTGAGTGGGCGGGTGCACATGATACATAAGTGAATAATCATTGGAGAAACCCTCGGTTGAAAATAGCTGTTCAGAATATAAACTCCCATCCGGTTTTCGAAATTGTGTATGTCGCTTGTGCGGTATCGTTCCAAGTGTAAAATAATGAGGCATGTTGCTGAGATTGAAATGGAAAATTAAAATAAAATTTTAGGATGCAGGCATGAATGCTACTATGAGGCAATTGTTGCGACGCTCCGTTTATCGTTCGGATCGCTATGGAACTTGCTGCGATGGTGTTTAAAAGCCATTACAATTCAGATTATGAAATACCTTACCATTCCTTACGTATAATTACTCATCAAATATTAGAGAGCCGATTTTTACAAATTTAAAAATTGAGAAGCCTTCATTAATTATAATAGTTTACCTATACAACATACCATTTACCTCCCTCATCTTTCGAATAAGAAAGTCCATTGCTCATCACATGTATGTCTTTTCCGTCTTTTGGATTTACTTCAGTTCTTTGCTCATATACCCTGATACCATTGTTTTCCCTCGAGAGATATACAATAAGTGCATTCATTGTAGGTTGTATTTCGTGCAACCATTGTTCATCACTTTCTTTTACAAAGGCCTGGCTCATGATTAATAAATTTCATTTCGTAGCTGAAAAAAGTATGCCCCATTTCATTTTACATTGAGTTATAATATTGCTTCTTATTTTTTCAACTTTTAAATTACACTAAATAAATGTTCAATGATATTTCGTGAAGCCGTCGCTGATGATATTGCTGCAATGCATGTAATAAGAATGTCTGTACGGGAAAACAAGCTGAATAATCCTTTGCTTGTGACACCGGCTGACTACTTGCCAATGATAACGCAAGAAGGAAAAGGATGGGTTTGTACTATTGATAATCTCATCGTTGGCTTTGCCATTATTGATGTATCCAATAGAAACATTTGGGCTTTATTTGTACATCCCGATTGGGAAGCGAAAGGAATAGGCAAAAGACTACACAATAAAATGATCAACTGGTATTTCAATAATTATAAAGAAAAAATATGGTTGAGTACAGCTCCCAATACAAGAGCGGAAAAATTTTATAACCTTCTTGGATGGACCTACACGGGGCAAACAAAAGGGGGTGAAGCTCGTTTTGAAATGTCTGCGAAGAATTATTCAGATGCACTCTTGAAGTAAAATTTTGAAATTAACCCGAACATTTTACATTCCTCTCTAAAGAATAAAATTGATTTTTTAAAAAGTTTCTACTTTGCCCTTTACTAATGAAGAGGAATAATATAACGTATAAGAAAGCGGTGCTGATTCTTATTGTCGCCGGCTTTATATTAAGGTGTCTCCTTTCGTTATTACTAGAGCTTGGCAATGATGAAGCATATTATTGGTTGTACAGCCAAAAACTGGAGTGGAATTATTTTGATCATCCACCGCTGGTAGCCTTGTGGGTACGGATATTTACAGCCAACCTTTTACTTCAGGAATATGAATTCTTTTTAAGATTGGGGAGTATTGCTGGCTGTGCATTAGCCACCTGGTTTATGTACAAGACTATGGCAACCTTACACTCCGAACGAGCAGGCTGGTTTGCCGCATGTTTATACAACGGTTCGTTTTATGTAGGGCTAACTTCGGGACTTTACCTGATGCCCGATGCACCCCAAATGGTATTCTGGACCTTCTCTATGTGGATGCTTGCCCAAATTTCAATTGATGATAAAAACCACATATACTGGCTGTTGTTTGGGATCGGTGCTGGGCTGTGCATTATGAGCAAAGTGCACGGCATTTTTTTATGGTGTGGTCTGGGTTTATTTGTATTATTCAAAAAAAGGGAGTGGTTACTCAACCCCTGGTTATATATTTCTTTTTTAATAACAGTTCTCATCATCTCGCCTATTTTTTTCTGGAATTTAGATCATGATTTTATTACATATCGTTTCCATAGCCAACGGGTAAGCATTGATTCGAATTTTCTAGACCAGTTTTCTTTTCCGAGAGAGCTTTGGCACCAGGCCATCTTCAATAATCCTGTGAATGTATGGCTGATCTGCGCAGCACTCTTAGCCTTGTACAAAAGCAGGTTGAGGTTGGATAAAGGTTTGCATATTTATCTTTTCATTGGTTTACCATTGGCTTTACTTTTACTTTTTTTATCCATTTTCAGAGACACTATTCTCATTCATTGGAGCGGCCCTGCCTATGTGAGTTTATTGCCCCTTGCTGCTTATTATTTAGCAGGTGTGTCCAAATTTTTTTTTCCAAAAGCTTTGCAATATTGTTTGCTTTTATTTTTTATAAGTTCAATTATCTGGACAGCTTCAGTTCATCTTTTTCCAGGTACATGGGGCAGTAAAAAACAGGAAACACTGGGGTACAGCGATATTTCGTTAGACGTTTATGGATGGAGAAAGGCAGGGCAAAAATTCAGTACTATTTATGCCAATGACATTGCAAAAGGTATAGTGCCCCCTGGAACTCCCGTAGTCAGTACTTATTGGTGGGGTGCACATGTTGAATACTATTTTTGTTTTCCTCTTGGTATTCAAATGATAGGGCTTGGACCTGTGCAGAGCATACATCAATACCTGTGGTTTAATACCATGCGAAAAGATAAAGTGAATATAAACCACGCCTATTGCATTATGCCTTCAGATGAAAATTATAGTTTGCCAACCGGGTACTATGATAGTATAGAATTGATTGATTCGATTAAAATAAACAGAGCAGGCAAACCGGCGCATATATTCCGGGTGTATCGTTTAAAAGGATGGAAGGGTATTATTCCTTATGCACAATAATTGTTTGCACACGATTTGAATTCCATTGATAATTTTCAATCTGCAAAATGCTATTCATCTACTTTCTAAACATTGCTATTTCTTAACAAACATTCAAAACTAATTGGTGTAATTTGAGTATAATTAAAACTCCAATGTATGAAAATAAGAGATGTGATCGCTGTGTTGCTTGGATTGAAACAACCTGTATTAATCCCAATACCAAAAAAGTAGAAAAATCTGCAAATATTAAAAAAAGCCTTGTTTTTGCAAGGCTTTTTTTAATAACTATAAAATGTAAAAGATTTGAATTATTTTGACTCGCTGCAAAATGTAAGTAATTTTTCAACTATATGCCGAAGATCATTTTGCTTTACAGGCTTGGTCATGAACTCCACTCCCCATTGATCGCAAAATGTTTTATCCAATATGCTGTCGGATGTAGTAAACATCACAACCGGAATTTTTTTTAGGCGTTCATCTTTCTTTATTCTTACCAATGTTTGCTTACCATCCAATAAGGGCATATTAATGTCCATAATAATAAGACAAGGCATTTTGACTTCATTAATAGACGTGTTCAGGTATTGCAATGCTTCCAGACCGTTGAATGCTTTGGCTACAATAATAGAGGGTTCCAGACCCATGATCGTTTCTGAAACCATCAATTGATCGTCTGAGCCATCGTCAACACAAAGCACAATTGGCGGATTATCGGACATAATTGAATACTTACCCGATAAATGTAGGTAGAACTATTTAATAAGTTTGACGCCTTTCGACAGATCGCTTCAATTCGTGGCTAAAGCAAAATTGGTTTATGGTGATGCAAGCATAAGCGTTTAAAAATACCCCTTGTTTGAATCAATAGCATTCAAAAAGTACAAATAATAATTGAAACCCAATTATCTTTCTATCACTTTTATTAATGATCCGGCGCTTACTCTATCGGTTCTGCGCATACCATTCAGAATTGCAAATTCTTCTATCCTGCGGTCTGGTACATTATAATTACGCATGGCCTGTTCGAAGGTCGCATCCTGGCGTACTGTTTTTACCCGAACACGCTCAGGTTTTTTATTTATTTTAGAAGGATCATTCAGTTGACGAAAACTTTGCATGGTATTGCTGAAATATTGAGCATATACATTGAAATCATTTAAGCTTGAAACACCGATAATATGATAAATAGAAGCACCGTATTGAATGAAATAAGATAAAGTTCTGATCACTGCTCCATTTTGTTGTTGCTGATCGGCTACTACAGCAATGGCTTGCAAACCATTCACTGACACCTGGCTTGATTCTCTGGTTTGCAATTGAAATTTTTGCAAAGCTGCGCTTGCCGCCTGTTGTAAGTTATTTCCCTGAGCAAGGGTCAGGAACATAAGTGCTTTCCCATCCTTCGGAGCCATTTGTACTTGTTGGGGTGTATTTTGATAACTCCAATTTTGAGGCACATTGAATTGAAACTTGAGTTCGGGATGATAAAAAACACTGTTCTCAAGATAACCCCCTTTAGGATCTTCTCCATAAACAAGTCCTTCTATTCTTTTTAAATAAGCTTCACGATTCACTTGCAGGTTGGTTGCATTTAATTTTTGTTTGTATTCCGCTGCTAATTTCTTTACAGCTGTATTCCTATCTCCGGGGTTGGGGTGTGTCGATAAAAAGTTTGGTAATTCCTGGGCACCACTTGCCTCCCCTTTTCTTTCAAGAGTTTGAAAAAAATCGGCCATTTCGGAAGCATCGTAACCTATTTTAGTGGAATACTCCACACCAAGTTCATCAGATTGCCTTTCCGCATCCCTTCCAAATTTTAAAAATAATAATCCGAGGCCCTGGGAAGCCGCTTCCCCAAATTGCGCCAACTGCGGGCTTATAACCATAGCACCTATCAATCCTATCTGACCTAAAGTTTGTTTGGTTTGCTGAGAAACAGTGTGCCGGGCAGTAATGTGACCTATTTCATGACCCAATACACCTGCGAATTCTGCTTCATTGTTGAAATGCGCCATTATGCCCCGGGTAAAATAAACGTAACCGGGTATAGCAAATGCATTAATCACATCAGAATCTACTATCCGAAATTGATAATCAATATTCGCACGGTGAGAAATGGCTGCCATCTCCTTTCCTTTTTGATTGATGAAAGATTGCAATTGGGGATCTTCATATAAACCAAATTGTCCGATAATCTGAGGATCAGCTGCTTTTCCCATTGACAGTTCCTGCGCTTCTGACATTAATACTACCTGGCGACTACCGGTTACAGGGTTGCGTGCACAAGATTGGAGCAAAAAAATAGAAACTGACAAATAACAAATGTTAAGAATTCTTTTCATGTGTTTATTTTTATAAGGACAGTATTATAGAATGAATGTGAATGATATCATGGACAAAAATCATTGATAGGTAATTTGCAAAGATGATACCAATGCAAAAAATACCATCATACTAAACTTGAGAAATCCTTTTTAGGATAACATTTTATGATATAAGATGCACAAAGCTGCTGAATTAAGCTGTCCATTGGTGTAAACTTTGGCGAAGGCTTTGCATAAATCTTCGAATGGCTGATTCACGCTGGCTTGCTTTTCGAAATACCGTTTGTGTATTTTTATATTCGGTGGCCTCCAGTTTTTTTAAAGAAGCTAAAAACTCATTTGTATTGATGTCATTACCATAACTACGTGAAATGTTGATGGCATCATAAAACATTGATTCCACTGCAGGAAAAGAGCTTTCTTTTGTGCCTATTGTACTGAGCCTTTTATAAATCGCTTTGATTTTTTCCTTATCCGTTGCATCCATTGTTAATGTCATAACCAATTGTTCTGATTCTTAATCTTTCCGGCTCTCGACTTATTTAGGAAAGAAAATGAAGATAAGTATTAATCGTACCCTTTTTTTATAAAATGTTACTGCTATATCTTTCATTGTTTTTATAGATATGAGAAGAATTGGATTGATTTCCGACACACATGGTTATTTGGATGATCAGGTATTTGCATACTTTAAAGACTGTGATGAAATATGGCATGGTGGAGACTTTGGTGCACTTTCGATAGCAGAGTCATTGGAAAGTTTTGGAAAAAAGAATTCAATCGGTTTTATTTTTCGGGGCGTTTTCGGCAATGTTGATGGTTTCGATATTAGAAGTGCTTATCCCGAACAAATCCATTGGAAGAGCGAAGAAGTAACGGTGTTCATGAAGCATATTGGAGGTCACCCTAATCATTATGCACCTGGTGTGAAAAAAGAAATAATTGAAAAAAAACCTTCTCTGTTTATAAGCGGGCATTCGCATATCCTCAAGATTGTGTATGACAATGACCTAAGTTGTTTGCATATCAATCCCGGTGCAGCAGGCCATCAGGGGTGGCATACAATGAGGACCATTGTCAGGTTCACCATTGACGGGAATGATATTAAAAATTGTGAAGTGATAGAATTAGGAAAGAGAGGAAGATGATTATAAAGTGACCTTAAATTTTTTTTAAATCCATCCCCTGTCTGCACCAACAGCCCGAAAAGGCCAGGGGACAGATGCCAGCATAATTATCAAAGCCAGAAGAAAGAAGATCAGTGTGCGGCGGTGCTTTCCTCTATATGATTTTTTCCCCTGTGCTTTACCAACATGTATTAAAATAATGGCAACTAACATCCCAATCAAATGTTCTACTCCAAAGAATCGGCTGACGGGGTTTTTCATGGCTTCCCCCATCCCTGAAGAATCTATTTGCTGATACCCCCAAGGGCCTACGAAGTACAAATAAATCCCAATGAGAAGCATTACATCTGCTACAATCACAAGTATTGTATTTATTCGATTATCCCTATGGGTAAAATTTGCGTTTCCTGCAGTGGCACTTCTAAAGATGGCTATCAACAAAAGAATCAATAACACCCAACGCCCAATGCTGTGTATATGAAGTATGGAGGAGTACAATGTATTATCGTCCATGAGTGTAGGTTTGGTATGCCGCCAAATCTACAACCCTATTCATTGTATTGCAAACTATTAATAAATCATTCCAGTCAATAAACATGAAAGATTTAAAATAGTATTTCGTCAATCCTCCCAATCTCCAATAAAAATATTTGTATCTCTTGTCCCCCCATTATTACGGTTACTGCAAAACGCAATTTTCTTACCATTGGGGCTAAACATAGGGAATGCATCGAATCCTTTATCACGGCTAATTTTTTCAAGATCTTTTCCGTTCTTTCCGAGTATGTACATATTAAAAGGGAAACCTCGGTTATACTCATGATTACTGCAAAAGATCACCCGTCCGTCCGGCATAAAATTGGGCGCCCAATTAGCCTGTCCTAAAGATGTAATTTGTTTAGCGTCACTCCCATCAGCATTGGCTGTCCATACTTCCATTTTCGTTGGCGCTACCAATCCTTCCTTAAGTAATTCTTTGTATTCTTTTACTTCTGATTCCGATTGCGGACGAGATGCACGCCATACGATCTGTTTTCCATTTTTACTGAACCATGCCCCACCATCATATCCCAGCTTATTGGTCATCTGTTTTACTTTTGCGGTTTTCAAATCCATTACATACAGGTCCAGGTCACCATTGCGCATAGAGGTAAAAATCATTTTTCTTCCATCTGCCGAAAGCGTTGCTTCAGCATCATAGCCCGGTGTGGTGGTTAATTGTTTAATTTTTTTTCCGGCCGTGTCTGTAATAAATAAATCGTAGCTGGCATACACTGGCCAAATATAGCGGTTGCCATATTTTGATCTGTCGGGTACAGGTGGGCAATCATTACCAGAGTTGTGCGTAGATGCATAGATCACATGCTTATTATCACTTGCAAAAAAAGCACAAGTGGTCCGTCCTTTACCGCTACTGATCATTTTATAAATGAAAGGTTCGCCTCTTTTTGGAACTTTACCGATAAAAATCTGATCACAGGGAACTCCATCTTTCACTGAGGTGCGCTGAAATACCAGTGATTTGCCATCATAGCTCCAGTAGGCTTCGGCATTGTCGCCACCGAAGGTTAATTGCTGCAGGTTTTTGAAATACGTTTCCTCCGGGTATAATAAAGTATCTGAAAAGGTTGGAGGGTGTTGTACATTATTTGATTTAAAACCAAAAGAAAGTACAAATGCAAAAGAAATCAAAGCGTACAGAATCTTCGAAGCCAAAATCATATTTTCCAATTCAAGTGAACACAAAAATACGCCTTGTTCTTGCGTCAATTTTTTAGCTTTGGTCATGCGTATATCATTTTTTCTTTTCTTACTTATATTATTATGTACTTTTTGCAACGATAAAAATGCATCTGATCCAACATTAACGCATCCACCTTTTGA
>Ga0183260_10001280_pt1 | contig 21241 bp, 16 predicted proteins | sample AntDrymUQ4972206_2_FD_129768 | JGI IMG/M metagenome (GOLD analysis project Ga0183260, IMG submission 129768) | Polar desert sand microbial communities from Dry Valleys, Antarctica - metaG UQ497 (22.06) (version 2) (version 2) | ecosystem: Environmental > Terrestrial > Soil > Desert | place...
GCGCGGCGAGCGCGCTGTCCGAGCGGTCGGGTCGCTCCGGCCACGGCAGAGCCGCGCCGTAGGCGTTGGCCGGATCGGTCGCGGCCAACACGACGGCCCGCGGGGCGGCGTCAGCGGTGTCCGAGGCCGGTCGGGCGAAGCCGCGGACCCGGTCCACCGCACCTGGTGTCGCGAACTGGGCCGCCCCGAGCGACTCGACGAAGTACCCGCGGCGGGCGCGACCGGCGTCCTCGAAGGCGCTGAGCACCTTGTAGACCGCGGCGAACCCGCCGGGCACGTCCTCCGCGGTGACCGCCCCCCGGGTGAGGACGCCATAGCGCTCCAGCAGGGTCTCGGCCTGCGCGTGCAACCGCCGCGTCTGGTCGATCCCGCGGGCCGGCACCAGCGACCAGCGCCCGGCCACCGCCGGCGGGCCACCACGCGCGGGCAGGCGCAGCCGGCCGGTCCGGGCGCCGCCATAGCGCGCTCGTGGCGCTGCCGCCCGCCGGCGGTGCATGCCCCGACCGGCGGACTGCAGGGCACGCAGGGGGGCCAGGGTGTCGTTGGTGACCGAGCCGGCCCACACCAGGTCCCACAACGCGGTGGCCAGCTCGCCATCGTCGGTACTGCCGACGAGGTCGGACAAGGTGCGGAAGAACAGCGCTTGCCCACCGTCCAGGGCGTCCACCACGGCGTCGGGCAACCCCCCAGTCGGCGGGTCAACCGCCGCCGGGAGCAGCAGCTCGGCCAGCTCGGCGGGGGCCAGTGTCAGCCAGCCGTCCTGTCCGGGTAGGCCGCCCGCGCCACACCAGATCACCTCGCCCGCGCTGGTCAGCTCGTCGAGCATGGCGGGGGAATAGTCCGAGACCCGCGAGGGGAGCACGAGCGTCTCCAGGGCCGATGCCGGAACGATCGCACCCGCGAGCTGTTCGACCACCGCGAGCACGGCGTCCACCCCGCGCCCGCGTCCACCCACCTGCTGCCAGCCGGGCAGGAACCGGGCCAGCGCCTCGGTCGGGACGGGCTCGACCTCCTGGCGCAACCGGGCCAGCGACCGTCGCCGTAGTCGGCGCAGCACCTCGGCGTCGCACCACTCGGCGCCTACCCCGCCGGGCCGGAACTCGCCGCTGACCACCCGGCCGGAGCCGGCCAGCCGCTGCAGCGCTGCGGTCACCACCGCGACCCCGAGCCCCAGCCGCCGGGCTGGTTCGTCCACCGCGAACGGTCCGTGGGTCCGCGCGTACCGGCTCACCAGATCGCCCAGTGGGTCCGCGACCGGCTCGGTGAACGCCTCCGGTACGCCGACCGGCAGGGCCACTCCCAGCGCGTCACGGACCCGGCCGGCGTCCTCGACGGCGATCCAGCGCAGCTCGCTGGCCATCCGCACCTCGAGGAGCCGCCGGGTGGACTGCAGCTCGGACAGCCACTGCTCGGTGGCGCCGCGCTCGAGCGCCTCACCCGTGGACAGGTCACCGAGCAGCCGGAACAGGTCGACAGTCGTCTCGACGTCCTTGGCCATCCGGTCGGGGGTACGCCGCTGTAGCTCGGCCTCGACCTCGGCCAGCGCGTCGGGGTCCAGCAGTTCGCGCAGCTCGGCCCGCCCGAGCAGCTCGGCGAGCACCGCGCTGTCCAGGGCCAGGGCCTGGGCCCGCCGCTCGGCCAGCGGGGCGTCCCCCTCGTAGATGAAGGCGCCGACGTAGCCGAAGAGCAGGGACTGGGCGAACGGCGAGGCCTGCGGGGTCTCCACGTCGACGAGCCGGACCCGGCGGGCCCGCACGTCACGCATCAGCTCGACCAGCCCGGGAACGTCGTACACGTCCTGCAGGCACTCCCGCACCGCTTCCAGCACGATCGGGAACGACCCGTAGTCGCTGGCCACCCCGAGCAGCTGCGCCGCCCGCTGCCGCTGCTGCCACAGGGGGGTACGCCGACGCGGGTCCCGCTTGGGCAGCAGCAGCGCCCTCGCCGCGCACTCCCGGAACCGGGCGGCGAACAGCGCCGACCCGCCGACCTCCCCGGTGACCAGCGGCTCCACCTCGTCCGGATCCAGCAGGGCTAGTTCCCCGCCCGGAGGGGTGGCGTCGGTGTCGGGCAGCCGCAGCACGATGCCGTCGTCGGAGTGCATCGACTGAACGTCGCTGCCGTACCGCTCGCGCAGCCGGGCCGCCAGCACCAGGGCCCACGGCGCGTTGACCTGCGCGCCGAACGGCGAATGCACCACCAACCTCCAGTCGCCCAGTTCGTCGCGGAAGCGCTCGACCAGGATCGTCCGGTCGTCGGGCAGGTGCCCGGTGGCCTGCTTCTGCTCGCGCAGGTAGGCCAGCAGGTTGTCCGCGCCCCACTCGTCCAACCCGGCCGCGCCGGCCCGCGCCCGCGCCACGTCCGGGGCGGCGGAGCCGACCTCCCGCAAGAAGGCGCCCAACGCCCGCCCCAGCTCGACCGGGCGGCCCGGCTGATCGCCCTTCCAGAACGGCATCCGCCCCGGCTGGCCGGGAGCGGGGGAGACCACCACCCGGTCGTGGGTGATCTCCTCGATCCGCCACGAGGACGAGCCCAGCAGGAAGACGTCCCCCACCCGCGACTCGTAGACCATCTCCTCGTCCAGCTCGCCGACCCGGCGCCCCGGCGTACCGGCCTCGCCGACGAGGAACACGCCGAACAGGCCGCGGTCGGGGATGGTGCCGCCGCTGGTCACGGCCAGCCGCTGGGCTCCCGGCCGAGCGGTCAGGACGTCGGTGAGCCGGTCCCACGTGAGCCGGGGTCGCAGCTCGGCGAACGCGTCGGAGGGGTAGCGGCCGGCCAGCATGTCGAGCACGGCGTACAGCGCCGAGTCCGGCAGCGCGGCGAACGGCGCCGCCCGGCGTACGAGGTCGCGCAGCTCGTCGACCGTCCACGACTCCAGCGCCACCATGGCCACGATCTGCTGGGCCAGCACGTCCAGCGGGTTGCGCAGGTAACGCATCGACTCGATCAGCCCGGCCTGCATCCGCTCGGCGACGACCGTGCACTGCACGAGGTCACCGCGGAACTTCGGGAACAGCACCCCCTTGCTGATCGCACCGACCTGGTGCCCGGCCCGGCCGATCCGCTGCAGCCCGGAGGCCACCGACGGCGGCGCCTCGACCTGGACCACGAGGTCGACGGCCCCCATGTCGATGCCCAGCTCGAGGCTGGACGTGGCCACGACCGCGGGAAGCTGGCCGGCCTTGAGCGCCTCTTCCACGATCGAGCGCTGCTCCCGCGACACCGAGCCGTGGTGCGCGGCCGCCACCACGCGCGTGCCCTCTCCGTTGTCCCAGCCGCTGCCCATCCCACTACCGGCCTGCCCCATCGCCTCCGCCGCCGCGTCACCGGGTAGGGGCGCCGAGCCGGTCAGCCGCTCGTGGGCCAGTTCGTTGAGCCGCGCGGTCAGCCGCTCGGCCAGCCGCCGCGAGTTCGCGAACACGATCGTCGAGCGGTGTCCCTCGATGAGGTCCAGCACGCGCTCGTCCACGGCGGGCCAGATGGACGTACGGCGTACCGCTCCGGCCGCGGCCCCGGACAGGTCCTCGGAGGGCTCGCCGAGCGCGCTCATGTCCTCGACCGGCACCACGACCTGCAGCTCGACCTGCTTGGCCGACGGCGGCTGGACCACGGTCACCGGCCGGCCGCCGCCCAGGAATGTCGCCACCTCGTCGACCGGCCGCACCGTCGCCGACAGGCCGATCCGCTGCGCCGGGGTCTCCAGCAGCCGGTCCAGCCGCTCCAGGCTCAGCGCCAGGTGCGCTCCGCGCTTGGTCGCACAGACCGCGTGGACCTCGTCCAGGATGACCGACTGGACCCCGCGCAGGGATTCCCGCGCGGCGCTGGTCAGCACCAGGAACAGCGACTCCGGCGTGGTGATGAGGATGTCGGCCGGGGACCGGGCGAACAGCCGGCGTTCCTCCGGCGAGGTGTCCCCGGAGCGGACGGCGACCCGGACGTCCGGTGGTGGCAGGCCGAGCCGGGCCGCCGCCTGGCCGATGCCGGCCAGCGGGGAGCGCAGGTTGCGCTCCACGTCCACCGCCAGCGCCTTGAGCGGGCTGATGTAGAGCACTCGGCAGCGCCGCATCCGGTCCGCCGGGGGTGGGGTGGCGGTGAGCCGGTCGAGCGACCAGAGAAAGGCCGCCAGCGTCTTGCCCGAGCCGGTCGGCGCGACGACAAGGGCGTGCTGGCCGGCCGCAATCGCCTCCCAGGCGCCGAGCTGGGCCGCGGTCGCGCCGTCGAACGCGCCCCGGAACCAGTCCCGCGCCGCCGGCGTGAATCGGTCCAGGATCGAGGCGCGGTCGGTAGGCGCCGAGCCATCGGAGGACACGCAGCCATCTTCACCCTGCCCACCGACATATCGCGCGCGCGTCAACAGCCGAACACGCTCGGTAGCTTCCACCGCGGGGCTCATCGACGCCGCGATGGACTTCCGGATCGTGCTCACCTTCCCTGGTCCCGTGCGACGGACAACGGGGAGGTCGTCGACTGGTACCTCGAGACGCCGCGCTCGCCGTGAGCACGCCGTCCGGTGCGACACTCGGCGCATGGAGCTATCGCTGTACGAGTCCGCGCACGAGGACTTCCGCGACATGGTCCGCGACTTCGTCGCCAAGGAGGTCACGCCGCACCACGAGCAATGGGAACGCGAAGGCGTCGTCGACCGCGGCGTCTGGCTGGCCGCCGGCACGCAGGGCCTGTTGGGAATGGACCTGCCGGAGCAGTACGGCGGGGGCGGCGTACGCGACTTCCGCTACAACGCGGTCGTCGCCGAAGAACTGCTGCGGGCCGGCGCCACGGGGCCCGGATTCTTCCTGCACAACGACATCGTCGCGCCGTACCTGCGGGATCTGGCCACCGACGAGCAGCAAGCCCGCTGGCTGCCGGGGTTCTGCTCGGGGGAGACGATCAGCGCGATCGCGATGACCGAGCCGGGGGCCGGCAGCGACCTGCAGGGGATCGCCACCTCGGCCCGCCGCGACGGGGACGACTTCGTCGTCAACGGCTCCAAGACGTTCATCACCAACGGGATCCTGTCCGACCTGGTGATCGTCGCGGTCAAGACCAACCCGGATGCGCCGGGCTCGCGGGGGCTCAGCCTGCTGGTCGTCGAGCGGGGGACGCCAGGCTTCGAGCGCGGCCGCAACCTGGACAAGGTGGGGATGAAGGCGCAGGACACCGCGGAGTTGTTCTTCGACGACGCGCGGGTGCCCGTCGCGAACCTGCTGGGCGAGCTGGACGGCGGCTTCGGCCATCTCGTGGACAAGTTGCCCCAGGAGCGGTTGTCCATCGCCGTGGCCGCGGTCGCCGCCGCGGAGACGATGCTGGATATGACCCTGGAGTACGTGAAGCAGCGTCGCGCGTTCGGAACAGCGATCGGCAGCTTCCAGTACAACCGCTTCATCCTCGCCGAACTCGCGACGAAGGTTCAGGTCGCCCGCGTCTTCGTGAACACGTGCATCAGCGAACTGAACGCCGGACGGCTCACCGCGACCGACGCGGCGATGGCGAAGTGGTGGACCACCGACCTGCAGAACGCCGTCGCCGACTCCTGCCTCCAGCTGCACGGCGGCTATGGGTACATGACCGAGTACCCCATCTCCAAGGCGTGGCGGGACAGCCGTGTGCAGTCGATCTACGGCGGTACGAACGAGATCATGAAGGAGATCATCGGACGTTCGCTCGGTGTCTGAGTCGCCGCCCGTACTGCTGCCAACCCCGGCGGTCCAGCGCCGGACGCTGCTCGTGCTGTCGGCGAGCCAGGTCATCGGCGGCGTCGGGCAGGCGATCGGGATCGCGGTCGGAAGCCTGCTCGCCGCGCAGATCGCAGGGACGGCGGCCGTGGCGGGCCTGGCCTCCACGTCGTCGGTCCTGGGGGCGGCGCTGCTCGCGGTACCCGTGGCGCGGATCATGTCCTCGTCGGGTCGACGGGCCGGCCTCATCGTGGGGTACGTCGCCGCGCTGCTGGGCGCTGCGGTGGTGGTGGCCGCAGCTTTCGCCGACTCCCTGGCGCTGATGCTGGTCGGGATGTTCCTGTTCGGTGGCGGCACCACCGCCGGCTTCCAGGCCCGCTTCGCGGCCACCGACCTCGCCGAGCCGCACCGTCGCGGTCAGGCGCTGTCCCTCGTCGTGTGGGCGACGACCATCGGCGCCGTACTGGGCCCGAACCTCTCCCAGCCGTCCGGCGCACTGGGCGAGGCGCTCGGTCTGGCCCGGCTGAGCGGACCGTTCCTGATCTCCGCCGTCCTATTCGCGCTGGCGGCGCTGTTCGTCGCGGTCCTGCTGCGTCCCGACCCGCTGCTGCTCTCGCGAGAATTGAGCGCCGAGACCTGGGAACCGACCGCGCAGCGGGTTTCGGTACGGCGCTCGCTGTCGGCCATCGTGTCGACTCCGGACGGCCGGCTGGGCCTGCTCGCGGTCGTCGTCTCGCACTCGGTCATGGTGGCGGTGATGGTGCTGTCACCGATCCATCTGGGCCACGGTGGTGCGACGCTGACGGTGATCGGGGTGGTGATCAGCATGCACATCGCGGGCATGTTCGCCCTGAGTCCGCTCGTGGGCTGGCTGGCCGACCGGGTGGGACGTCGGCGTACGGTCCTGGTCGGTGCCGTCGTCCTCGCCGTGGCCCTGGCGATCGCCGGTACGGCGCCGGCCGACCGCTCGGGCCAGGTCGCGGTCGGGTTGTTCCTGTTGGGTCTGGGCTGGTCGTTCGGGCTGATCGCCGGCTCGACTCTGGTCACCGAGTCCGTCCCCGCCACCATCCGCCCACAGGCGCAGGGGGCCAGCGACCTCACGATGGGGCTGTGCGCCGCGTTGGCCGGAGCGCTGGCCGGTCCGGTCCTCGACCTGGCCGGTTACGCCGGACTCAACCTGGTGGCCGGCGTCATCGTCGTACCGCTGTTCCTCGTGGCGTTGCGCGCTGTGGTCAGTCCCGGTCGCGGTACTGCCGGATGAGCAGGACCAGCGCGACGATCAGGGCCAGCGCGATCCCGACCTCGAAGAAGAGCGCGTAACCGTCGGACACCGGTCCACCGTACGGCGGTGCGGCGGCTGTTGCCGACGCGCGCGAGTTCCGCCGACTAGCCTCGCTCCGGTGCGGCTGACCATGTTCTGGGAGCAGATGGAGTCCCGCTTCGGCTCCCGCCAGGCCGACACCATCGCCCGCGACCAGGTCATGCGCCATCTCGACGGGCAGACGGTGGTGCAGGCCCTGGCCGCCGGCTGGAGTGCCAAGGCGGTGTGGCTCGGGGTGTGCGAGGCGTACGAGATCCCGCTCGCCGAGCGCTGAGCCGGTTCGTTGCGGTCTCGGCGTGTCGCTTCGACTCGAACACCCGTTCGGATAACCTGTCCACAGGGCAGGCCCGCTGTCCACAGATCGGGGTGGCATCCCCGTTCTGTCGGTGGCTCTCCCTAGCGTCGTGGCATCGCAGCGCTCGACCTGACCGAAAGTGGAGACCATGCCTGGATTGGACCGCGAGAAGTCCCTGGACGTCGCGCTCGCGCAGATCGAGAAGGCCTACGGCAAGGGCGCCGTGATGCGCCTCGGCGACGAGGTGGCCGTGCCGATGCGGGTCATCCCGACCGGCTCGATCGCCCTCGACCTCGCCCTCGGTGTCGGCGGCCTGCCGCGCGGCCGGGTGGTGGAGATATACGGACCGGAAAGTTCGGGTAAGACCACCGTGGCGCTGCACGCGGTCGCCCAGGCGCAGGCAGCCGGCGGGATCGCCGCGTTCATCGACGCCGAGCACGCGCTGGACCCCGACTACGCGCGCGCTCTCGGGGTGGACACCGACGCGCTGCTGGTCTCCCAGCCCGACACCGGTGAGCAGGCGCTGGAGATCATGGACATGCTGATCCGCTCCGGCGCCCTGGACATCATCGTGGTCGACTCCGTCGCCGCCTTGGTGCCGCGGGCGGAGATCGAGGGCGAGATGGGGGACAGCCACGTCGGCCTACAGGCCCGGTTGATGAGCCAGGCGCTGCGCAAGATCACCGGTGCGCTGAGTAACTCCGGCACGACGGCGATCTTCATCAACCAGCTCCGCGAGAAGATCGGTGTGATGTTCGGCAGTCCTGAAACCACCACCGGTGGGAAAGCGCTCAAGTTCTACGCCTCGGTTCGGCTGGATGTCCGGCGGATAGAAACGCTCAAGGATGGCGGGGACGCGGTCGGCAACCGGACCCGCGTCAAGGTCGTGAAGAACAAGTGCCTCGCCGAAGGTTCCCTTGTCTTCGACCCCGTGACCGGACAGACGCATCGGATCGAGGATGTCGTTGCCCAGCGTCGGGCGATCTCCGTCGTCTCGGCGGCCAAGGACAACACGTTGCATGTGCGACCTGTGGTCTCGTGGTTCGACCAGGGGGAGCAAGACGTTGTGGGCCTGCGCTTCGAGGGTGGCACTGGCTTGTGGGTCACTCCCGACCACAAGGTGCTCACGGATTGGGGTTGGCAGCTCGCTGGACAACTCACGCCCGGTGACCGGTTGGCGCGGCCGCGTCATTTCCTCGGGTTCGGTGAGCAAGCCCCGGTTTCGCCTGAGGAGGCCCGACTTCTCGGATACCTCATCGGCGACGGCTACGTCGGGGGGAAGACACCAATGACCTTCATCAATGCCGAGCCGAGCCTGCACGCAGACGTTGCGCACATCGCCAGCGGTCTCGGTTGTCGAGCGAAGCCACAGAGCCCGTCGTCCGTAGCGCTGTCACACCGGCGAGGAGAACGCAACGGCGTCCTCGCTCTGTGCCGGGCTGCCGGTATCTATGGCCACCTGGCGTGGGAGAAGAGCATCCCCTCCTACTTTTTCGATCCGGAGGTGTCGTCGGAGGTCGTCGCCAACTTGCTGTTCGGATTGTTCGAAACCGATGGCCACATGAGCCTTGAGCAGACTGGAGCAGTTCGGGCAGGCTTCACGACGACCTCCGAGCAACTCGCGCACCAGATCCACTGGTTGCTGTTGCGGTTCGGGGTGGGCAGCATCGTCCGGGAGTATGACCCGACGCAGCGGCGCTCTAGCCTCCTCAACGGGCGGGAGGTCCGGCATCGTCGTCCGGTCTATGAAGTGCGAATCTCCGGCAGCGACAACACTGAAGCATTCGCGGCGGCGCTTCCGCTCTGGGGCCCACGCGGCCGTGTTCTTCGGAAGGCATTGGACACCCAGGACGGAGCTCGCCGGCGGGGATCGCAAGGGATCTACCTCGCGCGCGCATGCAGCTCACCTGTCCTGGAGCACCTGCGCATGCGCGGGCTCACTGCGCAGACGGCAGCACAGTTGATCGGGCCGACGGCCGGCAACCCTCGTGGCGGCATGAAGCAGGTCCTGGGGACTCATCGGCTGCGGCGAGACCGGCTTCGGCTGCTGGCCGACGCCCTCAACGACTCCTTCCTGGATGAGGTGTTGTCCGAAGAGGTCCGCTACTCGGTGATCCGCGAAGTTCTTCCGGTCCGGCGCGCTCGCACCTTCGACATCGAGGTCGAGGACCTCCATACATTCGTCGCGGATGACGTCGTGGTACACAACTGCGCCCCCCCGTTCAAACAAGCGGAGTTCGATATCGTCTATGGCCGGGGAATCAGTCGAGAAGGCTCGCTGATCGACGTAGGTGTGGAGCAGGGCATCGTGCGCAAGTCCGGCGCCTGGTACACCTACGAAGGCGACCAGCTCGGCCAGGGCAAGGAGAACGTCCGGGCGTTCCTGCGCGACAACCCCGACCTCGCCGACGAGATCGAGAAGAAGCTCAAGGAGAAGCTCGGCATCGGCCCGAAGATGGACGCCGACCCCGCCCCGGCCGGGGTACCCGCTCCGGTCAAGGTGGACTTCTGAGGCGGCCTGGCGGTCGGGGCGCAGCCGGCGAGGCAGCCGATCTGTCGGATTTACCGGATTCAGCGGAGAAGGAGCGGGACGGCCCGGGCGACCCGGAGTCGACGGCCCGGATCATCTGCCTGCGGCTGCTCACGCTCGCCCCGCGGACGCGGGCTCAGCTCGCGCAGGCACTGGAGCGGCGCGGGGTCCCGCCCGCGGCGTCGGAGGCGGTCCTGGACCGCTTCGACGAGGTCGGCTTGATCGACGACGCCGCCTTCTCGCGGGCGTGGGTGGCGTCGCGACATGCCGGGCGCGGGCTGGCCGGGCGTGCGCTGGGCCAGGAGCTGCGACAGCGGGGGGTCGAGCCGGAGGTCATTGCCGACGCCGTGGCCGAACTCGATCCCGAGGCCGAACGGGCGACGGCGGTGCGGCTGGTCCAGCGGAAACTCGCCCGCCTGCCCGGTGTCTCTGCCGATGTCGCCGCACGGCGGCTGGCCGGGATGCTGGCCCGCAAGGGCTATCCGGCCGGGATGGCCTACGCCGTGGTCCGAGAGGAATTGACACACCGCGACGACGGCGCCTCGATCGCCGCGGGTGGGCAGTGGCCCGCAGGCGACGGCCCGACGGCGTTGGGATGAACGCCCGGCGAAGGCTACGCAAGGGTCGGGCAGACCACTGCGCGGCCCGGTTTCTTGATCTTCACGGGCAGCAGTCCTAGCCTCGCCTCAGGAGGAGTCCGCCGTCACGGGCGAACACGTCCGCACCACGAGGTGTTCGGCCGGACCGCGGCCGGGCACCACTTGACCCCGCTCCGGTGAGGGACCCGAGACGAACTAACCGTTGTGCCGATATCCGTGGCCGTCGAGAGCGACCAGCGCGAAGGGATGGTGGGTAGAACCGTCGCACCTCGTCGTACGCCGCCCCGGAGCTGAGGGCTGGCGAACATCACCGGTCAGGTAGGGCTCGTCGCCCGCCGCGCCGGTACTCCTCCGTAGTCAGCTGCGCGCGCGTGGTCGCTCGAGGAGGAGGCTTGGATGGGGATCGGTCCACTGGCACTGTTGCTCGGCGTCGTGGTCGGCATCGCGCTGGTCGTCCTGGCGATCGTCCTCGTCGCGCTCAGGTCACGCCGTCGCGCCCCCGGCCCCGATGCTGCCGCGACGCGGAACCGAGCAGCCGACACTGAGCCCAGCGCCGTACTGGACGGCCGCCAGGAGCGCCACCAACTGTTGGAACGGACTCGGGCCGAGGCTGACGACGAGCGAGACCGACTGCTCCGGGGGGCCCGGCAGGAAGCCCAGCAGGAACGCGAGCGGCTGCTGGCGGCCCTGCGCCACCAGGACGACGACCAGCAGCGACGGGAGCAGCGGCTGACCGGTCGCGAGGAGCGGCTGCGTACCGAGGAGGACCGTCTCCAGGACCGGGAGCGCGAGTTGATCGACCGGGCTCATGACCTGGACCAGGCCGAGCGGTCGCTCGCCGCCCAGGCCGAGGAGCACACCACCGAACTCGAGCGGATCGCCGGGCTGACCGCCGTCCAGGCCAAGGCCGAGCTGCTGGACACCCTGCACACCCAAGTCCGCCGGGAGTCGGCGCTGATGGTCCGCGACCTGGAGGCGCAGGCGCGGGACGAAGGCGAGCAGCGGGCCCGCGCCATCGTGGTCGACGCGATCCAGCGGGTGGCCAGCGAGCAGACCGCGGAAAGCGTGGTCAGCGTGCTGCACCTGCCCGGGGACGAGATGAAGGGCCGGATCATCGGGCGCGAGGGCCGCAACATCCGCGCCTTCGAAAGCGTGACCGGCGTCAACGTCATCATCGACGACACACCGGAAGCCGTCCTGCTGTCCTGCTTCGACCCGGTCCGTCGCGAGGTCGCCCGGCTGACCCTGGAGGCCTTGGTCGCCGACGGACGGATCCACCCGCACCGGATCGAGGAGGTCTACGAGCGCAGCAAGCTCGAAGTGGAGCAACTGTGCGAGCGGGCCGCCCAGGACGCCATCCTCGACGTCGGCGTCGGGGAGGTGCACCCCGAACTCCTGACCTACCTCGGCCGGCTGCGCTACCGCACGTCGTACGGCCAGAACGTGCTCAAGCACCTCGTCGAGACCGCGCACATCGCCGGACTCATGGCCGCGGAACTGCGGATGGACCCGCGGCGGGTCAAGCGGGCGGCGTTCCTGCACGACATCGGCAAGGCGCTGACCCATGAGGTCGAGGGCAGCCACGCGATCGTCGGCGCCGATCTGGTCCGCCGGTACGGCGAGGACGAGGAGGTCGTGCACGCCATCGAGGCCCACCACAACGAGGTGCTCCCGCAGACCGTCGAGGCCGTGCTCACCCAGGCCAGCGACTCCTGCAGCGGTGGGCGACCCGGGGCCCGGCGGGAGAGCCTGGAGAGCTACGTCAAGCGGCTGCAGCGGATCGAGGAGATCGCCGCGAACCGGCCGGGGGTGGACAAGGTGTTCGCCATGCAGGCCGGCCGTGAGATCCGGGTCATGGTGGCGCCGGACAAAGTCGACGACATGGCCGCGCACGTGCTCGCCCGCGAAGTCGCGAAGCAGATCGAGGACGAGCTGACCTACCCCGGGCAGATCCGGGTGACCGTGGTCCGGGAGTCACGGGTCAGCGAGATCGCGCACTGACTCAGACGTTCTCGCCGGTCCCGGCGGCTACCACGGCGAGAGCGCGCGGGACGCCGCCGCCAGCTGCCTTTGTGCTGCCCCGCCGCTCCAAGTAGATGGCCAGCCGCGAGATCAAGACGTTGAGCAGGATGTAGATCCCGGCGGCCACGAAGAAGAACGAGAAGAGGTAACGGTCGCCGAAGAAGAACTGCAGCGTCTGCACCGTCCGCAGCAGTTCGAAGTAGCCCACGATGAAGCCCAATGAGGTGTCCTTGTTGAGGACGACGAGTTGGCTCACGAGGGTCGGCATCATCCGCCGGATCGCCTGCGGCAACAGCACCAGGCGCAGTGTCTGCAGATCCGACAGGCCGATGGCGGCAGCCGCCTCGGTCTGTCCGCGCGGCAGCGAGGCGATCCCGGCCCGCAGGATCTCCGCCACGACCGCGCTGTTGTAGATGACCAACCCGATGACCACCGCCCAGAACAGCGACACCGGCAACACCACGGCGGCGAAGAACATGAGCAGCACGACCGGCAGGCCCCGGAACAGCTCGATGGTGACCGCCGCGGGTCTCCGCACCAGGGGGCTCGGTGACGTCCGCAGCACGCACAACACCAGGCCCGCGACGGCAGCGAGGGCGGCCGCCGCTCCGGCGGCCTTCAAGGTGGCGAGCAGGCCCCGGCCGATGGCCTCCCACACCTCGGGATCGGTGAAGATGTCCCACCGTTCGGCCTCGAAGATGCCGCGTGTGTCCAGCCGCCGGTACACGACGAACGCCAAGACCAGCAACAGCAGCCCGCCGGCGATCGATCCGATCAGGATGCGGCGCCGGGTGCGGGGGCCGGCCTCGTCGTACAGGACCAGCTCGGTGCTCACGCCGGCACCCCGTTCATCGGGCCACCGCCACGCGACGCTCCACCCGGTTGGCCAGGGCCCCGGCCGGAATGGTGATAACCAGGTAGCAGAGGGCTACCCCGATGAGCACGGCCAGCACGTCCGTGCTGTAGGCGTTCGTGAGTCGCTTGCCCACGCCGAAGAGCTCGGCGACGAAGAAACCGCCGGCCACCGAGGTGTTCTTCGCCAGCGCGATGAGCACGTTGACCAGCGGTGGTACCACCGAACGCACGGCCTGCGGCAACACCACGTGGCCGAGCACCTGCGGGAAGGTGAGGCCGACGGAGCGGGCGGCCTCGGCCTGCCCGACCCCCACGCTGTTGATCCCGGAGCGAACCGCCTCGCACACGAAGGCCGCGGTGTAGACGCTCAGCGCGGCCACCGCGGAGGCGAAGAACGGTACGACGATGTCGACCTGCGGGGCCACGAAGACGAAGAAGAAGAAGACCACCGTCAGCGGGGTGTTCCTGACCAGTTCGACGTACGCCGTCCCGAGCCACCGCAACGGCGGGACGGGGGAGACCCGCATGGCCGCGAGCAGGGTCCCGAGCGCCAGTGCGATCAGGCCGGCGAAGACCGCCAGCCCGAGCGTGGTGCGGAATCCCACCCAGTACAGATCGAGGTTGCTGAACACGGCGTTCACGTCAGACGGCTCCCGAACTCAGGTTCCGGCACGGCGGCCATGCAGGGTCGCCGCATCGGAACCGAGGACTGCGATCTAGTAGCGGTCGACCGCCGGCGGCTCCGGCAGCTCGAGGACCTCACCCGCGGTGGCTTCCCAGGCCGCTTCCCACGAGCCGTCCTCGTAGGACTCCTCCAACGTGTCGTTGATGAAGTTCCGGAACTCGTCGTCCTCCAGCGCCAGGCCGATGCCGTACGGCTCCTCGCTGAAGGGCTCACCGACGATCTTGAACTCGCCTTCGTTCTGCGCCACGAAGCCGGACAGGATCACGTTGTCCGTGGTCACCGCGTCGACCTGCCCGTTGCGCAGGGGCTCGAGGCAGTTGCTGTAGGCGTCGGTCGGGACCAGCTCGGCCTCCGGGTACTCGGTGCGGATCCGCTCGGCTGGCGTCGAGCCCTCCACCGAGCAGACCTGCATGCCGGCCAGGTCGTCGGGGCCGTTGATGTCGGAGTTCTCCTCGAGGACCATGATCGTCTGGCCGGCCACGAAGTACGGCCCGGCGAAGGCGACGAGTTCCTTGCGGTCGTCGTTGATCGTGTACGTCGCGACCACGATGTCCACGTCGCCGTCCTGGATGAACTGCTCACGGTTGGCCGACACGGTCTCGACCCACTCGATGCCGTCCGCCGGGATGCCGAGAGCGGCGGCGATGATCTTGCCGATCTCGACGTCGAAGCCTTCTGGGTCCCCGGACGGCCCGCGCAACCCGAACAGCGGCTGGTCGAACTTCGTGCCGATCGTGATGGCGCCGGCCTCGTTCAGCTCGGCCATCTTCGTGCCGGCGTCGAAGGTGACGTCCTCGTCAGGCTCGACGGTTGGCTCGTCGTCGCCTCCGCAGGCGGTCAGGCCCAAGCTGAGGACCACCGCCGCCGCCAAAGCCTGGATCCCGCGTGATCGCCGTACCCGCATCGGTCTTCCCTTTCCGTTCAGTGCCACCGGACCGTTCGGCCCGCTGTTTCAGTGCGTGAGAATCTTGGACAGGAAGTCCTTCGCCCGATCACTGGTCGGGTTGGTGAAGAACTCCTCAGGGATGGCTTCCTCGACGATCGCGCCATGGTCCATGAAGACGACCCGGTCGGCGGCCTTGCGTGCGAAGCCCATCTCGTGGGTCACCACGACCATCGTCATGCCGTCACGAGCGAGTGAGGTCATCACATCCAGGACCTCGTTGATCATCTCCGGGTCCAGTGCGGAGGTCGGCTCGTCGAAGAGCATCACCTTCGGCTCCATGGCCAGCGCCCGGGCGATCGCGGCCCGCTGCTGCTGACCACCGGACAGCTGTGCCGGGTACTTGCCGGCCTGCTCGCCGATGCCCACCCGGTCCAGCAGCTCCCGCCCGCGCTTGTCGGCCTCGGCCTTGGACTTGCCGCGCACCTTGATCGGCCCCAGCGTCACGTTCTGCAGGATCGTCAGGTGCGCGAAGAGATTGAAGCTCTGGAACACCATGCCGACGTCGCTGCGCAGCCGGGCCAGCTGCTTGCCCTCCGCCGGCAGCGGTACGCCGTCGAGGTGGATGTCCCCCTGCTGGACGCCTTCGAGCCGGTTGATGCAGCGACACAGCGTGGACTTCCCCGAGCCGGACGGCCCGATGACCACGACCACCTCGCCGCTGGCGATCGACAGGTCGATGTCCTTGAGCACGTGCAGGTCACCGAACCACTTGTTGACCCCGGACAGCTGGACCAGCGGTTGTCCTGATTGGGCACCCTTGTCCAGACGCATGCGCGCACCCTAACGGGCGATCACCGCCTTGACGCTGACCTGACGATCACGGCGCGATAACTCCGCTGCAGACTCAGTACGCTCGAACCCGTCATGAGCACCCTCACGAGCCCCCGGACGTACGACGTCCGCACGTATGGCTGCCAGATGAACGTCCACGATTCCGAGCGGCTGTGCGGCCTGCTCGATCAGGCGGGCTACGTGCCCGTCGAGGCCGAGGCGACCCCCGACGTGGTCGTGTTCAACACCTGCGCGGTCCGGGAGAACGCCGACAACCGGCTCTACGGCAACCTCGGCCACCTGCGACCGGTGAAGCTCGCGCATCCCGGGATGCAGATCGCGGTCGGCGGCTGCCTGGCCCAGAAGGACCGCGGCGAGATCACCCGGCGAGCCCCCTGGGTGGACGTCGTCTTCGGCACCCACAACATCGGGTCGCTCCCGGTGCTCCTGGAGCGGGCCCGGCACAACGGCACGGCGCAGGTGGAGATCGCCGAGGCCCTGGAGGTCTTCCCGTCCAGCCTGCCGGCCCGCCGCGAGTCGGCGTACTCCGCCTGGGTCTCGATCTCCGTCGGCTGCAACAACACCTGCACGTTCTGCATCGTCCCGGCCCTGCGCGGCACCGAGCAGGACCGCCGGCCCGGTGACGTCCTGGCCGAGGTCGAGGCCCTGGTCGCCGAGGGTGTCCTCGAGGTCACTCTGCTCGGACAGAACGTGAACTCCTACGGCGTCGGGTTCGGCGACCGGCTCGCCTTCGGCAAGCTGCTGCGGGCCTGCGGTGCGATCGACGGCCTGGAGCGGGTCAGGTTCACCTCGCCGCACCCGCGCGACTTCACCGACGACGTGATCGCGGCCATGGCCGACACGCCGAACGTCTGCCCCCAGCTGCACATGCCGCTGCAGTCCGGCTCGGACGACGTGCTGCGCCGGATGCGCCGCTCGTACCGCCGCGAGCGTTTCCTCGGCATCGTCGAGCGGGTCCGCGCGGCGATGCCGGACGCCGCACTGAGCACGGACGTGATCGTCGGGTTCCCCGGCGAGACCGAGGCGGACTTCCAGGCCACGCTGGACACGATGACCGCGGCCCGCTTCGCGGGGGCGTTCACCTTCCAGTACTCGCCGCGCCCGGGCACCCCGGCGGCCACGTTGCCCGACCAGGTGCCCAAGGCCGTCGTCCAGGAGCGCTACGAACGGCTGGTCACCCTGCAGGAGGAGATCGGCTGGGCCGGCAACCGCGCGCAGGTCGGTCGCTGTCTCGAGCTGCTCGTGGCGCGCGGGGAGGGGCGCAAGGATGCGGGCACCGGAAGGCTGAGTGGGCGGGCCCGCGACGGCCGGCTGTGCCACTTCCCGGCGTACGACGGCGTCCGGCCCGGGGGCCGTGACGTACGCTCAGGAGACATCGTGGAGACGGTGGTGACGTACGCCGCCCCGCACCACCTCGTCGCCGACGGTCCGCTGCGGTCGCACCGCCGGACCCGGGCCGGTGACGCGGTCGACTCACCGCGCGGTGTCCCCCTCGGGATGCCTAGCGTCCGGACCGGATGACGACGAACTCCCGCTCCGGATCGTGCACCAGGTGCGGATCGCCGACGACGACCAGGTCAACCGCATCGACCGTGGGATCAGCGGCGTAGAAGGCGTCCTCCTCGGCCATCCAGCCCGCCCAGAAACCGGCCAGCTCCTGACCGTCACGCTCCAGACCACGACGTAGGCGCTCGTCGCGGTCGGTCTGCAGCCACACCGAGAACGTCAACCGGGCACGGACCGCGGCGCGCGCCGACGTCACCCCTTCGATCAAGACGACGGCGACGGGTGGGATCGCGCACCACCCGGTTCGGCGACGCAGATCCCAGTCGTAGCGCCGGAAACGGGCCGGCCGCCCGGCCGCCAACGGCGTCAGTACCCATTCCTCGAGCAGCGGCCACCAGCTGGTCGGCTCGTCGTGGGAGGCGAAATCGTCGGTGTGCACGATCGGCGCGTCGTCCAAGGCGCCGGCCAGCCGGCGGGCGAACGTCGACTTGCCCGCCCCGCCGGGTCCGTCCACCGCGACCAGCCGCACGGGCATCGCGGTCGGCGGCGGCGTGGACCGGATGTGTGCGGCCAGGTCTGCGAAGCGGCAGACGCCGCTCACGACCGGGCGGACTGCTCGGCGTCGGCCAGCCACTGCCGCCGCGCCGCGAGTGCGGACTCGGCGTCGCGTATCCGGGTGGTGTTGCCGCTGACCTGGGCCTTGGTCAGCTGCGACTCGGCTTTGGCCACTGCCTCGCGCATCTGGACCAGCAGCGGGTTGTCCAAGACCGCGGAGCGGTCCCAGCTATCGTCCGAGGCGTCGCGGACCCGCCGCTCCGCGGCCTGCATCCGAGAGTCGAGCCCCCGCATCGCGTCGCGCGGCACGTGTCCGCACGCGTCATAGCGGTCCTGCAGGTCTCGCAGCGCCGCCGTGGCGCGGTCGAGGTCGCTGGTGTCCAGGGCCTCGGCCTCGGCGATCACCGCTTCCTTGCGCTTCTGGTTGGCCACCTGCTCGGCGTCACGCTCGGCGAACGTCGCCGAGCGGGCGGCGAAGAAGGCGTCCTGCGCGGATCGGAACCGTGCCCACAGCGCGTCCTCGGCCGCCCGCGCCGCCCGGCCGCCGGCCTTCCAGTCGGCGAGCAACTCGCGCATCCGCGCCGCCGTCGGCGCCCAGTCGGTCGAGGTGGCCAGCTCCTCGGCCTCGGCGATGATGCGCTCCTTGACCAGCTTGGCGCCCTCTCGCTCCTTGTCGCGCTCGGCGAAGTGCGCCGTACGGCGGGCGCCGAAGGCGTCGCGAGCCGCCGCGAAACGCTTCCAGAGCTGGTCGTCGGCGCGCTTGTCGACGCCCTTGATCTGCCGCCACTCGTCGACGATCGCGCGCAGCCGGTCCCCGCTGGCCTTCCACTGGTTGCTGGTGGCCAGACCCTCGGCCTCGGCGACCAGCTGCTCCTTGGCCAGCGCCGCCTGCGCGCGGGCGGCGGCCCGTTGCTCTTGCACGGCGGCCAGCCGTTGTTCGGCGGCGGCGGTCACCGCGACCAGCCGAACCGCTAGCGCGTCCAGGTCACCGACGGCCGCGGCGGTCGGCAGGGCCTTGCGCAGCTCGGCGGCCGCCTTCTTCGTCGCACCCGGCTCGGCCGCCCCGCTGGCCAGCCGCTTCTCCAGCAGCTCGACCTCGGTGGCCAGGTCGTCGTAGCGCCGTTGGAAGTGCGCGAGCCCGACGGCCGGGTCGCCGGCCTGCCACGACCCGACGGCGCGTTCCCCGTCGGCGGTCCGCACGAACACGGTGCCGTCCTCGTCGATACGACCCCACTCGGTCGTAGCGCCCATGCGCAAGCTCCCTCTACCGTTCGGCGGGCACCCGGTGGCCTGCATCTTCGCACGCGCCGATCCGGCGACCAGCCGTGAACGCCGGGCCGGGCTAGCCTGCGGCGTGCTCGAGGTCGCGTTCGTTCCGCATCCGCCGGCGCTCGTGCGGGAGTTGTCCGGCGGTCAGGTGCCCGCCCTCGAGGCGGTGCGGTTCGCGACGACCACAGCGGTGGAGCGCCTGCTGACACCGGCGCCGGATCGCGTCTGCATCGTCGGCAGCGGGCCGGAGCCGCGGGAGTACGGCGGTGGGCAACTCGCCGGCGCGCCGGTGCTCGATGCCCTCGCCGCGTACGGCGGACTGGGTCCGCGCCCGGCCGCGCCCGGGACCCTCCCGCTGGCCCTGGCCATCGGCGGATGGCTGCTCGACCGGGCGGGGTTCGTGGGTACGCGCACCGGGCTGGCCGGGCCGGCTCCGGCGGTCGACGCCGAGGTGCTGCTGGTGGTCGGCGACGGCTCGGCGCGGCGGGACCCGGAGGCGCCGGGCACGTTCGATCCGGCCGCCGTGCCCTTCGACGACACGGTCGCCCGGGCCCTGGCCGCCGGAGATCCGGCGGCGCTGGCCGCCCTGGACCCGGAGGTGGGAACCCGGGTGCTCGCCACCGGTACGGGCGCGTGGCGGCGGGTGGGCGAACTCCTGACGGGTCGGGACGTGCTCGCCGACCTGACGTACTACGCCGCGCCGTTCGGGGTGGCCTACTTCGTGGCGAACTGGACCGTGCGGTGAGCGAGCCCGATGCGGTGAGCTTGCCCGGGCCGGTCGTGGCCGTCCTCGGGCCGACCGCGGTCGGCAAGAGTGCGCTCGGGTTGGATCTCGCGCTGCGACTCGGTGGGGAGATCATCAACGCCGACTCCATGCAGCTGTACCGCGGGATGGACATCGGGACGGCCAAGCTGCCGTTGTCGGAGCGCCGCGGGGTGGCTCACCACCTGCTCGACGTCTGGCCGGTCACCCGAACGGCCAGTGTCGCCGACTACCAGCAGCTCGCTCGGGCGGTGATCGACGAGCTGCTGCAGCGCAGTGTCACGCCGATCCTGGTCGGCGGTTCGGGGCTCTACCTGCGGGCGGCGCTGGACGACCTGCGCTTCCCGGGCACCGACCCGGCCGTCCGGTCGCGATGGGAGCAGGAACTCACCCGGTGCGGACCGGCGGAGCTGCACGCTCGGCTGCACGCGGTGGACCCGCCGGCGGCGGCCCGGATCGGGCCCGCCAACGGCCGGCGGATCGTCCGGGCGTTGGAGGTGATCGAGCTGACCGGCCGGCCCTACTCGGCGGCTCTCCCGGCGTACCGCTCGGTGTACGACGTGGTCCACATCGGGCTGGACACCGACCCGGCCACGCTCGACCGGCGGATGACCGAACGGGTGGACCGGATGTGGGCCGCCGGGTTGCTGGCTGAAGTCCGCGGGCTCGTCCCCAAGGGGTTGCGCGAGGGGGTGACGGCGAGCCGGGCGCTCGGCTACGCCCAGGCGTTGGCCCATCTCGACGGAGCGGCGAGCGAGGAGGCGGCGAAGGCCGACACCGCCCGGGCCACCCGCCGGTTCGCCCGGCGGCAGCGGTCCTGGTTCCGACCCGATCCGCGGATCCGCTGGTACGACGCGGCGCGGGTCGAGGCCGCCGACATCGCTCGTACCATCGAGGCGTGAATGCCCCGGTTCGCTACCTCGAAGGCTCGGGGGGGCTGGTGAGCGGCTCACCGGTGCGTTTCCTCAAGGGGCACGGCACCGGGAACGACTTCGTCGTCCTGCCCGATCACGAGCTCGAGCTGACTGCGGAGCTCGCCCGCGCCCTGTGCGACCGCCGGACCGGGTTGGGCGCCGACGGCGTGCTGCGGGTGGCTCCTTCAGCTGACGGTGACGGCTGGTACATGGACCACCGCAACGCCGACGGCTCCACGGCGGAGATGTGCGGGAACGGACTGCGGCTGCTTGCCAGGTACCTCGTGGACTCCGGCCGCGCTTCGGCGGGTTCGGAGCAGCGGATCGGCACCAGATCCGGTCTCCGGCGGGCCGTGGTCGGATCGGACGGCTCGGTCCGGGTCGAGATGGGTCCGGCCCGGCTGGGCTCAGCCTCGGTAGCCGTCGTCGGTGACGACTCCTTCACGGGTACGGCGGTGTCGATGGGCAACCCGCACCTGGTCTGCCTGATCGAGGTCCCGGTGGCGTCGCTCGA
>Ga0183260_10001281_pt1 | contig 21198 bp, 22 predicted proteins | sample AntDrymUQ4972206_2_FD_129768 | JGI IMG/M metagenome (GOLD analysis project Ga0183260, IMG submission 129768) | Polar desert sand microbial communities from Dry Valleys, Antarctica - metaG UQ497 (22.06) (version 2) (version 2) | ecosystem: Environmental > Terrestrial > Soil > Desert | place...
AGCGACACCTTGACGCCCGAGTCGCTCTGCTCGACCGACGAGAACTTCGCGCCGGTCTTGCAGCCGATCTTGCGCTTGCGGAAGGCCCGCTCGAGGTTCTTGGACAGCACCTCGTCCTCGGCGGGTACGAGCCGTGGCAGCGCCTCGACGATCGTCACGTCCACGCCGAACGACCGCCACACCGAGGCGAACTCCACGCCGATGACCGAGCCGCCGATTATCACGGCGCTCGACGGGAGGTCGGTGAGCCCCAGCGCCTGGTCGCTGGTCATGACCCGGCCGCCGATCTCGAGCCCGGGCAGCGTGCGCGCGTACGAGCCGGTGGCCAGCACGACGTGCTTGCCGACGAGCCTGCGGTCGCCCACCTCGACGGTGTCCTTTGCCGCCAGCCTTCCGGAGCCCTCGACGATCTCGATCTTGGCCGCGCCGAAGAGCCCCTGCAGCCCCTTGTAGAGCCGACCGACGACGCCGTCCTTGTAGCTGTTGACCGCGGACAGGTCGATGCCGTCGAGCGAGGCTTTGACCCCGACAGCGCCGCCGTCACGGACGTGGTCAGCGACCTCCGCCGAGTGCAGCAGTGCCTTAGTGGGGATACAGCCCCGGTGCAGGCAGGTGCCGCCGAGCTTGTCCTTCTCCACCAGCACCACCGACAGGCCGAGCTGGGCGGCCCGCAGCGCGCAGGCGTACCCGCCGCTCCCGCCGCCGAGCACCACCACGTCGAAGTTGTCGTCGCTCACCGAGTTCCTCCCGTGTCAGCGTCAGTCGGGGCCGCTTGGTCCACTACCGAAAGGTCCGCGTCAGCATCCTGTCACTGTGCGCCGGCCGGGACGAACCGAGCCTGGTGTCACACTGTGCCCAGAACCTTTGGGGGAGCGGCGAGAGGGGTGCCATGGGGTTTGGGCGGCGGCGACGCCGGCGCGGGGACGGGCCGGCCACGATGGACCGCGGTGCGGCCTCGGTCGACCGCGCCCACCTGGAGGAGTTCGTCCGGACCCGCACCGGGGTGGAGGGGTTCATCGAGCCCAGGACCACGGTCACCGAGACCACGCTGCTGCTGGTCTCGCTGCAGGGGGAGTGGACCCGGCGCCGGGTGCCCACAGCGCAGTGGGCGCACCAGTGGGCGAACAAGCTGGGCGTGCCGACGTACGACGCCGCCGTGGTCGGCTACCCGCAGCGGATGCGGGACTGGAACCGCCGCCAGAAGCAGGCGGGCGCCTGACCTCACCCGCTGCGCAGCAGGTTGTCCTCGGCGGCCTCCTGCGCCAGCCGGACCAGTGTCCGTACGGCGGCGCCGGTGCCGCCCTTGGGCGTGTAGCCGAACGGCTCGCCCTCGTTGAACGCCGGGCCTGCGATGTCCAGGTGGACCCAGCGGGTGTCGCGCACGAACTCACGCAGGAACGCCGCCGCGAACAGCGTGCCCGCATAGGGCTCGGGGTTGTGCTGGCGCAGGTCGGCGATCTCGGAGTCCTTGACCTTGCGCGTGACCTCCTCCGGGATCGGGAGCGGCCACATGGGCTCGCCCGCGCGGCCGCCAACCTGCGGCATCAGCTCGCGCATCGCGTCGTCGTTGGACAGCACGCCCGCGACCCGGGTGCCGAGCGCTACCCGGCAGGCGCCGGTCAGCGTGGCGACGTCGACGACGAGGTCGGGCTCGGCCTCCACCGCCATGTCCAGCGCGTCACCCAGCACAAGCCGGCCCTCGGCGTCGGTGTTGAGGACCTCCACGGTCTTGCCGTTGCGCATGGTCAGGACGTCACCGGGGCGGGTGGCGGTGCCACTCGGCAGGTTCTCGGCCAGCGACGCGTACGCGGTGACGGCGATCGGCAGGCCGAGCTCGGCGATCGCGTACGTCGCGGCGACGACGGCGGCCGCGCCGCTCATGTCGCACTTCATCGTCATCATCCCCGCGCCCGGCTTGAGCGACAGGCCACCGGAGTCGAAGGTGATGCCCTTGCCGACCAGCGCGATCTTTGCCTTCGGCTTGCGCGGGGAGTACGTCACCGAGACCAGCCGCGGCGGGTGGTCGGAGCCGACGCCGACGCCGAGGATGCCGCCGCAGCCCTGCTTGGCGAGGTCTTTGTCGTCGAGCACGTTGACCTTGACCCTGCCCTTGCTGCGGTGTGCCGAGATGGCGTCAGCGAACAGCTCAGGGGTGAGGTCGTTAGGGGGAGTGTTGACCCAGTCCCTGGCCAGCCCGACCGCGCGGGCGATGGTGTCGGCCCGCTCGACCGCCTTCTGGACCGGCTTGGAGCGCGCCTTGTCGCACAGCACGACGATGTCGCTCGGCCGGCCGTTGGGCTCGGTGGTGCGGTAGCGGTCGTACTCGTACAGCGCGAGCAGGGCGCCCTCGCCGACCGCCTGGACGTCGTCGGCCTCGTCGACCGGCAGGGCCAGCGCCACCGTCACCGCGTTGGAGACCGCCCGCACCCCGGCGGCGGCCGCCCGGCGCAGGCCTTCTCGGTCCAGGTCTGCCAGGTCGCCGAGCCCGACCGCGACCGTCAGCGGCGTCCGTACGACATGCCCGGACGGCAGCTTGGCCACCTGCCCGGGCTTTCCCTCGAACCCGAGGCTGGCCAGGGTCGGGACGAAGCTGCGCCCGAACGCCTTGGCCGTGTCGGTGGCCGTGTCGACGGCGACCAGGCCCTTCTTCGAGCGGGAGACGCCGACGACGACGGCGTCCGTGCGGACCGTGTCCGCCTGAGCCGTTCGGGCGGTGAGCGTAGCCACGTTGTGACCCCCTCGTACTGAAATGCGGCGTCCTGGGATATCCGCTCGACCCTAGCCCCACCGGCGGTAGATTCCGCGGGTGACCGACTCCGAGCCGATGAGATCGCCGCTGCACGAGCGGCACGTCGCCCGCGGCGCCCGGACCGCGGTGTTCGGCGGCTGGGAGATGCCGCTGGAGTATGCCGGCGGCGGGGTGCTCAGGGAGCACGCCGCCGTCCGCGAGGCGGTCGGGGTCTTCGACGTCAGCCACCTGGGCAAGCTGGTGGTGCAGGGCGACGCGGCGGCGGCGTACGTCGACTCCTGCCTGACCAACGCGCTGGACCGGCTCGAGCCCGGCCAGGCGCAGTACACGATGGCGTGCGACGACGCGACCGGCGGGGTCGTCGACGACCTGATCGTGTACCTGCGGGCCGACGACGACCTGCTGCTCGTGCCCAACGCGGCCAACTCCGCGGAGGTGGCCCGGCGGCTGCGCTTCGGCGCCCCGGTCGGGGTCGAGGTCGTCGACCGACACACCGAGGATGCGGTGCTCGCGGTCCAGGGACCGCGCTGCGACGAGGTGCTCGCGGCGGTCGGCCTGCCGGTCAGGCACCCGTACATGTCGTTTCGTTCGGGCAGCCTCGACGGCGGGGCCACCGCCACGGTGTGCCGGACCGGCTACACCGGTGAGCGCGGCTACGAGTTGGTGCTGCCGGCCGAGGCCGCACCGGAGGTCTGGGACCGGCTGCTCGCCGCCGGCGAGGAGCACGGCGTCCGGGCGTGCGGGCTCGGTGCGCGAGACACGCTCCGTACGGAGATGGGCTATCCCCTGCACGGGCAGGACCTCGGCCCGGAGATCACCCCGGTCCAGGCCCGGGCCGGGTGGGCCGTGGGCTGGGACAAGCCGGCGTTCTGGGGTCGCGACGTGCTGGTCGCCGAGCGGTCCGACGGGGCCCGCCGGCTGCTGCGCGGGCTGCGGTCCGGCGGCCGGGCCATCCCGCGGCCGGGCATGCCGGTGCAGTCTGCGGCGTCCGGGGCAGTCGGGACGGTGACCTCGGGCACCTTCTCGCCGACGCTGCGCACCGGCATCGGGCTCGCGCTGCTGGACCGGTCGGTGTCGGACGGCGACGAGGTGCAGGTCGACGTCCGCGGCCGCCCGGAACCCTTCACCGTCACCAAACCCCCGTTCGTCGAGACCCAGATCCGCTGAGCCGCCCGCTCCGCTGCGGCACTCTCACGGGCTCAGCGGCGCTGCGTAAGGTGCTCGTGTGGCCTGGACCTGGCGATTCGAGAACTCGGCCGACAAGACGGTGCCGGCGCCAGAGGGCGCAGCGGCCGTCTTCCCGTCCCAGGCCGACGCCGAGACCTGGCTCGGCGAGGCGTACCCCGAGCTGGTGGAAGCGGGCATCGACCAGGTCGTGCTGCTCGAGGGTGTCCGTGAGGTCTACGGCCCGATGAGCCTGCACCCCGAATGAGTTACCAGCTCCGCTGAGCCCGTGAGAGTGACTCAGCGGAGCGGCCACTCTCAGCGGAGCGGTCACTCTCAGCGGAGGGTCAGCCGGAGGGGCGGCGGCGGGGCGACTTGGTCTCCGCTGGGTCACGCTCGACTGCGTTCTCGAGCACCTCGTCGACCTGCTTCAGCAGGTCGACGTCGAGCCGTACGCCGGCGGCCCTGACGTTCTCCGACACCTGCTCGGGTCGGGACGCGCCGATGATGGCGGCCGCGACGTTGTCGTTGGCGAGCGTCCAGGCAATCGCGAGCTGGGCCAGGCTCAGACCGGCCTCGTCGGCGAGCGGGCGCAGTCGTTGCACCCGCTCGAGCACGTCGTCTTCCAGGTAGCGCTTGACGGTGTCTGCGCCGCCCTTGTCGTCGGTGGCTCGCGAGCCGGACGGCAGCTCCGCACCGGGCTCGTACTTGCCGGTGAGCACGCCCTGCGCGATCGGCGACCACACGATCTGCGACATGCCGAGCTCCTCGCAGGTCGGCACCACCTCGGCCTCGATCACCCGCCAGAGCATGTTGTACTGCGGCTGGTTCGACACGAGCGGGAAACTCAGCTCCCGCGCGAGCGCATGCCCCGCGCGGATCTGGTCCGCCGTCCACTCCGACACCCCGATGTAGTGCGCCTTGCCGGAGTGCACGACGTCGGCGAACGCCTCCATCGTCTCCTCCAGCGGTGTCTCGTGGTCGAACCGGTGCGCTTGGTAGAGGTCGACGTGGTCGGTGCCGAGCCGCTCGAGCGAGCCGTTGATCGCCTCCGAGATGTGCTTGCGCGACAGCCCCGCATCGTTGGGCCCGCCCGGCCCGGTCGGCCAGAACACCTTGGTGGCAATCACCACCGACTCGCGCCGCTCGCCCTGCAGCGCCTTGCCGAGCACGGTCTCCGCCGCGGTGTTGGCATAGACGTCGGCGGTGTCGAAGGTGGTGATGCCGTCATCGAGCGCCTGCCGCACGCAGGCCAGCGCCGCGTCCTCTTCGACCTGCGACCCGTGGGTCAGCCAGTTCCCGTAGGCGATCGCACTGACCTTGAGGCCGCTGTTACCGAGGTATCGAAACTCCATGACCGCAAACCTACGTGCGCGTCAGTACCGGCGCGACAGCTGCTCGCCGTACGACACCTGGGGCTTGGGCAGCCGGAGCCGACGGATCTGGGTGCTGCGCAGGAGCGAGTACGCCAGCGCACCCTTGGCCTGGCCTGGCTCGAACCGCTGCCTTAGCTCGCGCTTCAGCCGCACCGACAGCCAGATGGTGTCCACGGTGGTCAGCGCGATGGTCAGCGCCCACACCATCAGCTGGGCGGCGTACAGGGTTGGCACGACGCTGAGCACCAGGATCAGCAGCAGCAGCGGCAGGAGGTACTGCGCGACGTTGCGCCTGGAGTCGACGAAGTCCCGGCAGAACCTGCGCACCGGCCCCTGGTCCCGGGCCGGCAGGTGCTTCTCGTCGCCGGCGGCGAGCGAGGCCCGGATCTTCTGCCGCTCGGCCAGCCGGCGCTGACGCTCCCGCTTGGCCAGCGCCCGGCGGTCGCGGGTCGGCTTGAGCTGGTTGCGGCGGGCCGCCTCCGCATCGCGCCGGGTGGGGGTGGGCCGGCCCTTGCCCTCCTCCTGCAGACGCCGCAGCGTGTCGGCCGCCGACTCCTTCGCCGGCGCGCTCGACTCCCGGACCGACTCATCGGTGCGGCGTCGGAACACGGGGCGACCTCAGCGGATGCGGCAGCGGGGCGGGGCGGTGGCTCAGGGTACCCAGCCGAGCACGGCGACCCGTACGCTGACGGCCATGAGCATCATGAAGCGGATCAGCCTGATCTTCCGGTCCAAGGCCAACAAGGCCCTGGACCGCGCGGAGGACCCCCGCGAGACCCTCGACTACAGCTACCAGAAGCAGCTCGAGCTGCTGCAGAAGGTGCGCCGCGGGGTCGCCGATGTGGCGACCAGCCGCAAGCGAGTCGAGCTGCAGATGACCCAGCTGCAACAGCAGGGCGAAAAGTTGCACGGGCAGGCGCAGAAGGCGCTCGGCGCCGGCCGCGAGGACCTCGCCCGGGAGGCGCTGACCCGCCGGTCCGGCCTGGACGGCGAGATCGAGCAGTTGCAGTCCCAGCACGCGCAGCTGCAGGGGGAGGAAGAGAAGCTCACGCTGGCCTCGCAGCGGCTTCAGGCCAAGGTCGAGGCGTTCCGCACCCGCAAGGAGACGATCAAGGCCACCTACACCGCGGCCGAGGCGCAGACCAAGATCGGCGAGGCGTTCTCCGGCATCTCCGAGGAGATGAGCGACGTCGGGATGGCAGTGCAGCGGGCGGAGGACAAGACCGCATCCATGCAGGCCCGGGCCGGAGCCATCGACGAGCTGGTCGCCTCGGGCGCGCTCGACGACGTCTCCCAGCAGCCCAACAGCGACATCGAGCGCGAGCTGGCGGCGTTGTCGGCTGGGTCGGACGTCGACGCGGAGCTGGCGGCGATGAAGCATCAGCTCGGGACCGGCGAGGAGCGGCCGGCCATCGGCGGGGCGGCTGACGATCCCAGCGGGCCGGGCGCAGACTCATCGACCCAGAAGCGCGAGGGCTGAGCGGTGATCATCCGGATCATGGGCGAGGGGCAGTACGAGGTGCCCGACGCTGCGTCGGATGCGCTCAACGAGCTCGACGCCAGGGTCGAGTCCGCGGTGGAGGGTCGGGACGCTGACGCGTTCGCCGCTGCGCTCGGCGAGCTGCTGGCAGCCGTACGTGACCGGGGCGCGGCCGTTCCCGACGACGCGCTGGTCGACTCCGACCTGGTGCTGCCGCCCGCCGACGCCACGGTCGACGAGGTGGCCGCGCTGCTTGGCGACGAGGGGCTCATCCCCGGCTGACCAGGAACACTCTGCCCTGGAACAACCGCACCCGCCCGAGCGTCGTACTGAGTACCTGACAAGAGACTCGAGGAGACATCAGCGGCGATGGCCAGCACCCGCTTCCGCACCGACCGCGGACTGACCGCCCGGATGGGGCTGGTCGGGTTCTTGTTCGTGGCGCTGTACCTCGGGTTCATGGCGCTGCTGATCGCCGTGCTCGACGTCGGCGCCCCGTTCATCGTCGTGCTCGCCCTCGGGCTCGGCTGGGCGCAGTGGTACTTCTCGGACAAGATCGCGATGAAGGCGATGCGGGCGCGCGAGGTGACGCCCGAGCAGGCGCCCGAGCTGCACGGGGTGGTCGACCGGCTGTGCGCGCTCGCCGACATGCCCAAGCCCCGGGTGGCCGTCGCCGACACCGATATCCCGAACGCGTTCGCGACCGGCCGCTCGCCGAAACACTCGGTCGTCTGCGTGACGACCGGGCTGCTCCGCCGCCTGGAGGGCGACGAGGTGGAAGGGGTGATCGGCCATGAGCTCGCGCACGTCGCGCACCGCGACGTCTCGGTGATGACCGTCGCCGCCACGCTCGGCGTGATCGCCGGGCTGATCATGCGTTGGGGCCTGTTCTTCGGCGGCGGCGGGCGCGACCGCAACAACGCACCGGTGTTCCTCGCGGTGTGGGTCGCGAGCATCGCGGTCTACCTGCTCAGCTTCCTGCTCGTACGCGCGCTGTCCCGCTATCGCGAGCTGTCCGCCGACCGGGCGGCGGCATACCTCACCAGCCGGCCGTCGGCGCTGGCCTCGGCCCTGACCAAGATCTCCGGTGACATGGCCCGCATCCCCACCCGGGACCTGCGGCAGGCTGAGCCGGTCAGCGCGTTCCTGTTCGCGCCCGCGCTGAACCGCAAGTCGCTGACCGCGCTGTTCTCGACCCACCCGACCCTGGAGCAGCGGCTGGAGCAGCTGGCCCGCGTGTCGGCCGACCTTGGCCGCCCGGTCTGACGGTGGGGTTCCTGGACGCGCTGCTGGGGCGGAGCAAGCCGGCCAACGCCGACCTGGACGCGCTGTTCGCCGTACCGCAGGCTGCGCTGACCCTGCAGGCCTCGATCGGGCTGATGCCGACCGGCGTGGGCGCGGTCTGCTACCGGGCCAGCGAGGGGGCAGCCTTTGCGACCGCCCAGGCGAACGTGCAGGAGCTGCTCGACGCCGACGGCGGGCCGGCGGTCGAGCTCAGCCAGGACTCGTACGGCTTCACCTGGCTGGTGTGCCGGCAACCCGCCGAAGCGCTCGGTGACCTCGTGACCGAGTTGCACGCGGTCAACCAGACCCTGCAGGACAACGGCTTCGGGCCGTCGCTGCTGTGCTCGGTGGTGGGCTTCGTCTCCCCCGAGGACACGCGGGTCGGTCTGGTCTATCTCTACAAGCGCGGCACGTTCTACCCGTTCGTGCCGGAGCCCGGCGCCGAGCGCCGCGACAACGCGCTGGAGCTGCAGGTGCGGGGCGCGGTGGGCGCCGACCTGCGGATCGAGCCCGAGCTGAACCGCTGGCTGGCCCTCTGGGGCACCCCCGCCCTGGCCTGAACCGGGGATTTGACTTTCGCTGGGGCCCCAGGGAAAGTCACGCTGCCCCAGCCATATGTCGCTGGGGCAGCGTGTACGTCGCTGGGACCGTGGATTGCCAGCGACGCCGGAGGGGAGGATGACCGGATGCGCGTCCTCGTTGCCCCGGACAAGTTCGCCGGGACGCTGAGCGCGGAGCAGGCGGCCGACGCGATCGTCGCCGGTTGGCGCCGGCACGCCCCGGCCGACGACTTGGTCACGGCGCCGATGTCCGACGGCGGGCCGGGGTTCGTTCAGGCGCTCGCTGCCGGCCTCGACGGCGACCTGCTCGCGCTCACCGTCACCGGACCGTACGGCGCCCCCGTGCCCGCGACGCTCCTGGTCACAGACCAGGCGGCGTACGTGGAGTCGGCGCAGGCCTGCGGGCTGCACCTGACCCCGCCCGATGAGCGGGAGCCCGAACGTGCGACCACCGTGGGTGTCGGCGAGCTCGTGGGTGCCGCGGTCGACGCCGGTGCTCGTCGGGTCGTGGTCGGGCTCGGGGGCAGCGCCACCAACGACGGGGGAGCGGGGCTGCTGGCCGCCCTCGGGGCGAGCGCCGCCGCTGACCTGCGTGCGGGTGCGGGCGGTCTGGGCGAGCTGACTACCGACAGGCGGGTCGACCTCGGGGCGGCCCGCGATCGGCTCGGGGAGGTGCAGCTGGTCGCGGCTACCGACGTCGACAACCCGCTGCTCGGCCTGCGCGGGGCGACCAACGTCTTCGGCGGCCAGAAAGGCATGCCGGACGAGCGCAAGCCGGTTGTCGACGGCCTGCTCGAGCGGCTCGCCCAGGCGACCGACCGCGAGACGGCCGACCGGCCGGGAGCCGGCGCGGCCGGGGGACTGGGATTCGCCCTGCTGCTCCTCGGCGCCGTACGGGAGCCGGGCGTAGGCATGGTCGCGGCCGCCCTCGGCCTGGCCGAGCACTGTGCCGCCGCAGACCTGGTGCTGACCGGGGAAGGTGCGTTCGACCACACCTCGCAGACGGGCAAGGTGGTCCACGGAGTGGCTCGGGCGGCCGCGCAGGCCGCCCGTCCGTGCGTCGTCCTGGCCGGGCGGGTCGACGTGGGCACGCGAGAGACCCGCGCCCTCGGGGTGGACCAGGCATACTCAGTCAGCGACCTGGTCGGGGAGCGGGCCGCCCTTGGAGATCCGGCCGGATCGGTCGCCAGCCTCGCCGAACGGGTGGCGCGCCAGTGGTCAGGGTGACGATCGTCGGCTCGAAGTGGCACCATGGAGGGGAATGACGGGTACCCACCCGGCGTTGCCCGGCACGACCAGCGATTTGCGACCGCCACCCTGAGGAGCCAAGTCGATGAGCGACCAGACCGTCACCACGGCCGCTGAGCCCACTACCACGGGTGCCGAGCTCACCGCCGGCGCCGCGGCCAAAGTGCGCAGCCTGCTCGACCAGGAGGGCCGAGACGACCTCGCCCTGCGCATCGCCGTCCAGCCGGGCGGCTGCTCCGGCCTGCGCTACCAGCTGTTCTTCGACGAGCGCAGCCTCGACGGCGACCAGGTCAGTGAGTTCGGCGGCGTCAGCCTGGTCCTCGACCGGATGAGCGCGCCCTACCTGATGGGCGCCACCATCGACTTCGTGGACACCATCGAGAAGCAGGGGTTCACGATCGACAACCCGTCAGCGACCTCGTCCTGCGCGTGCGGGGACTCCTTCCACTGAGCCGCTGACGGGTCGGTCCGGCGGGCACCGGCTGCGTTAGGTTATGCCCGTGGCGAAGACCGTCTCGGCGCTGGCAGCGCTGGTGCTGGTCGGGGGGTGCTCTGGTCGCGACCTCGCCCTCCCCGAGCCCACCAGCGACCGGGCGCAGTACGTCGACCAGCTGTGGCTCGGGGCGTGGATCGCCGCCGGCGTGGTCGGCGTCTTCGTCTTCGGCCTGATGGTGTGGGCCATCGTGCGCTATCGGCGCCGCTCGGACGACGAGGTGCCCGCGCAGGTGCGCTACAACCTGCCGATCGAGGTGCTCTACACCGTGGCGCCGATCATCATCGTGCTGGTCTTTTTCTTCCACACCATCCAGACCGGCCAGGACGTGCTCGACGAGTCGGGCACACCGGACCACGAGGTCCTGGTCCTCGGGCAGAAGTGGTCCTGGTCGTTCAGCTACCTCGAGGAGGACGCGGCCGGCGGCGAGTCGGTCTACACCGTGGGAACCCCCGCGGACCGGCCGACGATGGTGCTGCCACTCGGTGAGAGCGTGCAGTTCAGGCTCGCCTCGCAGGACGTCGTGCACGCGTTCTGGGTGCCGGCGTTCTACTTCAAGGAGGACGTGATCCCGGGCAGAGGGAACACGTTCACGCTCACCCCGACCCGCGAGGGCACGTACGAGGGGCGCTGCTCGGAGCTGTGCGGGCTCTACCACTCGCGGATGCTCTTCAACGTCGAGGTGGTCAGCCCCGAGGAGTTCGACGCGCACCTGCAGGATCTTCAGGCGGCAGGCAACGTCGGGGTGCTGGAGCCCGGCAGCGACGTCACCGAGATCGCCGGCGAGGAGTCCAGCAGCGAGGAGGCAGCCCCGTGACCACCACCGTCACCCCTCCCGGGCAGGCCGCGCCGGGTGCGGCGCCGCAGCAGCCGCGCAAGCAGACCATGGGGCAGCTGGCCGCGAAGGTGCTCAGCACGACCGACCACAAGGTGATCGGCAACCTCTACTTCGTCACGTCGTTCCTGTTCTTCATCGCGGCCGGGATCATGGCGCTGCTGATCCGGGCCGAGCTGGCGCAGCCCGGCACCCAGCTCGTGAGCGACTCGGTCTACAACCAGCTGTTCACGATGCACGGCACGATCATGCTGCTGCTGTTCGCCACCCCGCTGTTCGCCGGCTTCGCCAACGCGATCATGCCGCTGCAGATCGGCGCCCCGGACGTCGCGTTCCCGCGGCTCAACATGTTCAGCTACTGGACCTACCTCTTCGGCGGGCTGATCGCCTCGGCCGGCTTCGTCGTCCCCGGCGGGGCCGCCGACTTCGGCTGGTACGCGTACACGCCGCTGTCCAACGAGACCAACTCGCCCAGCATCGGCGGCGACCTGTGGGTGATGGGGCTGTGGCTCGCGGGCCTCGGCACCATCCTCGGCGCGGTCAACTTCACCACGACGATCTTCTGCATGCGGGCGCCGGGGATGACGATGTTCCGGATGCCGATCTTCACCTGGAACATCCTGGTGACCAGCCTGATGGTGCTGATCGCGTTCCCGATCCTGGCCGGTGCGCTGCTGATGCTCGAGGCCGACCGGGTGCTCGGCGCGCACGTCTTCGACGCGTCCAACGGCGGCGCCATCTTGTGGCAGCACCTGTTCTGGTTCTTCGGGCACCCCGAGGTCTACATCATCGCGCTGCCGTTCTTCGGGATCATCACCGAGGTGATTCCGGTGTTCAGCCGCAAGCCCCTCTTCGGGTACGTCGGAATGGTCGCCGCGACGCTCAGCATCGCCGCGCTGTCGGTGGCGGTGTGGGCGCACCACATGTTCACCACCGGCGCAGTGGACAGACCGTTCTTCTCGTTCATGACGTTCCTGATCGCGGTGCCTACCGGGGTGAAGTTCTTCAACTGGATCGGGACGATGTGGGGCGGGTCCATCACCTTCGAGACGCCCATGCTGTGGTCGCTCGGGTTCCTCACCACGTTCCTGTTCGGGGGTCTGACCGGAGTGATCCTCGCGTCTCCCGCGCTGGACTTCCACGTGTCGGACAGCTACTTCGTCGTGGCGCACTTCCACTACGTCGTCTTCGGGACCGTGGTGTTCGCGATGTTCGCCGGGTTCTACTTTTGGTGGCCCAAGCTCACCGGCCGGATGCTGGACGAGACGCTGGGCAAAATCCACTTCTGGCTGCTGTTCATCGGCTTCCACGTGACCTTCCTGGTCCAGCACTGGGTGGGGGTCGAGGGCATGCCGCGCCGCTACGCCGACTACGAGGCCGACGACGGCTTCACCGTGCTCAACGAGGTGTCGAGCATCGGGGCGTTCATCCTCGGGGCCTCGATGGTGCCGTTCCTGCTGAACGTGTGGAAGGCCCGCAACGCGCCAAAGGTCGAGACCGACGACCCGTGGGGTTGGGGCCGCTCGCTCGAGTGGGCCACGTCGTCGCCGCCGCCGCGGCACAACTTCAACCGGCTGCCGCGGATCCGGTCCGAGGCGCCCGCCTTCGACCTGCACCACCCCGAGGTCGCGCTGCTGGAGTTGGACGATCACCAGCGACTGGACGAGCATGGGGCGCCGGCCGACAGCCCGGAGCAGCACGGCCGCCGTGACCATCTTGAGCAGAGTGTCCGCGACGACGACACTGGGCGTGGCCGGTGAAGCTCGAAGCGGCCGTCATGGGGCTGGTCGCGGTCTTCTTCGGCGCGGTGACCCCGGTCTACTGGTACCTGTCGGAGGACCCCACCGGGACCAGTGCGCTGGTCATGACCACGCTGCTCGGCGCGCTGGTCGCGTTCTACCTCGGCGTCGTCGCCCGCCAGATCGACCCCCGTCCCGAGGATCGCCACCAAGCCGAGGTGTCCGACGGCGCGGGGGAGCAGGGGTTCTACCCCCCGTACAGCTGGTGGCCGCTCTACACCGGCATGGCGGTGGCAGTGCTCGCTTTGGGGGTCGCGGTGGGGTGGTGGCTCGTGATCATCGGCGTCGGGCTGGGCGCGTTCACGCTGGTCGGCTTCGTCTACGAGTACTACCGCGGCTACCACGCCCACTGAGCAGGAGATTTCGGGTCAACCCGGCATCGGGTTAGGCTAGCCCGACCCATTTCGTACGTCCGGAGGCAACCCCATGCCCGGTGCCCGCTCGCGTCGCCCGCTGGCCGCGGCCGCGGCGGCAGTGGTGACGCTGGCGCTGGCCGCGTGCACTGTCGACTCGGGCAGCGGCGCAGAGCGGGTCGGCGGCTCAGGCAGCTCAGGCAGCGACGCTGCCGCGATCGAGCCCTTCGAGGCGGCCCTCCAAGTCGACGAGCGGGGCGGGCGGGTGCCCGTGGACAGCCAGGTGCGGCTGGCGGCGGAGCACGGCACGCTCGACCGGGTCGTTGCCTACCACGGGCAGCAGCGCGGCCCCGGCACCACCGTGGCCGGTGACATGAGCGCCGACGATGTCTGGACGCTGCAGGAGGACCTGGAGCCAGGCCGCACCTACACGGTCGTGAGCACCGGGTCCAGCGACGCTGGTGACCGCCGTACCGTCCGCGACACTTTCGCCACCGACCCGCTCACCCTGGACGAGCAGACCTACCCCTCGGTCGCGCCGCTGGGCGGCGAGACCGTCGGCGTGGGGATGCCGGTCATCGTCACCTTCGACGTCCCAGTCACCGACCGCGCGTCGATCGAGCGGCACCTCTCGGTGCGCTCCAGCCCGCGGGTCGACGGCAGCTGGCACTGGCTGTCCGACACCGAGATCCACTACCGGCCGCGCACCTTCTGGCCAATCGGGGCTGACGTCGATGTCGACGTCGACATCAACTCCGTCGACGCCGGCAGCGGCATCTACGGACAGGAGAGCCGGCAGGTCTCGTTCGATGTGGGCGACAGCGTCATCAGCACCATCGACGTCGACACCCACCAGATGCGGGTCGACATCAACGGCCAGACCGCCCGCACCGTCCCCATCTCGGCCGGCAAGGCCGGCTTCGAGACCCGTGGCGGCACCAAGGTGATCATCGAGAAGTTCGAGTCCAAGCGGATGGACGCCGCCACCACCGGCATCCAGCCGGGAGACCCGGAGTACTACAACATCGCCAACGTCCAGTACGCCATGCGCGTGACGTACACCGGTGAGTTCCTGCACGCCGCGCCCTGGTCGGTCGGCAGCCAGGGCTCGGCCAACGTGAGCCACGGCTGCGTCGGGATGAGCACCGAGAACGCGGCCTGGCTGTTCGGGCTGTCCCACCGCGGCGACGTGGTCCGGGTCGTCGGCAGCGACCGCCCGCTGGAGCAGGGCAACGGCTGGACCGACTGGGACCTGAGCTGGGCCGAGTACCGCGCCGGCTCCGCCCTCACCTGACCACACGCTGATCCGCGGCAAATGGTCACACCATCCGCGGCAAATGGCGTCGCCGACGTCGTTGAGTTGAGCAGATGCCCGTTCTCGCGTGACCATTTGCCGCGGATGGTGGGACCAGATCACGCGGATCGTCTGACCATTTGCCGCGGATCGTCGATTAGTGGCGGCGGGGGACGCCGAGCTCGCTGATCCCGCGGAACTGCTCGTCCTCCTCGACCGCCGCGTGCTCGTCGTCCCCGTGGTGCTGGGCCTCCTGCACCTCGGCCGGCGTCGGCTTGTGGTGGTCGTCGCCGACCCAGAACCGCGACAGCCGCGCGCGCACCCGGTCCACCCGCGCCTTCGGCGCCCGCACGCCGTGCTCGTCGGCGCTAGGTGGCTCTGGCAGCGCTTCGGTGCGGTCGTGTGCGGTCAGGGCCCACGCCTTCTGCGGGCTGACCGGCACGTGCCGCTCGGAGTAGCCGCCATCGGGGGAGCGGACGATGATGCCGGACTCGTAACCGTGCAGCGCGGTCTCCGTCGCCTGTCGCTGCAACCCTATGCAGACCCGCTTGGTCACATAGAACGCGAGAACCGGTCCGACGAACACGAGCACCCGCATCGCCCAGGTGATGGCATAGACGTCCAGGCCGAAGAAGATCGCGATGATGTCGTTCCCGCCGGCCATCCACAACAGGCCGAATGCTGTGATCCCGGCCGCACCGAACGCGGTGCGGGTCGGGGCGTTGCGGGGACGCTGCAGCAGGTGGTGCTCGCGCCGGTCGCCGGTCACCCACTGCTCGACAAACGGATAGAGCGCCAGGATCGTGAACAGCAGACCCATCAGCGCGACGCCGGGGATGAAGATGTTCATCGAGAACGTCTGGCCGAAGACAGAGAACTCCAACGCCGGCATGATCCGCAGCGCACCCTCGAGCCAGCCCATGTACCAGTCCGGCTGCGAGCCCGCCGTCACCTCGGACGGGTTGTACGGGCCCCACAGCCAGATCGGGTTGATCTGGAACAGCGCGCTCATCAACGCGGTGACCCCGAACACGACGAAGAAGAAGCCGCCGGCCTTGGCCATGTAGACCGGGAGCAGCGGGTAGCCGACCACGTTGGTGTTGGTGCGCCCTGGCCCAGGCCACTGCGTGTGCTTGTTGTAGACCAGCAGCAGCAGGTGCAGCGTGATCAGGGCGAGCAGGATGCCCGGGATCAGCAGCACGTGCACGATGTAGAGCCGCGGGATCAGGTCGTTGCCGGGGAACTCACCGCCGAACACGAAAAACGATATGTACGTCCCCACCACCGGGATCGAGCGCATCAGCCCCTCCGCAATGCGCAGCCCGGTACCGGACAGCAGGTCGTCGGGCAGGGAGTAGCCCGCGAAGCCCTCGATGATGCCCAGCTGCAGCATCCCGAGGCCCACGAGCCAGTTGGTCTCCCGCGGCCGGCGGTACGCGCCGGTGAAGAAGATGCGCAGCATGTGCACGAGCATGGCCGCGAGGAACAGGTTGGCCGCCCAGTGGTGGATCTGCCGCATCAGCAGTCCGCCGCGGACCTCGAACGACAGGTCCAGCGTCGTCGCGTACGCCGAGGACATCTCCAGCCCGCGCAGCGGCACGTACGAGCCTTGGTACTCGATCTCGGTCATGCTCGGGTCGAACCAGAACGATAGGAAGACCCCCGACAGCAGCAGGACGATGAAGCTGTAGAGCGCGATCTCGCCGAGCATGAACGACCAGTGCTCGGGGAAGCCCTTGCGCATGTTCTGCCGGGCGAGCCGGGCCAGCCCGACCCGGTCGTCGAGCCACCGGGTGGGCGCCGCCAGCGGCCCGTACGAGCGCTTGGCTGCCGCTCCGTTGGTGGCTGCGCCGTTGGTGGCTGCGCCGTCTGCCGGGGCCATGTCTCCAGTATGCGCGCTGCCGGCCACCGCGGTCAGTCCTGGGTCATCTCGGGGAAGCTGGCACCGACGATGGCGTCGAAGTCCCCGAGCGCGATCAAGTAGCCCTGCTCGTCGACCCCGAGGTCGAGCTGCGGGAGGGAGCGGGCGGCCGGGCCGAAGATCACCTTCGCGCCGTCGGCCAGGTCGAACGTGGACTGGTGACAGGGGCACAGCACCCGGCGAAGCTGCTGCTCGTACAGCGAGATCGGGCACCCCAGGTGGGTGCAGATCTTGCTGAAGCACAGCACGCCCTCGACGCCCTTGGCCACGCTGTCGGTGTTGACCAGGTCGGCCGGGTCGATGCGCACGAGGATCACCGACGCTTTTGCCTTCGCGTTGAGCCGCTCGGTGCCCTCGTAGAGCGGCTCGCCCTCCTCGTCGGTCTCGAACAGCACGCTCGGCTGTGCGTTGACGAGCTGGCCCAGCTGGATGTCGGACAGCCGCAGCGGCTCACCCTCGGGGTCGGTGACCACCCGCACGCCCTTGGCCCACACCGTCTCACGGGGCCTGTTGCCCGGCAGCGGGCCCAGGTCGCCGAGCAGGATCACCGCCGGTAGCCCCAGCACGCCCAGCGAGGCGAGCAGGCTGCCCCGCAGCATCCGGCGCCGGCCGAAGCCTGACTCCGCGGCGCCCTGTTCGAACGACGCCAGCGCCTCGACCTGGTCCTCGGCGCTCGAGCCCGACGAGTGCCGCAGCTCGACGACCTCGTGGTCGTCCATGAGCATCTTGGACCACTGGATGGCGCCGATCCCGATCAAGAGCAAAGCCCCGCCAAGGGTGCAGCCGAGGACGAGGTTGAGCGCGTTGGTCCCGGCCCACGCGCTGTACTTGTCGACCGCGAAGTACGCCACGCAGAAGCCGAGCGTGAGCAGCGCGGAGACCGCGAACAATGTGGACACCTGCCGCTCGACCCGCCGGTCTGCCTTGTCGTCGACATCGGTGGGCCGGGGGCGGTGCGGCTCGATCCCCGGGTTCGGGTACGGCTCTCCGTCACCGTGCCGCTCGACCGGCCGGGCCTCCGGGTGAGCCGGCTCGACCTCGCTCGCTCCCCGGTCGGTGCTGCGGTCGTCGCTCACGTCTTGTCCGTCCGCACGGTGTGCTTGCCGATCCAGGCGGCGGCGCCGACGAGCACCCCGATACCGAGCACCCAGGCCACCAAGCCCTCCGACACCGGACCGATGCCGCCGAGGCCGAACCCGCCGTAGTCGGGCTGGTCCTGGACCGTGCGCAGGTAGGCGTAGATGTTGCGCTTGTCCTCGGGCGAGATCACCTCGTCGCTGAACACCGGCATCTGCTGCGGTCCGGTGAGCAGCGCCGCGGCGAAGATGCTGCCCTCGACGCCCTCCAGGCTGGGCGCGTACCGGCCGCCGCTGAGCGCCCCGCCCGCGCCGACCGAGTTGTGGCACGCCGTGCAGTTCGTGCGGAAGAACTCCCCGCCGCGGGCCAGGTCCTCTTCGGAGACCTCGGAGACGTCGTAGTACTCCGGACCGGGGATCGCGGGGCCGGGACCGAGCGACGCGACGAAGGCGGACAGCGCCTCGATCTCCGCCTCGTCGTAGATCGGGTCCCTCTCCGGCGCCTGCTGGCTGTTCTGGGCCAGCGGCATCCGCCCGGTGCCGACCTGGAAGTACGCCGCGGCGGCGCCCACCCCGATCAGCGAGGGGCCGTACGCTCCGCCGCCGGCCTGGAGGATGCCCTGCCCGTTATCGCCGTGGCAGGAGGCGCACCCGGTCAGGAACAGCTCGCGCCCCTCGGCCACCAGGTCCGCGTCGTCTGCCAGGTCGTCGGCCTGCACGGTCCGCGGGGCCAGAGCCGCGTACAGCGCGCCGACGGCCACCAGCCCGAGCAGCAGCACCAGCATGCCCGCAAGCGGGTGCCGCCGGTGCCGGGAGAGTCCGCGCACAGCCGTCACTGGATCATGTAGATGGTCGCGAACAGGGCGATCCACACGATGTCGACGAAGTGCCAGTAGTACGACACCACGATGGCGCTGACCGCCTGCTCATGGGTGAACCGCCGGGCGACGAAGGTGCGCCCGATCACGAGCAGGAACGCGATCAGGCCGCCGGTGACGTGCAGCCCGTGGAAACCGGTCGTGAGGTAGAAGACCGAGCCGTACGGCGACGCCGAGATGCTGACGTTCTCCCGCCACAGCTCCGCGTACTCGAGCACCTGCCCGGCGACGAACACCGCGCCCATCAGGTAGGTCAGGACGAACCACTCGCGCAGCCCCCACCGCGACCACTGCAGGATGCTCCCGGTGCGGCCCACCCGGCCCCGCTCGGCGGCGAACACGCCGAGCTGGCAGCTCACCGAGCTCAGCACCAGGATCGTGGTGTTGGCGGTGGCGAACGGGATGTTGAGCAGCGCCGTCTCCGACGCCCACAGGTCGGGGGCGACGTTGCGGATCGTGAAGTAGGCCGCGAACAGCGCGGCAAAGAACATCAGCTCGCTGGCCAGCCAGACGATCGTGCCGACGCTGACGGTGCTGGGGCGGTTGGGCTGGCCGTGCAGCCGAGAGGCAGGCACCGCCGTCGTCATCGCCGCCACGGGCGTCATTATGCACGGCCGCACCTACGCTGAGCGGGTGCTTGACCAGTGGCGCGAGTTCGCGCACGGCGACCCGTTCCAGGTGCCGCCGGTGAGCCTCTCCGCGCTGGTCACCGAGTGGCGGCTGGAGTTCTGGCCGCTGCTGGCGCTGGCCACCGCCGTGTTCGCGTACGCGCTGCCCGCGCGGGTGCTGCGGCGGCGGGGCGACCATTGGTCCGGCTGGCGCTCGGCGTCGTTCCTGGCCGGGGGTTGCGGGGTGATCGCGGTCGCCACGCTGTCCCCGCTGGCGGCGTACGACACGTCCCTGCTCAGCGTGCACATGGCCCAGCACATGGCGCTATCGATGGTCGCGCCGGTGTTCCTGGCGCTCGGCGCCCCGGTGACGCTATGGCTGCGCGTCCTGCAGCCCGCTCACGCCCGGCCGCGGCGGCTGCTGCTCGCGGTCCTGCACAGCCGGGTAGCCCGGGTGCTGACGTTCCCGCCGGTCGCGTTCGGGCTGTTCGTCGCCACGCCGTGGGCGCTGTACTTCTCCGGCTGGTACGAGGCCACGCTGAGGTCCGCCCCGCTGCACGAGCTGACCCACCTGCACTTCGTCCTGGTCGGTGCGTTGTTCTGCTGGCCGTTGGTCGGCCTCGACCCGGTGCCCGGACGGGTGCCGCACGGCTTCCGGGTGCTCACGGTCTTCCTGACGTTGCCTTTCCACGCCTTCCTCGGCATCTCGATCATGGCCGCGACCACGCTGATCGCCGGCGACTACTACCTCGGCCTCGACCGGGACTGGCCGCCGACCGTGGAGGCGGACCAGCAGCTGGCCGGTGCGCTGCTCTGGGGCTCCGGCGACCTGGTCGGGCTGCTGTTCTTCGGCGTGCTGTTCGTCCAGTGGGTGCAGGCGTCACAGCGCGAGGCCGCCCGCGAGGACCGCAGGCTCGACCGGCTGGAACGGCTTGACGGTCGATAGCATCGCCCGCGTGAGCGACCGCCCCCTCCGCACGCTGGTCTACAGCGACGACGTGGACACCCGTGAGGCGGTGATGCTCGCTCTCGGCCGGCGCCCGCACCCCGACCTCCCCGAGCTGGACTATGTCGAGTGCGCCACGGAGCCGACGGTCATCAAGACCGTTGACGCCGGGGACGTCGACCTCGTCATCCTCGACGGCGAGGCGGTGCCCGCCGGCGGGCTGGGGATCGCCCGGCAGCTCAAGGACGAGATCTACCGCTGCCCACCGGTGCTGGTGATCACGGGCCGGCCGCAGGACGGCTGGCTGGCCACCTGGTCGCGGGCCGAGGCATCGGTGCCGCACCCGATCGACCCGCTGCGCCTCGCCGAGGTCGTGGTCGGCATGTTGCGCGACCGGTGACCAGCTGGCCGGAGGTGTTGTCCGCGCTGCTGGACCGCCGCGACCTCGACGTCGGCCAGACCGCCTGGGCGATGGGGGAGGTCCTCGCGGGGAACGCCACCCCGGCCCAGATCGCGGGCTTCGCCGTCGCGCTGCGGGCCAAGGGCGAGACGGTCGACGAGGTGGAGGGCCTCGTCCGCACGATGTACGAGCACGCGGCGCCGCTCGAGGTCCCCGGCCGCTGCGTCGACGTCGTCGGCACCGGCGGCGACCGCGCCCATACGGTCAACATCTCCACGATGGCTGCCGTGGTCACCGCGGGCGCCGGTGCACGGGTGGTCAAGCACGGCAACCGCGCCGCCTCGTCGTTGTCGGGCTCGGCCGACGTGCTGGAGGCGCTCGGCGTGGTGCTCGACCTGCCGCCGGTACGGGTGGCCGCGGTGGCGGAGGAGGCCGGCATCACGTTCTGCTTCGCCCCGGTCTTCCACTCCTCGCTGCGGCACGCCGCGGTGCCGCGGCGCGAGCTCGGGGTGGCCACCACGTTCAACTTCCTCGGCCCGCTGACCAACCCGGCCCGTCCGGCGGCCCAGGCGGTCGGTGTCGCGGACGCCCGGATGGCCCCGGTGCTGGCCGGGGTGCTCGCCCGCCGAGGCGTCGAGGCGCTGGTCTTCCGCGGCGACGACGGGCTGGACGAGCTGACGATCAGCTCGACGTCCACCGTCTGGGTGTCAAGGGCGGGCAGCGAGGACGTCCAG
>Ga0183260_10001283_pt1 | contig 21189 bp, 21 predicted proteins | sample AntDrymUQ4972206_2_FD_129768 | JGI IMG/M metagenome (GOLD analysis project Ga0183260, IMG submission 129768) | Polar desert sand microbial communities from Dry Valleys, Antarctica - metaG UQ497 (22.06) (version 2) (version 2) | ecosystem: Environmental > Terrestrial > Soil > Desert | place...
CCGACGGCGGACAGGAGAAGCTCACGGCGGGTCACCGGGCTGCCTCCACTGGGTATACGGCGAGGCGAACGGGGTCGCCCTGGAGGAGGACCGGCTCGCCCAGCCATGCCGGCCGCACGGATCCGTCCAGGATCGGCGCCACGGCCTTCACGCTGTCATCCCGGTCCAGGACGAGCCAGCGGATGTCGTACGCACGGACCACGTCCTCGATCGTTTCCAGCGGGTCATTGACCAGGACGACGCCACCGCGCCCGGACCAGTAGCGCATCCCGGCGGCGTCGATCGACATCACGCGATCGCTCGGGGATCCGCCAGCCCCATCGATGGCGGCCGCGAGCGTCCGGAAGTCGTCCGTGCGCGCCGCCCACACCTCGTGGACGAACAACGATCCGACGGCCGCCGCCAGGGCGGCGAACGTCAGCGCCGCGCCCGTGAACGCCCGCGTGGCGACGCGCACGTCCCACGTCCGTCTCCGAGCGGCCACCCAGGCGACCGCCACCGCGATGCCCTCCACGGCCAAGATGTAGGAGTGCGGGGCCAGCGCGACGGCCGAGTGGATGAACGTCCCGCCCGGGACGTGGACCGCCGACACCAACGCCGAGAACGTGAACAACAGCCCGCCGTACAAGTAGAAGGGACCGAAGTCGCGCGAGCGCCGGCGCGCCCAGGCGCCGACGAGCATGAAGGGCGCGAGGACGAAGCCGGCGATGAGCGTGGTGTAGATCATCAGCGCCGCGACGAGCCCGCCGATACGCGAGGCGATGAGCGGCCCGATGCCCTGGCCCAAGAGGTGGTCCAGGGTCGCCGGCGTCGTGACGCTGTTCCACTCCCCGATGTCCCGGATGAACAGGACCTTGCCCGACGCCGTGGACGGCGTGAGCGAGCCGAAGACCTCCAGCTGACGCCCCCACCACGGGGCCATGACCGCGACGAACACCGCGACGCAGGCGACCGCGGCCGCGAACGGGATGGCCGGCCCCTGGGCGCCGTGCGATCGCCAGGCGCGCCAGCGGTCCCAGGCGAAGGCGAGACCTAGGGCACTCAGGACGAGCAGACCGTCGTTGCGCGACAGCGTCGCGAGGCCGGCCAGCAGTCCGGCGAGGACGAAGGAACGGCCGGACCCCTTGAGGCCCCGGGCGCCCATCCACAACGCGCCGATGACCAGTGGCTGGTAGAGCGAGAAGTTGTCCGGCTGGGTCATGTACACGAGCGACAGCACCGGGATGGCCGTCAGGAACCCGGCGCCGATGGCAACGGACGGGCGGGCGCCAGCATCGCGCGCGATCGCCCAGGTGAGCGGGGCCGCGACCGTCCCCGCGAGCGCGAAGGGCAGGGCGGATGCCCAGGCCACTTCCCCGAACAGGGCGAGGAACGGCACCTGGACCAGCGACGCGAACGGCATCCAGTGCGCGTTGGACGGGATCGGCAGGGTCGGGACCGCCGGGATCGTGCCGCCGACCTCGGGAAAGATCCAGATGAAGTCGATGTTGAAGCCGTCACCCGCGGTCAGCGCCCGGGCCACGTCCACGTAGTAGAAGGAATCCGGGTAGGCCGGGTACGGGAAGTGCCAGATGAGCACCACCCGGACGGCGAGCGCGAGCCCGTACAGAAGGAGGGGGATTCGCATGGGCCGGTGCAGCGTAGCACCGGGTCAGGTGACCTCCGACCGGTACCAATCTCCCAGTGGAGTCACCACTGGTCCCGGTCGCTCAGTGGGCGCGGCGGGCGCCTCCAGCCCGGTAGGATGCCCCACGTGCAGCGCACCACCCTGACCCTGGTCGTCGTCGGCGGCATCGTCTGGACGAGCCTTACCTTGATCGCCCTCCAGCTCTCGGAAGGGTCGGCGGTCGGCTTCGATCTGGAGCTCCTGCTCCAGGCGGGTCGGGACGTGGCCGCCGGCCGATCACCGTACGATCCCGCGATGCTGGCCGGCGCCGCGCCGCAGTCCACCAGCCTGTTCTACTCGTACCCGCCCCCCGTAGCGCAGCTCCTCGCACCGTTCGCCGCCATTCCGTCCGCCGTCATGCTGGTGGGCTGGTGGGCCGGCGCCGTGGCCGCGCTTGTCATCGTTGGGGAGGGGCTCCGACGCCGTCTGGCGCCGGAGCGATCCGCCGCTCGACTCGCCCTGGCGGCCCTGGCCCTGGCGCCGCTCGTGCTGCCGTTCACGGTCGGGCTGCTGTTCGGCAATCTCGACGCCTGGTTCCCGTTCCTGTACGGCGTCATGGTCCTCGCCGTCGTCCAGCCTGCGCGGACCACGGCGTTCGGCGGGGGGATCGCCCTCGCGCTCGCATCCTTGAAGCTGCATCCGGCCTCACTGGGGCTCTGGTTCCTGGTCCGGGGCATGCGCGGCGATCGGCATGCACTGCGGGTCGCCGCCATCGCCGTGGCGGCGGGCATCCTCGTGATCGTGGCGAGCGTCCTGCTCGGCGGCGTGGCACTGTGGTCCGAGTACGCCCTTATCGTCCAGGCTGGGTCCGGAGCGGACATCGTCGACCCCCGGAATGCCGGCCCGGCCGCCGTGATCACGACGCTGATCGGCGGCGACGAGCCGTCGGCCCGGGCCATCCACGTGGGCGTCGGCATCGCCGCCGTCGCGGTCACCATCCTGGCGGCGTGGCGACGACGCGACCCGCTGGAGAGTTTCGGATGGGCCGCCGCCGCCTCGCTCGCCACGCTGCCGGTGACCTGGTACCACTATCCGAGCGCACTCATCCCGATCGCCCTGGCGGCCCTCCTGCGAGCACCGATCGAACGGCGCGATCGGGTTCGCGTCCTCGTGCTCGCCGCGGGCGTGACCGCGGCCGTCGCGTTGCCCGCCCTCCCGCTTCTGTGGGTGGCCGTGGCCCTCGTCATCGCGGCGGCCGTCTGTTCGTCTTCGTGCGAGCAGATCGACTGCCCGTCGCCTACGTCGCGGTCCCTCTGGTGTTCATCGCCGCGGTGATGGCCAGCGGTTCACCGGAGTCCGTGGGGCGGATCACGATGCTCGCCTTTCCGCTCGTGCGGATCATCGCCGGGCGTCGATCGTTGGTCGCGCGCCGCGCGTGGCCTGTCGCGTCGGCGGGGCTGTTCATGGTCATCGCGCTCCTGTCGTTCGGGGGATACTGGGTCCTGTGACCCGACCCGCCACGTTGACCGTGGTCCTGCCCGCGTACAACGAGGCCGAGCGGATCGGCCCCGCGCTCGACGAGTTGTTCGGCTACCTGAGTCGGCGCGGCGACCTGGCCCGTGATGGCGCCCCTGGGGCCTTCGGACTCCCGGAGTCGATCGAGGTGCTGCTCGTCGATGACGGCTCGTCCGACGACACGATCGCCATCGTGGAGGCCAGACCGGAAGCGCGGGCATCGACAACGAATGGGCTCAGCCTGCGCGTCCTTCGCGTGCCGCACGGCGGCAAAGGCGCAGCGGTCCGGGCCGGCATGCTGGCTGCGACCGGCGACGCGGTCGTCTTCGCCGACGCCGACATGGCGACCCCGCCCGATCAATTGCCGCTCCTGGTGGCCGCGCTCGCCGACCACGATGTGGCGCTCGGGTCGCGGATCCAGCCGGACGGCTCCGACATGCGCGCCACGCAACCCGGCTATCGGCGTCTGCTGGGCAAGGCCTTCCACCTGCTCGCCTCGATCTGGGTCGTCGGACCAGTACAGGACACCCAATGCGGCTTCAAGGGCTTCACCCGGGCGGCCGCCCAGGACCTGTTCGCGCGCCAGCAGGTGACCAGCATCGTCTTCGATGTAGAGCTGATCTTCCTTGCCCGACGTCGCGGGTATCGCCTGGCTATCGTGCCGATCCGCTGGTTCGATAAGCGCGGCTCGCGGATGCGCGCTCGGCCCGGACTCGCCTTGCGCGTCGCGCTCGACCTGTTTCGCATCCCGCTCATCCACCGAAAGGCTCGCCGGAACACCACGGAGCGGGAGTGATCGGCGCTGACGTCGCGGGCCGGCTGGGTCGGACCGCGCTGCCTATCGTCGCCGCCCTCGCCTTCGCGTCGGGCATCGGTGCGACGCTCGCGGTCGCCGGGGACACACTCGGCTACGACTTCCTGGCCTATCACGCCGCGGCCGTGCGCCTGCTCGGCGGGGCCCCGCTGTTCGACATGTCCTTCACGCAGAGCGGCGGATCCGGCCTGTTCTACTACCCCCCGACGTTCGCGCCGCTCATCCTGCCGTTCGGGCTGCTGCCAGCGTCGACGGCGACGTGGGCGTGGATCGGCGGCTCGCTCGTCGCGTTCCTGACGGGCGTCGCGGTCATGCCGGTCTCCCGCGCGGTCCGGTGGTGGATCGTTGTGTTGGCCGGGCTGTCGTTCCCGTTCGTGTACGCGGTCAAGCTCGGCCAGGTGGGTCCGCTGCTGTTCCTGACCTTCGCCATCGGCTGGCGGTGGTTCGATGACCCGATCCGGCTTGGGGCGAGCGGCGCCATCGGGGCGGCCGTCAAGCTGCAGCCGGGCTTGATCCTGGTGTGGGCCGTGTTGACCCGCCGGTTCCGTGCCGTGGCCGTTGGTTCCATCGTCCTGATAATCCTGGCGGTGGCGGCCACGCTCCTGGCCGGCATGGGCTCGTGGCCGGACTTCGTGACCCTCATCCAGACCGTCAGCGACCCGATCGCGACCGACCAGAACCTGACCCCGGGGGCCGTCGCCTTCCAGCTCGGGGTGCCGGCGGTGACCGCGACGATCATCCAGCTTGCGAGCACCGTGGCAGTCGTCGTCGCGCTCGCCGCGGCCGTCCGCTGGTCGACCGCCGAGGCGTCCTACCTCGTCGCCGCCGTCGCGAGTCAGCTCGTGTCGCCGATCCTGTGGGACCACTACGCGTTGCTTCTCCTGCTTCCGGTGGCGTACCTGCTGGCGGCGGGTCGCTGGTGGGCCCTGGCCATCCCGCTCGTCACCGCCTGGCCGTTGGTCGGGCTGACCCCGGCCGTGGTCTACCCGGTCGTCTTCTGGTTGACGCTCCTTGCGACGCTGGTCATCGGACGCGCTGCGCGACGAGTCGAGCAGGCCCCGGTGGCAGCGTGAGCGGACGCCTGGAGCGCGCCACCTTGCTGGGCTTGGTGGTCGTCGCGGTGTCGGCCGTGATCTACTGGTTGGCCGCGCGGTCCTTCGATGCCGGACGCGGCGACTTCTTCTACCTGGCGGACGCGTTCCTGCACGGGCGCACGTGGCTGGAGTCGGGCCTGGGGCATAATGACGTCATCCCGGTCGACGGCCGCTACTACGTCCCGTTCGCCCCGTTCCCCGCGATCGCGCTCATGCCGCTCGTCGCGATCGTCGGCCCCGTGACCGCCGATCAGCTGGAGTCTGGCATCAACGCGTTGCTGGCCGCCGGCGGCGTGGGACTGTGCTGGTGGCTGCTGGGCCGGATCGGCGTGCCCCGGCTGGTGGACCGGCTGTGGCTGGTCATCCTGTTCGGTTTCTCCACCCAGGTCCTGTGGGTGACGACCCGGGGCGGCGTCTGGCATACGGGTCACCTGGTGGCCACCATCCTGACGTTCGGGTGCCTGCTGGAACTGTGGGGGCGCCGCCGGGCGTGGCTCATCGGCTTGCTGGCGGGGGCGGCGTTCCTGACCCGGGCCCCACTCGCCTTCGCCATCCCGTTCTACGCGCTCCTTCTGGAACCGGCGCTGGCGCGCGGCGCGCCGGATGTCGTCGGCGGGTACGTGGCCCGCGCCCGCCATGCCATCCCGTGGCGCTCATGGACGTGGCTGGCCATCGGTGTCGCCCCGGCGATCATCGGCTTCTTCGCCTACAACCAGGTCCGGTTCGGGACTCCGCTGGAGTCCGGATACGCGCTGGCCACGCTGCCGCCATTCCTGGAGGCGCAGCGTGAGCGCGGGCTGTTCAGCCTCGTCCACGTCCCGATGAACCTGGACTACTTCCTGGTCCATCTGCCCAGGCCGATCGACGTGCCGCCTTTCTTCAAGCCCGACGGCCTGGGGATGTCCGTCCTGCTGACGAGCCCTGGCCTCTTGCTGGCCTTCCGGGCCGACTGGCGCCGCGCCCAGACGTGGTGGCTGGCTGGTGCCACCGTCGCCGTGCTCATCCCGACCCTCCTTTACTACGGCGGCGGCTGGCTGCAGTACGGATATCGTTACGTCTTGGATTCGGTGCCGTTCGTGATGACCTTGTGCGGACTGGCCGTCGTGCAACGGGGCGGTCTATCCAACGGCTGGAGGGCCCTCATGTTGTTCGGGACCGTGGTGATGGGAATCGGCGTGTACTGGGCGTACCGGCTGTGACCCGGCCCATGCAGCGCAGCGGCGCCGTACTGGCGATCTTCATCCTGTCCGGTGCGGCGGGACTGATCTACGAGATCGTCTGGTCACGCCAGTTGGTGCTCGTCTTCGGGAATACCACGCAAGCCGTCTCGGCCATCCTGACCGGGTTCTTCGGCGGGATGGCCATCGGCGCCGCGGTCGGCGGGCGGATCGCGGATCGCGTCCGGTCACCGCTGCGGCTGTACGGCTTCCTGGAGATCGCGCTCGTCGTCGTGGTCCTCGTGACGCCGCTGACGTTCGGGCTGATCAATGGCGTCTACCGCGGGATCTACCCGGCACTCGAGGGCACCCCGCTGCTGGCCCTGGTCCGGCTGGGCCTCGCTGTCGTCGCCCTGGCGCCCGCCACGATCATGATGGGCGCCACGTTCCCAGCGCTCGTTCGGCACTTCACACGATCGGATGCCCTCGGGCACGCCTTCGGCCGGCTCTACTCCGCCAACACGCTCGGGGCTATCGTCGGGACGCTCGTGGCCGGCCTGGTGCTCATCGAGGTCTTCGGCCTGTCGGGCGCGCTCCGGGTCGGTGCCGCCTGTTCGGCGATCGCCGGCGTCGTGGCCCTCGTCCTCGCCCGATCTGATGGCGCGGTCGCCGGCGCCACTGGCGCTCGTCCGTCCGAGGCGCGCGCGCCTGGCGCCCTGGTCGCTGTCGCCCGTGAGTCGATCCCCTGGCTGCCACTCGTCGTCGCATTCGTCTCGGGGCTCACGTCCCTGGGGTACCAGGTGACCTGGACCCGACTCCTCGCGTCTGGCACAGGCGGGCTCACGTACGTGTTCACGATCATCCTCGCCCTGTTCCTGGTCGGGATCGCAACGGGCGCGGCCACGTTCAATGTGCTTCGCCCCAGGATCAAGGATCCCGTGCGGCTCCTCGCGGTGTCGCAGATCGTCGTCGCCATCTTGAGCATCGCCGGCCTGATCCTGGTCATCTCTCAGCCGCGGGCCGTGGACCCAGGCCAGCCCGTGCTGTCGCTCCAGATCCTTTTCGGCGCCGCCGTCCTCACGGTGCTTCCGGTGACCTTCGTGATGGGCCTGGCCTTCCCCCTGGCGTCTGAACTCCTGCGCGGTGAGCGTACCCACGCGGGGTCCGAGTCGGGCCTGCTCATCGCCGTGAACACTGCCGGCGCCATCCTTGGCAGCCTGGCGATCCCGTTCCTGCTCATGCCGACGATCGGTTCGCCGGCGATCATCGTCGTCCTGGCGATGACCAATGTCGCCCTCGGGCTGGGGCTGGCGGTGCGGCGCCGACCCAGGCAGATCCCGGTCGCCGCCACCGCGGTGATCGTCGGGCTGCTGATCGTCGTCCTGGCGGCCCAGCCCGGCCTGATCCGGCAGCCCAATGAGTCCCGCATCGCGGAACGCGGGTGGACGCTCCTCGAGTCGACCGAGGACGAGATCGCATCGGTGCAAGCCGGCCAGGGCCAGTTCACGCGCGAGCTGTGGGTTGGCGGGACCTCGATGACGCTCCTCACGGTCGACGCCAAGCTCATGCCGGTCCTACCCCTCATCGCCCGACCCGAGTCGACCCGCGCCCTCGTCGTCGCGTTCGGGATGGGGACGGCGTTCCGATCGGCGCTCATCGCCGGCCTGCGCACGGACGCGGTGGAGCTGGTCCCGAGCGTCCCACGGATGTTCGGCTACTACTACGACGACGCCGCGGTCGTCCTGGCCGACCCGAATGGGAAGGTCTATGTCGCGGATGGCCGCAACCACCTCGAGCTGTCCACGGACAGGTACGACATCATCGTGACGGACCCGCCGCCGCCGATCCAGAGCTCGGGCGTGTCCGTCATTTCGTCGCTCGAGTACTACGAGGCCGGCCGCGACCATCTGACCGACGGCGGCGTGATGATGCAGTGGACGCCGTACGGCACCGCCGAGTCCGAGCTCAAGGAACATATCCGGACCTTCGCGAGCGTCTTCCCGCACGTCCTGGCGGTCCGAGGCTCGGGGGGCTACGGGTTTTACATGCTGGGAGCGATGGATCCGCTGACCCTGGACCCCGCGATCGCGCGAGCCATCCTCGCCCGCCCTGGTGTCCTGGAGGACATCTCCGGCGCGTATGACTCCCCTGAGACCACCACCGATGGCTGGATCGCGGAGATCCAGCGTCAGACGTGGCTGGTGGACGAACAGCTCCGGGCCTATATGGGCGACGGCCCGCTGATCACTGATGACCAGCCGCGGCCCGAGTACTTCCTCCTCCGACAGCTCGCCGCGGATCGCGAGCGGTGACCCATTTCTCGGTTGACCGGCGCGCCGCACCCGCGACATGACCTCCGTCGATCCGCCGGGAAGCCCGCGGAGGTCCTGACCTCGCCCGGCGGCGACCTCAAGCTGCTCATGAGCGGGACAACGGTCCCCGTTCACCGACGACTACGCCGACCTGCTCAGCTAACCGCAGCTGGGTTCGTAGGAGCCGCGGCCCCTAGGCGTGCGGTCCATCCACACCGCCCGACGCGCCACGAGGACGACCAGCTTCGGGCATGGACGCTGAGACCACCCGAGGTTGCCGCCGCAACCAACCAACGGCACCCGGTGATATCCTCGCGACGATGACCGCTCCCACCCTCGATGCGGAGCCTGCCTGTCCGGCCCCCGAGGACCCCACCCCGATCGCGAACCCGCCTGACGGCACCGCCGACACGCTCCGTGCCGAGCGCCGCCCGTTCGCCGATATCCCCGCCGCGACCTGGGACACCCTCGCCGCCCGCAGCCCGAGGGCCACACCGTTCTCCGCGTGGGCATTCCACCGCGCATGGTGGGACGCGTATGGCGCGAACGCGCACGAGGAGACCCTCGTGGTGTTGGACGCGGCCGGCGACATCGCCGCGATCGTGCCGCTCATGCATCGCCACGTGGTCGAGCCGTCGGACGCGCTGACCCATACGAAGATGCGCCACGGCGCGGACGTCGAACTGACGCCGGTGCCGCCCACCGCCAAGGCCGTCTTCTTCGGGGCTTCGTACCACGCCGACTACGCGACGATCCTTGCCGATCCGGCCAGGCTCCCCGCGGTCGCCGAGGCGTTGGCCGCCTACTTCGGCGGTCCCGATGCCGGCCCCTGGGACGCCATCGACCTGCGCCGCCTGCGCTGCGGCGACCCCGCAGCCGACGCCCTCGCCGACGCCCTGGGCACCCGCGAGATGAGCGAAGGCTGGACCCTCAATGTCGAGCGCGAGGACGTCTGTCCGGTCGTCACCTTCCCCGGCGGCGTCGACATGGACGGCTATCTCGCGACCCTGGGCAAGAAGGAGCGCCACGAGATCCGGCGCAAGGTCCGTCGCGCGGAGGCGGTCGGCCCCATCGAGCTCGTCGATTCGACCGACCCGCTCGCGGACCTGGAGGCCTTCATCGACCTCCACCAGAAGCGCTGGGGCGCGGACGGCCTGTTCCCGCCGACGCCGGGCGGGGAGCAGAGCCGCGTCCTCTTCCAGCGCCTGTTCGAGCTGTTCGGGTCAGACGGCCCGCTGCGCCTGACCTTCCTGTCCGTCGGTGGCCGCCGGATCGCCGCCGGGATCCACTTCGAGACCGCGACCGACATCCTCTATTACAACGCCGGTGTGGATCCCGATGCCCGCGACCTGTCGCCGGGCGTCGTCATGGTCCATGCCTACGTGGCCCGCGCTCTGGCCACCGGCAAGCGCCGGATGGACTTCCTGCGCGGCAACGAGCCGTACAAGTACGAGTGGGGCGCGCGGGACGAACCCATCCAGCGACTGCTGGTCCGACGAAGAGACTGACGTGAGCGCCCCCGGCCCGTTCGACCCCTGCCTGGAGATCGTCCAGCGTCCCACCCTGGCCGGCGGCCGGCGCATCCGCGTGGTCCAGGTCCTGGCGACCGGCACCAACGGCGGCGCCCAGGAACACCTCTACTCACTGGTCACGCGGATGAACCACAGCCGCTACGCCGTATCGATCGTGTCGCTTTCGCCCGGAAGCGCCGCGCGCAAGCTCCAGAAGGCGGGCTTGGACGTCCTGGTCATCGATGAGCCCGACGACGCCATCGCGGTCGGCGCCCTGGCGGCCCACCTGTCCGAGGTCCGGGCCGACGTCATCCACAACCACATGTTCCGCGCGGAGACGGTCGGCACCCGGGCGGCGATGGCGCTCGCGGAGATCGGCCATCGACGGCCGTACGTGGTGTCGACCGTCCATTCCAGCCGGATCCGTTCGGAAGAGGACCGCCGCCACCTGCGCGACCTGACCCCGCACATGGACCAGTTGATCGCCGTCTCGCGCGCCATCGAGCACAAGCTCTGCGACGAGGAGCGCATCCAGACCCCCGTTCGGCTCATCTACAACGGTGTGGACCTGTCGCGCTACGACCACCAGGAGGCGTGCTGCACGCTGCCGACCGAGTACGGCATGGAGCCCGGCTCGCAGATCGTCGGCGTCGTGGCTCGACTGGAGCCCGAGAAGGGGCACCCGACGCTCCTCGAGGCCTGGCCCCAGGTCCTGCGCGCCGTGCCGGACGCCTACCTGCTCATCGTCGGAGAGGGTTCGCGCCGAGAGGCACTCGAAGCTCAGGCCCGCGAGCTGCGCATCGCCCATCGGGTGGTGTTCACCGGCCGCCGCGAAGACGTCCCGGCCGTCACCGCCGCCCTGGATGTCGCGGTCCTGCCGTCTTATCGCGAGGCGCAGGGCCTATCGATCCTGGAAGCGATGGCCCTCTCGCGGCCGGTCGTCGCGTCCGATGTCGGCGGCATCCCGGAGATGATCACCGACGGCGTCACGGGCCTGCTCGCGCCCCCGCACGACGCTGGTGCCCTCGCGGGTGCGATCAGCCGCCTGCTGCGCGATCACCCGTATGCGGACACGCTGGCGCGCGCCGGCCACGATCTCGTCCACGACCGCTTCTGCATCGAGCTCATGGTCAGCGCGGTCCAGACGATCTACGACGAGGGCGCCCGATCGGTGCGCCCGTCCGAGGTGGCCGCGGCGGTCTAGGACCATCGAGGTGTACGACCCGGCACCGGCCGCGGCTACGATGCCGCGGTGACTGACGCCATCTCGAACCCCGAACGATCGCAGGCGCGGTTCCGCCTGTTCCTGGTCGCGATCGTCGCCGTCGCGGCCAGCATCTACGTCGGCTTCGGCATCTCCACCGCCGCCGAGAGCCTGGGCCACGACTACTTCGTGTACAGCGACGCGGCGGACCGGTACCTCAGTGGCGAGCCGCTGTACGACACGTCCGTCACGAGGACCGGCGTCGGCAACGTGTATCAATACCCGCCGACGTTCGTGGCCCTGGCTCTGCCGTTCTCGCTTCTGGACTTCGAGGTGGGCAACGCGGCGTGGATGGCCTTCCTGCTCTCCTGTTTCGTGGTGGGCTGCCTCATCATCCCGGTCCGCTGGGAGGTGAAGCTCGGGGTGTTCCTGGCGGGGGCCACCGGCTGGCCGCTGATCTTCGGTGTCCGGATCGGACAGGTCGTGCCGATCCTCTTCCTCCTGTTCGCCATCGGCTGGCGGTGGCTGGACCGCCCTGGCGTCGTCGGGGTCACCGCTGCCCTTGGAGCGCTCATCAAGCTCCAACCGGCCGTGCTCCTGGGATGGCTGGCCGCCATCGGCAGCTGGCGCGGCGTCGCGGTCGGCATCCTGACCGGAGGTGTGCTGGCGGCGGCCGCGGCCCTGGTCGGCCTCGGGCAGTGGGTGGACCTGGTGACGCTCCTGCGGAACCTCGCGGATGCGACGGACGTGTCGGCCAATGTCCCGCTCGGGGCCACGGCGTATGCGTTGGGCGTCCCCCGCGAAGTTGCCGGCGTCCTGCAGTCGATCGCCGTCGTCGCGGTGCTCGGGATCGTCGTCGTGTGTGCCCGGCGCTCGTCGCGGGAGGCTAGCTACCTCGTCGCTGTCATCGCTTCGCAGATCATCTCGCCGATCATCTGGACCCACTACGCCCTGATCCTGCTGCTCCCGGTCGCGTGGCTGCTCCAGCGCCGCCAGTGGTGGGCGGTCATCATCCCGCTGTCGCAGGCGTGGGTCCTGCTGCCGTTCGCGCCGCTGTGGATCTATCCATTGGCGTTCTACGCCGCCTTGATCGCGGTCCCGCTCGTCGACCGACGACGGGCCGGCGCTTCGCTCGCCCTGGAACCCGCCTAGGACCATCGAGCCGGTGCCGCCGCGCACCGCCGGCGACTAGCATGCGACCGTGTCGCTCTCACGCCTGTGGCTGTTCCTGGCCGTGGCCCTGCCCGTGCTCGCCTCGCTCCTGGCGTCGATGTCCACCGTGGACCTGACCTACCAGCTCCGGGCGGGCGCGGAGATCATCGCGACGCGCTCCATCCCGAACGCCGATACTTGGACGTTCACCGCCGCGGGTCAGCCCTGGGTCGATCAGCAATGGGGCGCGCAGGTCGTGCTCGCGACAGTCGAGCGCATCGGGTCGTGGACGGGCCTCGCCCTCTTCCGGGCGCTGCTGACGGGGGTCATCTTTGGCGCTCTCGTCGTCGTCGCGCGACGGCGCGGTCTCGCCGCCAGGACGACCGCCCTGCTCGTGCTGGCTGCGTTCGTCATCGCGGCCCCGGCCCTGGCGCTGCGGCCCCAGTTGCTCGGCATGGCCTGTTTCGCCTTGGTCCTCCTGCTGGTCGCGGACCGTCGGGCGCATCCGCGGCGGCTGTGGCTCGTCCCGGTCGTGGTGGCGGTCTGGGCCAACCTGCACGGCTCCTTCTTCCTGGGGCCCTTCGTCCTGGGCCTCGCCTGGCTGGAGGATCGGCATGACCACGCCCCGATCGCGGCCCACACCCTGGCTCTCGGCGTGGTCAGCGCCCTGGCGGCCTGCCTGACCCCCTTCGGGCCATGGGTCTGGGCGTATTCCGTCGGCCTGTCCGCGAACCCGGACGTGACGGCCCGGATCACCGAGTGGCAGGCCACCACGATCCGCGACGCCTCGGGCCTTGCCTTCTTCGCGTCGGTCGCCGCCGTCGTGGTCCTCGTGACCCGCCGCGGTCGCGCGACGCCCTGGCCGCAGCTGGCCTGGTTGGCGGCCTTTGCCGCGATCGGCTTCTATGCGCAGCGCGGCATCGCGTGGTGGCCGCTCGCCGCCTTCGTGGCCGTGGCGGGAACGCTCATCCCGGCCGGTTCGCGGCCGGAGCGCACCGAACCCGCGCTGATGCGCCGCCTCCATCTCGTCGTCGCCGGGGCGTTGATGCTGACGGCAGCCACTCTGCTTCCGCTGTGGCGACCCCTGGATCCCGGCACGCGGACCCCCGTGGGCGTCCTGACTGAAGCCCCGCCCGGCATCACGGCCGCCCTGCGTGACGTGGCGCGCCCCGGTGACCGCATCCTCAACCTGCAGGTCTGGGGATCCTGGTTCGAATACGCCATCCCGGAGGCTGCGTATGCCGTGGACTCGCGGATCGAGTTCTTTCCAGTCGATGTCTGGCGCCGGTACGAGACCATCGTCGCTGGTGCCGCCGGCTGGGAGGCCGAGTTGGCCGCGTGGGATCCCCGGATCGTGGTCGTCGAGGCCGCTTCGGCATCCGCGGCCGAGCGGTTCGAGACCTTGGGCTATGCCCTTGTTCACGAGGACCCGGAAGGCCTCGTCATGGTCCGCCCGTGAGGCTTCGGGGCCGATTGGGCGGCCGACGCGCCGCACCGGGGGGCCGCGAACCGGATGCGTGACCGGCTCCTCCGGGATATCTACCTCGGCATCGCCGTCGCCTTCGTCGGCCTTCGTCTCTTCTCCATCCCGCCGTGGGACCAGAGCGTGGACGCCTACGCCTACTGGTCGACCGGCTCAGGCAACCTCTACGACGGCGCCACGGGGGCAATGGGCTCGTATCTCTACTCTCCGGCCTTTGCCCAGGTCCTGACGCCGATCAGTTGGCTCCCGTGGCCGGTGTTCAACGCCCTCTGGACCGCGATGAACGTCGCGCTGCTGTACTGGCTGGTCGGTCGTTGGGCGCTGCTCTCGCTCGTGTTCCTGCCGTTCCCCTTCGAGATCATCTCGGGCAACACCACCTGTTGCTGGCGGCGACCATCGTCCTGGCAATTCGCTACCCGGCGGCGTGGGCCTTCGCGATCCTGACCAAGGTCACGCCGGGCGTCGGGTTGTTGTGGGCCGTCGGCCACCGCGACTTCCGGGCCGTGTTGCAGGCGACGATCGCCACCGGCGCCATCGCTGCGCTGTCGTTCGTGCTGGCGCCGGACCAATGGCGTGCGTGGATCGACCTCCTGATCGCCGACGCCGGGCGACCCCTGGTGACGCTCGGGTGGTACCTGCCCGTTCCCCTGCTGCCTCGGGTGGCGGCCGCCGCAGCACTCGCCCTGTGGGGCGGTTGGACGGATCGCCGCTGGACGGTCCCGGTGGCCGTGACCCTGGCGCTGCCGGTGGTGTGGCTCAATAGCCTGGCCATCCTCGCCGCGCTCGTCCCACTGGCGCGGGAGCGTCGCTCGGCGACCCGGGACCAGCCGGGAAGCACGGCGAGGACTTTCGGCGCGGTGACGGCAGGCACCGGGTCGGTAGACTCAACCCATGACTGATCGCCCGGGGGATCTTGACGTTGTCGTGCTCGGCGGCGGCGGCCATGTCGGCCTGCCCCTGAGCCTGGTCTTCGCCCAGGCCGGGATGCGCGTCGGCATCTACGACACGAATCAGGCGACCCTGGACCGCATCGCTGCTGGCGATATGCCGTTCCTGGAGAACGGAGCCGACGACCTGCTGCGCGAGGTCCTGGCGGCGGGCCGGCTCGAATTCGGCGCTGATGGCGCCATGATCGAGCGCGCGAACACCCTGGTCGTGGTCATCGGGACACCCGTCGACGAGTTCCTGGGGCCGTCAACCAGATCGCCCCGCACCTCCGGGACGGCGCTCTCGTCGTCCTCCGGAGCACCGTCTACCCGGGCACCACGGCCTACGTGAGCCAGCATCTGGCCGAAGCCGGTTGCACCGTGGACGTCGCCTTCTGCCCGGAGCGGATCGCCGAGGGCCACGCCCTGGAGGAGCTGCGCGCTCTGCCGCAGATCGTCGGCGCGGACGACGACCGGTCCGCGGAGCGCGCCACCGCCCTCTTCTCGCGCATCGCGTCCAGCACCATCCGGACGAGCACGAAGGAAGCGGAGCTCGCCAAGTTGTTCACCAACACCTGGCGCTACATGAAGTTCGCGGTGGCGAACCAGTTCTTCATGATCGCCGACCAGGCGGGCGTGGACTACACCAACGTCCTGCGCGCTATCCGCGAGGACTATCCGCGCGCCCGCGATCTGCCCGGCCCGGGCTTCGCCGCCGGACCGTGCCTGTTCAAGGACGCGATGCAACTGGCGGCCTTCACCGCGGATCACTTCCCGATGGGCCTGGCGGCGATGCAGGTCAACGAGGGGCTACCCGCCTACATCGTGTCCGCCCTGGAGCGCCGCTACGGCGGATTGCAGGGCAAGACCGTGGGCATCCTGGGCATGGCCTTCAAGGCGGAATCGGACGACACCCGCGCGTCGCTCAGCTACAAGTTGCGCAAGCTGCTCGCCTGGGCGGGTGCGCGCGTCGTGGCGACCGACCCGTACGTCATCGACGATCGCCTGACGAGCCTGGATTGCGTCCTGGAGGAGAGCGACGTCCTGGTCCTGGGCGCACCGCACGCCGCGTACCGGAACCTGGAGGTCGGCGGAAAGGACGTCGTCGACGTCTGGGGCGCCATGGGCCAGGGGATCCGACTGTGATGCCACGGGAGCAAGGCTGATGGATCGCGCCGCCTTCACGCACATGGCCGCCACGGAGGCCACCCACTGGTGGTTCGTCGGACGGCGAGCCGTGATCGACGCGCTGCTCGACGGCATCCAGCTGCCCGACTCCGGGTCGATCCTGGAAGCTGGCTGCGGGACCGGCGGGAACCTGGCGACATTGTCGCGACGCGGCCACATCACCGCCTTCGAGCCGCATCTCGATGCGATCGCGTTCGCCAAGGGCCGGCATCCCGACGTCGACATCCGGCAGGGCGCCCTGCCGTCGGAGCTCCCGTACGCCCCGGGATCGTTCGATCTCGTCGCGGCGTTGGACGTCCTCGAGCACGTGCAGGACGATGCCGAATCGGCGGAGGCGCTCGTCAAGCTCGTCCGACCGGGCGGTTGGCTGGTCGTGACGGTCCCGGCGCACCAGGCGTTGTGGGGCTCGCACGATCGCCGACTCCACCATCACCGTCGGTATGGCCGGCGTCAGCTGGAGCATCTGTTCGCGGAGTGCGACGTGGATCTGGTCCGGCTCACCCCGTTCAACATCTTCCTGTCCCCGATCGCGATGGTCTACCGCTTCGCGGAGCGTGTCCTGGGGCTGGACCTTGGCAACCAGGAGCGCATCCCGCCTCGCTGGATCAACCGGACACTGTCACTGATCTTCGGCGCCGAGGCGCTGCTGGTCCGGCATCGCGTCGCGGTCCCGTTCGGGCTCTCGTACGCGGCCATCTATCGCCGTCGTCAGACAGGCCCCTGATGCGCATCCTCGTCACCGGCGCCGCCGGGTTCATCAACGGCTACCTCGTCCCGGAACTGGTGGAGGCGGGGCATGAGGTCGTGGGCCTCGACGACTTCAGCAAGTACGGCCGGCTGGTGAAGTCGTACGACGATCACCCGGGGTACCGGTTCGTGGAGGGCGACGCCAAGGACGCGGCGCTCATGCGCGAGCTGGCGTCGGACGTGGACCAGATCGTCGCCTCGGCGGCCATGATCGGCGGGATCAGCTACTTCCACGAATTCGCCTACGACCTGCTGGCCGAGAACGAGCGGATCCTGGCCTCCACCTTCGACGCGGCGATCGCCGCCCATCGTGATGGGCGCCTCCAGCGAATCATCGTGATGTCCTCGTCGATGGTCTACGAGTCGGCGACCGTCTTTCCGACGCCCGAAGGCGCCGAGCTCACGTCGCCGCCGCCGATCAGCACGTACGGGTTCCAGAAACTCGCCTCGGAGTACTTTGCCAAGGGCGCCTGGGAGCAGTATCAGCTGCCGTACACGATCGTCCGGCCGTTCAATTGCGTCGGCATCGGTGAGCGCCGGGCTCTGCGCGACACGGACATCCTGTCGGGCAACGTGAAGCTCGCCTTGAGCCACGTCGTGCCGGACCTCGCGCTCAAGGTCATGAAGGGCCAGGACCCCCTGCACGTCCTTGGAGACGGCTCGCAGATCCGGCACTACACCTACGGCGGCGACTTGGCCCACGGCATCCGCCTGGCGATGGAGTCGGACGCGGCAGTCAACGACGACTTCAACCTGTCAACCGTCGCCTCCACGACGGTACTGGAGCTGGCCAAAGAGGTCTGGCACAAGATCCACGGTCCAGATCGCGAGTTCCACTACGTGTCCGACGCGCCGTTCGAGCACGATGTCCAGATGCGCGTGCCGGACGTCCGCAAGGCGCGCGAGCTGCTCGGCTTCGAGGCAACGTCCTCCTTGTCGGAGATGCTCGACGAGGTCATCCCCTGGATCCGCGACGAGGTCGAGGCCGGGGCGCTGTGAGGCTGACGGGGCCGGACGTCGTATCGATCGTGATGCCCGTCTCCAAGGAAGGCGAGGCCGTCGAGCCGGTGCTCCGAGCCATGACGGCCGCGGTCAGCGCAACGCACGAGATCCTCGTGGTGTACGACTTCGACGAGGATCCGACGGTCTGGTCATCGAGCGCCTCGCGGCCGAACTGCCGACGATCCGTGGTGTGCGAAATGACCTCGGAAGGGGAGTCCTCAACGCCATGAAGGCCGGCATCGGCGAATCGGCCGGCGCATTCGTGCTCATCTCGATGGCGGACGGATCCGACGAGCCGAAGGTCGTCGACTCGATGGTCGAACTCGCCCGGAGCGGTGCGGATGTCGTGTCGGCGTCGAGATACATGAAAGGCGGTCACCAGGTCGGTGGCCCCCTCATCAAGCGCCTGATGAGCCGTGCCGCAGGACTGACGCTCCATTGGTTCGCCGGGGTGCCTACGCACGATCCGACGAACAACTTCAAGCTCTACTCGCGACGGTTCCTAGACAGCGTGACCATCGAGAGTACCGCGGGATTCGAACTCGCCCTGGAACTGACGGTCAAGGCGACGCTCGGCCAACGACGCGTTGCGGAGGTGCCGACCACGTGGCGGGACCGCACCATTGGCCAGTCCGATTTCGAGCTGAGGATGTGGCTACCTCACTACGTTCACTGGTATTGGGCGGCATTTGTCGGTCGATGGATGGGGCGCGGACGTCCAGACAAAACCTGATCGTACGTGTAGCGCCGCCGCTCGGCCCCCGGTCGAGATCGCCGTCGCGGCCAGGCCCAGCGCCGCGGAGCCCACGAAGCCGGTCTGGCGACGAGGCCCGCGACGGTCACGTGCAGCGCCGCGACGACGGCCATGTACGGCACGTACGAACCGATCCCGACCGTCTCGACCAAGGCCCGGGCCCAGGATGGTCAGGCACGCGGCGATCGACGCCACGGCGAACAGGACACGGCCTCGGCGTGGGGTCATGCGGTCGGCGATCGCGTCATGGAGCGCACGAACGACGACCGTGATGGCGATCAGGCCAACCGATCCGACGACACCCAGCGCGCCCGCGATCGGCAGCATCGCTCCGACCTCCGGCGAGGGTGGGATCGCGGCCGCCAGGTTCAGCGTGAAGACGACCGCGAACGCGAGCCAGAGCCACGCCCACGACAGCCGTCCGATGCGCTCTGGCAGCAGCAGGACCAGGAACAGCAGCGCCGCGTAGGCGTAGCGCTCGTGCATCTGGGTCATGAACGTGAAGAACGTCAGCACGGACGCGGCCAGCCCGACGAACAAGGTGCGCGGCCGCGGGTCGCGGATGATCGCCGCGGCGACGACCAGCGACAGCAGCCCTGTGAGGGCGAACCCCAGGTGCCGGAAGGTGATCGGCCCCGCGATGGCGATGTCGTCCGCGATGAAGTTGCCGCCTGCGGCCGTCTCCTGGAGGAGCCACCACGCATTCCAGGCGCGCAGCGAAAGGACGTTGAAGATCTCGCCCTGATACGTGGACAGGTTGGCCAGGTAGTCGCCCGGGCCGCCGGCCGGGATGAACGGCAGCCACAGGACGACGAGGGCCGCCAGGCCGACTCCCGTCCGTGCCAGTTCCCGGACGCCCCCGCGCAGCCCGCCCGCCGCATAGCCGCTCGCCCAGAACCACGCCGCGAACGGCAGGACGAACGGGATCGCCTGCGGCTTGGTCGACAGCGACACGGCGACGGCCGCGAACCCGTTCCGTCCCTTGGCCGCGGCGATCGCCGCGGCCAGACCCGACAGCACGAAGATCGATTCGTACTGGCCCCACCATGCGCTCACGTACCAGGTCGCGGGCACCAGCAGGACCGCGCTCGCGGCCGCGACCGCCCACCGCGGCCGGTCGCGCAGCGCGAAGGCGACGAGCGCCGCCAGCCCCAGGTCCGCCAGGGACGCCGGGACCTTCATGAGGGCGCGGATCCCGGGGTCACCTGCGTCCGTGACGTTCGCGAAGGCCGGCTGGACCGCGCTCAGGAGGCTCCACACGTAGGCCATCACCGGCCCGAAGGTGACGGGGCCCGCCTGCGTGCCGTCGTACAGCGTCCCCAGACCGTTCGTCGCGAGGTGGTGGACCCAGCCCACGAACTGGTCGATGTCTCCGCGCAGCCCCTGGGTCGGCAGGAGCGCGACGCGGATCGCGATCCCGGCGGCGAACGCCGCGGCAAGGACCAGCCAGTCGGCACGACGCCAGCCGCCGGCCGTGATCGGCTCAGACGCGGCCGGTCACCCAGTAGCGCTCGGCGGATCCGCTCACCCCGCCGAGCTCGGCCAGCGCCCGGCCGTAGGAGCGGGTCGCGTCCGCCATCGCCCGGGGATCGTCGAACAGGCGCTCGAGCTGGCTTTCGTACAGGCTGATGCCGGTGATCTTGCGCTCCAGCTGATCCGTGATATCGGCATACGACGGCGCAAGGCTCAGATCACCGGGGAGTGCCGCGAAGACGTCCGGGCCCAGGTCCTCCAAACCGCGGAAGCCGTTCCAGTAGCTGTACGGGAAGTCCTCGTAGAAGACCACCATGTCGCCATAGTCCGGCCCGGGCATCACCCAGCGCCGGCCCTCAGCGAGCAGTGCCAGCCCGACGTCGCGGCACAGCTGATGATCCACGTGACCTCCGACGCCCAGCGGCAGGTAGACCTTCTGCGGTTCCAGGCGCGCGATCTCCTCGCGCAGGAGGGCATACGGCGCGACATCGTCCGCCCGGGGCGAGGCGAGTAGCTGGTCGTCCCCCTCGTAGCCACGGAAGACTGCATCGGGCAGATCCAGGAAGACGATCGAAGCCTCCGCGAAGTAGGCGAAGCGTTCGTCCTCCACCCGCCGTCGAGCCATCAGGTCGCCCGCCTCGGCGGCGTCCATCACCTCGTCGGTCAGGACCGCGCCCTGGGTCGGCAGCTCATCGATCACGACCTGCCCGGCAAGCGACTCATTGCGGATGCTGGCCCGCCGATACCACGAGCTGCGCTGCCAGAAGCGCTTGGCGGCAGCGTCGGCATCGAGCTGGGTCGCCTCGAGTCGCGCCTCACCGGCGGCCCACGACGGGACGAGGGCGGCGTCGGGATAGTCGGCCAGGATGGAACTTCGATTGAAGGCCTCCGTGGCCGGCCACATCGTCTTGCTGCCGAAGCCGAGCGCCTCGCGCTGGTACTGGGTCAGCCCCGTGCCGTCGTCCGGCGTGTTGCCCGAGAAGACCGTGACGATCGTGACCATCTGACCGAGTTCACGCAGGCTGGCGATCAGGCCGCCACACGAGAGGGCGACATCGTCCGGATGGGGCGCGACGAACACATGGGTCATGGCCGGCCGAGTATACCGAGCCCAGCCGCCCGACCGGGCCCTCCTTGCGCTCATTCCGGGAAGCCGCCGGGGCCGATGAGGGGCACGAAGACGCAGCCTCCATGCGGGGTTTCGATCCAGTCACTGCCGTGGCGCTCCACGAGGAGCAGGGTCTGGAGGTC
>Ga0183260_10001284_pt1 | contig 21182 bp, 17 predicted proteins | sample AntDrymUQ4972206_2_FD_129768 | JGI IMG/M metagenome (GOLD analysis project Ga0183260, IMG submission 129768) | Polar desert sand microbial communities from Dry Valleys, Antarctica - metaG UQ497 (22.06) (version 2) (version 2) | ecosystem: Environmental > Terrestrial > Soil > Desert | place...
CAATGCCGCGTAACGCGCGCTTCTGTTCTGCGGTAAGCGGCAATTGCACAATGGGACGAGCCATGCCGCATAGTAACGACGCTATACACTAATGTATAGATATTTGACGAACACTACACTAGCATGCCGCGATGAGTTCGCATCCAGCGCGCAATACATGAACTACCGACACGAATTCCACGCGGGCAACCACGCCGACGTGCTCAAGCACGTTTGCCTCCTGGCCCTGCTCGATGCGCTGATGCGCAAACCCGGCGCCGTGTTCGTGCTGGACACACATGCCGGGTCCGGGGACTACGACCTCGCCGGCGAGGCAGCGTTGCGGACCGGCGAGGCCGCAAACGGCGTGGAACGGGTGATCACCAGCGGCGTCGCGCGTAGTCGCAAGGTGGCAACCCGCGAGGCAATGGACACGGGATCGACAACGACGGGCGCAACGCCGCTCGCCTCTCCAACCCTCGCGCACTACGTCGCTGCCGTGGCGGCGTATCGGGAGCGTGCAGGTGCGAGCCACTATCCCGGGTCTCCTGCACTCATCGCCGCCGCGTTGCGCGAGGCCGATCGCCTGGCCTGCTGCGAGCTCGAACCCGTGGCGGCAGAGAAACTCCGTCGCAGCTTCGCGCACGATGCGCGCGTCGCCGTGCATCGACGCGATGGTTACGCGGCGATCAAGGCCCTGCTTCCGCCGGCCGAGAAGCGCGGCCTGGTGCTCGTGGACCCGCCATACGAAGCGCAGCTCGCCGAGTTCGACGCGATCCGCGAGGCGGTCAAGGTGGGCCTCGCGCGGTGGCCGCAAGGCGTGTTCGCCATCTGGTATCCGGTCAAGCTGGAACGCACGCTGCAGCCTTTCCTGCGATCGCTGTCGACGTTGCCGTCACAGGGCGTACTCGATGCGCGGGTGCTGGTCCGCGATGCCTTGTCGCCGCTTATGCTCAACGGCAGCGGCATGGCGATCGTCAATCCGCCGTGGCAGATCGAGCAGCAACTCGCGCCCGCACTCGAAGGTCTCGCGAAAACGCTCGGCGAGCAGGGTCAGGGTACGTCGGGATTGCGTTGGCTGCGCGAATCGGCGTGAGTCGGATCCGGGTCGCGGTCGCCTTGCGACAGGGGCTCGCGCCGAATGCAATCGACCCGTGATAACTACAGACTGCTGAGGTTTTGGGTCCCTACCGAAGGGTCCAGTCGATCGGCGCGCTCGGGTTCGAAGAAGCTCCAGCGCACTTCGGGGAAAGCGCTCTTCATCGCGGATTCCACCGTGTTGATCGCATCGATCAGCGCCACTTCGCTGCCTTGGGGATGCATCACGGCCTGGACCGAGACCATGAGGTCATTGCCCAGTTGAATGGTGATGAGATTCGGCACGCCGGCAATCTGCGGCTGCGCCTCGAGCCACTGCGCGATCTCGCGCTGGCGCTGTGGATCTGCGCTGCTGCCGATGAGAAGGGCCTTCACTTCGATGGCGACGAATACGGCGACGACGATCAGCAGTACGCCGATGGCGAGCGTGCCGATCGCATCCCAGAGAGGATCGCCCGTGACCACGGTGGCCACCACCGCGACCAGCGCGAAGACGAGTCCGAGCAGCGCCGCGAGGTCTTCGCCGAAGATGACTACCAGCTCCGCCTGCCGGCTCTCGCGAAACCAGCGCCACAAACTGCGGGTGCCGCGCGATTTGTTGACTTCGACGAGGCAGGCGCGCATCGACACGCTCTCGGCGATGATGCCGAACGTGAGCACGCCGACAGCCCACCACCATTTCTGCAACGGCTCGGGATGCTGCAGCTTGTGGATGCCCTCGTACAGCGAGAACATGCCGCCGACGGTGAACAGCATCACCGCGACCAGGAACGACCAGAAGTAGATCGCCTTGCCATATCCGAGCGGGGACTCCGCAGTGGGCGGCTTCCGTGCCTGGCGCATTCCGAGCAGCAGCAGGATCTGGTTGCCGCAATCCGCGAAGGAATGCACGGTTTCCGCGAGCATCGCGCCGGACTTGGTGAAATACGCGGCGAAACCCTTGGCCACGGCGATGGCGAAATTCGCGCCGAGCGCATAGAGGATTGCACGGGTCGAATTACCACCACCGGCCATCGCAAACTTCCACAGGGACTGGGGACGGGATTCTATCAGCGACGCTTTGCGGCTCAGATCGCGGCCGGGCTGCCTCGCTCGAGCTCCGTCAATTCCTTCTGCAGTTTCCGGGTGAGTTTGGCGCGGACCAGTTCGTAGCTGCGCCTGATCAGCAATTTGAGCTCCTTGCCGTTGACCTTGCGCGAGTCCTCGACCTTGACCCACTTGGCACGCGCGAGGTACGGCGCGGGCATGAAGCCTTCGCGATCGGTCATCTCGAGAAACCGGTCGTCTTCCACCTTAAACGACATCGCGCCCTCGGGATTGTCCGAGGTCGCCGTCACGCAGAACATCTTCCCGCCCACCGTCAATACGAGATCGCAACCCCACTTGATGTCATGGTCGACGCCGGCCCAGGGTTCGACGAGTTTGAGCAGTTGAGCCGGTTGCATGGAGTTCCTCGTTGCGCGAGTGGCAGGCTGAACGGCGAAGTCAGATTCGACGGGGTTTAGAGCAACCTCCCCTGGCAGATTCGGCTTGATGCCTCCATGCAAACTGAACTGGCAACAAGCCGCGAGCGAGCTGCGTGGCATCGCAGCTACAAACGCATCCTGCGACGTGCGGTTCCGGGCGCGTGGCGTGAAATCCTGCGACTTTCCGACGGCCGCGAACTGCTGGTGCGACCTATCGCCTCGACCGACGCCGGTGGGCTGCAGTCGAGTTTCCTCGACATGACGCCGGAGGAAGTGCGGTTTCGTTTCCAGCACCCCATGAGCGAGCTGTCCGACGAGCTTGCGTCGCGTCTCGCCGGCGTCATGCCGCCTCGCGAATTCGCGCTGGTCGCACTGGAACACGGCGTCGACGCGCCCCGCATCGGGGCGGTTGCCCGCGCGTCGCTGATCGCCGATCCGCGCGAGGCCGAATTCGCATTGACGGTCGGACGCCCGCTGGCGAACCTCGGGCTCGGCACACTCATGCTCCGCCGCCTGTTGCGATGGGCCCGGCTCAAGCGTCTGGACGCGGTGTACGGCGATATTTCCCAGGACAACACCAGCATGCTGCGTGTCGTGGAAAAACTGGGTTTCCAGCGCATCCCGCTGCACGACAATCCAGGCCTGATCCGCGCTCGCCTGGCGCTTGCGCCCTCACTTCGAGCCGCATTCCCAATCGCCTGATCCTGGGCCCGGCAGCGGACCGGTAGACTGCGCGCCCCGTGACGATGCAGGTCTTCGATCCGCGTGTCCTCTTCAGAGTCTTCAACGCGGATCCTGCCGCACAGCGGGCACAAGCGTGCGTTCTGGCAGCAACCGCCGAACGACACCGCGCTGGCCTTCGCGTTGGCGCGGGCAGCGCGCGCCCACACGGGGCTGCTCATCGTGGTCGCGCGCGACACGCATCAGGCGCAGACCCTCGAATCGGACCTGCGCATCTTCGCCAGCGACCTGCCGGTGCTGCATTTCCCCGACTGGGAAATGCTGCCCTACGACCTGTTCTCGCCACACCCCGACATCGTCTCGCAGCGCATCGGCGCGCTCTACAACATGCCGGGTCTCACGCGCGGACTGCTGGTGGTGCCGATCGCCACCCTGATGCAGCGCCTCGCACCGCGCAGTTACATCAGCGGCAGCTCGCTGGTGCTCAAGCGCGGGCAGACGCTGGATCTCGACAGCGAACGGCGCCGCCTCGAAGGTAGCGGCTATCGCCACGTGCCACAGGTGCTCGATCCGGGCGATTTCGCGGTGCGCGGCGCGCTGCTCGATCTCTATCCCGCGGGTAGTGCGCTTCCGTATCGCATCGAACTGCTCGACACTGAAGTCGACACGATCCGTACCTTCGACCCGGAAACCCAGCGTTCGCTCGACAAGGTCGACTCCGTGCAATTGCTGCCAGCGCGCGAGTTCCCGCTCGACAATGACGCGGTGCGACGCTTTCGCAACGCGTTGCGCGAAGGCCTGCCGATCGACATCCGCAAGTGCCCGCTGTACCAGGACATCAAGGAAGGCACGACACCCGCGGGCATCGAGTACTACCTGCCGCTGTTCTTCGACCACACCGACACGCTGTTCGACTACGCACCGGCCAACGCCTTGTTCGCACTCGCCGAAGGCGTCCTCGAAGCGTCCGAGTCGTTCTGGAAACAGACCGGCGAGCGCTTCGAGAACCGGCGCCACGACATCGAGCGGCCGGTACTCGATCCCGCCGCGCTGTTCCTGGCGCCGGATGCCTTGCGCGAACAGTTGAACCTGCGCGAGCGGGTCGAGGTCGTCGCCCATACGCACGCGCGCTTCGTCGAGGCGTCCGACCTGGGTCTCTCGACCGCTCCGGTCGTCCCGCTGCTGGGGCGCGCGGGAGATTCGGGTGCAACCTTGCGCGCGTTCGTGGACACGCACAACGGCGCAGTGTTGATTGCCGCCGACTCGGCGGGTCGTCGCGAAGCCGTGCTGGAACAATTGAGCGCGAGCGATCTGCACCCTGTTGCCGTGGCCAACTGGAGCGCTTTCGAGGCGTCGGTCGTTCAATCGACGCCGGCCCCATCGCGGTTCGCAATCACCGTCGCTGCGCTGGAAGACGGCTTCGCGGCGTCACGGCCCTCGCTGGTAGCCCTCACCGAGAGGCAACTATTCCCCGAACGCGCACAGCAGTCGCGGCGCCGCAAGCGCGCGGCCCGCGATCCCGAATCGTTGATCCGCGACCTCACGGACATTGCTATCGGCGCGCCGATCGTTCACGAAGATCACGGGGTCGGCCGGTATCGCGGTCTCATCACCATCGAGGCGGGCGGTACTTCGGGCGAGTTCCTCGAGATCGAATACGCCAAGGGTGACAAGCTGTTCGTGCCAGTCGCCCAGCTGCAGCTGGTCGGACGCTACAGCGGCGCCGCACCCGACCTCGCCCCGCTGCATTCACTGGGTGGCGAGGCGTGGGAGCGCGCCAGGAAAAAGGCGGCGGAGCGGATCCGCGATGTCGCCGCCGAGTTGCTCGACATCCAGTCGCGCCGTCAGGCGAGACAGGGCCGCGCCCTCGAGGTCGATCGCGCCGAGTACGACGCGTTTGCTGCGCGATTCCCGTTTGAGGAAACCGCCGACCAGCAGTCCACCATCGAAGCCGTCATCGCAGACCTCGCGCGCGAGCAACCCATGGATCGTGTGGTCTGCGGCGATGTCGGCTTCGGCAAGACCGAAGTGGCGGTGCGCGCGGCCTACGTCGCTGCGGTCGCCGGCAAGCAGGTCGCGTTGCTGGTGCCGACCACACTGCTCGCGCAGCAGCACTACCAGAACTTCGCCGACCGCTTCGCAGACTGGCCGGTGCGCGTCGAAGTCTTGTCACGATTCAAGTCGCCGAAGGAATCGAAGGAACTTTTGACGAGGGTGGCCGAGGGCCGTGTAGACATCCTGATCGGGACGCATCGCCTGTTGCAGCCCGACGTCAAGTTCAAGGACCTTGGTCTCGTCATCGTCGACGAGGAGCAGCGCTTCGGCGTGCGCCAAAAGGAAATCCTCAAGAAGCTCCGCGCCGAAGTGCATCTGCTGACCATGACCGCCACGCCGATCCCGCGCACGCTCAACATGGCGATGGCGGGTCTGCGAGATCTCTCCATCATCGCCACGCCACCGGCGAACCGGCTGGCCGTGCAGACGTTCGTGACGCAGTGGGACCCGGCGCTGTTGCGCGAAGCGTTCCAGCGCGAGCTCGCGCGTGGAGGCCAGGTGTATTTCCTGCACAACGAGGTCACCAGCATCGAGCGCATCGCGCGCGAGCTGGAGGTGCTGGTGCCCGAGGCGCGCATCCGCTTCGCGCACGGCCAGATGCCGGAGCGCGAACTCGAACACGTGATGCTCGATTTCTACCGGCAGCGCTTCAACGTACTGGTGTGCACCACCATCATCGAGTCCGGCATCGACATCCCGAGCGCCAACACCATCATCATCGATCGCGCGGACCGCTTCGGGCTCTCGCAGTTGCATCAGTTGCGTGGCCGCGTGGGCCGCTCGCACCACCGCGCCTACGCCTACCTCGTCGTGCCCGAGCGCAAGGCCATGACCAGCGACGCCGAGAAGCGCCTGGAGGCGATCGCGTCGCTCGAGGAGCTCGGCGCAGGTTTCGCCCTGGCGACGCACGATCTCGAAATCCGCGGCGCGGGTGAGCTGCTGGGTGAGGAACAGTCGGGTCAGATCAACGAGGTCGGCTTCTCGCTCTACACCGACATGCTCGAGCGCGCCGTGCGCGCGCTGCGCGCCGGGCGCATTCCCGACTTCGATCTCGACGAGCGACACGGCGCGGAAGTCGAGCTGCACGCGCCCGCCCTCATTCCCGACGATTACCTGCACGACGTGCAGGCGCGTTTGACGCTGTACAAGCGCATCGCGTCGGCGTCGAGTGCCGAAGGACTGCGCGAGTTGCAGGTCGAGATGATCGACCGCTTCGGACTGCTGCCTCTCGCCGTCAAGCAGCTCTTCGCGGTAACCGAACTCAAGCTCGTCGCAACACCGATCGGCGTGCGCAAGCTCGAGCTCGGCGCCAACGGCGGCCGGCTCGTGTTCACGCCCAAACCTTCCATAGATGGCGTCGCGATCCTGCGACTGGTGTCGGCCCATCCCGGCATCGTCGCGCTCGACGGCGCGGACAAGCTCAGGATCACGCGCGTGCTCGACGATGGCGCGACCCGCGTAGCATTCGCACGTGAGTTGCTGGCTGCCTTGACCGGTGCCACGCCCTTCCCCGCCGAACCTGCGGGCAACGCGCCTCCACCCCCACCGCCCAAACCACCCCCGGAGCGGATCCGCCGCACCCGTCCCCGCTCCTGGTGAAGGCTTTTTACTCAATCCATGGCGCTTTGCACTTCTTTACCCTTCTCCCAACGGGAGAAGGTGGCGCGCAGCGCCGGATGAGGGGCCGAGCTTGCGTCAAGTACGACGTCTGCCTCGACGCACACTCGGCCCCTCACCCCTACCCCTCTCCCGATGGGAGAGGGGCTGGAAACCGGGGCGGCGATCAGGGTGCGAGGAATGATTCCCGTGCGCGGCAAGTTCGTACCCTCTCCCCAACCCCTCCCCCGGAGGGGGAGGGGTTCAAGCTGCCGCAATTGCGTCGGAGCCAACTCACTCGACCTCGTCCGAGATCACTCACTCGACCTCGTCCGAGCCCACTCACTCGACCTCGTCCGAGCCCACTCGTTCGACCTCGTCCGAGCCCACTCGTTCGACCTCGTTCGAGCTCACTCACTCCACATCGTCCGAGATCACTCGACCTCATTCGAGATCGCTCAAGCGATCCGGCGGATCGGGCACGCAGACTGGCTGATCACGCCCTCGGACCGTGTGATCACTGAAGGTAATCTGCCGGCTGCGCAGCAGCCGGACGCCTGATCATGTCGATGAACCCGATTCTCCTGCCGATGCTGGCGATGGTCGCGCTCACCTTCACAGTGATGTTCCGGATGTTTTTCGTGCGCATCCGCGAAATGCGCACGCGCCGGATTCATCCGCAAACGATGGCGACCTCGCGCCAGCGCTCGGAGCGTCTGGAGGAGACGGCGGCGGCCGACAACTTCGCCAACCTGTTCGAGTTGCCCGTCCTTTTCCACGTGCTCTGCCTCGCGCTCATCGCGACGCAGACCCAAGGCGCGATTTTCATCTACGGCGCGTGGCTGTTCGTGGGCCTCCGCGCAGTGCACAGCGCAATCCACTGCACGTATAACCGCGTTATGGACCGATTCCGCGCCCACGCCGCCGGCTCGCTGGTGCTCGTCGCGCTGTGGGTGGCGTTCGCCGTTCGCCTGCTTGGGTGAGCAGCGTAGGTCAGGTCGCAACGCGACCTGACAGGTGTGATCGGCTCCCCGTCAGGTCGCGTGCGCGATCTGACCTGCCGCATCGCCTGGGTCGCGCGCTGCGACAGTCCTGCGACACAATGGCGGCCATGCTCCAGCTCAAGCGCACACCCTTCCATCCACGCACTTCAGCGCTCTGCCTGCCGCAGAACTGGCGACGCTGGGCGGGTTACATCGCGGCGGGTTCTTACGACTTGTCGCTGGACCGCGAGTACTGGGCGATCCGCGACGCCGCAGCCTTGATCGACATCTCGCCGCTGATGAAATACCTCATCGACGGGCCGGACGCCGCACTGCTCCTGCATCGCGTGACCACGCGCGATGTGTTGAAAATGGCGGTCGGCCAGGTATTCTACACCGGCTGGTGCGACGACGAGGGCAAGATGCTCGACGACGGCACCGTCACGCGCCTCGACGACACCAGCTTCCGCCTCACGTCCGCCGAGCCCGCACTGCGCTGGCTGTCGATGAATGCCGTGGGCATGGACGTGACGATCCGCGAAGTCACCGACCAGGTCGCGGCGCTCAGCCTGCAGGGCCCGAAGTCGCGCGCGATCCTCAACCGCTGCTGCAAGAAGTCGCTCGACAAGCTCAAGTTCTTCCGCGCGATGGCGAACAGCGTCGGCAAGATGCCCGTCACTATCTCGCGCACCGGCTACACCGGCGACCTCGGCTACGAAATCTGGGTGCCCAACGCACACGCGCTGGAGCTGTGGGACACGCTGATGGTGGCCGGCGACGATTACGGCATCACGCCTTGCGGCATCCTGCCGATGGACATGGCGCGCGTCGAGGCGGGCCTTTTCATGATCGATGTCGATTACACCGCGAGCAACCACGCGTGGATCGAGGCACAGAAATCTTCGCCGCTCGAGATGGGACTCGACTGGGCGGTGAACCTCGACAAGGCTGGTTACTTCGTCGGCCGTCGCGCGCTCGAACGCGAGAAGCGCGACGGGTCGGTGTGGAAACTGGTCGGCGTCGAGGTCGACTGGGAAGACATGGAGCGGCACTTTGCGCGCGTAGGCCTGCCGCCTCAGATTCCCGCGATGGCCGTGCGGGGCAGCCTTCCAATTCTCACGGGCGGCAAGCAAGTCGGCTACGCGTCGATCAGCACGTGGTCGCCGGTGCTCAAAAAATACATCGCGCTCGCGCACCTCGAGCGGCCGCACTTCGAGGCCGGCACAAAGCTCACCATCGAGATCACTGTCGAGCACCACCGGCTGCAGGCCGCATGCACCGTCGTCAAGCTCCCCTTCTACGACCCCGAGCACAAAAAGAAGTGAGCCACCTCGTGAACTCAAGGCGACAGTCCTTCTCGCCTCTGCTTCGGGGGGCAATTTGCGCGCGACCGGACTTCTTCCCTCCCCGGCCCTCCGGGCGTGATTGTGCGCGCGAGCAGTGCTCGCCAGCGCGCCCAATCACCCCCCGGGAGAGGGACCGAGGGAGAGGGTTCGAGGGAGCGAAGCAAGTGATGGTGTGCGCAGTCTCACGCGCGTCGCTCAGAGAAGCGATTGAGGTCGGGCAAGCACGCTGGTTGAGCTTGGCAACAAGCACATGACCGCCAACACGTACGACGCGATCGTGATCGGCGCGGGCCACAACGGGCTCATCGCGGCGGCGTACCTCGCCCGCGCGGGCAAGAAGGTCGTGGTGCTCGAACGGCGCGACGTCGTCGGCGGTGCATCCATCACTGAAGAAATTTTCCCCGGCTACCGCTTCACCGAATTTTCGTACGTCGTCAGCCTGCTGCGCCCCGAGATCATCCGCGATCTCGAACTGCCGCGGCACGGCCTCAAGATCTTGCCGCTGCCGAGCACGGTCACGCCGATGGACAACGGCGACTACCTCGCCGCGTGGGACGACCATGACCTGACGCGCCAGGAAATCTATCGCCATTCGCCGAAGGACGCGGAAGCCTCCGATGAATACGGCCGAGTGATGGCGCGCGCCGCCAAGGCGATCAAGCCAGTTCTGAGTCTGGTGCCGCCGGATCCGTCGTCGATGAGTCCGCGCGATCTGATGGGGCTGCTCAAGCTCGGCCAGTACGCGAAGAGCCTCAAGGAAAAGGAGCTGTACCAGATCGCCAAGCTGGTGACGCAATCCTCCGCGGACCTCCTCAACGACTGGTTCGAATTCGATCCGCTCAAGGGCACCAAGTCCGCGAGTGGCATCATCGGCACCTTCCTCGGACCGCATTCGCCGGGGACGGCGTACGTGCTGCTGCATCACTACATGGGCGAGATCGACGGCGCGTTCCGCGCGTGGGGCTTCGCCAAGAACGGCACCGGCGGTGTCAGTGCCGCGATCGCGCGCTCGGCGCAGGCGCTCGGCGTCGAGATCCGCACCAGCGCGCCGGTGCAGCAGGTGATCGTCAAGAACGGACGCGCGGCCGGCGTCGCGCTCGAGAACGGCGATGAGCTGCGCGCAAAGGTCGTCATGTCCGCGGCGGATCCCAAGCGCAGCTTCCTGCAGTTCGTGGAGTCCAAACACCTGCCCGATGATTTCGTGCAGGCTATAAAAAACTTCCGCGTGCGCGGCTCGTCCGGCAAGGTCAACATCGCGCTCAGCGAGCTGCCGGAATTCACCTGCCTGCCGGGGATCTCGCCGCTGCATCGCGGCGCGATCTCGATCAGCCCGAGCATGGACTACATCGAGCGAGCCTACGACGAGGCCAAGTACGGCCAGTTTTCCAAGAACCCCTACATCGACATGATCATCCCGTCGATGATCGACCGCGACATGGCGCCGCCCGGACACCATGTCATGTCGTGCTTCGTGCAATACGCGCCCTACGACATCGAAGGCGGCTGGGACGATGCGAAGCGAGATGCGTTCGGCGAGACCGTGATCTCGACCATCGAGCGCTACGCGCCCAACATCCGCCGCGTCATCGTCGGCCAGCAGGTCATCACGCCGAAGGACATCGAGCGCATCGCCGGCATCACCGGCGGCAACATCTTCCACGGCGAGTTGCTGCTGCATCAGCTCTTCTTCCTGCGTCCCTCGCCGCAATGGGCCGACTTCCGCACGCCCCTGCCCGGCTACTACTTCGGCGCGGCCGGCGCACACCCCGGCGGCGGCGTCATGGGCGCCGCGGGCCGCCTCGCCGCCCACGAAGTCCTCAAGGACTGGAGATGACCGCCGCCGTCTTCGACGTGCTCCGCGCATCGAACCCCTCTCCCACCGGGAGAGGGGTAGGGGTGAGGGTCCGAAACTTGCCGCGCGCGGGAATTAATCCTCGCACCCTGAGCGCCGTCCCGATTTCTATCCCCTCTCCCCACGGGAGAGGGGTAGGGGTGAAGGTGCGAAACTCGCCGCACGGTCGAATTCCTTCCAGTAACTTCTTCGCCGCCGCACCGATCCCCTCTCCCCACGGGAGAGGGGTAGGGGTGAGGGTGCGAACCTCGCCGCACGGTCAAATTCCTTCCAGTAACTTCTTCGCCGCCGCACCGATCCCCTCTCCCCACGGGAGAGGGGTAGGGGTGAGGGGCCGAGCTTGCCTCACTGCAACATGTGACCGCGCTGCAAGCTCGGCCCCTCATCCGGCGCTGCGCGCCACCTCGCTCCGCGCCCCGGCCCGAGCGTTCCGCTCGGGCGCTCGGCCGTGCGCGAGCGTGGTTCGCTTGCTTCGCAAGACGCCTTCGCTTCGCTCGGTCGCAAGCAGCACGTCCTCTCCCCGAAGGGAGAAGGGAACATGACGGGCAACGAATTCGACGTCATCGTGATCGGCGCCGGCCACAACGGTCTCGTCGCCGCGAACTACCTCGCGAAGGCCGGCAAGAAGGTCCTCGTGCTCGAACGCCGCGAAATGCCGGGCGGCCAGGTCGTCAGCGAAACCTTCGGCGACGGCTTCACCGTCGACACGCTGCATGCGGGCGGCCGCCTGCGTCCCGACATCGTTGCCGACCTCGATCTCGCGAAGCATGGCCTGCGACCCGACGGCGAGGCGAAGCCCGTCTACCTCTCGCTGCTCCCCGACGGCAATCGCCTCCACCTCGTCGCCGACGCGAGCGACGCCGCGACCATCGCCTCGATCCGCGAATTCTCCACAAGCGACGCCGCGCGCTGGCCCGAATTCGTGTCCTTTATGAACAAGGCCGCCGCGTTCCTCGACGCTGCCTACCGCACGCCGATGCCGCGCCTGCCGCCGACGATGTCGACCGGACTTCCGCTCGCGAAACTCGCCTGGAAACTTCGCCGCCTCGGCGGCAAGGACATGTTCAAACTCATCCGCGCGATGTCGATGTCGACGCTGGAACTCACCGAGGAATGGTTCGAGTCGGAACCGCTGCGCGCGGTGATCGCAGCGGTCGGCATCCACGGATCGACCATCGGCTCCATGTCTGCCGGCGGCGGCTACATGCTGATGCACAACTGGCTCAATCGCGGCGGACTTGCGCATCAACCAGTGAGCGGAGGAACGGGACGCATCACCGGCGCACTCGTCGCGGCACTCAAGGCTAACGGCGGGCAACTTCGCGCGTCAGCGGGCGTGCAGAAAATCATGGTCGACAAGCAGCGAGTCACCGGCGTGCGCCTCGACAACGGCGAGGAAATCTCAACACGCAACGTCTTCTCCGCCGCCGATCCGCGCCACACGTTTCTCGATCTCGTTGGCGCGGTGGAGCTACCGCCCGAGTTCGTCTGGCATACGCAGTCGATCAAGATGCGCGGCAGCGTCTCCAAGGTGCATCTCCACACCGATGGATCGCACGGGCTACCGAGCGGCACGCTCGCGATCGCGCCGACGCTCAAGTATCTCGAACGCGCCTTCGACGCCGCGAAATACGGCGAGATCTCTGCCGAGCCCTACCTCGAAGTCACAACTCGCGACGTCGTCGTGTCGATCCACTTCCAGTTCGCCCCCTACAAGTTGCGCAAAAGCGACTGGGAAACCACCAGTGTTCCTGTAGGAGCGACGCCAGTCGCGAAAGGCATCACCGCGCGCGCACAAGTCGAACAACTTGCGATCGAAACACTCGCCGCACATTTCCCGTCGCTCAAGGCATCGATCAAGCAGGTGAAGTCCATCACCCCGCCCGACCTCGAAAAAACCTACGGCCTCACCGAAGGCGACCTCAACCACGGCCAGCTCATCCTCGACCAGATGTTCTTCATGCGCCCCCTGCCCGGCTGGTCGAACCACCGCACGCCCATCGACGGCCTCACACTCTGCGGCAACGGAGTCCACGGCGGCGGCGGCATCAGCGGCGCCAGCGGCCGCAACGCCGCGCGTGCGAGGTTAGGCGAATCGTAGGCTTGAAGTTGCCGATTGACCACGCACTACATTGTAATTACGCTGCGTCATGGCCGAACTGCGATTCGAGTGGGATCCCGCCAAGGCGACCACCAATCTCAGGAAACATGGCATCGGTTTTGACGATGCCAAATCGGTATTCGCGGATGAGCGCGCCAGGCTGATCGACGATCCCGATCATTCCGCCGACGAGGATCGCTTCATCCTGCTCGGCTTGTGCACAAAACTGCGACTGCTGGTCGTGTGCCACTGCCATCGCAGCCAGAGCAACGTCATCCGCATCATTTCGGCGCGAAAGGCAACGACCGCCGAGTCGCGGCTCTACGAACAGGTGTCCCATGCGCAAAGAGTACGACTTCACCAAAGCTCGCAAGAATCCGCACGCGACCCAGCTCAAGAAGCAGATCACCATTCGCCTGGACGAAGACGCGATTGGCTACTTCAAGTCAATTTCCGAACAGGTGGGTATCCCCTACCAAAGTCTGATCAATCTCTACCTGCGCGATTGCGCAGCTTCGCACCGCAAACTCAACCTGTCGTGGAAGTAGAACGCGCCATCGGTTTGTTCACCAAACAACACCCGCCTCAAAGTGAACATGGCACCGTTCTTCGCCCAGCAAGGCGACTCGGCGCGGTTACGAGCTCCAATGCCTGGTGATACCCTAGGGAAGTGCGACACCTCCTCAGTTCTCGCATTACTCGCCTCGCCGGCCATGCGGGCCGCAGCTGAGTAGTTCGGTCGCGCAGACACGAACTTTGCCAACGCTCACTGCCACGGACGCAGTCGAATGTCGCGCACGGATCAACGCGGACAAAAATCCGCCGGATGCTTTTTCGTTTTCTGGCCGGCCCACTCCGGTTCTGGAGGAATGCAATGTCGATGACTATCCTGCATGGTTATGTCCGGCGCGCGGTTGCGACCGTCCTTGGCACAACGCTTGCGCTTGCGGCCAGCGCAAGCTGGGCGCAGTCGGAGTCGACCTACTTCGTGACCAGCACTGGCGCCGCCGGTCCCGGCACGCTGCCCGACGTGATTGCACAGATGCAGCCCACCGGCACGCAAATTCTCCGGTTCCAGTTGCCGCCCAATTCCGAGATCGTCCTGCTCGGTTCGCCCGGCACGTTGCGCGGGATTGATATCGTGGTCGATGGCAGCGACGTGCCGGGGCTGGTCATCAATGGCAACGGGACCGCAACCATCTTCCGCGCTCCGAGCGCGCAGACGGTGACGGTGCGAAATGTCATCCTGCGCAACGGTCGCGGCCCCGGCGCCGGTTGCCTCAGCAGCAATGCAACACTGAGCACGCAGGTGTTCGATTCGCAGTTCATCAATTGCCGCACGGACGGCACGCCCGCGAGCGGCAGTTCGGGCGGTGCGGTATTCGCATTCGGCCCGCTGCGTCTGACACGCACCTACTTCGAAGGCAACATCGCGGCCGATGGTGGCATCGACAATCTGGGCCTGGGCGGCGGCGCCGTTGCGGTTTCCGGCACTTCGGTGCTGATCGAAAACACCCGCTTCGTCAACAACCTCACCTTGCGCACTCCCAACAGTTTTGGCGGCTGCACCGACGGCCTGGGTGGCGCGTTGATCATGTCGCTTGCATCCGGCGCGTCGGCAACGCTGACTGGAGTCAGTTTCACCGGCAACTCCAACCGCTGCGGCACCGCGACCGGCGCCGTTTCGGGTCAGGCCGGCGCACTGTCCGTGCTCGGTCCTGGCAGCGGCACAGCGCCGTTCGTGGCGCTCGATTCGACGTTCTTCGGCGGCAACCTCGCCGACAACGGTGCCGCGATCTTCGCCCGCGCCGTGCAGCTCACCGCTACCAATTCTACTTTCCATCAAAACATCGGTCGAGGCGCCGGGGCGATTTTCCTGACCACGGGATTCGGGGCGTCGCCGCCGACTCCGGAGCTGCGCTTGCAGTCGTCGACGTTCTGGCGCAACGGCACGTCGTTCGGCAACTTCGGCGCCGATCTCACGCTCAATGCCGCAGTGATCGTGCGCGCGATGCGCAACGTCCTGTTCGCCGCACCCACCAGCGGGGGCAGTTGCGCGCCAGCGAGTTTCAATGCCGACACCGGGGACGTCGTTTTCACCACCGGCACGACCTGCTTCGTCACTGTCGCCGGCAACAACATCACGGCGCAGTTTGCCGACGGCAACAGTTTCGGGCTGCAGGCGCCGGCCGACAACGGCGGCGTCGTCCCGACCCTCGACCTCGCTCCTGGCAGCGTCGCGATTGATAACGGCACCAACGTCGCCTGCCCGCCACGCGACGCGCGCAATGTCGTGCGTCCCTTCGACGGCGATGCCAATGGCGTGGCGACTTGCGATGTCGGATCGATCGAGTTTCGCCCCAACGCGTTGTTCTCGAACGGCTTCGAATAGTCAGGACGGCCAGCCATGTTCGAGCACGGATGCTACGCTCGCCGCGTGAGAAATGTGCTGCTCGCGCTCGCGCTGCTCGTCGCGCCAGTCGTCGCGAATGCCGCGAAGGATCCCGCCCGCGCCAACGGTGATGCTGCTGCATCGACGCCTGCCGCGGATGCGACCGAAGCTCCGCCCGCGAAGTTCGTGGACGCGAACTCCGCCGCACGCTTCGCCGCACTCGCCATGGCCTGCGTCCACAAGCAATATCCGAACAAGATCTCGCACGTGCTCAATTCCGATGCGGACGTTGCCCTGCCGCGCGAGCTGACGCCGGCGTTCTACGGCTGCTACGACTGGCACTTGTCCGTGCACGGGCATTGGCTGCTGGCGCGCTTGGCGCGGACGTATCCCGAGGCAAAATTCGCGCCGCAGGCGCGACAGGCACTCGCACGCAGCCTCACGCGGCGAACATCGCAAAGGAAGCGGCGTACTCGCCGGCGCCCGGTCGCACCAGTTTCGAGCGGCCTTACGGCCTCGCGTGGCTGTTGCAACTCGCCGCGGAACTGCGCGAATGGGACGACCCGCTGGCGCGCGAACTAGCGTCAAACATCGCCCCGCTCGAGCGAGCCGCGAACGAGCGGCTCAAGACGTGGCTGCCCAAGTTGTCGCATCCAGTCCGATCGGGTGAGCACAGCCAATCCGCGTTCGCACTCGGCCTCATCATCGACGCAACGACCGACGACGCTCTGCGCACGCTGGCGCGCGGCGCCGTGCGGCGATTCTACCTGCGCGACAAGGCGTGCCCGCTCGCATACGAACCCTCGGGCGAGGACTTCCTGTGGCCCTGCATCGCCGAGGCGGACGTCGTGCGCCGCGTGTTGAAGCCTGCGGAGTTTGCGACCTGGTTGCCCCAGTTCCTGCCGTCGGGCGTATCGCTGCGACCCACCATCGTGACCGACCCGACCGACCCCAAGCTCGCCCACCTCGACGGCCTCAACTTCAGCCGCGCGTGGATGCTCGACGGCATCGCATCGGCGCTGCCGCCGAACGACGCACGGCTTGCCGCGATCCGTGCCTCGTCAGCCGCACATCGCGACGCCGGCCTGAAATCCGTAACCGGCGAACACTACGAAGGCGGACACTGGCTCGGAAGCTTCGCGGTCTACCTGACGACGCGGCGTGGCGCGGCGTTGCCGCCGACATAGTTGCTTCGATCCAGTCGTCGCGGTCCTCGCGACAGAGAAAGAGCAGGGTTCGCCCAATTCTTGGTGGAATTTGTCGCATTGCTCATTTCTTTCCTGGCCGAGACGAGCCAGGTAGACTCGCTAGCGAAGGAATTCTGGAATTTCATGACTCAGTCTGCGGTGTCTCTGTATCCGGGAATCTTTGAGCGGCTGTCTGGAGCGGCGCAGGATCAATCGCGGGTGTCTGGCCTCACGCACGGCTTCTACAGATATCCTGCAAGGTTCTCGCCAAAGTTTGCGGCTACGGCAATTGAACAATTCTCTGAGCCAGGGGACTTGGTTCTTGACCCATACATGGGTGGTGGAACTGTAATCGTTGAGGCAGCCGCCCACGGAAGGATCGCCGTAGGAAACGACATCAATTCCTTGTCGACTTTTCTTGCAAAAGCCAAGACTACCCCGCTAAAAGCCGCAGAGATTAGAGCGGTGACCCGCTGGGCGTTGGAGGTAGTTCCAGGCTTGAGCTACCGAGCCTCTGGTGACCGATTGCTCGATGCACTCGCCTCAGAAAAGACCAAAAATCTGTCCTTGCTGCGGGGCCGGTTCATAAAGAAGGTGCTTGCTGCAGCGCTGGCGTCTATTGACGATCTGCCGACTAAGAACGCATCAGAGTTCGTCCGATGCGCGGTGTTAAATGTTTCTCAATGGGCGTTGGATGGCCGCAAAACGCATACGTCGGTTGAAGAGTTCCGACGCAAGTTGTCGAAGACAACCGTCGAGATGATTCAAGGTATCAAGAATTTTTCCTCCTCAATAGTTCAACACAAGCGCTTGCCAAGAATTGTTTTGTCCAACGGCAACGCAAATGCAATTGACCTACTTCCTATTTTCGCCAAACAGGGTCGTAGAGCAAAGCTGATAGTAACGAGCCCGCCCTATCCGGGGGTGCACGTTCTGTATCACAGGTGGCAGGTAGATGGACGCCGCGAAACGCCGGCTCCGTACTGGATTACCCAACGCACAGATGGCCAAGGCTCTTCATACTATTGCTTCGGCGATAGGCGAAGCCACGAGACTGGCGTGTATTTCGATACGGCGCTCGAAACATTGCGGTCCATTCGTCGAGTCATCGCAGATGACGGGCTGATGATTCAGCTCATCGCTTTCTCTGACCCCGAGAAGCACCTGCCTCGCTATCTTGAGGTCATGAAGTTCGCAGGCTTCAGTGAGTCGTTGCCGTTGGAGGCGCGTATCTGGCGAGAGGTTCCGAACAGGAAGTGGCACGCCCACGCTCGCGGCGTAACGCACTCGGCGCGAGAAGTGCTACTGGTGCACGCACCAACATAGACTTATGTAAGCCGCGTGAGCAGAAGCAGGGTGCTGGCGACCCGCCGGATCTCCTCTCGCATTTCATCCTCAGTGAACCGGTTGCCTTCTTCTGCCTCCTCGATATTTCCCTTGCGGAGACTCTCGCTAAACTTGTGCATCTGCCAGAGGTGATAGGCGACATGCGACGTATAGCGTGTTAGCCGCTCATGAATTGTTGACTCCGCCAGACGACGTGCCGTCAGTTCTTCGCGAAATTCCGCGAACAGACCATAGTCCTGATTAATCAGTAAGGTCAGCGGTTCATTTGTCGTCGGTGCCTGAAACGCCCCTGGATCATTTTGGGTCCATTCCGCGGTGTTCCAGCACGTCGGGCTCGGCCATTGCTCCTTGGTTACGTAATTCAGCTTGTACGGGGGGCTGCGCTGCGATCCGCCCGCCGACTTCGTCTCAATCCGGCGAGGACTGGGAGGATCCACCACCTGGACATCGAATGCGGCCGTGAGCGCTGCGTCTGGCCCTACGGCCTCCACGACGCCGACAATTCGCTCACCTGCGGCTACGCCTTCTGGGACACGAAGCAAAAGCTCGAACGCGCCGCCAACTGGCACAGTAAAGGACGATTGCCCAACGTCGTGCCCCGACAGGCTCCGGACTGCAAGTCGCCAGCTAGGTGCATCACCACTCGCTAGCTCATCCTTTCCGTTCCAGCGGAGCCTCACGTGAAGGTCGGGACCGCTAGCTACCATTTGCATGGGCTGACGACTGGTGACCCGCAAGTCAGTTGGCTCGTCCAGCAACACAGCCGGCGGCCTCCGCTTTCTCTCATTCGGGTCCTTTGGCGCGGTGACAATGATCGGCCGCTCAACTATTCTGGGCTCGGTGAAGCCCTTAGCGATGGCTACAACCTTCAGCGTCGCGTGGATTGGGAACTGGTCCTCATCGAAGTCCTCGGGTTCAACGAACGTCAGACCGACCTCTGCAGCGAATGCTTCTTTGTCGATAGCGACCTCAAGCTCCGGAACGAGGGGAGTGGTCGTAACTTGAAATTTTTCAAGTTCTGCGGTTCCTGGCTGTAGTTCGAACCGAAGATCGCGGCGGTCCCCCGTCTTCAGACGGAGCGTGGACAGATCTGGCGAGATCGCCAAAAAGGGACCTTCGGCTGCCTCGCCAATATCTACCGCCCCTTCCACAACCATGTGAATCGTATGAGGCAGCGCGCCTCCAGCTGAGTCTTCTCTGGTCGACGCCCCCGCCTGGGCATGGCCATGCGCCGTCCTCGGCGAGGATGCGTGGTGCGACTCGATCAACTGATCCAGCGCAGCCTTTACCACCTCGTCGCCACTCTTCAAGCTGGAGAGCTCTTGCTCAGCCTCTTCTTCAAGTCTGATGAGGTCAGGATCGCCTTTGAGCGTAGCCATCAAGCGCCGGGTAATTGCATGTAGCACTTCGCCGTCGTAAAACTGGTGGCGACTTCCTTGCATCAGCTTCGCGATGGACTCCGGCAGCAGCCCGTCGATGTCCACGATGACGATCATTCGGTTGCGGAGATACTTCAACTCCAGGTCACGAATGATGAAAGTGTTGTCCCACGCGTGTTGACGCTGTCCGTTGACGAGGAATACGCAGCAATACTTGCCACGCTTGGGCGACTCCAGGTAACCATCTATCGGGCGCTTTACCCCGCCCTCTTCGATGACTTCACCTGGCCCGAGATCGAGTACCTCTTGGTCATCTGAAGTCGGCAACGACTGGACCTTGTTATTCAGAACGACGACGCGAATCGCGATCGCACCAATGCTCTCGCCGACCTCGGTGCTTAGCGACTTGTCCAAACTAACGGCGGATGCATTCACAACGTTAGCTCCTAGCGAGTCGTTACTAGTTGAGGCGGAAACGTCTTGTCCAGCGAAACCGCCGCTGTCGAGTTCCGGAGCTTGACGTTTGACAGGCGATAAGCATTCCCCCACATAAGGTCAGCGGTGTCACGACCGGCGTAAAGCTCGTAGGGCAACATCGGGTTGAAGAGCACGTGATTCAGCGCGGGAAATAGGTTGCGAGTGACAGACGAACCGCCAACACCCTGAAAGTCGCACCCGATATGGGCAAACCGGGTGCCTTGGACCATTCCGACGGCATCGGCTGCCGCTGCATCGAATGTGAGCACCCGTCCGTCTGGTGCCGCAGCCAAGTAGGCGAAGTAGTCGTCGCGCCGGCCTTTGGGGAACACTTGTTTGATTACCGACCATCCGGGTCCGTCCTTGCAGTCCCCCAACGCTTCGCGTGCCCTGCGAGACAGCACCCATGAATAGCGGCTGATCGAGAACGCCGAGGATCCGCCTTGGCCGAAGAGGCCAATCATGTAAGGCTTGTCACCTTTCGTCGTGGATCCAAGCGACAGAAGCGTTCGATGGACCATATCGGAAGACTGTCCGATCCCGTCGTCCTCAACCATGATGGTGAACGATGGCTTCCCGTTGATTCTTGCCGTCGACAGTTTTAGTCGCAGGCTGCGAGCGATTTCGCGCGCGACGCTCCACAACCTGTCCCGTTCAGTCCTGTCTTCAATCTTGGGGATTTGATCAAGCGCGGGTAACCCAAAGTACCTGCTGACGGCCGCCCTTGGGTTCTCTGGCGCGCCCGCATGGCTGTCGAGATTGAGCTCGGCTGTGCGGTAAAGTTCGATCAAGGCTTCCATACCATTGACGATGCGTTCGGCGAGCGGGTTAACCGGATGATTTGCCAGCTTGATGCGGCCTGCGTTCCCGCGATCTCCGCCGACTGGCATCCAGTGAAGATGGCCCGGTTTCCATGTGGAATCCGCCCTTGCCGCATCGAACGAACTGTCGTTCTCAGACACAACCGGCAACGTCGCCAGCAAGGCTTCCATATCCGTCGTCGTGGTGACGGCAAGCATGCGCCGGAGAAGTTCCTCACTGGCCAAACTATCGATGCTTTTCGACATGGCAGTCCCTAAGTCTCGATCAGGTCGTTACACGCGTGTTCGACGGATGAAGCAAAGTCGTTTGGCTTGGGGATCGAATATCCCTGGCGGCCGTGCTGCTCCAATAGGCCTGCAGCTCTCCACCACGCGACGATAAGGTAGACCTGGTAATCGGGCACCGTGGTCTCGCCATGCGG
>Ga0183260_10001285_pt1 | contig 21173 bp, 20 predicted proteins | sample AntDrymUQ4972206_2_FD_129768 | JGI IMG/M metagenome (GOLD analysis project Ga0183260, IMG submission 129768) | Polar desert sand microbial communities from Dry Valleys, Antarctica - metaG UQ497 (22.06) (version 2) (version 2) | ecosystem: Environmental > Terrestrial > Soil > Desert | place...
CCCGGACCTGCACTGCCGCGACCGCAGGTGCGTCGGCCGGCCACGCGGTGCGGACGCTGACGTCTGCGGTCGGTTTGCCGGGGAGGACCACGCTTGCAGTCTGTCAACTGCGCGGTGGCTGGAGCGCGCTGGGGCGCCTAGCGGGGGCCGTCGGTCCGCAACCGATCTTCCGACCTGCGGGCTGCCGGGGCGACCAATCCGTCGGAAGGTCTGTGCGGCTGCGCGGCGGCCCGGGCCGATCTTCCGACCTGTTGGCTGCTGGGGCGACCAATCGGTCGGAAGATCTGTGTGCGTCGGAAGATCCGTGCGGCGGCGCGGCGGCGCGGCGGTGCGGCGGCCGGCGGCCAGCAGGGCGCGGGCTGAGGGAACCTTCCTCAACCGGGCACCAAGCCGTCGCCGAGGAATCCGCCGGCACCCGGCACACCCGGCAGTGCGAAGAAGAAGCCGCCCCCCTCGGGCAGGATGTACTCCTCCAGCGGCTCGCCGGCCAGGCGGCGCTGCACCGCCAGGAAGCCGGCGTCGAGGCTGCGCTGGTAGCAGACGAACGCGAGCCCCTGATCGAGCTGCCCCGCCCCGTCGAAACCGCGGGAGTAGGAGAAGCCACGGCGGAAGATCTGCGCCGCGTCGCTGGCCGCGGTGCGCGGGTTGGCAAGCCTGATATGCGCGTCCAGCGGGGTGGTCTCGCCGTCGGGGTCGGTGTCGAAGGCGGGCTCGTCGTGCTCGTCGCTTCGGCCCAGCGGCGCGCCGGACAGCTTGTGCCGGCCGATGATCGCCTCCTGCTCGCCGAGTTGAGTGCGGTCCCAGAACTCGACGAACATCCGGATCACCCGGACGACGTGGTACGACCCGCCCGCCGCCCACGCCGGCTCGCCGCCCGCCGCACCCGTGGTCCACATGTACCTGTCCATGACCCCGGCATCGGTGCTGTCCAGGTTGGCGGTGCCGTCCTTGAAGCCCATCAGGTTGCGCGGGGCTCCGGCTGTGTCGTCGCCGGGGGCGCTGGTCGGGGTGGTGCCGCGGGTGTAGCCGTCGACCATCCACTTCAGCACCAGCCACTCCCGCGTACGCCGCATCAGCTGGCGCAGCGCGAACTGAAGGGTGTCGGCGTGCTCGGCCTCGACCGTGAGCAGCAGGTCGCCATGCGAACGGTCGGGGTCGAGCCGGTCGTTGGCCAGGAACGGCATCTGCACCAGCTCGCGCGGACGCCGACCGGCCAGACCGTAACGGTCGACGAACAGCGAGGCGCCCACGCTGCCCACCACCGACAGGTTGTCGGCCGGGGGCTGGGCGCCGAGGATCCCGGAGTCGACCGGCGGATAAGCCGGTGGCCGTTGCTCGATTGGCTCACCGGCCATCAGCCGGCGGATCTCGTCAGTCAGCTCCGCCAGGCAGGTCCGCAAGTCGTCACGGTCGCCGGCGACGCAGGTGAACGCCGCCATCAGTCCGAGCGCGGGAACCGGGTGAGTGGTGATGCCGGTCTGGTGCGGCCCGGCGAAGGGCACGTACCGGCGGCCCGGTTCGGTACCTGCGCCGGCGGCCGGGTCCTGGTCGGCGTACGCGTGACCGCCGAGGAAGCCCGCACCGGCTGTCCCCGCGCCGACGGCGGCGCCGCCGAGCAGGCTTCGCCGGGTGATCCGGGGACCGCTGCGCCCGGCGTCGGTATCAGCCAAGGCCGAGAGCTCCCGCAACCTGCGACACGTCCTCGCTCAGCGCGCCGAGCTGGGACTGCAGCGTCGCGACCGCCTGCGGGTTCACGGTGACCCGGTCGCAGCGCGGTGACGGGAACTCATCGTTCTTCAAGCAGTAGAGCTGCCACCCGCTGCCGCGCTGGTACGGGCGCAGCGTGGCCTCCAGCTCGGTAAAGTCGTTGCGGATCGCGGCCAGCAGCTCCGGGTCGGCCTGCTCTAGGGCCGGTGCCAGCGCTCGGATCGCGGCCTCGGAGCCGTCCATATTGGCGTCGAAGTCCCACAGATCGGTCTTGGCGTAGCGGTTCTCCTCGCCGGTGATCTTGCCGAGCGAGACCTCCTCGACCAGCTCGGCGGCACCGACCGGCACCGCGGCCGGTGGGATGGTCGCCTCGTCCAGCGCCCGGTCGAGCCGGGCGAGGTCGGCGTCCAGCCTGTCCGCGAACCGCGCACCACCCCTGGTGGTGCCCTGCTCGAACAGCAGGTACTCCAGCCGGTGCCAGCCGGTGAAGTCGGGATCGCGCACCCCGGCGAAGTCGTCCACCCGGGCGTCGACCGCGGTGTCGATCGCCGCGACCAGTCCCGCGACCGGCTCGATCCGCTCCCAAGAGACCCGGCTCGGTGCGTACGCGGTGCGGGCCGCCCGGAGGTCTCCCGCACGCACCGCGTCGGTGAGCACCCGGGTGTCGGCGCGAAGCTGCTCGACCTGGTCGTCGACGTAGCCGGCGTACTCGTCGACTCCCTCCAGCACCTGCTGGTCGTCGGTGCTGGCGGTGAGATCCTCCTCGGCCAACGAGCCCGACCCGCTGACTGACCCGCTCCCTGACGTGCTCCCCGAGCCCGAGCCGGACGCCGTGCCGGTGGAGCTGTCCAGCTCGCGCACGCTGGCGCCGTCGTCGGTGCACCCGCACAGGACCAGGACCGACAGCGCCGCGAGAACCGTGAGGTTTCGGGACATACCGCTCTCCGTTCCGGCCCACCGAATTAGGCGAGGCTAACCTACACACCGGCACCGGTACCGGCCAGTGCAGCGCCCCCGATCCTGATAACTGCTAGCTGGTTGTCTCTGACATCTATCCATGACAGCTGGGCGCCGTACTGCTCACAAGGTGTAACATCAAACCGGTGAACGACAATGATTTGGGCGACCCCGACTTCCTCGCACTCATCGACGCCGACGGCAGGGTGGAGCCGCGCGACGCGATGCCGGACGCCTATCGGGCCAGCCTGGTCCGGCAGATCGCGCAGCATGCACACTCCGAGATCATCGGCATGCAGCCCGAGGGCAACTGGATCGGCCGCGCGCCGAGCCTGCGGCGCAAGCAGGTGCTGATGGCAAAGGTGCAGGACGAGGCCGGCCACGGGCTGTACCTGTACGCCGCGGCAGAGACCCTCGGCGTCGACCGGTCCGAGCTGCTCGACAAGCTGCACACCGGCCGGCACAAGTACTCCTCGATCTTCAACTACCCGACGCTGACCTGGGCCGACATGGGGGCGATCGGGTGGCTGGTCGACGGCGCCGCGATCGTCAACCAGGTCCCGATCACGCGGTGCTCGTACGGCCCGTACGCCCGGGCGATGGTGCGGATCTGCAAGGAGGAGTCGTTCCACCAGCGGCAGGGCTTCGAGATCCTGCACACGCTGAGCCGCGGCACCCCGGCCCAGCACGCGATGGCGCAGGACGCGGTCGACCGTTGGTGGTGGCCGAGCCTGATGATGTTCGGGCCGCCCGACGTCGCCTCACCCAACTCCGCGCGCTCGATGCGCTGGGGCATCAAGCGGTTCAGCAACGACGAGCTGCGCCAGCGGTTCGTGGACATGACGGTCCCGCAGTCGCAGGCGCTCGGCCTCACCCTGCCCGACCCAGAGCTCGCCTACAACGCCGATTCCGGGCACTGGCGCACCGGGCCGATGGACTTCACCGAGCTGTACGAGGTGGTCCAGGGCAACGGCCCGTGCAACGCGGCCCGGATGGCGCATCGGGTCGGCGCGCACCAGCGGGGTGCGTGGGTGCGCGAGGCGGCCGCGGCGTACGCGGACAAGCACCGTGCCGGCGACCGGGAGGCGGCGTGACAGCGACACCGTCGCGCGAGTGGCCGCTGTGGGAGGTCTTCGTGCGGGCTCGTCGCGGGCTCAGCCACGGGCACGTCGGCAGCCTGCACGCCCCGGACGCCGCGATGGCGCTGCGCAACGCGCGCGACCTCTACACCCGCCGGCAGGAGGGCGTGTCGATCTGGGTGGTGCCGGCCGATGCCATCAGCGCTACCAGCCCGGACGAGAAGGACGCCTTTTTCGACCCGGCCGCCGACAAGACCTACCGGCACCCGACGTTCTACTCCGTACCCGAGGGGGTGGAGCACCTGTGATCGTCGTCCAGCACGACTTGGCCATGTACGCGCTGCGGCTCGGTGACGACGCGCTGGTGCTCGCCCAACGGTTGGGCGAGTGGGTCGCCTCGGCCCCGCAGCTCGAGGAGGACGTCGCGATGGCCAACATCGGCCTCGATCTGCTGGGCCAGGCGCGCTCGCTCCTGAGCTACGCCGGCTCGCTGCTCGAGCCGGTCCGCACCGAGGACGACCTGGCCTACCTGCGTGACGAGCGGGACTGGCAGAACTCGCAGCTGGTCGAGCTGGCCGACGACGGTGACTTCGGCCGCTGCATGGCCCGGCTGTTGGTGTTCTCCGCCTGGCAGTGCGAGCTGTATGCCGCACTGGCTGCCTCCCAGGACCAGACGCTGGCCGCGGTGGCCGGCAAGGCGGTCAAGGAGGTCGACTACCACCGCGACCACGCCACCCAGTGGGTGTTGCGCCTCGGTGACGGCACGGCAGAGTCGCACACCCGGATGCAGGACGCGCTGGACGCGGTGTGGCCGTACGTCGACGAGCTGTTCGAGTCCGACGACCTGGTCACGAGGCTGGTCGCTGACGGGATCGCGGTCGACCCGGCGTCGCTGCGCGGGCCCGTGCTCGACTACGTGGCTGATGTGGTCGAGCGGGCCACGCTCACCCTGCCGGCACCGACAGTTCGGCACAGCGGTGGTCGGCGCGGGGTGCACACCGAGCAGCTGGGCCACCTGCTGGCCGAGCTGCAGCACGTGGCCCGGTCGCACCCGGGAGCGACATGGTGAGTGTCGCCACCGAACCGACGGAGCTGGCGGAGCTGCGCGCGATCGTCGCCGAGGTGCCCGACCCTGAGCTGCCGGTGCTCACCATCGATGATCTCGGGGTGCTGCGCGGTGTTGGCACTGACGAGTCCGGGCGGGTGACCGTGACCATCACACCGACCTACTCCGGTTGCCCCGCGATGGACGCGATCGCCGACGACGTGCGATCCCGGCTCGCCGCCACCGGGCATGCCGACGCCGAGGTGCGATTCGTCCTCAGCCCCGCCTGGACCACCGACTGGATGAGCGAGTCCGGTAGGCGCAAGCTGCGCGAGTACGGCATCGCGCCCCCGTCGCCGGGCGGGGCGGGACCCGTGCCGCTGACGCTGTCTGTGCGCTGCCCGTTGTGCGGCTCACCCGACACCAGCGAGCTGTCCCGGTTCGGCTCGACCGCCTGCAAGGCGCTGTGGCGCTGCCAGGCCTGTGGGGAGCCGTTCGATCGGTTCAAGGAGCACTGATTGGCCACCCGCGCGCGTTTCCACGAGCTCGCGGTGGCGGCGATCGACCGGCTCACCGAGGACTCCGTGGCGGTGACGTTCGCCGTCCCACCCGAGCTCGCCGATGCCTATGCGCACACCGCCGGCCAGCACGTTGCCGTCGTCGCACCGCAGCTTTCCGACGGGGTGCGCCGGTCGTACTCGATCTGTACGCCGGCAGGCTCAGGGGTCCTGCGCATCGGGGTCAAACTGCTGCCCGGTGGCGGCTTCTCTGGCTATGCCGCCGACACGCTGCAGGTGGGTGACCGGCTGGAGGTGCTCACGCCGGTCGGGCGCTTCGGCCCGCGCGTGCTGGACGCCGGTGCCGCGGGGTCGTACGGACTGGTCGCGGCCGGCAGCGGCATCACGCCGTTGCTGTCGATCGCGGCGACGGTTCTGCGGGCCGAGCCGCGCAGCCGGGTCACGCTGCTGTACGGCAACCGCACCGCCCGCAGCGTGATGTTCGCCGAGGAGCTCGCCGACCTGAAGGACCGGCACGGCCCACGGCTGCACCTGATGCACCTGCTCAGCCGCGAGCCCGGGGGTGTCGAGCTGCTGTCCGGCCGGCTCGACGACGACCGGTTCGCTCGCGTCCTGGACAGCCTGGTGCCGGTCGGGGACATCGACGCGTGGTACCTGTGCGGTCCGCATGCGATGGTCACCGGCCTTCGCGCCGTCCTCGTCAGGCGCGGCGTCGAGCCGACCATCGTGCACACCGAGCTCTTCCACGCTGAGAGTGACGTTTCTGCTGCACCTTCCCGGCGAGTCGCGACAGATTCGTCACTCTCAGCGGAGCGGGAGGGTGTCGGCGCGGAGGTGAGCGTGCTGATCGACGGGCGGCGCTCGACGGTACGCGTACCGGCCGAGGGGGTCTCGGTGCTGGAGGCGGCACTCGCCGTCCGTGCCGACGCCCCCTTCTCGTGCCGCGGCGGCGTGTGCGGCACCTGTCGGGCTCGGGTGCTCGAGGGCAGCGTGCGGATGGACCACAGCTACGCGTTGGAGCCGGACGAGATCGCCGCCGGCTTCGTGCTCACCTGTCAGGCGCACCCCACCAGCGACCGGGTCGTCCTGGACTACGACGTCTGAGCAGTAGGGTCTGCTCGCGGACTGGTGGGTGTGGTTGATCGTCGACGGTGTCCTCGGCGGCCGTCTCGTCGAGCCCGCCGGCGAGCTCGCCGTGCTGGCGCTCAAGAAGCACACGGTGCCGGGCAAGCGGGTGCTGACCGACGACGGCGACGGATTGGGCGAGGTCAAGTACGTCGAGTTCGACCCCGCGGGCGGTGCGATCCGGACGTTGCTGACCTCCGGCGGCGAGGTGGCCGCGTGGCAGCTGATCGCCCTCGGCTCGTACGCGCTGATGGTGCGGACGGCCTGAGGCCTGGATACCCGCTCCCCAGTCGGGCCGATGCTAGTTTCGCTGGCGTGCGGGCGTACCTCGACCTGGTGAAGCGGATCCTCGACGAGGGGGTGCGCAAGGACGATCGCACGGGCACCGGCACGCTGAGCGTCTTCGGCCACCAGATGCGTTTCGACCTTGCCGCCGGCTTCCCGCTGGTCACCACCAAGAAGGTGCACACGCGCTCGATCGTCGGCGAGCTCGCCTGGTTCCTGCGCGGCGACACCAACGTGGGTTGGTTGAACGAGCGCGGCATCACGATCTGGGACGAGTGGGCCGACGAGCGCGGCGACCTCGGGCCGGTGTACGGGCGGCAGTGGCGCGCCTGGCCGACGCCGTCCGGTGCGGCGGTTGACCAGCTCGCTCGTGTCGTCCAGGAGCTGCGGCAAGACCCCGACTCCCGCCGGCACGTCGTGTCGGCGTGGAACGTTGCCGACATCGCTGCGATGGCGCTGGCACCGTGTCATGCGCTGTTCCAGTTCTACGTCGCCCCCTCGGACTCCGGCCCAGGGCGGTTGAGCTGTCAACTGTACCAGCGCTCGGCCGACGTGTTCCTGGGCGTGCCGTTCAACATCGCCTCGTATGCGCTGCTCACCCACCTGGTCGCGCAGGTGTGCGACCTGGAGGTCGGCGACTTCGTGCACACCTTCGGCGACGCGCACCTTTACCTCAACCACCTCGACCAGGCCCGGCTGCAGCTGAGCCGGGAGCCACGCCCGCTGCCCGAGCTGTGGCTCGACCCGGCGGTCCGCGAGATCGACGGCTTCGACCTCGAGCACGTGAAGATCACGGGCTACGACCCGCACCCGGGCATCAAGGCCCCCATCTCGGTCTGACGCGACCTCGCGGCCGCGGAGCGGTCAGCTACTTCCGCGAAACCTGCTTGCCGCTGTTGCTAGCGTCACAAGCGTGACGGTCACGCTGGTCGCCGCGGTCGGCAGCAACGGGGTGATCGGGCGCGAGGGCGGGCTGCCGTGGGAGCGCACCGGCGACCTCGCACACTTCAAGTCGCTCACGATGGGGCACGTGCTCGTGATGGGCCGGCGCACGTACGAGTCGATCGGCCGGCCGCTTCCCGGACGCAGAAGCGTCGTGATCACTCGGCAGGCCGCATGGTCTGCCCCGGACGCGGTGGTCGCGTGCCACGACGTGGAATCGGCGCTGGCGCGGGCAGCGCAGCTCGACCCCGAGGTGTTCGTCATCGGCGGCGAACAGGTGTTCGCCGCCACGCTGCCGGTGGCCGACCGGCTGGTGCTCACCCACGTCGAGCAGGCGCCGGAGGGCGACACCTGGTTCCCCGCCGTCGACTGGTCCCGGTGGCGCGAGGTGTCCCGGCAGTCGTACGACGGCTTCGACATCGCCACTTACGCCCAACTAGGACTCGGCGACTGAGTCCTCGACCGAGCGGGCCGGGCTCGGCTGCTGCGGGTGCCGATCGTGACGGCCGACCCCGCGATCATGCAGGACGCCGCCGAGGTGTTGCGCATCCCGTGGGAGGTCCGGGGGGTAGCGTGCTGCCATGAGCCGTGACGACACCGGCGCCGCGCCGGCCGCCTTCGGCCGGGTGCTGGTGGCGATGGTGACCGCGTTCGACGCCGGCGGCGGACTCGACCTGGACGCCGCCCAGCGAGTGGCGACCCTCCTGGTCGACGACGGCTGTGACGGCCTGGTGCTGAGCGGTACGACCGGCGAGAGCCCGACCACCTCCGACGATGAGCAGCGGCGGTTGATCGAGGCGGTGGTCGACGTCGTCGGGGACCGGGCGCGCGTCGTCGCCGGGGTCGGCACCTTCGACACCCGGCACAGCGTGCACCTTGCCGAGCAGGCAGCCGCGGCCGGGGCGCACGGCGTGCTGCTGGTGACGCCGTACTACTCCAAACCCCCACCGGCAGCGCTGCTGGCGCACTTTCGCACGGTCGCCGACGCCACCGACCTGCCGGTGCTGCTCTACGACATTCCGGGCCGGACCGGCACCCGGATCGGCACCGACGTGCTGCTCGCGCTCGCCGACCATCCGCGTGTCCTCGCGGTCAAGGACGCGACCGGCGACCTCACCGCCGGCTCGTGGGTGATGCGCGAGACCGGGCTCGCGTACTACTCCGGCGACGACGCGCTCAACCTGGCTTGGCTGGCGCACGGTGCTGTCGGCATCGTGTCGGTGGTCGGCCACGTTGCCGCCGGTCCCTACGCCGACCTGGTGACGGCGGTCGAGAAGGGAGACCTCACCACCGCTCGCGAGATCCACGACCGGCTGCTGCCCGCGGTGCGCGGTGTGATGACCCGCACCCAGGGGGTGGTTGCCGTCAAGGCGGCACTGCAGCTGGCCGGGGTGCTCGCGCACCGCACCGTACGCCCGCCGCTGCTGCCCGCCACCGACGACGAGGTCGCGGCGCTGCGCGCCGACCTGATTGCCTCCGGCCTGGCGACGTGAGCCACCCGCACCCCGAGCTCGGCCGACCTCCGCAGTTGGCGAAGCGCGGTCTGCGGGTCACCCCCCTCGGCGGTCTTGGCGAGATCGGGCGCAACATGACGGTGTTCGAGCACCGGGGCAAGCTGCTGATCGTCGACTGCGGCGTGCTGTTCCCGGAGGAGAACCACCCGGGCGTGGACCTGATCCTGCCCGACTTCGCGCCGATCCGGCAGCGGCTCGGCGACGTGGTCGCCGTGGTGCTCACCCACGGGCACGAGGACCACATCGGCGGCGTGCCGTACCTGCTGCGCGAGCGTGGCGACATCCCGCTCGTCGGGTCACGGCTGACCCTCGCCCTGCTCGACGCCAAGCTGCGCGAGCACAGGCTGAAGGAGACCGTCCGGCACGTGGTGGCCGAGGGCGACGTGCTCGCGATGGACCCGTTCGACCTGGAGTTCGTGGCGGTCAACCACTCCATCCCGGACGCGCTGGCGGTGGCGATCGGGACCGGGGCGGGCATCTGCCTGCACACCGGCGACTTCAAGATGGACCAGCTGCCGCTAGACGGGCGGATCACCGACCTGCGCGCGTTCGCTCGGTTGGGCGAGCAGGGGGTCGACCTGATGCTCATCGACTCCACCAACGCGGAGGTGCCCGGCTTCACCACGTCGGAGCGCGAGATCACACCGGTGCTGGACCGGGTGTTCTCGACCAGCTCGCAGCGGATCATCGTGGCCTGCTTCGCCTCGCACATCCACCGGGTGCAGCAGGTGATGGATGCCGCGGTGCGGCACGGGCGCAAGGTGGCGTACGTCGGCCGGTCAATGATCCGCAACATGGGGGTGGCCCGCGACCTTGGCTACCTGTCGGTCCCGCCGGGAGTGCTGGTGGACGGTCGGGACCTCGGCGACTACCGCCCCGAGGACCTCGTGCTGGTCTCGACCGGGTCGCAGGGCGAACCCATGTCCGCGCTCGCCAGGATCGCCGGTCGTACGCACGATCGGGTCCGAATCGAGCCCGGCGACACCGTCGTGCTGGCCTCATCGCTGATCCCAGGCAACGAGAACGCGGTCTACCGGATCATCAACGGGCTCACCCGGTGGGGCGCCGACGTGGTGCACAGCGGCAACGCTCTGGTGCACGTGTCGGGGCACGCCAGTGCCGGCGAGCTGCTGTACTGCTACAACATCGTGCGGCCCCGCAACGTGATGCCGGTGCACGGTGAGATCCGGCACCTCAAAGCCAACGCGGACCTCGCCATCAAGACCGGCGTGCCCGCCGACCGCGTGGTCCGGGTCGACGACGGGGTGGTCGTCGACCTGGTTGACGGGCTGGCACGGGTGGTGGGCAAGGTCGAGTGCGGGTACGTCTTCGTCGACGGCTCGTCGGTCGGCGACGTCGGCGAGCCGGAGCTCAAAGACCGGCTGATCCTCGGCGAGGAAGGCTTCATCTCGGTGATCGCGGTGGTCGACTCGGTGACCGGCAAGGTCGTCAACGGCCCGGAGATCCAGGCCCGCGGCTTCGCCGAGGACGACACCGTGTTCGACGAGCTCAAGCGGCTGCTGGTCGAGGCGCTCGACACGGCGGTACGCGACGGGGTGGACGACACCGGTCAGCTGCAGCAGATCATCCGCCGGACCACCGGCAGGTGGGTGTCGGGAGCGCACCGCCGCCGCCCGATGATCATCCCCACCGTCCTGGAGGCCTGACCCGGCCCCATTTGCCGCGGATCGTCGGTGGCGGCGTGTGGCGCGTGTTACCGGTGGGGCCACGCCGTAACCTGCGACGGTGGCGACCCGTACCTCTTCCTCGCCGCGGTCGCGCAGCTCCTCGTCCTCGAGCCGTACGCCGCGGAAGCCCGCGCGCTCCAAGCGCAGGGTCAGTCCGCTCGTCCGATGCCTCCGGGCCGGGGGGGCGATGGTCCGGGCGACCTGGCTCGGACTGGCCCACCTGCTCGGCGCGCTGGCCCGCAGGATCGGTTCCACCGCCCGCGACCTGGCGCCCGAGCACCGCCGCGACGGGGTAGGCCTGGCCCTGATCGGGTTCGCCGTCGTCGCTGCCGCTGCGGTCTGGTGGCAACTGCCCGGTCCGGTTGGCGGCGCGGTGCGCACCGTCGTCACCGGCTCGGTCGGACTGCTCGGCTGGGCGGTGCCAGTGGTGCTGCTCGCCGTCGCCTGGCGCACCCTGCGGCACCCCGATCGCAACGGCCCGGCCGGTCGCCAGATCATCGGTTGGGGGGCGCTGTCGGCCGGCGTGCTCGGCTTGGTGCACATCGCCCACGGGGTACCGCGACCGGCCGACGGCCAGGCGATGCGCGAGGCCGGGGGCGCGATCGGCTACGTCTGCTCCGCCATCTTGGTGGACCTGTTCCGCACCACAGTCGTCGCCGTGCCGCTGCTGGTGCTGCTCGGCTGCTTCGGTCTGCTGGTGGTCACGGGCACACCGGTGCATGCCGTGTCCGACCGGCTGCAGCGAGCCGGCGACGCCGCCCGCCAGGCCGTGCGTCGCCGGCCGGCCGCTCCGGCTGCCGGCGCCTCTGACCCCGACCTCAGCAGGCGCGCGCTCGACCAGCCGTACGACAGCCCACTGATCGCCGACCCTCCCGTGGCCCCCGAGACCCCCGAGACCCCCGAGACCCCCGAGACCACCGGGACCGCCGACCCCGACCCGCCTGCTGAGCCGCCGCCGCACACGCCGCTGCCCACCAGGGCCGAGCAGCTGTCGCTGTCGGGCGACATCGTCTACACCCTGCCCGACTCGGCACTGCTCGAGCAGGGCTCGCCGCACAAGGCCAGGTCGGCCGCCTCCGACGCGGTGGTAGGCCGGCTCACCGAGGTGCTCGAGCAGTTCGACATCGATGCCCAGGTCACCGGCTACACCCGCGGGCCGACGGTGACCCGGTACGAGGTCGAGCTCGGCCCAGCGGTCAAGGTCGAGAAGGTCACCGCCCTGTCCCGCAACATCTCCTACGCGGTCGCCAGCGCCGATGTACGGATCCTGTCGCCGATCCCGGGCAAGTCGGCGATCGGCATCGAGATCCCGAACAGCGACGCCGAGATCGTCTCCCTCGGCGACGTGCTGCGCTCGCCCGCGGCCCGCGGCGACCACCACCCGATGCTCGCCGGCCTCGGCAAGGACGTCGAGGGCCATGTCATCGTCGCCAACCTCACGAAGATGCCGCACCTGCTGGTCGCCGGTGCCACGGGGTCCGGCAAGTCCAGCTTCATCAACGGCGTCATCTCGTCCATCCTGATGCGCTCCACGCCTGACGAGGTGCGGATGGTGCTGGTGGACCCCAAGCGGGTCGAGCTGACCGTGTACGAGGGCGTCCCGCACCTGATCACCCCGATCATCACCGACCCGAAGAAGGCCGCCGAGGCACTCGGGTGGGTGGTGCGGGAGATGGACCTGCGCTACGACGACCTGGCCGAGTACGGCTTCCGGCACGTCGACGACTTCAACAAGGCGGTACGAGCCGGGGCGGTACAGGCACCTGCAGGCTCGGAGCGAGTGCTGGCCCCGTACCCGTACCTGCTCGTGGTAGTCGACGAGCTGGCCGACCTGATGATGGTCGCGCCTCGCGACGTCGAGGACGCGATCGTGCGGATCACCCAGCTGGCTCGGGCCGCCGGGATCCACCTGGTGCTGGCCACCCAGCGACCGAGCGTCGATGTGGTCACCGGGCTGATCAAGGCGAACGTGCCGAGCCGGCTGTCGTTCGCCACGTCCTCGCTCGCCGACAGTCGGGTCATCCTCGACCAGCCCGGTGCGGAGAAGCTCGTCGGTCAGGGTGACGGCCTGTTCTTGCCGATGGGCACCAGCAAGTCGGTGCGCATGCAGGGCGCCTGGGTCACCGAGGCCGAGATACGCGCGCTGGTCCGGCACTGCACCGAGCAGCTCACCCCGACGTACCGCGACGACGTCACCGCGCCGCAGCAGTCCGCGCGCGAGCTGGACGGAGACATCGGTGACGACCTCGACTTGGTCTGTCAGGCGGTGGAACTGGTCGTCACCACCCAGTTCGGCTCGACGTCGATGCTGCAGCGCAAGCTTAGGGTCGGCTTCGCGAAGGCCGGTCGACTCATGGACATCATGGAGAGCCGTGGGGTCGTCGGACCCAGCGAAGGCTCAAAGGCACGTGACGTGCTGATCAGGCCCGACGACCTCGACGAGGTCCTCACCACCTTGCGGGGGCAACCATGACCACGAGCTCGACCCTCGAGCAGGTCACCGATCCGGGCAGCACGGCACTGCCGACGACCGAGCCGGTGACCGTCCACCGCCGGCGCGGGGCGCTCGCCCTGGTCGGTGTCGGCGCCGCCATCACCGCACTCGCCTACCTGTGGCGCGCCGTCGCCGGCGACTCCGGCCCGCTCGGGTACGCAGCCGTGCTGGTCCTGCTGCCGGTGGCAGCGGTCCACGTCGCGGCCTGGTGGGACGCCCGGGTGGCGTTGCTGGCGGCCGACCACACCGGAATCCGGTTGCGGGACGGCAAGAGGTGGAGCGGGTTGCGATGGGACGAGGTGTCCGGCGTCAGTTTGACGCCGTCCCGCCTGCCGCGCCGCGACGCCCGCCTCGACGTGACCACCGAGGGGGGCTCCGGCCAGCCGTTGCCGCTGGCGATGGTCGACCCCTCCGACGTACGGGCGCTGCCAGACCTGCTCCGCGCCCTCGCTCCCGCCCCGGTTGCGGTGGTGGTCGCCGAACCTCAGCCCGAGCCCGCGCCAGAGCCGGAGCCCGAGCCGGAGCCGGACAAGCCGACGCCTGGACCGGCTGCCAAGCCGGAGGCTCGACCGGCCGGGCCCGAGAGGTGGGTGCCGAGGCCCGCGCGGGTCGCCCGCGCCGACGTCGTGGTCGAGTCCGCAAGTACGGGGTCGTCGGTGGCCCCGGCGCCGCCCCCTCCGGCGCCGCCCCCGCCGGTGCCACCGGTGGCCGCGCCGACCCGTGACGCCGTGCGTGGGTCCGGCCTGGAACCGGAGCAGGAGCGCGAGCCGGTCATCGGAGCCCGCCTGGTCCAGGCGCGGCGCCGGCTGCGACTGTCGGTCGACGATCTTGCCGACCGCACTCGGGTCCGCCCGCACGTCATCGACGCGATCGAGGCCGAGGACTTCTCCCCGTGCGGAGGTGATGTGTACGCGCGCGGACATCTGCGGGTGCTCGGCCGCGTCCTCGGCATCGACGCGGAGTCCCTGGTCGAGGAGTACGACGCGCGCTACTCGGCCGAGCCGGTGACCGCACGCAAGGTCTTCGAGGCCGAGCTCGCAGGCCCAGGGCGCTCCGTCCGCAGCACCGCCGGCGGCGGGCCGCGCTGGTCGGTGCTCATCGGCGTGGTGCTGGTGCTGCTGCTGGTGTGGGGTCTGGCCCGGCTGCTGGTGCCAGGCCCGGACGGCGCCGCCGGCGGCACCAGCACCCCGCCAGGCGAGCGATCCTCGCGGTCGGCTCCGCCCGAGTACGGCACGCCAGCGCAAGCGGCTATCCGGTTCGCGGGGATGGGCGAGCGGGTACGACCCACCCGGCTGAGGCTGGTCGGGCTCGCCGACGTTCCGGAAGCCACTGCATCGGCCGGCACGCCGGTGACGGTGCGCACCAGCGACGGGACTGTCGTGTTCCAGGGCAGCATCGGCCCCGGTGACAACGAACGGCTCAGTGTCCCGGGCGCTGCCACGGTGATCACCCCGAATGCCGGCACGGTCGCCTACGCGGTCGGCAACGGGTCGATGACCCCGCTGGGCGCGGTCGGTGCCCCCGTACGACGTACCTTCGCCCCAGCCTGACCCGAGCGCGCCGGGCGGTGGGCGCCGGACCCGTACCCTGAGGCGCAATGACCGCCCGCACCGAAACCCCAGCGGCATCCGTCGCGCTCGTCACGCTGGGCTGCGCTCGCAACGACGTCGACTCCGAGGAGCTGGCCGCGCGGCTTGAGCGCGGCGGCTTCCGGCTGGTCGACGAACCCACGGACGCCGACGCGGTATTGGTCAACACCTGCGGTTTCGTCGAGACCGCGAAGAAGGACTCGGTCGACACACTGCTGGCCGCCGCCGACCTGCCACCGGCAGCGAGCGGTCGCGACCGGGCCGTCGTCGCGGTCGGCTGCCTGGCCGAGCGATACGGCGATGAGCTGGCCGAGTCGTTGCCGGAGGCCGACGCGGTGCTCGGCTTCGACACCTACCCGGACATCGCCGACCGGGTCCGCGCCGTTCTGGCCGGCGAGGCACCGGTGGCGCACCGGCCGCGGGACCGCCGCCTGCTGCTCCCGCTCACCCCGACGGAGCGTCCGGCTGCCGCCCGCCCTGAGCCCGCCGCGCCCGATCTTCCCGACGGGATCGCGCCGGCAACCGGGCCGCGGGTGCCGCGCCGGCGCCTCGGCGACGGCCCGATGGCCCCGGTCAAGCTGGCGTCCGGCTGTGACCGGCGCTGCTCCTTCTGTGCGATCCCCACCTTCCGCGGCGCGTTCAGCTCCCGCCCGCCCGACGAGGTGCTGTCCGACGCACGCTTCCTGGCCGCGGCCGGAGTTCGCGAGCTGTTCCTCGTCAGCGAGAACACGACCTCGTACGGCAAGGACCTCGGCGACCTCCGACTGCTCGAGCGGCTGCTGCCCCAGCTCGTCGCCGTCGAGGGGGTCGCCCGGGTGCGGTTGTCGTACCTGCAGCCGGCCGAGACCCGGCCGGGCCTGCTCGACGCGATCGTCTCGACACCGGGAGTCGCGCCGTACTTCGACCTGTCGTTCCAGCACGCCAGTGCACCGGTGCTGCGGCGGATGCGGCGCTTCGGTGACCCCGAGCGGTTCCTCGACCTGCTCGGCGATATCCGCCGGCGTGAGCCGCTGGCGGGGATCCGCAGCAACGTCATCGTCGGCTTTCCCGGCGAGACCGCAGCCGACCTGCAGGTGCTGTGCGAGTTCCTCGTCGAGGCCCGGCTCGACGTGGTGGGGGTGTTCGCGTACTCCGACGAGGACGGTACCGAGGCCGCGGGCCTCGACGGCCACCTCGACGCCGACGAGATCCAGGCCCGGGCCGAGCAGGTGGGACGGCTGGTCGAGGACCTGGTCGCCCAGCGGGCCGAGCAGCGGGTGGGGGAGCAGGGGGAGGTGCTGGTCGAGTCCCTGAGCGTGAACGGATCGTCCAGTGAGGTCGAGGGACGCGCCGCGCATCAGGGCCCCGAGGTGGATGGCACCACTCGCCTGCTGGGTGCGGGGTCGGGAGTCCGGGTGGGCGACATCGTCTCGGCGACCGTCGTGGCCACTGAGGGCGCGGACCTGGTGGCACGGGTCTGCTGATGGGCGGCGGGCAGTCGGCGCACACCGGGCGAGCTCCGAGCAACTGGAACATCGCCAACGCGCTCACGGTGCTGCGGCTCGCGCTGGTGCCGGTCTTCGGCTGGCTGCTGCTGGCCGCCGACGACCCGGCCGGCCCGATGCGGTGGGCGGCGCTCGCGGTCTTCGCCCTGGCCGCGGCCACCGACAGGTACGACGGCCACCTTGCCCGCCGGCACGGACTCGAGACGAAGGTCGGAGCAGTCGCCGACCCGATCGCCGACAAGGCGCTGACCGGCGTGGCGTTGGTCGGCCTGTCGCTGCTCGGCGAGCTGCCGTGGTGGATGACGGTGGTCATCTTGGTGCGGGAGTGGGGCATCACCGCGCTGCGCTTCTGGGTGCTGCGCTACTGGGAGGTGGGGGACGGGGTGATCTCGGCCAGCCCCGGAGGCAAGCTGAAGACCATCCTGCAGATGGTGGCGCTGGTCGCCTTCCTGACCCCGCTGCCCGACGCCGCCGACCCGGTGCGGCTGGCGTTGATGGCCGCGGCCGTGCTGGTCACGGTCGTCACCGGCGTCGACTACGTGCGCCGGGCGGTGGCGCTGCGCCGGCGGAGCGAGGCGACCAGGTGAAAGACGCGGTCGCCGTGGTCGACGCCCTGACGGTGCGCGGGCAGACCGTAGCCACCGCCGAGTCGCTGACCGGCGGCCTGCTGTGCGCCGCGCTCGTCGACGTCCCCGGCGCCTCGGTCGTGGTCCGTGGCGCGGTGGTCGCGTACGCCACGGACACAAAGACGACAGTGCTCGGGGTGCCCGCCGACGTGGTCGCCACTGACGGCACCGTGGCCGCCCAGACCGCCCTGCACATGGCCCGGCGGGCCCGCGAGCTGTTCGATGCCGACTGGGGGGTCGCGACCACCGGCGTGGCCGGGCCCGACCCGGCCGAGGGCCACCCACCCGGCCGGGCGTACGTGGCGCTGGCCGGGCCGGACCAGGCGGCGCACCGGCTCCTCCAGCTGGCCGGCGACCGGGCCGCCGTCCGCTCGGGAACGGTCCGGGCGGCGCTGGTGTTGTTGACCGAGCATCTCGGCGCATCCGGGTGAACACGGGTGCCACCGGTTCCCGGCCGGGGTACCGTTGACGAGATCCACCGGTGACAGCCGGTGTCGGCTTCGGTTCGGAGTCGGACGAGGGAGGTGGACCGTCCGCGACGCATTGGCTTTGCGCAGCCTGATCGGTGAGGCGCTCCGGCAGCGGCGGGTGGGCCAGGGCCGGACGCTGCGGCAGGTGTCGGCCGATGCTCGGGTCAGCCTGGGCTACATCTCCGAGATCGAGCGCGGCCAGAAGGAGGCCTCCAGCGAGATGCTGGCTGCACTGTGCGGTGCGTTGCGGGTGCCGATGTCGGCGGTGCTGCGGGAGGTGAGCGACCGGTTGCTGGTCGAGGAGACCAGGGCCGCTCGTGCCCAGGAGCGGGTACTGACCCTGGCGTCAGCTCCAGCGTCCCCAGCCCGCCCGGAGCCGCATGGCGGCGACGTCGTGGCTGCCGCCTGAGACCGCTGCTCGTCACGCGCTGCTCGTCGGTCCCCTCAGGCAGGCTGTCGTGTCGCGAAAAACTGGGTGACGGGTCGCTGACCTCCTCACCGTCCGTCTGCCGCATCAAGTCCGGCGCGATTCATGGCCGCAGACGGGTGGGTCCGCCGCAGCCGGAGTGACGCGCCGTCTAGCAGCGCGGGTGACGGCGCCGACTCGGTGAGCGCCTCGAGGAAGGCTGTACCGTTCAGGCGCAGCAGTGTCGACGGTTCCAGCGCGGTCACGGTGGCGGTCCTCGGGATCTGCTCGATCAATCCGATCTCGCCGAAGTACTCACCCGGCCCGATGTCGGCCAGCACGAGACCTTGGCGGCCGTCGCCGTGCGAGGTCACACCCAGCCGGCCGGTGACCACAACGTAAAGCGCATCGGGGTCCTCGCCCTCCACGACGACCCGTTGCCCCGGCTCGGCCCGGCTGTCCTCGGCGCTAGCAGCCAGTTGGGCGACGGGGCCGTCGGCAACCGACACGAACAGGTCGCAGTCGGTGAGCAGCCGGATCCTCGGCTGCAGTTCGGCTCGGCGGGCCGCCAGCTCTCGGTCCATCCGACGCAGAGCCGGCCAGCCGAGCAGGCAGACCAAAGGGATGACTGCGCCGGCGAACCAGATCATGGTGTCGAGGCCGGCCAGCCCGATGATCGCCGAGGCGATCACCGAACCGACCACGATCGCAGCGAGGCACAGGGTGTCGAACGCACCGAACACCCGCGAGATGAGGTTCGGGGGAAGCGACCGCTGCAGAGCGGTCATCGCCAGGACGTCGACGAACAAGGTCCCCGCGCCGCGGAAGACCTGGGCCACGAAGCCGACGGTGGGATCGCCGACCACGAGGAAGACGAGGGTCGGTAGGCAGTAGGCCGCCATTCCGGCCAGGATGACCAGGCTCAGCCGAGGCAGCTGTTCGGCCCGGGTGACCAGCGGTGCCGCGAGCACCCCGCCCACACCGAGACCCGCCAACAGGTACCCGTACCCCTCGGCTCCGGTGCCGAGGATGTCACGGGCCAGCACGACGTACATCACGGTGTCGATGCCGAAGACGGCGGTGGCGATCACGCTGAAAGCGACGAGCACCCTCGCAGTCGGCGACGACGCGATCGCCCGGACGCCGACCAGCATCTGCTGCACGACACCTGCCTCGCCTCCCTCGGTGACGTCGGTGGGGATGCTCCGTGCCCGCATGCGCGCGAGCAGGAGCGCGGAGACCACGAAGCTGAGTGCGTTGACCGCGACTGCTACCTCCGGCGGTCCGAGCAGCAACATCAGCGCTCCCAACGCCGGGCCCGCGACCACACAGACGTTGTCGATCGTGTTGCGCAGCGCGTTGGCCGAGCCGAGGTCGCGCTCGCCGACCAGCTGCGGAGTGAGCGCAGCGGCAGCTGGCTCGTAGGCGACGGTGAGGCTCGTCGACAGGACGGCCGTGGCGATCACCACCACCACCGGCGCGCTCATGACGACCTCGAGAGCGAGCACGACCATGATCAACGCAAAGGCCCAGTCCAACAGGACCATCAGTCGCACCCGCTCGAACCGCTCGGCCACCACGCCGCCATAAGGGCTGAGCAGGAGTGCCGGGACAAAGCGGGCGATCGTTGCCGCGCCGACCCACGCCGCCGACCCCGTCTCGTCAAAGATCCACACCACGATGGCGACGTTGTAGGCCCACGAGCCCACCGCCGACGCGGTGAAAGACGCCATCAGCAACCGGAAGTCACGGTGCCGAAGGCTGCTCGTGAGGCCGGGCCCCTTGGCCATGTAGCGCTCCTTCCATGGTCACGACCGGCCCTGTACGCAGCCGTGGTGGGCCAACGCGGCCGGCAGGCTCGACGCTAACGGCAGAGCATGCGCCGGCTGTGTCGCCAACATGACAGAAGTCCGGTGGCCGCCGCCGACGGGTGCCGGTGGCCGGTACGGCGCGGTCACCCACCGACGGAGGCACCCATGAACTCGAGAACTCGGTCGGCACTGGCGCCCGATAGGCCCGATCAACCTCACCAGTAGGGGCTCCGGCTGCTGCCGCAGGACGTGCGCCGACCGGCGAGCGGCGGCGGCCTACTGCACGGCACGGCTGCGAAAGCGCTCCAGCTCTGCCACCGGCAGGCGGGTCCCGGCGGCTTTGAGCAGCCAGACGACATCCTGCGTGCGCCGATCGAGCCGCTCGGCCAGCACGAAAGCCATATCGGCCACGATCGAGGTTGCGAGGCGTTCGTGCCGGGCGAGGCGGGCTGGAACGTCTTCCGCCCCCCACCTGATCATTCGCACCGACGAGTTCGCTCGGGCGGTAGCCGTGCGAGAGGCGGACGGCACGAACAGCGAGAGCTCGCCGAGGAGGGACCCGGGGCCGAGCGTAGCGAGGATCCGACCTCCTTTGAGCACCTCGACACTCCCTTCGAGAATCGCTGCGACACCATCTGCTGCGTCGCCCTCTTCAAAAAGCGTTGTGCCGGTTGGTGCGGCGCTCATCGTGATCTCTCGGTTGAGCTGGCCCATGTCCTCGTCAACGACGAGTCGAAAGGGGCACACGGCTCGGATCGCTCCTGGTTGCTCTGCGTTCACACGCGTTCTCCATGACAGTCGTTGGGATCGGCGGGGGCGATCATCGGGCGCAGGGCCAGTCGCTGAGCAACACGGTAGACCGGATACTTCGGGCGAGGGCGTGTCACAGCATCTCGGGGAGGGGTCCTCGGACCTGCACGACGCCGCTCTCACCTTCCAGGTCGTGGGTACTCTGCGGGGGGTTGGCGCATCGCGCATCACCGCACCCGTCCGGCGACGGTGCGCCATGCGCGAGGCCCATCTAGTGGTTCTGGCCCTGGGGGACCACGGTCGGGTTCACGGGCTGACAGGAGGCGTGATGGGTCGACTTCAGTCGAGGTTCATCGAGCGTGCGTCATGGCTGATACGGCTCCCTCTCGTGACTCCGACCATCCCGATCGAGGATGAGCGGACTGGATGTATGCTCTGGTTGAAGCTCGACTACTTGCTGCCGAGCGGATGCACCAAGGACCGGATGGCGACGAGCATCGTCGCCCATGCGATCGCATCGGGGGAGGTGTCTCCCTCCACCGTCGTTGCTGAGGCATCGAGCGGGTCGACCTCGATCGCGCTGAGCATGGTCTGCGCCACGGTCGGCCTCCCCTTCCGGGCCTACATGCCCAAGACGGTGAGCGGAGAGCGTGTCTTGATGATTCGCCGGCTCGGCGGCGACG
>Ga0183260_10001286_pt1 | contig 21168 bp, 23 predicted proteins | sample AntDrymUQ4972206_2_FD_129768 | JGI IMG/M metagenome (GOLD analysis project Ga0183260, IMG submission 129768) | Polar desert sand microbial communities from Dry Valleys, Antarctica - metaG UQ497 (22.06) (version 2) (version 2) | ecosystem: Environmental > Terrestrial > Soil > Desert | place...
GAGGTGAGGCCCGAGCTGATGCGCACACCGGTCGACGTGCGATAGAGACGGAAGTTCGCGTCCCGCAGCATCGAGCTGACCTGCCGCCCGGTCTGGGCGATCAGCACGACGGTCAGAGGGACCAAGACGGCCACGGCGCCGACCAGGGCCTGCACCCCCCAGATCACCGAGCCGACCACCAACCCGACCAGCCAGACCGCCACTAGCAGCCAGCTCGTCACCCCATCGAGGAGGTTAGCCCTGATCAGATGGGAATTTGAGACCTGCGCGATGAGCTCGTCGGTTGCCCTGCTGTGCGACGTTGGTCGGGCCGATCCGGCTGCCGTGATCTGAACGCCCGCAGCATCGACCCTGGCGTCCACCGCTCCTGCAGCGCCCAGTTCGGCTGCAGACTTTTCGGTAGCGGGTCGCGCCCCAGCGACTCCTGTATGAGTGAGAATCTCTTCCCGTAGACGCCTCGCGTCAGCGTTGCGGAGGTAGGCCAGGTTCACCGAAGCGCCTTCGCCTGCTGCCATCTCGAGACGCAGCGCACTCAACCCCAGCAGCCGGGGAACGAGGGGCTGATTGACGTCGACCGACTGGACTCGCTTGAGCCGCACCTGACTGCGCTGTCGCACGAAGAAGCCGCGGTGGAACAGCAAGGTGCCGACACCGTTCGAGTCGGCCATCATTGCAAACCCGGTTGCCCGCCACGAGAGCCAGGCAGCGAGGCCGCCGACCAGCAAGGCCACTGTTACCACACCCAAAGCCTGCAGCAAGACTCCGAAGTCAGTGGATCCATGCAGGGCATCCCAGATCCACCCGAGATTGTCGAACTGGTCACGGAACAGTCCGAAAGCAACCGCGGTTAGGCCGCCCAGGAGCCGCCAGGATCCCAATACCGGCGTCAGCGGGTGGAGCCGGCGCAACGGTGGGGGGTCGTTTGCCTTATCGGTCACAGCCCTGCCGTCATTGCTTCGCCTTTGGCGGCAAGCCGGTCTCGCAGCTCCTGTGCGACCTCGGTTGGCAAACCCGGGATCTTGGCGTTGGTGTTGGCCGATGCGGTGACCAAGGTGACGGTCGCGATTCCCAGCCGATGCGATATCGGGTTGGCGCTCACCTCGATGACCTGCATGCGCCCGTACGGGACGACGGTGAGGCGGCGGTAAATGCGACCGTGCCGGATCAGCAGGTCCTCGGCTCGTTCGGCATACCGCCAGGAGCTGACCACACGAGGTACGACGACAAACCACAACACCCCCGCGATCACCTCAATGACCAAGCCAGCCACCACCAACGGCCAAAGCAGGGGTGCGCCGAACAGTTGCAGGCCGACACCGGCAAGCGCCATCGCGAAGCCGACGAGCGCAAGGGCCACTACGGGATAGCGGCGCTCGGTGATGAGTTTCGGAGAAACCGAGCGCCATTCGACCCCGGGTTCCAAGAACAACGGGTCAGCAGGCAGCTCGATCACCCCATCAGCGTAGCGAGGCCGCCCCCGCCGGTGGCTGACAAATTGCGGGGTCGCGATTGACAACCATTTTCATCTTAGTTGATAATGATTGTCATGGCAGGGTCTGGAAAAGAGTGGAGACTACGCGCCTCTTTGACGCTCTTGATGTCGCTGAGCGTCGCCTGTAGCAGCACCGACGAGTCGGAGAGCACCACGCCGCAGGTCGTGGCAGCTTTCTATCCGTTCGCCTTCGTCGGGGAACGCATCGCAGGGGACCATGCCGTCGTCACGAATCTCACACCGCCGGGGGTTGAGCCACATGATCTCGAACTGACGCCCGGCCAAGTGGTCAAGATCAGTGACGCCGACATAGCGATCTACGAAGCGGGCTTCCAGCCGTCCGTCGACGATGCGATCGAGCAGAACCCTCCTGACAGCACCCTCGAGGTCACCGAGGTGGTTTCCCTGCTGGAGGAGCCACCTTCTGCTGAGAGCCACCCAGACGAGCATGCGGAGGACGACTCCGGGGAATTCAGCTCTGGCGACTCTGCCGACGCCCCCCTCCAGGGCGATCCGCACCTTTGGCAGGATCCGACCCTGCTCATACCTGTCGCTGAGGTACTGGCCGATGAACTCGCGAGTGCAGACCCCGATCATGCATCCGACTTCAAGGCGAACGCCGCAGCGTTGGTCAAGGATCTGCGGGAGTTGGACTCTGACTTCCAGACCGGTCTGGCCTCGTGCGAGCGAAGAGAGATCGTGACGAGTCATGCCGCTTTCGGTTACCTCGCCAACCGCTATGACCTGACAATGATTGCGATCGCGGGGCTCAGCCCCGAGATCGAGCCGAGCCCCGAGCGTTTAGCCGAGATTCAAGATCTGGTTCAGTCACGCGGCATCACCACCGTCTTTTCCGAGACACTGGGCAGCAAACAGTACGCCGACACCTTGGCGACCGACCTTGGCGTCACAGCAGCTGTGCTCGACCCCATTGAGGGGCTCGCCGATGAAGACTCTGACGAGGACTATCTTTCACTGATGCGCTCGAACCTAGAGGTGCTGCGGGAAGCCAACGGCTGCACATGAGTGCTGTTATCACCGTTGAGTCGGGCAACCTCGCAATCGGGCGTCGACCTGTCCTGCGCGGAATCGACTTCTCTGTGCAATCAGGGGAGGTCGTCGCTGTGCTCGGCGGCAACGGCTCCGGAAAGTCCACGTTGGTCCGTGGCCTGATGAGACTCATCAAGTGGAGCAGCGGCGACATCCGCCTGTTCGATACTCCGTTGGCGAGATTTCGGGACTGGCACCGGGTTGGCTATGTCCCGCAGCAGCTCGCCGCCACCTCTGGTGTTCCCGCGACGGTCATGGAGGTCGTCTCGTCGGGGCGGTTGTCTCGCCGTCGCCTCCTGCTTCCGATGAGCCAGGCTGACCGAACTGCTGTCCGCGACGCCATCGCGACGGTGGAACTGACGGACCGAAGGCAGGACGCGGTCAGTCAACTGTCGGGCGGGCAACAACAACGGGTGCTGATCGCTCGGGCGTTGGCAGGTGAGCCGGAACTGCTTGTCCTCGACGAACCGAACGCCGGCGTGGACCATCACAACCAGCTCGGTCTGGCGCACGCCTTGGCTCACTTTGTCGAAGCCGGCGCCACCATCGTCGTCGTACTGCACGAACTCGGCCCACTGACTGAGTTGATTGACCGCGTCGTGCTGCTGCAGGATGGTCGGATAGCCTACGACGGTCCGCCCGTCCACCACACCGCCCTCGAACTAGTCTCAGAGCACACTCACGCCCACCACCGGCCTCCCAGCCACCCCGACCATGTGCCGCTCGAAGCGGGCTGGCAGCTATGACGATTTTCTCGTACGACTTCATGATCAGGGGTCTGCTAGCGGCGCTCTTCACGGGTCTGGCAGCACCCGCCGTCGGAACGTACCTCGTCCAGCGGCGACTGGCTTTGATGGGAGACGGCGTCGGTCACGTGGCTGTCACCGGCGTCGGGCTCGGACTGCTGACCGGGCAGTCGCCGGTCTGGACCGCTGTGGGCGTCGCCATTGTTGGGGCCTTGTTGATCGAACTCATTCGGGAGCGCGGTCGCGCCGGCGGCGACGTGGCGCTCGCGCTCATCTTTTATGGCGGCATAGCAGGTGGCGTCTTGGTCACCGGACTTGCGGGCGGCAGTGCTCAGACGCTGCAGACCTACCTCTTCGGCTCCATCACCGCGATCTCGCCAGAAGACGTCTGGGTGGTGGTGGCGCTGGCGGTCGGTGTCATCTTCGTTGCACTTGGCCTCGCGCCTCAGCTATTCGCGGTGTGTCAGGACGAGGAGTTCGCTCGGGCGATGGGCTTGAGGGTGCGGGTATACAACATCACCACTTCTGTTCTGGCTGCTGTCACGGTGACGGTGGCGATGCGCACCGTCGGCCTGCTGTTGGTGAGTGCTCTGATGGTGGTGCCGGTCGCCACAGCGCAGCAACTGACGCGTGGGTTCAAAACCACGATCCTGACGGCCATGGTGCTGGGCTGTCTGACTTCGGTGGGTGGGGTCGCGACAAGTTACTACCTCGACGTTGCTCCAGGGGCGACGATCGTCTTGTTGGCGCTGGCGTGTTTCATGGCTGCTTGGCCGGTAGGCGGCCTGGTCAGGTATCGCCGGCGGCTGCGACAACCGTTTGGCGAAGGGGAAGGCGGCTCGATGCCCCATACCGTCGTACCCGAGGCACATGACCACGCCCACGGAGAGGAGTGTGGCCACCCCGCCGTGCCACACGCGGACCATGTCGACTATGTGCATGACGGCCACCGCCATGCCGTTCACGGGGGACACTATGACGAACACTGACCAGAGCTCGGCCGTACGCCGAGCCAAGGCGCGGGCAGGATCCCAGGTGAGCGTTCCGGCGGTAGGCAACCCGGCGGTGGTCGGTGCGCGACCCACCCGGCAGCGCAAAGCCGTGGCCGCCACGCTGGGCACCCTGGACGACTTCAGAAGCGCGCAGGAGATCCACGCGCTCCTGCGGAACCGTCGAGAAGACGTGGGGCTCTCAACCGTCTACCGGACCCTGCAGGCCCTCGCTGACGCTGGGGAGATCGATGTGCTGCGTCGGCCGGATGGGGAATCCGTCTACCGCCGGTGCAGCACCGGCCACCACCACCACCTGGTGTGCCGCGGATGTGGGTTCACCGTGGAGATCGAGGGTCCGACCGTCGAGTCGTGGGCCAGCCGGACGGCGCAGTCGCACGGTTTCGCCGAGATCGAGCACACGCTTGAGATCTTCGGCACCTGCGCCACCTGCGCCAATCCTCGCTGAGAGCCGCGTCACCAACCCAACTGAGCACACCCATCCCTCAGGCTGAGCCGTAGCGCCGGTCTCGGCGGGCATACACGTCGATCGCCTCGTAGAGGGTGGCCCGTGTGACGTCGGGCCAGAGCACGTCCATGAAGACCATTTCGGCGTACGCCGACTGCCACACCATGAAGTTGCTGATGCGCTGCTCTCCCGACGTACGCAAGACCATGTCGACGTCGGGCAGGTCAGGCACGTAGAGCGCCCGGCCCATCGCCTGCTCGTCCACCCGTTCGGGCCTGAGCCGGCCTGCCGCCACCTCCCGAGCGAGGGACTGGGCAGCATCAGCAATCTCGGCACGGCCACCGTAGTTGACGCACATCGTCAAGGTCAGCACGTCGTTGAATCGGGTCAACTCCTCAGCGACTTCCAGCTCGCGAATCACCGAGGCCCAGAGGCGCGGGCGCCGCCCCGCCCACTTCACCTTCACGCCCATTGCATGCATCTCGTCCCGCCGGCGCCGGATCACATCACGGTTGAAGCCCATCAAGAAGCGCACCTCGTCAGGCGAGCGCTTCCAGTTCTCTGTCGAGAAGGCGTACGCCGAAACGTACTTCACTCCCACCTCGATAGCGCCTTCCACCAAGTCGAAGAGTGCCGCCTCACCCTTCTCATGTCCCGCAGTGCGAGGCAGGTTGCGCTCAGCGGCCCACCTGCCGTTGCCGTCCATGATCACCGCCACATGCGCTGGGATGAGCATCTGGGGCAGATGGGGAACTACCGACACCTTCACTCCTGGTGCCTCTCAACGTGCACCAGTGACCGAAGACCGCGCTCGAGATGCCACTGTAAATAGGCGGCGACGATGCCACTCGCGGGTCTGCGATAACGCACGTCGATCTCCTCGGCCATCGCCCAGTCCCCCGCGAGCAGTGAGCCCAACAGGCTCACGGTCTCCGGCGCCGGGTTGGCCGTGCCCGGGATGCGGCAACCGCTGCACAGCATGCCGCCTGAACCCGCGCTGAAACTGCGGTGCGGCCCCGGTTCGGCACAGCGGGCGCAGCTGTCGAAGGACGGCGCATAACCCGCGATTGCCAGCGATCGCAACAGAAACGAGTCGAGGACGAGCGGCGCCTCATGTTTCCCGCTCGCCAGAGCACGCATGGCACCGACGAGCAGCAGGTACTGCTGAAGCGACGGCTCCATTTCCTCCGCGACCAGCCGCTCAGCCGTCTCGAGCATGGCGGTTCCCGCGGTGTAGCGCGCGTAGTCCCCCGCCACCGCCTGTGCGAACGGGGAAAGTGTTTCCACCTGAGTGACGATGTCCAGGGTCCGGCCCCGGGCGAACTGGACGTCGACGTGCATGAACGGCTCCAGCCGCGATCCGAACTTCGACTTGGTACGGCGCACACCCTTGCCGACCGCCCGGACCCGCCCCGTGTTGCGGGTCAAGAACGTGACGATCCGATCCGCCTCACCGAGCTTCTGGGTACGAAGCACGATGGCCTCGTCCCTGTACAGGTTCACCTGTCCATTCTGCCTGTGTTCCGGCGCTCCCCTCTGCTCTGCTGGCCGTGCCACGCCCCCGATGTCGCCGAGCAGGGCCGGGATGGCTCTCGGCCCTCAATTCGGGTGCTTGTGACGGCGTCCGCATGACATGCTCCCGGCTATGTCGGCCAACCCCGCGGTGATCCAGCAGCTCGAGCAGTACTACGACGCCGTCCCACGACGGCGGGCGCGTCCTGAACCGGTTGGGCCCTTTACGTTGTTCGTGGCGCAGTCGGGCTGGCCGTACTACGCCCGCCCGCAGTTCGGCGGCTCAGACGCAATCGAGCCATCCGACGTACGCCGCGTTCTGGAGCGTCAACGTGAGCTCGGCCTTCCCCGCGTGATCGAGTGGGTGGACGAGGCGACGCCAGGGCTCGCCGCTGTAGTCGAGTCCACCGGCGTAGTCGTATCTCGATGTCCCCTGCTCGTCCTGGCCGGCGCCCCCTGTGGATCCTCCGGCGCCGCGCGGATGATCGGGCCTGACGAGGTGGACACGCTGATCGCGACCCGCGCGGCGATCTCGGTCGGTTTCTCGTCCGCCGGCACCGCGACGGGCGAGGCAGGAATTGAAGCCAGGGATGCGGGACTCGACTCGGCGCGCAACGAGGTCGACGAGGGCTTCCTCACCGGCCTCAGGACCGGCGCGGTGCAGATGGCAGCTGCATTCGCCTCAGCAGCCGACGGGGCCGAGCTCGGCCCGGTGGGTGGGGGGAGTTACGCGGCGGTGGGGGATGTGGCGGAGATAGCCGGGGTGGCGGTATTGCCTGCATATCGACGTCGCGGACTAGCCGCGCAGGTCACCTACGTGCTTGCCACCGATGCCCTTACGCGCGGGGTCTCCACTGTCTTCTGCTCGGCGCAGTCCGACGTCGTTGCTCGGGTCTATGAGCGCATCGGCTTTTGCCGGGTTGGTACCGCCTGTGTCGCGGAGGCCCCGTGAGTCCCGCGACAGCTGTTCCCTCGCCGCGCCGTCACTCACCGCGTCGGGGCCGCGTCGGGGCCACCCCTTCACTCAGCAGTTGGAACGATATGGCGCTCAAATCTGTCGTCACAGCGCCATTTCGTTCCAACTGGTGATCATGTCCGGAGGGGTCGGCGGGGAGGATCTAGCGGCCGAGCCTTCATCCACAGGCAGGTGCTGGACATCCCGTCTGTGGATGGGCCCACCCGCCGGTGGAGAAGCCCGCCAATCTGGTCATCATGCATCGTTGGGACAGCCGCCTGCGCCACCCTCCTGCCGGCGTGACTCCGTTGCTGCGCCGAGATGCGAGCACCGACCCGACGCCATCCCAACTTCGCGGTCCGGGCTGGCGTCGTACGAGTCACGGCTGTTACGTCCCGTCGGTCGTCGAGCTCACACCGGGTCAGCGGGTGATCGAGGGAGCAGAGCTACTACCCCCCGGTGGCGCCGTCAGCGGATGGGGCTCGGCCTACTGGCGCGGGGTCCGTCTCCTGGACGGCACGATGTGGGTTCGCAATGACCCGTTGCTGCTTTGCCTAGGGCCGACCGCGAAGATCCGCAACCGTCCTGGGGTGAGGCTGTCGCGCGACAGGCTAGCGCCGGATGAGGTTGAGGACGTCCGTGGTGTCTCCTGCACGGTGCCGCTACGGACGGCGTTCGATGGGGCGCGCCTCGCAGCTGACGGAACTTCCGCGGTGGTGTTCATCGACATGATGCTCAGCCGTGCGGCGCGGACCACGCGGATGCGCCGAGCGCACGAGCGAGGACTCAAGCGCGATCGGCGCCTCGATCAATGGACCCTGCAAGCCCCGCCGTGGTGGTGAGGGCCCACCCGACGTACAACCCACGGTTCGACCCTCGCCAGTTGGCACAATATCGCGCTCGACTCGGCCAGATAACTGCCATTGTGTTCCAACTGGCGAGGGCGCTAACCCCTAGGCCCGTCAGGTAGGGCGCGGTTGATTGCGGAGATGACCGCCTCCAGAGACGCGGTCAAGATGTTGGGGTCGAAGCCGACCCCCCACAGCACCTGCTCACCGACCGCGCACTCGACGTAAGCGGCTGCCGTGGCGTCCCCACCCGCAGACAATGCGTGCTCGGCGTAGTCGAGCACCCTGACGTCGTACCCGATCTCGTTGATCGCCTGGACAAAGGCAGCAATCGGTCCGTTGCCGTATCCGCAAAGAGTGCGCTCCTCACCTTCGACGAACACCTTGACCGTGAGCGAGTCGTGAGCACCCTCGGCCGATGACGTGTGCACCGAGTTGAGCGCAAGCGGTGTACGGCGATCGAGGTACTCGGCCTGGAACGCCGCCCAGATGGACTTCGACGAGATCTCGCCACCGTCGGAGTCGGTGAGCTGTTGCACCGCTCGACTGAACTCGATCTGGAGCCGGCGGGGCAGCTCCAGCCGGTGCTCGGCCTTGAGGAGATAGGCCACTCCGCCTTTGCCGGACTGCGAGTTGACCCGGATCACCGCCTCATAGGTGCGGCCGACATCATGAGGGTCGATCGGTAGGTAGGGGGCCTGCCAGGGAAGCTCGCTGACCGGCTTCCCGACTGCGAGCGCTTGGCGATCCAGGGCCTCTAAACCCTTCTTGATCGCGTCTTGGTGCGAGCCGGAGAAAGCGGTGTAGACCAGATCTCCCGCGTAGGGATGCCGCGGATGAACCGGCAGTTGTGTGCAGTACTCGACGGTACGGCGGATGTCGTCGATGTTACTGAAGTTGATCATCGGATCGACGCCCTGACTGAAGAGGTTGAGGCCGAGAGTCACGAGACAGACGTTGCCAGTGCGTTCGCCGTTGCCGAAGAGGCAACCTTCGACCCGGTCGGCGCCTGCCATCAACGCCAGTTCCGTGGCGGCGACTGCGGTGCCACGGTCGTTGTGGGGGTGCAACGAGACAACGACATGTTCGCGTCCGCGCAGGTGCCGGCAGAACCACTCGATCTGGTCTGCGTAGACGTTCGGCGTGGACATCTCGACGGTGGCAGGCAGGTTAAGGATGATCTCGCGATGCGGTCCGGGCTGCCAGACGTCCATAACGGCTTCGCACACGCCGACGGCGAAGTCGAGCTCAGTGTCGGTGAAGGTCTCCGGGCTGTACTGGTATCCGAAGTCCGCATCGCCGAGGAACTCGTCGGCGTACTTCATCACGAGTTCGGTGCCCCGGGTGGCGATCGCGCGGCACTCGTCCCGATCGACGCCGAACACGACCCGGCGAAACAGCGGCGCCGTGGCGTTGTAAAGATGGACGTTCGCACGATCTGCCCCTACCAGGCTGTGAACCGTTCGCTCGATCAAGTCCTCGCGGGCCTGGGACAGCACGGAAATGGTTACGTCATCAGGGATCAGGTCACCCTCGACGAGCTGACGTACGAAGTCGAAGTCGATCTGGCTGGCCGAGGGGAAACCAACCTCGATCTCCTTGTAGCCCATCTTGACCAGCAGGTCGAACATGCGCTGTTTGCGGTCGAGCGTCATCGGGTCGATGAGGGCCTGGTTGCCGTCGCGGAGGTCGGTGGACAGCCAGCGGGGCGCTGAGTCGACCGTCTTCAGCGGCCAGGTGCGATCCGGTAGGTCGATCGGCGAGAACGGTTGGTAGCGCCTGATCGGCATACCGCTGGGCGTTTGGGGCTGAATTGCCATGAAGGGGGCCTTTTGCTTCAGGAGGGCTGCCGGTGCAGCGATAACTCCGCGGCGGGGGCGACCGGCGAGTCAGATCAACGAGCCCCGTCGCGGCAGCTAAGGAGCAGTGCACACAACGTCATGGTGGCGTCAGGCTATCAGGGATCGGCGAGGGTGTTCTGCAGAGGCACCGGGGAGGCAGCGCGCAAGGGCGGGGAGGTGTTCGGGGTGTGATCCTGTCGCACAGCCATAATCTCGTGAGCCAGCACCACGACTCGTCGCTCAGCTCAGTCGCCGCGGCGCGCTCGTCGCCTACAGTGATTCGCGATGTCAGGCTTCAGCCGCTCCCCGAGGACGCTCGCAGCTTTGTCGGCGCTCGCTGCGCTGAGCTCCCTCTTGTCTGGGTGCAGCAGTTCCGGTGAAAGCGCAAGCGGGCTTGCCGGAGCTGAGACCAATCGTTCATCTGGCCCCAAGGCAACCGAGACGGCGGCTTCACCTCAACAGCCAACTTCCCCACCGGAGATCGGGCAATGTCGCAACCTTGCCTTCTCGGACCTCAGCCTGTTCTCCAACCAAGCGAAAGCGGTGCCTTGCGAGAACGGCCACACGGCGTACACCTTTGCGGTTGAGAGGCTTCCCGACACCATCGCCTTCGAGGGAGTGTCCATCCAGAACAAGGCGGTGCAGTCGGAGGCAGCGCAGTCATGCAGCACCGCTTATCCGGCTTTCGTCGGTGGTAACGCACCTACACGCGCGCTCGCTCGCCTCACCGTCACCTACTTCCTGCCGAGGCAACGAGACTTCGACCTCGGGGCGCGCTGGGTCAGATGTGACGCGGTGGCTCTGAAGACGGCGCAGTCGCTGGCTCCGCTGCCCAACGATCTGAAGGGACTGCTCGACGACGAGACGGCTTTGGCCAAGCTTGGCCTCTGCTCAAACGGCGACCCTGGCGCGGCCGGCTCGACTTTGGTGATGTGCACCCAGCCGCACACCTTCCGTGCCCTGGCCGCGCTCAGGCTCGGTGACGACGACGCTCCCTATCCCGGTGTCGACGCTACCGAGGCCCGAGGGCAGCGCTGCGAAGATGTGGTCCGCGGCGAACTCGGAGTCGATGGGGGGTTCACCTTTGGCTGGACCTTTCCGTCGGCGGCTGACTGGGCCACCGGACAGCGGTTCGGTTATTGCTGGAACAAAACCTCCAAATGAGCGTTGGGTGCTCAGAAGCCGAGGCGACGAAGCTGCTTGGGGTCGCGCTGCCAGTCCTTCGCGACTTTCACCTGTAGATGCAGGTACACCGGCGTCCCGAGCAACGCTTCGATCTGTTGCCGGGCCGCCGTACCGACCGCTTTGAGCCGCGCGCCGCGATGCCCGATGATGATCGCCTTCTGACTAGACCGTTCGACGAAGAAGTTGGCGGATATGTCGAGCAACGGGCGCTCCTCCGGCCGATCCGGGCGGAGCCCCATCTCTTCCACCACGACCGCGATCGAGTGCGGTAGCTCGTCGCGGACGCCCTCGAGAGCCGCCTCTCGGATGAGCTCGGCCACCAACGTCGCCTCCGGCTCGTCGGTCAGCTCTCCAGCTGGATAAAGCTGGGAGCCCGTTGGAAGCTGAGCCACTAGCAAGTCAGCCAGCAGATCCACTTGCGAGCCTCGCACAGCCGACACCGGCACGATGTCAGTCCACTCCACCCCCGTCGCCGCACTCAGCTGAGCGATCGAGGACAGGTGCTGCAGCATGCGGTCGGGGGACACCAGATCGCTCTTGGTGGCGGCCGCGATCTTCGGCGTACGACGGACCGCCGCGAGCTGGTTGACCAAGAACGTGTCGCCCGGCCCGGGCTTCTCATCGGCGGGCAGGCATACCACCACGACGTCCACCTCCGCCCATGTGGCCTTGACCACGGCATTGAGCCGCTCGCCGAGCAAGGTTCGTGGCTTGTGCAGGCCGGGGGTGTCGACCAGAACCAGCTGCGCATCCGGTCGAGTGACGATTCCCCGGACGGCATGGCGAGTTGTCTGCGGCCGAGACGATGTGATGGCAACCTTCGCGCCGACGAGGGCGTTGGTCAGTGTCGACTTGCCTGCGTTCGGCCGCCCGACAAGGCTGGCGAAGCCACTTCGATAGCCCACTGTCGGTTCGGTCACCCGACGATTGTGTCCCATTGAGGGTCGTAGTGGCTTCTACGGGATGTGCGCCGGCCCCGCCGGAGTGGTTGCCGCCCCAGTCCGGCTTCATGTGACACGCGGATCAATCGGCCGCCCGGCTGCTGGGCACCTGAGTTCTGTCTTGTGGTTCCACCTCAGACGTCCGCACCATGAGCAGCAGAGCAACCAGCACGACGCCGGCGCCCAGCCAACTCAGAGGCGACAGGTATTCACCCAAGACCACCACGCCGAGAAGGGCCGCTACGAGCGGCTCCACCAGCGCCAACGTGGCTGCTGTGCCAGGCTCGACAGTTCGCAGCCCACGGTTGAACAGGTTGTATGCCACCACCGTGGCCGCCAAGGCGAGGTACAACGCCATTCCAGCGCCGTCGACACTGGTGACCCAGGTGAGGTCAGAGACGGCCAAGGCCGGCGACATGCTCAGCGCGGCGATTCCAAAGATCACCGCAAGTCGAGCGTCCATCGCGACATCTGAAGAGGCGAGTGCGGAGCTCGCTGTGATGAAGGTGGCGTACGACGCTGAGGCACCCAGCGCGAAGAGCACTCCACCCAAACTGGCACCACCCCGCAGGTCACCGCCCAACAACGCCGCCAGGCCCGCGAGCGCGACTCCGGTCGCCATCACCCACTCCCGACTTACCCGACGGGTCATGAGTCCGGTCAGGACAGGCGTGCAACCGATCGCCACCAACGTGCCGAGAGCCACCCCCGATCGAGTCACCGCGGCGAAGAAGGTGACGTTGAAGATGGCCTGTGCGATTCCCGCGACCCAGACCGCAGGCAACCGGGAGGCGGACACCAGCGGGCCAACGCCGTGAAAGCCCGCCAGGACCACCAGCACCGCAGCGGCCAGTGCAAGGCGGACCGCGCTCACCGAGACAGCCGGTGCTGCCGGTCCCAGCAGCCGAGCTGTGCCCACGGTGCCGAACAGAGCCGCACCGAAAACCACGAGCAACGATCCGGTACCCGCGGCACGGGGGCGAGAGGTCATGTCGAAACCGAGTCGAGAACGGCCCCGGAACCGTCGACGCGATAGATCGGCACACCGCTGCCTGCGAAGTCAAACACGACCGCACGATCAGCGTCAGCCATCTCGTCAGCGTCGCTGACCACAACAGCAGCCTCCAGGCCGCTTACTCCACTGCTGTGTGCCATCGCGACCGCGACTTGCAGGGCAGTCAGCTCAATGGACCGCAGCGACACTTCAGCGGCACTGTAGGTACGCCCGTCCGTGTCGCGCACCGCCGCTCCCTGCGCGCCGTCCACCCGCGCCCGAGCTGCTCTGGCCAGCGTGACGAGCTTGGCATCCTCGGGATCGGTTAGGCGGATCGGCATTGCGGAAGCCTAAGTGTTGAGCACCAAGAGGCTCACCACCAGGCTTGCGGTGGTGGCCCGCGTCGGCTCGGAAGGGCGGGCAGGACGCTAGCTCGGGGCCGTTTCGTCAGACCCAGGCGCCAAAGTCACGACGATGGTGACGACCTTGTTCCGCCTGCCCGCGAGGGACTCAGCCTGGAGCCGCAGCCCCTCACAGACCACCTCCGCGCCGGGTATCGGCACCTTGCCGAGGTGCTTGGCCATCAGACCACCCACTGTCTCGACGTCCTTGTCTTCAATTTCGATCCCGAACAAGTCGCCGAGCTCGTCGATGTCCAGACGCGAGCTGACCCGAACGGCGCCGCCAGCCAGGTGCTGGACGGGCACGGGCTCCACGTCGTACTCGTCTGTTATCTCACCGACGATTTCTTCGAGCAGGTCTTCGATGGTGACAAGGCCTGCCGTGCCGCCGTACTCGTCAACCACAATCGCCACGTGCATGCGACGGGTCTGCATCTCACGCATCAACTCGGCGGCCGGCTTGGAGTCAGGCACGAAGAAGGAGGGTCGCATCACCGTTTCGATGCGTTCGGTGTTCTCGGCCTCATGCCGGTCGTAGACGCGTTTCGTGACGTCTTTGAGATACGCGACGCCGATGATGTCGTCGAGATTCTCTCCCACCACCGGTACGCGGGAGAACCCGCTGCGCAGGGCAAGGGACATCATCTGGCGCAGCGTCTTGTATCGCTCGATGAAGACCACGTCGGTCCGGGGAACCATGACTTCGCGCGCCAACGTGTCCCCGAACTCGAAAACAGAGTGGATCATCTGGCTCTCTACGGATTCGATCACCCGACTGGCTTCGGCCATGTCGACCAGTTCGCGCAACTCAGCCTCTGTTGCGAAGGGTCCTTCGCGAAAACCTCGCCCAGGAGTCAGAGCGTTGCCGATCATGATCAACAGCTGAGGGATGGGGCCGAGCACAGCTGTGAGGGCGGCCACCGGAGTTGCGGACGCAAGTGCCACCCGCTCCGAGTGCTGGCGTCCGATGGTGCGCGGACCGACCCCGATCGCGATGTAGGAGACGACGACCATCGCGGCCGCTGCGATCAGCACCTCCAAGGCTGTGGTCGACCCATCCATCGCGCCCGGGTCGCTCAAGGCGGGGCCGACCAGGTGGGCCACGGTGACAGCGACGAGAACCGTCGCAGTGGTCTCACACATGACGCGCAGGAGCATCACGGTGTTGAGGAACCGCGGTGGGTCGGCGAGAATCGCCGACAACCTGGTTGAACCCTTGCGCTCCTCTCGGACGAGCTCGTTGGCGCGTGCCCGAGAGATCGACGACAAGGCAGTCTCAGCACTGGCGAAGAGCCCAGCCAGGATCACAAGCAGACCGGCGACAACGAGCAGGATGACATCGTTCGATGTCATGGAACAGACTCACCGCTTTGCCGGCTGCTCGCCTCAGTCGATGGAGTCACCTGACTTCTTCACCGGCCCGGCTGCGTTGCCAATCGGCGAGGAGACGGTCCTGAAGGGCGAACATCTTCGCCTCCTCGCCGGCCTCTGCATGGTCGTAGCCAAGGAGGTGCAAGATGCCGTGAATGGTCAGCAGGTGTAGCTCGTCATCGACGGAGTGGGAACCCGGCTTGATCCGCGCAGCGGCGTACTGAGGGCACAGCAGCACGTCACCCAATATGCCCTCCTCCTCCGGCTCCCCCTCGCGCCCGGGCTGCAGCTCGTCCATCGGGAAGGACAACACGTCCGTCGGGCCGACCTCGCCGAGATAGCGCGAGTTGAACTCGGCGATGGTTCCCTCGTCGACGAGCTTGACGCACAGCTCTGCCTGCGGATGCACCCGCATCTGGCGCATGGTGAAACGAGCCAATCGGGCGAATTGGGCAACGTCGAGCGGGACCCCTGACTCGTTGAGGACCTCGACGCTCATCGCTCCCCGAGGTTGACCGCTGGCACCTCGGTCACCTGCCCTCGACGTACGACGGAGGCAGACCAGCCTCCCGTGCAGCCTCATAGCTGTCATAGGCCGCCACAATCTTGCCTACCAACCGGTGGCGTACGACGTCTTGGGCGGTCAGGTAGCAGAAGGTCACATCCAAGATGTCGTCGAGGATCCCCTGCACAACGCGCAGGCCGCTCTTGGTGCCAGTGGGGAGATCGACCTGGGTCACATCCCCGGTGACGACGATCCTCGACCCGAAACCAAGACGGGTCAGGAACATCTTCATCTGCTCCTGCGAGGTGTTCTGTGCCTCGTCGAGAATGATGAACGCGTCGTTCAGGGTGCGGCCGCGCATGTAGGCGAGCGGTGCCACCTCGATGGTGCCGGCGGTCAACAGCTTGGGGATCGTCTCGGGGTCGAGCATGTCGTGTAGAGCGTCGTACAGCGGCCGCAGATAAGGGTCAATCTTCTCGCTCAACGTGCCGGGCAGGTAGCCGAGCCGCTCTCCGGCCTCGACAGCGGGCCGGGTCAAGATGATGCGGTTGACCTGCTTGCCCTGGAGCGCTTGGACAGCCTTCGCCATCGCCAGATAGGTCTTGCCGGTGCCTGCCGGGCCGATGCCGAAGACGACCGTGTGCTTGTCGATTGCGTCGACGTAGCGCTTCTGGTTGAGCGTCTTGGGTCGGATGGTGCGACCCCGGTTGCTCAAGATGTTGAGCGTGAGCACGTCTGCGGGTCGCTCGCGCGTCTCGGTGCGCAGCATGGTGATTACACGCTCGACGGTCTCAGCTGTCAGGCCCTGGCCTGTCCGCACCATGGCGACCAGTTCGTCGATCAGCCGCTCGATAAGAGCTACCTCGCCGCGGTCACCTGCGACATTGACCTCATTGCCGCGAACATGGATGTCGGCGTCGAACTCGCGCTCGATGATGTCGACGAACTCATCACGCGCCCCGAGCACGGCGACGACTGGAACACTGTTGGGAATCACGATCGTGTGTCGTGGGACCTGTTGTTCTGTCATCTTGCATACATGCTACGGGTTGGCACCGTCAGGGCTCCCGTTTTGTTGTCGCACTCAGCCTGGCGGCCACGTCATGGGGCGACCACCCAACACATGCAGATGAGCATGAAAGACGCTTTGGCCAACCTGAGCGCCGTTGTTGCACACGAGTCGGTAGGCATCCCCAACACCGTCGTCAGCCGCGGCCTGTCGAGCCAGCGTCAGCATCGCCGCGGCTGCGTCTGGATGTGAGGCGGCCAGCTCAGGCAGCGTCGCCACATGCACCTTGGGAATGACGAGGATGTGCGTCGGAGCCTTGGGGTCCACGTCGCGGAAGGCCAGAGCCTGGTCCGTCTCGCCCACTTGCTCGCTGGGGATCTCCCCGTCGACGATGCGGCAGAACAGGCAAGGCTGCTCGGTCACGATTGACTCCTCTCGGGCGATGCTTTTCGTGTCGAAGGGCAACCAGTCTTCCGACTGGTCGATCATGTAAACCACATGACCTCATTGCGCGTCTACGGGGCATGTACACGCTATCTGGGGTCACCACCATGAGAGGGGCCGCCACGGTGTCTGTCGAGCGGTGGGGCGCTGACCACGCCGTAACCCAGATGTACGCCGCTCACTACACCTCACTGGTGCGACTTGCGGGACTGTTGGTGCGCCACAGCGGCGAGGCGGAGGAGATCGTGCAGGACGCCTTCGTCGCGATGCACGGCCGGTGGCGCCAGCTGCGTGAGCCCGACAAGGCGCTGGCCTATCTGCGGCGCTCGGTTGTCAACGGAGCCCGCTCGACCCAGCGCCATCACGTTGTCTCCGACAAGCACCTCTCCAAGCACGTCGATGACGTACGACGGCACGCACCCAGCGCAGAACAGCAGACATTGACCGCAGAGACCCGCCAGGAGGTGCTCGCCGCATTGCACCGGCTGCCCCAGCGCCAGCGAGAGGTGCTCGTTCTTCGCTACTACAGCGATCTCGCTGAGGCCGACATCGCCGACGCACTCGGCATCAGCCGGGGAGCGGTCAAGAGCCACGCTTCGCGGGGGATCAGCTCACTTCGCGCAAACCTTGAGGACTTCCGATGAACACCCCTGACGACGACCGGACCGCAGAACTGCTCGCTCGAGCCCTGCGCGAGGAGGCTGCTCTGACCGAGCCGCAACCCGACGCACTGCAGCGGATCCAGGAGCGGGCTGGATCTGCTTCCCCCCCTTTCTCTGATTCGTCCGACCGGCCGCGTTGGTTGGGAGCATGGTCTGGTCGGACGAATGGAGCAAGCTCGAGATGGGGTGGGCTCGGCGGTGCCCTCGGAGCAGGGCTCGCCACCGCGGCGATCATCACCGCCGTCGTCGCCATCGGCAACTCAGGAACGGATACTTCTGGGCCTCCTGCTGGCCAGCCGACCCTGAGTGAGCCGAACTCGGTAGAGCCAACCGCTTCGCGTCCGACAGGTGAAGAGCCGACCGAGTCCGCAGAAACTGGGGCAGAGCCCACCGCCACCGAGCCGACTCAACCGGATCCGACCGCCTCTGACCCGACCCAACCAGATCCGACCGCCACCGATCCGGCCGCCTCTGACCCGACCCAACCAGACCCGACCGCCACAGATCCGACCGCTACCGAGCCGACTCAACCAGATCCGACCGCCTCTGCGCCGACCGAGGAAGAGCCAGGCTCCGGCCAAGCCCCACACCAAGGGGTCTACGACCCGAACGCTCCAGCTGCCCGCCAGGTCACGATGTACTACCCCGGGGACAGCCCCGACGTGTTCTCGATAGCACCGCGGCTTTACTCCGAGGCGCACACTCTCCCGGAGGCACCTGACGATCCTGTCCTGGCTGCTGTTCGCGAGTGGTGGACGTCCCTTCCCATCGACCCCGACCTCATGCCGGTTCTGATGGGAAATGAGTCCCTGCACGTCGTAGACGTCTCGACCGTGGGACAGACCACCACGATCGCCCTTGAGAGTCTCTCGGGTGCTTTGCCGGAAGGCGAGCCCCTGCTCGTAGGGGATCACAGGCCGGTTGGTTCGCCGGCGCAGCAGCGCGCTCAGATTCTCCCGTATTTCCAGGCGCTCCTGCGCACAGCGGGAGTCGTGGGCGAGGCCAGGTTCACCTATAACGGAGAACCCGTCGACGAGTCGAACGGCGTACGCCTCAACCCGCTACGGGCGATGTCCGACGAGGAGGTCCGAGCCTGGATCGAGATCGTCAACCTTGTCGAGGGCCAAACTGTCACAAACCCAGTCACCATCACGGTTTCCGGCAACGTCTTCGAAGGCAACGTCAACTGGGAGCTCTTCGATGACGGTGGCGCAAAGGTGGATGAGGGCTTCGTCACCACCGCCATGGGTGTTTGGCAACAAGCAGACATCGAGCTGGGCACTCTCGAGCCAGGCACCTACCGGATTCGCTGTCTGGAGTACAGCATGGAGGACGGTAGTCCCATGAACATCGTCGACAAGACGTTCACGGTCGAGTAGCCGCTTCACCAGTCCCGTCTCCACAACTTCGATTAGTGCTGCCCGTTGGGTGGAAACTTGAGGTCAAATACTGACCTCAAGTTTCCACCCCAGGGCCGTGAGTGGGTCGCGTGAGCGCCAGCAGGGATGGGCCGACTCGTCGGGGATGGGGCGACCCGACATCCGTCAAGGCCAGGACGGCGGCAGGTCGGCACCATGGCGCGCGATCGGGCGCCCCGGCCCTCTGTCAGGCCCAGCGCGGCGTCCGGCTGAGCACGACGGCCGCGCCGACGACTCCGGCGGTGGAGCTTCGCAACACCGTGGCGCCCAGCCGAACGGCTGCGGCTCCCCGGTCAGCAAACGTTGCGAGCTCCTCGGCGGTGACACCGCCCTCGGGGCCTACGACGAGCAGCACCGTTCCGGACGCGGGTACGACGACGTCACCGAGCCGATACTCGGCACCTTCGTGCAGTACCAGCGTCAGGTCGGCCGAGGAGATCAGGGCGGCCACCTCAGCAGTGGTATGCAGGGCACTCACCTCAGGGAAGCGCAACCGCCGCGACTGCTTGGCAGCCGCGGAGGCGGTTGCCCGCCACCGCTGCAAACCTCTGGCCTCTCGCTCACCACGCCAGCTGACGACGTTGCGCGACGCGGCCCAGGGCACCAGGGTGTCGACGCCGATCTCGGTAAGCAGCTCGACGGCCCGCTCACCGTGTTCACCCTTCGGGATCGCCTGTACGACGGTCAAGCCCGGCTCTGAGACCGGCTCGAACCGGCGTGCGTACACCTGTGCGACAAGACCCTGCCGCGACACCTCGACGACCTCGCACTCAGCGCCAGCGCCTCGCATGTCGGTCAGGATGAGCTGCTCGCCCACTCGAATGCGTTTGACCACTACCGCATGGCGGCTCTCGGCACCGCTCAGCTCGATCGTGTCGCGCTGGAGCAGGTCGGCATCAACCACGAAGACGGGAAGTGTCACTGTTCAGCGGCCGCCGAAGGCTCCCTTGAAACGGTCGAAGACGCCCTTGGACTGATGCTCGACCGTGCCAGTCGGGTTCTCCTCGCCGCGCATCGCCGCAAGCTCATGCAACAGCTGAGACTGCTCGGCGTCGAGCCGAGTCGGAGTCTCAACCACAATGGTGGTGACGACATCTCCACGGCCCGTGCCTCGGAGCCGCGGCACTCCCCTGCCCCGAGCGACCAGCTGTTCACCAGACTGAGTTCCTGCCTCGATGGTGATCGTGATCAACCGTTCCACGTCAGAGGCTGAGCCGTCGGCCACGTCAGCCTCGAGCGTGGGAAGGTGGACGCTCGTCCCCAACGCCGCGGCCGTCATCGGCACGGTGATCTCGCACAAGAGGTCATCGCCTTGGCGCGTGAAAACCGGGTGATGCCCGACCTCGATCTCGACATACAGGTCGCCAGCGGGGCCACCACCCGGGCCCACCTCCCCTTCGCCCGACAGCTGGATACGGTTGCCGGAATCGACTCCGGCTGGCACCTGAACGGGGATCACCCGGCGGGCCCGCACCCTTCCGTCGCCCGAGCACTCACTGCAGGGATCCCGTATGACGGTTCCGAAGCCGCGACACGTTGGGCACGGGCGCATGGTTCGCACTTCACCCAGGAAGGACCGCTGCACATGGCTGATCTCGCCGCGTCCTCTGCAGGTGCTGCAGGTGGATACGTCAGTACCTGGAGAGGTGCCAGCGCCTTGGCAGAGGGAGCAAGTGACGGCGGTATCAACCTTCAGCTCGCGCGTGACGCCGAATGCGGCCTCCGCGAGCTCGAGTTGGAGGCGGACCAACGCGTCCTGTCCGCGGCGCATACGTGGCCGAGGGCCGCGACTGCTGCTCCCCGACTGGGCAAAGAAGGCATCCATGATGTCGGTGAAGGAGAAACCCTGCCCGAAGCCAGCGCCGGCACCGCTCGCTGACAGCGGATCTCCACCGAGGTCGTACATCTCACGTTTGCGCGGGTCGCTCAGTACGTCGTAGGCCTGGGTGACCTCCTTGAAGCGCTCTTGAGTGGCTGCGTCTGGGTTGACGTCAGGGTGTAGCTGGCGCGCCAGTCTGCGGTAGGCCTTCTTGATCTCCTCGGAGCTTGCATTTCGTGCGACTCCGAGGACGGCGTAGAGATCGGTCGTCATGCTCCGGCTTCCAACTCGGGCTGACGGGTAGTCGTGCGCGGGCGACGGCGGGTAGTCATCCCGGGGCGAAAGCGACTGTCCATGTCGAGGGGAAGTCGGCTGGTCATGTCGGGGCGAAGGCGGCTAGTCGTACTCGGACGACGATGGCTGGTCATGCGTCAGCGAGGATGTGGCTGACGTAGCGCGCAACGGCGTGCACGGCGGACATCGACCCGGCGTAGTCCATGCGGGTGGGACCGACGAC
>Ga0183260_10001287_pt1 | contig 21168 bp, 20 predicted proteins | sample AntDrymUQ4972206_2_FD_129768 | JGI IMG/M metagenome (GOLD analysis project Ga0183260, IMG submission 129768) | Polar desert sand microbial communities from Dry Valleys, Antarctica - metaG UQ497 (22.06) (version 2) (version 2) | ecosystem: Environmental > Terrestrial > Soil > Desert | place...
GGACGGCCCGGGACGGGGGGCAACCGGTCGGCGGGCGCGCATCGGCGCTGCGCTGGCGTCGTACGTCGCCCTGACCAAGCCGCGGATTATCGAGCTGCTGCTGCTCACCACGGTGCCGGTGATGTTCCTCGCCTCGGGTGGGGTGCCACCGCTTTGGCCGGTGGTCGCGACCGTGCTTGGCGGGACGCTTTCGGCGGGCAGTGCGAACGCGCTGAACTGCGTGGTCGACGCCGACATCGACCAGCGGATGCGGCGCACCCGCCGCCGCCCGCTGCCGCGGCACGAGGTGAGCCCCCGCGCCGCGCTGGTGTTCGGCCTGCTGCTCGGCGTCGCCTCGACGCTGTGGCTCGGGCTGCTCGTGAACTGGCTGTCGGCTGGCCTGGCGCTGGTTGCCAACGCGTACTACGTGGTCGGCTACTCGATGCTGCTGTAGCGGCGTACCGCGCAGAACATCGTGTGGGGCGGCGCGGCCGGCTGCTTCCCGGTGCTGATCGGCTGGACCGCCGTGACCGGTGGGCTGGCGTGGACGCCGGTCGTGCTGTTCGCGGTGGTCTTCTTCTGGACGCCGCCGCACTTCTGGGCGCTGGCGATCCGCTACCGCGACGACTACGCGGCCGCCGGCGTGCCGATGCTCCCGGTGGTGGCGGCACCGAGCGTCGTAGCCCGCCGGATCGTCTGGTACTCGTGGGCGACGGTGGCGACCTCGCTGCTGCTGTGGCCGGTCGCCGGCACCGGGCCGTTCTACCCGCTCGCCGCCGCCACGCTCGGCGCCGCGCTGTTGGCGGGGGCATACCGGCTTCTGGGCGGGGCACGTGCCGGGACGCAGGCGTGGGAGGGGCAGGCGATGCGGCTGTTCCACGGGTCCAACCTCTACCTGGCCCTGCTTTTCCTCGCCGTCGCGATAGACCCCCTCCTCCGCTGACCGTCTCCCGCGCGCGAGGGGTCGCGGGCCGCGAGCGCGGGAGACGGATCTTCCGACGTTCTGGTGGCTGGGGCGACCGAGCGGTCGGAAGATGTCACCGCGCGGGGGGCGGCTGCGGGCCGCGGGAGACGGATCTTCCGACGTTCTGGTGGCTGGGGCGACCGAGCGGTCGGAAAATGTCGCCGCGCGGGGGGCGGCCGCGACGGATCTTCCGACGCCTTGGTTGCTGGGGCGACCGAGCGGTCGGAAGATCCGTGGCCTGGTCAGCCCGGCCAGCCGCGGCGGCGGAGCAGCCTGACCACCTGGTCGATGACGTCGACGCCGCGATGACGGACGGCGAACGAGCTGAACACGAGCAGACCGTCTCCGGCGATGACGATCTCGTTCTGCCGGAACAGGTCAGCGTCCCAGCGGACCACCGCCATGTGCGGGATCCCATGTATTTCGCACGCCACGCCGTACTCGTCCCAACGGCAGTCCAGGTACGCCCTGCCGTCCGGTTTGACGAGGACGCGCTGGTGCGAGGGTCGGGGGACCCCTCTCCGCACGCAGAGCAGCTCGAAGTCGCGCTCGGGCAGTGAGTGCACCCCGCTCCCTGCGTCGCCGATTGTCTCGCGGATCAGCGCCCGGTGGCGGCACGGACCGCGGCGGCTCAGCGCGTCGCCGAGATGGCTGGGGAGCACGAGGCCCTGCTGGCAGCCGGCGAGCAGGATCGCTCGTGCGCGTGAGAGGGAGATTCGCTCGCTGCTCGCGTCCACCAGGCTGCGCCCCATTCGAGTGCAGGGTGGGTGCAGAACGGGGTGCACGTCCCGCGTACTCAACTCGGTTGACCAGTGCAGGCGGACGTCCGGCCATGGGTGCGGTCGCCGCGACGAGCCAGGGACGACCAGAGTCAGCGCGTCATCGGGGAAGCCGACGAGCCCGCCGCGCTCGGCGGCAGTCAGCCCGCCGAGCACGGAGCCCGGCGGCATCGACAGCAGCGCGGCTCGGAGCCGCTGGTCGTCGCTCAACGGGCCGTTGTGCGTCACCACGACCGCCGGCAGCGGGCGCTGCCAACGGCCCGAGTCGAGCAGCGAGCGCACCGCGCCCCGACCGAGAAGGCGGCACGCGTACGACAGCCGCATGACGTCCGGGACCTCGGACGCCAGTGCAGCAACCATGACGCCACGGTCCCTGACTCTGTGCGGGAGAGGAACCGGCAACTCGGCCGTCTGGGGACAACCCTGCTGGCGACCCTGCCCAGTGGACAACGCCCGAGGGCGACGCGTCCCCGAACGGATCCTCCGACCGCTCGGCTGCCCTGGCGACCCACGAGTCGGAAGATGTCACCGGCATCTGCCGCTTCCAGACGGATCTTCCGACCGCTTGGTTGCCCCAGCAGCCCACCGGTCGGAAGATCCGTTCGGGCGGTGCCGTGCCGGGCGCGGGGCGCGTACGGACAGCAGCAGCCAGGTGGCCGCGGCGACGGTCAGGCTGGCGCCGAGCAGGTGCAGCTCGACCAGGACGATCGGCAGGTCGGTCGCGTACTGCACGAACCCGACCGCCCCCTGGGCCAGCTCGACGCCGAGCAGCCACTGTGCGGCACGCACCGCCGACGCGGGTGCGCCGACGGCACGCAGGCCCAGCACGACGCCGATCGTCATGCCGACCAGCAGGAACACCGCGTCCGCATGCAGCTGGCTCACCGTCTCGGGGTGGAGCCCGTTGCGCGGTGAGGCGGCATCGCCGGCGTGTGGCCCGCTGCCCGTCACGACGGTGCCCAGGTACACCACCACCCAGACCGCCCCGTAGGTTGCGAGCGCGAGCGTGCGCAGCGATCCCGGCATCGGGATCACAGGCTGCCTCGCCGAACTCTCCATCCCGCGTCCCACTCGGTCGAGCAGCACCACCGAGATCGCAACCATCGCCAGCGACACGAGCAGGTGCCAAGCGACCAGCCACGGGTCGAGCCCGGTGAGCACGGTCAGGCCGCCGAGCACTGCCTGTGCTGGAACGCCGACGGCCAGCAGCAGGGCCAGCCGGCGCCGCACCCGATCGATCGGCCGAGCCCGCCACACCACGACGACCGTCGCCACAGCCACCGCCGCCAGCGCGAAAGTGAGCAGCCGGTTGCCGAACTCGATGGCACCGTGGATGCCCAGCTCGCCGTGCGCGGCGTACGACTCTTCCGTGCACCGCGGCCACGCGGGGCAGCCGAGCCCAGACCCGGTGAGGCGTACGGCGCCGCCGGTGAGCACGATGGCGATGTTGGCCAGCAGCGACGCCACCGCGACCCCTCGTAGGGCTGCCTGTCCGGGCCCGCGGGTCGCCGCCACGCTCACTCCCACCGGAAGGTCCTGATCGTGAGGACCGCACCGGCGACTGTCCACGCCACCAGCACGACGACGCACAGCAGCGGCAGCCCACCCCCCGCGGACACTTCGCGAACGGACTGTGCCAGCGCGCCCGAGGGGAGCAGCTCCACAAAGGGCCGCACCCCGTCGGGGTACCGCGCGAGGGGCACCACGATGGCACCCCCCAGCAGGAGCAGGACGTACACCAGGTTCGCCACCGCCAGGGTCGCCTCGGCCCGCAGGCTCCCGGCGAGTGCGAGCCCGAGGGAGGCGAAGCAGGCGGTGCCGAGCAGCAGCGCGAGCACCCCTCCGAGCACAGCGATGGCCCCGCCCGCCGGCGCCCAGCCGAGCCCGAGGGCCACCGCACCGATCACGACGACCTGCAGCACCTCGACCGCCAGCACCGCCAGCCCCTTGCCGGCAAGCAGACCCGCTCGGGGGAGAGGAGTCGCCCCGAGGCGCTTGAGCACGCCATAGCGACGTTCGAAGCCGGTCGAGATCGCCAGCGAGGTGAATGACGTCGACAGCACCGCCAGCGCGAGGACCCCGGGAGCGAGCAGGTCGACCCGCCGGCCCGGTCCGAGGTCGACCAGCCCGCCGGCCTCCACGCCGGCGACGAGAACCAGCAGCGGCAGCGCCACCGCGAGGACCAGCTGCTCGCCGTTGCGCAGCAGCAGCCTGATCTCGAGGGCGGCATGCGACCGCACCATCCGTACGAGCGGCGCCGCGCCCGGCGCCGGTGACAGCTGCAGCCCGGTCACGTCGGTGTCTCGCGGCCGGTGAGGTCGAGGAAGACGTCCTCCAGGGTGCGGCGCTCCACCGACAGGTCATGCACCAGCACCTCGTGCTTGGCGCACCAGGCCGTCAGCGTGACGATCAGCCCGGGGTCGACCGGTCCGGTCACGACGTACCTGCCTGCCTCGCACGACTCCACCGAGCTGCCCGGCGGCAGGCAGCCGCGCAGGCCGGGCAGATCGAGGACGGTGCCGGTCGAGAAGCGGACCGTGTGCTCGGCGCCGTGGCTGACCAGCTCGGCGGGCGACCCGGAGACGACGACCCGGCCCCGGTCCACGATGACCACCCGGTCGGCGAGCTGCTCGGCCTCGTCCAGGTAGTGCGTGCTCAGCACCACCGTGACCCCGTTCGCCCGCAGCTCGCGGACCAGCGCCCACGCGTCCCGCCGGGCCTGCGGGTCGAGGCCGGCAGTCGGCTCGTCGAGGAACACCAGTTCCGGGCGACCCACCAGTGCCATCGCCAGCCCCAGTCGCTGCTGCTGGCCCCCGGACAGCAGCCGGTACGGGGTGCGCCCGCACTCGGCCAGGCCGAGCCGGTCGTACAGGGCGGTCACGTTCAGCGGATGGGCATGCAGGGCCGCGGCATGCCGCAGCGCCTCGTCGGCTCGGCAGCCCGACCACGCGCCGCCGGACTGCAGCAGCACGCCGACCCGCGAGCGCAACGCAGTGGCGTCGGCGACCGGGTCGAGCCCGAGCACCCGGACCGACCCGGCGTGCGGAGTTCGGAAGCCCTCGCAGGTCTCCAGGGTCGTGGTCTTGCCGGCGCCGTTCGGGCCAACGACAGCGGTCACCGTGCCGAGCTCGACCCGGAGGGTCAGCCCGTCCACCGCGGTCAACGTCCCGTACCGCATGACCAGCCCATCCACGGCCACTGCTGCGGCAGGCGGGGCGCTCACCGCTGGAGTCTAGGTTCGTGACGCGGCTCACACGCCGTGGCGCGGGGCCACGCCCGGCAGGGATTGTGGCCAGCGCCTATTTTCGGCACACTGGTGTTGTGCAATTCGAGCCGTCCACCACGAGCACCGCCGTGGCCAGCGACGCCCCCACGCGCCAGCGCGTCGTGCGTACGCTGCTGGAGCGGCGTACGGCCACTGCCGGCGACCTGGCCGACGTGCTGGGGCTGACCCCCGCCGGCATCCGCCGGCACCTCGATCACCTGGCCGCCGACGGCCTGGTCGAGGCGGCGCCGAACCGTGCCAGCACCCGCGGCCGCGGCCGCCCGGCGCGGTCCTTCCGGGTCACCGATGCCGGGCGCGACGCGCTCGAGCAGGGCTATGACGACCTTGCCGTGAGCGCGCTGCGCTTCGTCGCCGACACGGCTGGCGACGCGGCTGTGCTCGACTTCGCCCGCCGGCGCTGGGCCGAGGCCGAGGCGCGGATAGCGCCGCAGCTGGACGCGGTTCCCCACGTGAACCGACCGCAGGCCCTCGCCCGGGCGCTGACCGCCGACGGCTACGCTGCGTCGGTTCGCTCCGCGCCACACGGCCACGAGGTCTGCCAGCACCACTGCCCGGTCGCGCACGTCGCCGCGGAGTTCCCGCAGCTGTGCGAGGCCGAGACCGAGTTCTTCGCCCGGATGCTCGGGCGGCACGTCCAACGGCTGGCGACCATCGCCCACGGCGACGGCGTCTGCACCACAAACGTCCCGACCAGCGCGACCAGCACGACCAGCAGGGCCAGCACACCTCGCACCACCCCCACCGCGGAGAGGACCACGGCATGACGACGACGTCTCACCCCGAGCTCGACGGTCTCGGACGCTACGAGTACGGCTGGTCCGACTCCGATGCGGCCGGCGCGACCGCCCAGCGCGGTCTCAGCGAGGCCGTCGTCCGGGACATCTCGGCCAAAAAGGACGAGCCGCTGTGGATGCTCGACCTGCGGCTGAAGGGGTTGCGGCTGTTCGGCCGCAAGCCACTGCCGACGTGGGGCGCCGACCTGAGCACCATCGACTTCGACAACATCAAGTACTTCGTGCGGTCGACAGAGAAGCAGGCCACCTCCTGGGAGGACTTGCCCGCCGACATCAAGAACACCTACGACAAGCTCGGCATCCCCGAGGCGGAGAAGCAGCGGCTGGTGTCCGGCGTGGCTGCCCAGTACGAGAGTGAGGTCGTCTACCACAAGATCCGCGAGGACCTCGAGGAGCAGGGTGTCTTGTTCCTCGACACCGATACCGCGCTGCGCGAGCAGCCGGAGCTGTTCCGGGAGTACTTCGCGACGGTGATCCCGGTCGGTGACAACAAGTTCTCCGCGCTCAACTCCTCGGTGTGGTCCGGCGGCTCGTTCATCTACGTCCCAAAGGGCGTGCACGTCGACATCCCCTTGCAGGCGTACTTCCGCATCAACACCGAGAACATGGGCCAGTTCGAGCGGACGCTGATCATCGTCGACGAGGGCGCCTACGTGCACTACGTCGAGGGCTGCACCGCGCCGATCTACTCCAGCGACTCGCTCCACTCGGCAGTCGTCGAGATCATCGTGAAGAAGGGCGCCCGCTGCCGCTACACGACCATCCAGAACTGGTCGAACAACGTCTACAACCTGGTGACCAAGCGGGCCACCTGCGAGGCCGGCGCCACCATGGAGTGGATCGACGGCAACCTCGGGTCCAAGATCACGATGAAGTACCCGGCCGTCTACCTGATGGGCGAGCACGCCCGCGGCGAGACGCTGTCAATCGCCTTCGCCGGCGAGGGGCAGCACCAGGACGCCGGCTCTAAGATGGTGCACGCGGCCCCGCACACGAGCTCGTCGATCATCTCCAAGTCTGTCGCCCGTGGCGGCGGCCGTACGTCGTACCGCGGGCTGGTGCAGGTTCAAGACGGCGCGCACCACTCGGCCAGCACGGTCAAGTGCGACGCGCTGCTCGTGGACCAGATCAGCCGCTCCGACACCTACCCGTACGTCGACGTGCGGGAGGACGACGTGTCCATGGGCCACGAGGCCACCGTGTCCAAGGTGAGCGACGACCAGCTGTTCTACCTGATGAGCCGCGGCATGGGCGAGGACGAGGCGATGGCGATGATCGTGCGTGGCTTCATCGAGCCGATCGCGCGTGAGCTGCCCATGGAATACGCCCTGGAGCTGAACCGGCTGATCGAGATGCAGATGGAAGGCGCCGTCGGGTGACGCAGACCCTCACCGAGGCGACGGGGACTGATCCCGCCGCCAACCTGTCCGGCGCGGTGGAGACGGTCGCCAGCCATCTCCACCCGGTGGCGTCGTACGTCCTCGCCGATCACCCGGTCCCGACCGGACGCGAGGAGGTGTGGCGGTTCACCCCGCTGAAACGGCTGCGCGGCGGGCTCGAGGGCCAGCCCTCGACCGACCACCTCGGCTGGACCTACGACGCACCTGCCGGTGTGACCGTGTCCGACCTGACCACCGCCGAGGCGGTCGCGCTCGGCGGTGTCGCCCCCGTCGACCGCCCGGCTGCCCTCGCCGTCGAGCACGCCGGAGGAGCGGTGCTGGTCGACGTCGCGGCCGACACCCTGCTCGAGCGACCGCTGGTAGTGCACCTGTCCGGTTCGTCGGTCGACGACCAGGTGTGGGGGCACGTCGTGGTCCGGATCGGCGCCGGCGCTGAGGCGACTGTGGTGTTCGAGCACACCGGCTCGGCCCGCTACACCGCGACCACGCAGGTCCTCGTCGGCGACAACGCCCGGCTCGACCTCGCGAGCCTGCAGCTCTGGAAAGACGACGCGGTGCACGCCGCCCAGGTCGGGTTTCGGATCGGGCGCGATGCCCGGGTCCGCTCCTTCCAGGCCAGCCTCGGCGGCGACCTCGTGCGGATGGTCGAGACCGCCGAGTACGACGGCCCCGGCGGTGAGCTGGAGATGTACGGGCTGTACTTCGTCGACGCCGGCCAGCACATCGAGCACCGGCTGTTCGTCGACCACAACGCCCCGCGGACGCAGAGCCTGGTCGACTACCGCGGCGCACTGCAGGGCCAGGGTGCGCACTCGGTATGGATCGGGGACGTCCTGATCCGCAAGGAGGCCGAGGGCATCAAGACGTACGAGTCGAACCGCAACCTGGTGCTCACCGACGGCTGCCGGGCCGACTCGGTCCCCAACCTGGAGATCGAGACCGGCGAGATCGAGGGCGCGGGCCACGCCAGCACCACTGGGCGCTTCGACGACGAGCAGCTGTTCTACCTCGGCAGCCGCGGCATCCCTGAGGACCTGGCGCGGCGCCTGGTCGTGCACGGCTTCTTCGCCGACATCATCCGCCGCCTCGGTGTCCCCGAGATCCAGACCCGTCTGCTCGCCGCGGTCGAGACCGAGCTGGCCGCCACGGTGGGGCTGCCACCGGCGGAGAGCCGGGAGGCCGTCGCATGATGTTCACCCGCGCCTGTGCCGTCGCCGACCTGCCCGACGGCAAGCCGCTGGCGGTCGAGGTCGACGACACTGAGATCGCGCTGGTCCGCCATGGCGACGAGGTGTTCGCCATCCGGGACGAGTGCAGCCACGCGGAGATCGCGCTCTCGGAAGGTGACGTCGAGGACTGCACCATCGAGTGCTGGCTGCACGGCTCCCGCTTCGACCTTCGCACCGGCGCGGCGCTCGGCCTGCCGGCCACCGAACCGGTCGCGGTCTACCCCGTCCACCTCGACGGCGGCGACGTCCTCGTCGAGATCAACCCCTGAGCACCGACCCGACCCCGAACTCCAGGAGCACTGACACCCTGATGGCCACTCTCGACATCCGCGACCTGCACGTGAGCGTCGACACCGAGGACGGTGCGAAGCAGATCCTCAGCGGCGTGGACCTGACGGTCCGGTCGGGGGAGACGCACGCGATCATGGGTCCGAACGGGTCCGGCAAGTCCACGCTGGCGTACTCGATCGCCGGACACCCCAAGTACACCGTCACCAGCGGCTCAGTCACCCTCGACGGCGTCGACGTGCTGGCGATGCGGGTGGACGAGCGGGCGCGTGCCGGGCTGTTCCTCGCCATGCAGTACCCGGTAGAGGTGCCCGGGGTGTCGGTCACCAACTTCCTGCGTACGGCCAAGACCGCCATCAGCGCTGAGGCGCCCAAGCTGCGCACCTGGGTCAAGGATGTCAACGCCTCGATGGACCAGCTCGAGATGGACCGCAGCTTCGCCCAGCGCAACGTCAACGAGGGCTTCTCCGGTGGGGAGAAGAAGCGGCACGAGATCGTGCAGCTCGAACTGCTCGACCCGCGCTTCGCGATCCTCGACGAGACCGACTCCGGCCTCGACATCGACGCGCTCAAGGTGGTGGCACGCGGGGTGAACCGCTTCCACGACCAGGGGGACAAGGGTGTGCTGCTGATCACCCACTACACCCGGATCCTGCGCTACATCACCCCCGATTTCGTGCACGTCTTCGTCGCCGGCCGGGTGGCCGAGCAGGGCGGGCCCGACCTGGCCGAGCGGCTCGAGTCCGAGGGGTACGACCGGTACGTCAAGGCCGCGCTCTGATGGGTGCGAAACGATGAGCTACGACGTCGAGCGGGTCCGCGCCGACTTCCCGATCCTGTCCCGCCGACTCGACGGCGACCAGCCGCTGGTCTACCTCGACAGCGCCAACACCTCGCACAAGCCGCGGGTCGTGCTCGACGCGCTGGACGACTTCTACCGGCTGCACAACTCCAACGTCGGGCGCGCCGTGCACCAGCTGGGTGCCGCGGCGACCGACGCCTACGAAGCCGCGCGTACGGAGGTGGCGTCGTTCGTGGGCGCGCCGGACCCGGCCGAGATCGTGTTCACCAAGAACGCCACCGAGGCGCTGAACCTCGTCGCCAGCGTCCTCGCGTGGGCCGGCGACGAGCTGCGGGTAGGCGCCGGCGACGAGGTGCTCATCACCGAGATGGAGCACCACTCCAACATCGTCCCGTGGCAGCTGCTCACGCAGCGCACCGGCGCCACGTTGCGCTGGTTCGGGCTCACCGACGAGGGCCGGCTCGACCTGTCCGACATCGACGAGCTCATCACCGAGCGCACCAAGGTCGTCTCGCTGGTCTGGGTCTCCAACATGCTCGGCACCGTCAACCCGGTCGCCGACATCGTGCGGCGGGCCAAGCAGGTGGGTGCGCTGGTTGTGGTCGACGCCTCGCAGGCGGTGCCGCAGCTGCCGGTCGACGTGGCCGCGCTCGGCGCCGACTTCGTCGCGTTCACCGGCCACAAGATGCTCGGGCCGACCGGGGTCGGTGTCTTGTGGGGCCGCCGCGAGCTGCTCGACCGGCTGCCGCCGTTCCTCGGTGGCGGGTCGATGATCGAGACGGTCCGGATGGAGCGGTCGACCTGGGCGGCACCGCCGGCCAAGTTCGAGGCCGGCACCCCCCCGATCGCCCAGGTGATCGGCCTCGGCGCCGCGGTCGGCTACCTGCGTGCGCTGGGCATGGAGGCGGTCGCCGCGCACGAGCGGGACGTCACCGCATACGCCCTCAAGCGGCTCGGCGAGGTGGACGGGCTGCGGATCTTCGGCCCGACCGAGCCGGTCGACCGGGGTGGAGCGGTGAGCCTCGCGCTGGACGGGATCCACCCCCACGACGTCAGCCAGGTGCTGGACTCGCGCGGTGTCGCGGTGCGTGCGGGTCACCACTGCGCCAAGCCCGCGCACCTGCGGCTCGGGGTGCAGGCAACCGTGCGAGCGTCGTTCTACGTCTACACCACCGAGGCCGAGGTCGACGTCCTGGTCGACGGACTGGAGCACACGCAGCACTACTTCCGGGGCTCCTGAATGGACCTCGACTCGCTGTATCAAGAGATCATCCTCGACCACTACCGCAGCCCCCACCACGCCGGCCTTCGGGAGCCGTACGAGGCCGAGACGCACCACGTCAATCCGACCTGCGGCGACGAGGTCACGGTGCGCGTTCACCTCGACGGCGACACGGTCACGGATGTCTCGTACGACGCGCTCGGCTGCTCGATCAGCCAGGCATCGGCATCGGTGATGACCGACCTGGTGATCGGACGCCAGGTCACAGACGCGCTGTCGGTGCACGACGAGTTCCTGGCATTGATGCAGGGCCGTGGCACTGTCGAGCCCGACGAGGAAACCCTGGAGGACGCGGTCGCGTTCGCCGGGGTGGCAAAGTTCCCGGCCCGGATCAAGTGCGCCCTGCTGGGCTGGATGGCGTGGAAGGACGCCGTCGCGCAGGCGACGGCACGACAGGAGGACAGATGAGCCAGAGCCAGGACACCGAGACGGTCGCTCACCCCCCCGCCGACGACCTTCCCGAGGTCGACACCGGGGCTGCGTCGGCCGAGCCTTCGACCTCCGTCGACGACCTCACTGAGGCGATGCGAGACGTCGTCGACCCCGAGCTCGGCATCAACGTCGTAGACCTCGGCCTGGTCTACGACGTCCACCTCGACGACGGGCAGGCCACCATCGACATGACTCTCACCTCTGCGGCCTGCCCGCTGACCGACGTGATCGAGGACCAGACCCGGCAGGCACTCGAGGGGCTGGTCGACGACTTCCGGATCAACTGGGTCTGGATGCCGCCGTGGGGGCCGGACAAGATCACCGACGACGGCCGCGAGCAGCTGCGGGCGCTCGGCTTCACCGTCTGACGGGCCGACCGTGCCGGTGGGCCGGTCCGCGGAGGTTCCGGCCGGCCGGTTCCCGGGGTGGGTCGATCGGTTCCGCGCCGGGCACGGCGGCCGCGTCCGCCTGTCGATCGAGGACGATCCCACCCTCCGCGCCGTGGACGGGGCCACCGCCGCGCTGGACGTCGCGTTCGACCCGGGCACAGGCTGGGCAGACCTGACCTCACTGCTCACGCACGTGGCGCGCGTAGCGGCGTCACACCCATTCGCGCTGCTGCTGGTGCGGCGGGGCGGGTGGGCGGTCGCCCGCTGCGAAGGGGAGCGGGTGGTGGCCAGCAAGGTCGGCACCCGCTACGTGCAGGGGCGCACCAAGAAGGGTGGCTCGAGCCAGCAGCGCTACGCCCGTCGGCGCGGCAACCAGGCCGACTCGGTGGTGTCCGCCGCGGTCGAGGCGGCCTCGGATGTCTGGGGCGTCGGCATGCACCGCGGGCCTCTGACCGTCGTCACGGGGGGAGACCGGCTGCTGCTCGCCGACGCTGTCGGCCAGCTCACGAAGCGGGCGCCACTAGCCGTGTCGGCTCGACGTCTCGAGGTACCGGATCCGCTAAGGGCAGTGCTGCACCGGGCTGCCGAGGCCGCGTGTGCGGTGCGAGTTCACATCTTGGATCCGGCTGCGGGTGCCTAGTTGCGTAGGCATGGTGTGGGTTCTGGGTCCCTGGTCAGAGTCGATGTATCCAGGTGGGAGGATCCAGGTAGCCGCGGCGGCCCGGGTCGGCACGTACGGTGCGGACATGGCAACCCCCACCGCTTGGCTGAAGGCATCGGGCGTGGCGCTGTGTCTCGGGCTGTCCATGGGGCCGGCCAGCACCGCGGCGACCGCCGCTCCCGGCGGGTCGGACCCGACGGTCGCGGCCTCCTCGTCCGCGGCGGGGAAGACAGCCAGGCCGGTCGAGCCGCGCCGGTTCTGGGTCAAGGACAAGCACCACTACCGCTCGCCCTGGTACGCGGGCACCCACCGCCGGATGATCAACTACGGCTGCACCCGCGCGCCCTACTACGCGCCGAGCCCCCGTTGTTCGAAGGACCGCGGATTCCATCATGGCGTCGACATCGCTATGCGCTGCGGCAACCCGCTGTACGCCGCATTCCGCGGCCGGGTCGTGAATCCGCGGTCCGCTGGCGCGCTTGGGTCGGCGTACGGCAAGCGGGCGTTTCGCATCCGCAACGCCAAGCGGGACAAGGACATCGTCATCGCTCACGTGCGCAGGGTGTTCGTGCGACCGGGTGAGCGGGTCGAGCGGGGCCAGCGCATCGCCCGCGCCTCCGACGCCGCCGCTCCGGACGGCTGCCACCTGCACTTCGAGGTGCGTCCCGCCAGGGCCGACTACACCTCCGCGGTCGACCCGGAACGGCTGCTGCGTGCCCGCCGTACCGACTGACCGCGCCACCCCACCCGCTCCGGCCCGGCGGGACGGCCCGCAGCCATCGCCGCGTCGATGGGAACCCCGTTGAGTCGCTCGGAGGTAGGCTGACTTCCATGTCGGTCGACGCGTCGTAGCCACCCCGGTCCCGGTGTCCCGCCGCGAGCGGGTGCCGGCATCCCTGCTGCCCGACCACCGTCCTGACGAGAGGCTCCCACCCGTGCTGACCGCACACGCGCTCGAGGTGCGCGCCGGCGCCCAGCTGCTGTTGGCCGACGCGTCGTTCCGCGTCGGTGCCGGGGACCGGGTCGGGCTGGTCGGGCGCAACGGGGCCGGCAAGACCACCCTGACCCGCATCCTCGCCGGCGAGGGCCAGCCGGCATCCGGGACGGTCACGCGCACCGGGTCGGTCGGTTACCTGCCGCAGGACCACGACACCGGTGACGTGGACACCACCGCCCTCGCCCGGATCCTGTCCGCCCGCGGGTTGCACGACGTCGTACGCAGGCTCCGCAGCTCCGAGGACGAGATGGGCAGCACCGACCCGGACCGGCGCGAGCGGGCGATGCGCCGTTACACCGCTGCGGAAGCCGAGCTGCACGCCGGCGGCGGGTACGCCGCCGAGGCCGAGTCGGCCCAGATCGCCGCCAACCTCGGCCTGCCCGACCGGGCGCTCGGCCAGTCGCTGCACACCCTGTCCGGCGGCCAGCGCCGCCGCGTCGAGCTGGCTCGAATCCTGTTCTCCGGCGTCGAGACGCTGCTGCTCGACGAGCCGACCAACCATCTCGACGCTGACTCGGTGGCCTGGTTGCGCGGGTTTCTCCAGCAGCACAAGGGCGGACTGGTCGTGATCAGCCATGACGCCGCCCTGCTCGAGCAGACGGTGACGAAGGTGTTCCACCTGGACGCGACCCGCGCCGAGCTGGACGTGTACGCCATGGGGTGGAAGGACTACCTGGACCAGCGCGAGACCGACGAGCGGCGCCGCCGCCGCGAACGGTCCAACGCCGAGCGCAAGGCCGGCGCCCTGATGGCCCAGGCCGACAAGATGCGAGCCAAGGCGACCAAGGCGGTGGCTGCGCAGAACATGGCCAGACGGGCCCAGCGGCTGATGGCCGGGCTCGAGACGCAGCGGCGCGCCGACAAGGTCGCGCGGATCCGGTTCCCCGCGCCCGCCAAGTGCGGCCGGACCCCACTGCGAGCCGAGCAGCTGTCCCGGTCGTACGGGTCGCTCGAAGTCTTCACCGACGTCGACCTGGCGATCGACCGAGGCTCCCGGGTAGTGGTGCTCGGGCTCAACGGAGCTGGCAAGACCACGCTGCTGCGCATCCTCGCCGGCATCGACCAGCCGGACACCGGCGCCGTCGTTCCGGGCCACGGGCTCAAGCTCGGCTACTACGCCCAGGAGCACGAGACGCTCGACACCACCCGGACGGTGCTCGAGAACCTGCACGGGTCGGCCCCGCAGCTGTCCGACGCGGACGCCCGCGGTGTGCTCGGGTCGTTCCTGTTCTCCGGCGACGATGCGCACAAGCCCGCCGCGGTCCTCTCCGGCGGCGAGAAGACCCGGCTGGCCCTTGCGGCGCTGGTCGTGTCCAGCGCCAACGTGCTGCTGCTCGACGAGCCCACCAACAACCTTGACCCCGCGTCCCGCGCGGAGGTGCTGGCCGCCATCCGCACCTATGACGGCGGCATCGTGCTGGTCACCCATGACGAGGGTGCCGTGCAGGCGCTGCACCCCAACCGGGTGCTGGTGCTCCCCGAGGGCACCGAGGACCTGTGGAGCGAGGACTACGCCGACCTGGTGGCCCTCGCCTGACCGGACGTACGGGCCGACTTTGGCCGGGCTTGGTCGGCACCGCGTCACAGGCGTATGTGCCGGTGTCGCCCCCTGGCGGGCGGCCGGGGCTCGTACCCGCGAGCCAGGGGTCATGAGCGTGCGGGCCTAGTCTCACGACCATGGCCTACCCCGACGCCGACACCCTCGCTGCGGCCGGACTCCGCCTGGAGACCGCCGGCGAGGTGGTGACGATAACGCTGGCGCGTCCAGAGGTGCGCAACGCGCAGACACCGGCGGCCTGGCGGGCGCTGGCGGCGGTCGGGGAGTCCGTCGCACCGGACGTGCGCGTGGTAGTGGTCCGCGCCGACGGCCCGTCGTTCTCGGCCGGGCTGGACCGGGCCGCGTTCACCCCCGGCGGGCTTGCGGGCGAGGCGTCGCTGGTCGAGCTGGCGGCTCTGCCGGACGATGAGCTGGACCGCACCATTGCCGGCTTCCAGGCCGGCTTCGCCTGGCTGCGCAGCCCCGAGCTGGTAAGCGTCGCGGCTGTGCAGGGTGTCGCCGTCGGCGCCGGCTTCCAGCTCGCGCTGGCCTGCGACCTGCGGATCGTCGCCGACGACGCGCGGTTCGCGATGCGCGAGGTGTCTCTCGGGGTGGTGCCCGACCTCGGTGGAACCAAGCAGCTGGCCGGCCTCGTCGGCTACTCGCGGGCGCTCGAGCTGTGCGCCACCGGCCGGTGGGTCGAGGCTGGCGAGGCCCGCGACCTCGGCCTGGCCACCGCGGTCGTGCCCACGCCCCGTCTCGGCGAGGCAACCGCAGACCTGGTCGCCGCGCTCACCGAACCGCTGCACGGGGCCGTCGCCGCGACCAAGCAGCTGCTCCTCGGGGCCGGTGAGCGTACGTACGACCAGCAGCTGCACGCCGAGCGCACCGCCCAGGCGGTGCGGCTGCGCGACTTCGCCGCCGCCTTCGAGCAGCCCTGACCATCGGGTTGCGTCCCTATGTCTACTCATGATCATCACGGGTACCGGAACAACGGTCCGCGCCAGGGCGTTGAGCGGCAGCGATGATGCCTGGAGCGACACGCGCGCGGACCCTGCGGTCCTTCTCCGCCGACCCGGCCGGGCCGCGGTCGGTGGCGAAGGGCACCGTGCCGCGCATCGTGGCTTTCGCGAAGCCCTACCGCAGGCAGATCTGGGGCTTCCTCGCCCTGGTGATCGTCGACTCCGCGATGGTCGTGGCCACCCCGCTGCTGTTCCAGCGGATCATCGACGACGGCGTGCTCGCCGGCAACCGGCCCCTGGTGGTAGGGCTGGCGCTGATCATCGCGCTGATCGCTTTCGCAGAGGCCGCGCTCACGCTCGCGCAGCGGTGGTTCTCCTCGCGCATCGGGGAGGGGCTCATCTACGACCTGCGGCGCCGGGTCTACGCGCACGTGCAGGAGATGCCGCTCGCGTTCTTCACTCGCACCCAGACCGGTGCGCTGGTCTCTCGGCTCAACAACGACGTGATCGGCGCCCAGCGGGCGTTCACCTCGACGCTGTCCGGCGTGGTGTCCAACGTGATCAGCCTCGTGATGGTCGTCGTCGTGATGGTGCTGCTGTCGCCGGTCATCACCTTGGTGGCGCTGGCCCTGCTGCCGCTGTTCCTGCTGCCCGCCAAGTGGGCCGGGCGCCAGCTGGCCTCTCTCACCCGCGAGCAGATGCAGCTCAACGCCGACCTCGGTGCGTCGATGACCGAGCGGTTCGGTGTGGGCGGCGCCCTGCTGGTCAAGCTGTTCGGCCGCGCCGACGAGGAGCAGGCAGCTTTCGATGCGCGCGCCTCCGGCGTGCGCGATCTCGGCGTGCGGATCGCGATGAGCAGCCGGATCTTCTTCTCCGCGCTCACCTTGGTGGCCGCATTGGCGACGGCCCTCGTCTACGGCGTCGGCGGGCTGTTCGCGACCGCGGGGACGCTGTCGGTCGGCACGTTGCTCGCGCTGGCTGCTCTGATGGGCCGGCTCTACGGCCCGCTGACTGCTCTGTCCAACGTGCGGGTCGACATCATGACCGCACTGGTGAGCTTCGAACGCGTCTTCGAGGTGCTCGACCTCGAACCGGCCATCCGTGATCGCGCGGACGCGGTCCGGCTGCCCCCGGGTCCGGCCGGGATCGAGCTGGAGCGGGTCACCTTCCGTTATCCCCGGGCAGACGAGGTGAGCCTCGCAAGCCTCGAGTCGGTGGCACGAGCCGAGCAGCGCAGCTCCGGCACTGTGCTGCACGACGTGAGCCTGCAGGTCCGGCCGGGCCAGCTGGTCGCCCTGGTAGGGCCGTCCGGCGCCGGGAAGACGACCATCACCCAGCTGGTCAACCGGCTGTACGACGTGCAGTCCGGCGTCGTACGGGTCGGCGGCCGAGACGTCCGTGACGTCGCGCAGGAGTCCCTGCGTGACGTCGTCGGGCACGTCACCCAGGACGCCCACCTGTTCCACGACACCATCGCCACCAACTTGCGCTACGCCCGCCCGGAGGCGACCGACGAGCAGATCTGGGCTGCGCTTCGGCACGCCCAGATCGGGACGCTGGTCGAGTCGCTGCCTGACGGGCTGGACACCGTGGTGGGGGACCGGGGCTATCGGCTGTCCGGCGGCGAGCGGCAGCGGATCGCCATCGCCAGGCTGCTGCTCAAGGCGCCGGCAGTGGTGGTGCTGGACGAGGCCACCGCTCACCTCGACTCCGAGTCCGAGGCGGCGGTCCAGCGCGCCCTCGACGCCGCCCTGGCCGGGCGTACGTCGCTCGTGATCGCGCACCGGCTGTCGACGGTGCGCCATGCCGACATGATCGTGGTGCTGGACCAGGGGCGGGTGGTCGAGCAGGGCACCCACGCCGAGCTGGTGGCTGCCGGTGGGTTGTACTCCGAGCTCTACCGCACGCAGTTCGCCGACGGTCCGGTGTCGGCTGGTGCAGCGCTCGCGCAACCGGCATAGACCGACCCCTCCCGCTCGCAACCACGGGTGCCGTGCGAGGGTTCGCGCCAACCCCGAGCGAGTGGAGGAGCCGAGCATGGACCTGCTGCTGCGCGACCGGGTCTACGTCGTCACCGGCGGCACCCGGGGTCTGGCTCGCGCCGCCGCCCAGGTGCTGGTGGCAGAAGGCGCCCGGGTCGTGCTCACCGGTCGCGATGAGGGCAGGGTGCGGCTCGCCGCCGACGAGATCGCCCCCGGCCACAGCGCGGGTGAGACCGGATCCGGTACGGGGAGCGACCGGGTCCTGGGCGTTGCCGCCGACAATGCCGACCCAACCGCTGCAGCCAGGCTGGTCACGGCCGCAACCGACGCCTGGGGGCGCATCGACGGCGCCCTGATCAGCGTCGGCGGCCCAACGCCGGGCTCGGTGACAGAGGCGACCGACGAGCAGTGGCGCGACGCCTTCGAGTCAGTGTTCCTCGGCGCGGTACGCCTCGCCCGCACGGTGGCCGGCGCCTGCGGACCCGGCGGTGCGGTCGGCCTGGTGCTGTCGTCGTCGGTCAAGCAGCCGATCGACGGCCTGGCGATCAGCAACGGCTTGCGGCCGGGTCTGGCGATGGTGGCCAAGGGCCTCGCCGACGAGCTCGGGCCGCGGGGGGTGCGGGTGGTGGGGCTGCTGCCTGGGCGGATAGACACCGAGCGGGTGCGTGAGCTGGACGGGCTGGCCGACGACCCGGAGGCGGCCCGGGCGGCTGGGGCGGCGGGAATCCCGCTGCGCCGCTACGGTGAGCCGGCCGAGTTCGGCACGGTGGCCGCGTTCCTGCTGTCCCCGGCCGCGTCGTACGTGACCGGCGTGATGCTGCCCGTTGACGGCGGGGTCATCCGATCGCTGTGACCGCATCCTCCGAACGGACGGTGTGGACTGGGCGGCGTGAGTCCCACGAACCCCATCTGTGACAGTGGGCCCAGCCGACCGTGACGGCAGGTGTCGCGGCAGACTCGGGGGAGCCTCGTCCATGCAGCGCGCCACCAGCCTCACCACCGCGACGCTCGCCGACCGGTTGTGACAGAGTGTGACGCTGCCTGTGCACGATCTGGGCACCATCCAACCGTGACCGTCGAGGGGGGCACCGTGCCGTGCTGAGGACTGTGCTGGGAGCCGTCGGGGGCGCGCTGCTGCTGGTCGCCACCACGGCCGGGACACCCGCGGGCAGCCAGCTGCCCGACGCTCCGCAGGCCGCTGCACCGGCTGCAGCACCGGCTGCAGCACCGGGCCGGGACCGCCCCAATGTGGTCGTGGTGGTGATGGACGACCTGCGCCGCGACGACCTGTCGTGGATGCCGGCGGTCAACAAGCGGATTGGCGACCGCGGCACCACCTACACCCGGTACTACACCCCGATGTCGTTGTGCTGCCCCGCCCGAGCGTCGATGCTGCTGGGCCAGTACCCGCACAACACCGGCGTGCTCACCAACGCAGAGCCCGACGGCGGCTTTGCCGGCTTCACTTCGCTCGATGGCTCGACCCTGGCGACCTGGCTGAACCCGTACTACGCGACGGCGTACGTCGGCAAGTACTTCAACGGCTACGAGGGTCCCAACCAGCGCTACGTCCCGCCGGGGTGGAACGACTGGAAGGGCACCATCAAGACCTACGGCTACCTCGGCACAGTGACCAACAACAATGGGCTCCCGGTCGACCACGACGGGACCAACAGCCCCAAGGTGTTCGCCCGCCAGGCCCAGAAGTTCATCGCCGGGCGAAAGAGCGCCCGCAAGCCGTTCTTCCTGCACTTGTCGTTCGTGACCCCGCACAGCGGGGGTCCGCACACCGACGGTGACCTCGGACCGGGCTTCGGGACCCCCTATGTCCCCAAACGCGACCGCGGCACCTACGACGGACCGCGCCATGTCCGGCACGCCGGGTTCAATGAGCGAAACGTCAGCGACAAGACCGGCCCGGTTGCGAAGCTGTCGCAACTGACCCGCGCAGAACGAGACTTCGTCGTGCTGGCCATGCGGCAGCGCCGCGAGTCGCTCGCCTCGGCCGACCGGGCCATCAACGACGTGCTGACCACGCTGCGCCGGACCGGTCAGCTGCGCGACACCTACGTCATCTTCACCTCGGACAACGGGTACCTGCTCGGCGAGCACCGCTTCGCCGACGGCAAGCGGCAGCCGTACGAGGAGAGCTCCCGGCTGCCGCTCCTGATTCGCGGCCCGGGCATCCCGGTCGACAGGTGGAACGGGATGGCCATCACCCCCGACCTGGCCCGTACCGTGCTCGACATGGCGAACCTGAAGCCGCGGCGGGTCGTGCAAGACGTCACCCTCGACGGCCGCTCGATCCTGCCGAAGCGGTCCCGGCTGGACAACGCCCGGCGGCGGACCATCCTGCTGGAGGGGGCCAACCTTCCGATGGATGCCGAGAACGGCGGCGAGATCCGGTACGCGGCGCCGCGGAAGGTCGGTGACACGGACTTCCTGCACCGTAGCGTCGTGACCAGACGCTGGAAGCTCATCGAGTGGAACCCGTTCGACAGCGCGGAGCGGGGCTGGGAGCTCTACGACCTCCGTGCCGACCCGCACGAGACCAACAGCGTCTACGGCGACGACGGCACCCGGCGGAGGACCCGCGAGCTCAAGCGCCGGCTCGACGCGCTGTGGATGTGCAGCGGGCGGCAGTGCGAACAGTAGAGCCCGAGCGGGAGGTCGCCGGGTGGCTGGCCGCAGCGGGCTCGGTCACCTTTCTCACCGGTGCGGGGATGTCCACCGACTCGGGCATTCCGGACTTCCGTGGCCCGCAGGGGCTGTGGACGAAGGATCCGTCCTCGCAGGCCCTGTTCACGCTGAGCAACTACCTCGCCGACCCCGCGGTGCGGGTCCGCGCCTGGCGCAGCCGTCGCGAGCACCCGGCGTGGGTAGCGCGACCGAACGCCGCGCACGGCGCTATCGCCGCGTTCGCTCGCACCGGCCGGCTCGCGGCCGTCGTCACGCAGAACATCGACGGCTTGCACCACGCCTCGGGCGTGCCGGCGGACCAGGTGGTGGAAATCCACGGCACGTTGCGTCAGGCGGAGTGCCTCGGGTGCGGCCGGCGGGTGCCGATGTCCGACGCGCTCGCCCGGGTCCGAGCGGGCGAGGACGACCCGCCGTGCCTCGATTGCGGCGGGATCATGAAGTCCGCGACGATCTCGTTCGGGCAGTCGCTGGTCCCCGCCGTGCTGGACGCCGCGGTCTCGGCCGCCCGCCGGTGTGACCTCCTGGTCACCGCAGGGACGTCCCTGCAGGTGCAGCCCGCCGCGTCGTTGTGCGACATCGCCCAGGGCAGCGGCTCGCGGCTCGTCGTCCTCAACGCCGAGCCCACGCCGTACGACGAGCAGGCCGAATGCGTGTTGCGCGAACGGCTCGGGACGCTGTTGCCGCGACTGCTCGGCGACGCGCTCA
>Ga0183260_10001288_pt1 | contig 21159 bp, 13 predicted proteins | sample AntDrymUQ4972206_2_FD_129768 | JGI IMG/M metagenome (GOLD analysis project Ga0183260, IMG submission 129768) | Polar desert sand microbial communities from Dry Valleys, Antarctica - metaG UQ497 (22.06) (version 2) (version 2) | ecosystem: Environmental > Terrestrial > Soil > Desert | place...
AAAAAAAATGTACCCCGCAGTGGCTTTCGGCCGAGACCTACTTGCCGCTACGGAGTACAAGGGCATCGTAAGAGGGCTCGCGGTGCGGAATCAAGACATGTCCGTCGATTTTCTTCGCGCTTTCCGGGGTTTCTTCGCGCTCGTTCCGGCCGGGCAGGCCCGCCAGGGCGGAGCCGCCCCTTGCGTCCGGGAGTCCCGGCTAGGAGGACGGGAGGAGCCCGGGCCCAAGCCCGGCTAGAGGTAGCTGCGGAGGTCCCAGAGGTCGGGGTAGAAGCGCTTGTCGAGGGTCGTTCGCAGGTAGCTGGCCCCCGTGGAGCCGCCGGTCCCGGTCTTCGAGCCGATCTGGCGCTCGACCATGAGCACGTGGCGCTGGCGCCAGATCGCGAAGAGCTCATCGTGGGTCACGAGCGCCTCCGAGAGATAGAACTCATCCGAGTAGGTCGACCGGTCCCGGGCGATCGCGAGCAGGCTCCCCCGCCGGGCGGCCTCGTCGTCCGCGGGCATCGGGAGCCCGCGCGCTTCGAGCAGAGCGCAGAACGCATCCCACACCGTGGGTTCCTCGAGGCGGCGTTCGAGGCGGGTCCGCTCGTCATCGTTCGACGCCAACCGGTTCAGGTAGCCGGCGTTCTTGAGGCCCGAGATGAACTCGACCTCGCGGAACTGGACGCTCTGGAAGCCGCTCGCCGGCGCCAGGTGCGTCCTGAACTCGAGGAAGTCCTGCGGAGACATCGACTCGATGACTGCAACCTGCTCGACCAGAACGCGCTCGATCGTGTGCACGCGCTCTAGATAATGACGAGCGGGATGCGCCTCTTCGCGAAGCAACAGGTTCCGGATCGATTCCAACTCGAACAGCAGCTGCTTGAACCAGAGCTCGTAAGCCTGGTGGACGATGATGAACAGGAGCTCGTCGTGGGCGGGCGGATCGGATTGCGCGGTCTGTAACGAAAGCAACTCCGGGATTCGCAGGTAAGAACCGTAGGACAGCTCCCTGTCCTCCTCGCCGAACCGCGGCCGGCGGGGGCTGTGGTCGGTCAGTTAACCGTTGCCCTTCTTCTCGCCGTCGCCTTCGGAGCCGGAGCCGGGATCGGAGTCTGAGTCGGAGTCGGAGTCGGCGACGACCGTCGGGTCGTCGGTCGCCGGGGCCGAATAGAGCGGCCTATTGGCTCCGGCCTGCACGGAAACGATCGGGACCCCCACATCGATCATGTCGTAGAGCTCGATCACGTCGGAGTTGGCCATCCGCACGCAGCCGTGAGACGCGTTGTATCCGAGCGAATAGATCGCGTCGGTGCCGTGGAAGCGGATCGCAGGGGCGGACCAGTTGATCGCACGAAGGCCGAGTGGGTTCCCCGGCCCCGGCGGGATAGAGGCAGGCATGCTGGCGCCCCATCCGGTGGGATCGGGATTCACCCACGTGGGCATGTAGCGCTTCTCGGTGACCTCCCACAGGCCGGTGGGCGTGGGGTACTCCGGCAGGCCCGTGGCGACGGTCCACTCATGAGTGATCTCGCCGTCGTTGTAGAGGTAGAGCTTGTTCTCGCCGATGCGGGTCAGCAACACCTGATCGAACTCATCCGATGTGGTGTCGGGCTGAAGGGTCTGGACCGGCAGTGCAAGGTTGGCATTGCCCGAACCACGCTTCAGCGTCTTGGTCAGGGCCTTGTCGATCTCGTCGGTCTGCACGACGTAACCCACGCTGTGTTCGGTGATCTCCACCCATCCGGTCGAGTAGTCGATGCCGGCGTCCACCGGCTCGAGGTTCACTTCCTTGGCGATCGACGCGACCAGCTCCCTGGCCCCCTTGCGCGGATTCGTGATCGCAACGGATTCCGTGAAGTCCATGTCCTCGCCGAGCAGCTTCATCCGGGCCTGATCCATGAACGAGGCGCTCGCGGTCGCGTCGACGGCCGCGGCCACGGCGGCCTTGGCGTTGCTGCGGGCCCCCAGCTTCTGCGGAGTGGTGTTCCACGTCTTCTTCTTCCACGTGAGCGAGATCTCGCGGGTGAGCTGCGGCTCGATCGTGTCCTTGACCTCGGCGAGGGCCTCAGCCTGCGTCATCCCGGAAAGATCCACGCCGGCGACGGTGGTCCCGGGGAAGATCCGGCCCTCGTACTCCTGGCCGTAGTCATAGGTGACGTAAGCGGCGGCGCCACCGGCGGCGAGCAGTAGCAAAGCGAGGATGGCGGCTACGAAGAGGGCCTTTTTGCCCGCGGAGTCAGGGCGCCACCAGCCGGTACGCTCGGAGATCATCTCTCCGTTGGCTTTGATCTCTACTGTACTCATGCCCTCCCCAATCCGAAGCACCCATGCTATAGGCGTTCTCTCCTCTAAGGAGACGACGCCCGGGACACCTAACTTGACGCCGGGATGTCCAGATCGGTTGCAGCCCACGACCCGAGGCCGCTTACCTCCCTTGCCCGATGCGGCCGTGTAGGCCACGATGGGCGCATGGATGTCCACGACTCTCTCATAGATCTCATCGGGAATACACCCCTGCTGAGGCTCAGCCGCATCGAACCGGGCCTAGGGTGCACCTTGCTGGCAAAGGTCGAGGTCATGAACCCGGGCGGCAGCGTGAAGGACCGGATCGGCATCCGGATGATCGAGGCGGCCGAGCGGTCGGGGGCCCTCAAGCCGGGCGGCACGATCATCGAACCAACCTCAGGCAACACGGGCGTGGGACTGGCGATCGCCGCCGCCATCAAGGGCTACAAGTGCATCTTCATCATGCCCGACAAGATGAGCCAGGAGAAGATCTCGCTTCTCCGCGCGTATGGAGCCGAGGTCGTCATCGCGCCCACGGCCGTGCCCCCGGATTCGCCCGAGTCCTACTATCGGGTCGCGGACCGCCTGACCGCCCAGATCCCCGGAGCGTTCCAGCCGAACCAATACTTCAACGACGACAACCCCCGGACGCATTACGAGACAACCGGGCCCGAGGTTTGGAAGCAGACGGAGGGCAAGATCACTCACTTCGTAGCGGGCGTCGGCACCGGCGGAACGATCAGCGGCACCGGTCGCTACCTCAAAGAGCAGAACCCGGACGTCGTCGTGGTGGGAGGGGATCCCGAGGGATCCATCTACACCGGGAGCGAGCCCCGTCCCTATCTCGTTGAGGGGATCGGCGAAGACTTCTGGCCCGACACGTTCGATCGCACGATCGTCGATCGTTGGGTGACCGTTTCGGATCGCGACTCGTTCGTGATGGCGCGGAGGGTGACGCGACGCGAGGGTTTGCTTGTCGGGGGTTCGGGGGGCACGGCGATGTGCGCTGCCCTCGAGGTCGCGCGCGACCTCGAGCCCGACGACGTGATGGTCGTGATCATCCCGGACTCGGGCCGCGGCTACCTATCCAAGGTCTTCAACGACGCGTGGATGTTGCAGAACGGATTCATCGACCGTCCCGGTACCCAAGCGAGGATCGGCGAGATCCTCAGCGCGAAGCGCCGCATCGAACCCGACATCCCGGATCTCGTAGCGGTCGGCAGCCACGAGAGCGTGGGGCGCGCCATCGACATCCTGCAGTCGTACGGGATCTCGCAGATACCCATCGCGAAGAGCGAGAGCCCCGACGACATCGCCGAGATCGTCGGCTCCATCCACGAGCGAAGCCTCCTCGATCGTGTCTTCCGCGATCGAGACGCCATCGATCGCGAGGTCGTCGAGATCATGGACCCACCGCTCCCGGTGATCCAGGCCACATCCGGGGTCGAGGAGATGGTCGTCGATCTGGCCAAGGGGGCCGAAGCGATCGTCGTGGCCGAAGGCTCCAAACCATCGGGGGTCCTAACGCGCGCCGACCTGCTCGAGTTCCTGGCCCACCAAGGACCCGATCCCACCAAATAGACGCTCGTCAGTCGAAGGCGGCGCGGTCCACCGCTAAGACAGAGCGCGCTCGAGGTCGGCGATCAGGTCGTCCGGGTGCTCGATCCCCACCGACAGGCGGATCAGCGCCGGGCTCACTTCCATCCCGGACCCCGCGAGGCTTGCGTGGGTCATACGTCCGGGATGCTCGATGAGGGATTCCACGCCCCCAAGAGATTCCGCCAGGAAGAACAGCTGGGTTCTCTCGCAGACCGACAGGGCCCGGGCCTCGGACTCGACGGTGAAGGAGACCATGCCCCCGTAAAGAGGCTCTCCCGCGGCGGCCATCTGCTCCGTCGCCACCTGGTGCCCGGGGTCGTTGCTGAGCCCGGGGTAGTAGACCTGCTCGACCGCGGGATGGTCCTCGAGCCAGCGCGCGATCCGCGCGGCTCCCTCGCAATGGGCGCGCATCCGGATGGCCAGCGTCTTGAGACCGCGCAACAACAGCCATGAGTCGAACGGTCCCGGCACCGCGCCCACGGCGTTCTGAAGGAACCTGAGTCGGTCCGCGAGCTCGCCATCGTCCGTCGCGACCGACCCGAGGACGAGATCCGAGTGTCCCCCCAGGTATTTCGTTGCCGAGTAGACAACGGCGTCGGCACCGTGCTCGAGGGGGCGCTGCAAGAACGGCGTGGCGAAAGTGTTGTCGACCGCGAGTAGCGCGCCCGCATCGTGGGCAAGGTCACTTAGTAGTTCGAGATCCAGGATCTTCAGGGTCGGATTCGTCGGCGTCTCCGCGAACACCATTCCGGCGCCATCCGCCAGAGCGGCCTCGACCGCCGATGCGTCGGTCATATCGACCGTCTCGTACCGGAGGTCGCGGTCGATCATGACCTTGTCGAAGAGCCGGTAGGTCCCGCCGTAGACATCGTCCGGGATCAAGACCAGCTCGCCGGGACAGAGGGCCATCGCGAGGACCGTCGTCGCGGCCATGCCGGAGGCGAAGGCTAGGGCCTGCGAGGATCCTTCGAGAGCTGCGAGGCAGGACTGCAAGGCGCTGCGAGAGGGGTTGTCGGTGCGAGAATATTCGAAGCCCTTGTGCTCGCCTACAGCTTGCTGGACGTAGGTCGATGTTTGATAGATGGGCACCACCGCGGCACCCGTGGTCGGGTCGGGATCCTGGCCCACGTGGATCGCAGCGGTTTCGAAACGCATAGGGTCGGTCATGGTCACTCCACAGCGGCTCTCGGGAAGCGGAAGGACTGTCTGAACTGAGCAATCTGGATACCACGGAAGAGGACACCAACCCGGCATCGGGCCGGGACGAGCGCAGCGACCTCGCCCGCCCCCGGGTCGCCATCTCCGCTCTCAAACGGGGCGACGACCCCGAGGTCGCACGCATCCCACTCCATTACGTGGAGGCCGTCCTGGCGGCCGGCGGGACCCCGGAGGTGCTGAGCGCATTCGAGCTCCATCCGGACGAAGTCCCTCCCGAGGGTGTGACGGTCCGAACCTCTGTCGATCCCGACGACCGATCGCTTCTCGACGGCATGGCCGGGCTCATCCTGTCCGGCGGCGGAGACGTCGATCCCCGGCTTTATGGCCAGGAGCCTCATCCGAGAACGAACAACGTAACCCCGCTACGAGACAGGATCGAGATGACTTTGGCCGGCGAAGCCCTCGGGCGCGACATGCCCGTGCTCGCGATCTGTCGCGGCATGCAGCTGCTCAACGTCTACCTCGGCGGTTCGCTCGAGCAGCACCTCGCCGACGTGGCCGATCGGCTCCCGCACGATCGCGACAGGCCGAGGGTCGAAGCGGTACACGAGGTCCGCATGAAAGAGGGCAACCTCTTGTCGGAGTGTCTAGGAACCACCACGACAGGGGCCAACTCACATCACCATCAGGCACTCGACCGGGTGGCAGCTCCCCTACAGGAGATCGGATGGGCCGAGGACCGCGTCCTCGAGGCTGTCGTCTCGACCGAACATTCCTGGGTCGTCGGCGTTCAGTGGCACCCCGAGGTCATGGCGCCCGTGCACCGCGATCAGGCGCAGATCTTCAACTGCTTCATCCAGGCCGCCCGCCGTTTCGAGGCGGCCGTCCCGATCAACGCCTGACCGGCGTACCCATCACGTCGGCGGGGTCATTCGCGCCGCGATCGAAAGCAGAGCGCTCGGCGACGATCGGTGCATCCGCAGTGATCACGGCCCACGCCGCGCGCCCAGTGGTCCATCTGTCGAGGTTGATCTCCCGGCGGAGACCTGCTCCGAGGGCCAGCTCCTGTAACGCCGCCGGAGCTTTGGGTTGGGAGTCCTCGAACATCAGGGTCACATCCAGGATGGCGTCCTCGGAGGCAGGATTCATGACCGAGACGCGGTCCCTGGTGGGATCGAGAGCAGCGGGGCCCAAGAACCACTCCCGAGCCGTGGAGACGGCACCGATCTCACTAGTGAGGCCCCCGCCCTCGCCCCTGTAGGCCGTGGTCCGTTCGGCGACGACCTCGATCCCATTGCTCGAGGTAACGAGCGCGCTCACATCGGTAACGGAGCCGAGCCTGGCAGGCGGAGTCTCGTAGAGCGGCACTCGCTTGGAGCTGCCGGGGGGAACCGAGATCTCGACCAGCTTCTGCGGCTGGAGACTGCCATCGTTGGTGGTCAAAGAGATCGTGATCGCGGCCTCTTCAGTGGTCGACGGATTCAGCAGCGATATGGCTTCGGTGACTCCCGTTCCTGCGCCGCCCGCCGGGAAGAACCACGTCGGGGAGGTGCGCGTCGTCCCCAGTGAGAACTCGACCCCGGCCGTCCCGACCTTGGGATCGGCGACAAGCATTCTCCAGGCAACGACCCGCCCCCTGATCGCCGATACGGAGGCCCCCAGCTCATCCTGAAGAGTGATGAACTCGTTAACGTTTATCTCGCGCGTGGTGCCAGCCCTCACCGGGATGTCGGTGAGGTTCGCCTTCACCTTCTCTCCAGTCGGAGTGTAGAAGGAGAGCCTGACCACAGACTCCTCGGGGAAGGGGTTGTAGACCATGATGCGTTCGTCGTAGCCCAGCGCGCTGGATCCGGCGGCGAAGTACCAGCGGGTCCCGGCGAGCGCAGAGCATCCCGTGGCCCCGGCCCCCACCGGCGCGCGCGTCAGCGCGGTGGCTTCGACCGGGGCGCCGAATCCGACCACGTCGACCGCCGAGCCCTCGCTGGGAGAACCGACGAGTATCTGACCCGGCGCGAGGTTCAGCTCTTCCTGGTCCGACGGCTCCAGTCCCACGGTCGCCCCTTCGCTTCGGCCGGCAACCGAGAAGCGCGCGTTGCTGTCTCCCGCGGCCAGCGACGGAGGACAATAGATGGCTCGCTCCACGAAGGCAGCAGGCGTGGAGCGTTCAGTGGCGACCTCGACGTCATCCGAACCGGCCCCGAGAGCGGCCCCCGCAACAGTCAGGGCAACAACCACGACCACCAGCATCAGATCGCGCGCGCGCTCGGTCATGAGGCTGCCCGCCGGCGACCCATCGACCTGCGCCTGGTACCGCTCGGCGACACCGCCCCGATCGCAACGATCCACGCTAGGGCCGTGAATAGGTACCACAAGAGATCGTCAAGCCCACGCTCGAACGAGATGCCGAGCTCTCCTCGCGTTCCTGGGGCAAGGTCCCACGCGTTCCCCCACTCGACGTCAACATCCTGAAGTGTTCGGTCGCCGAGCTTCGCCGTCCAGCCTGGATCGGTTCGCTCCGAGAGAAATACGACCCCGGGACCCGCCACGCGCGCCGCCTCGAAGTGGGACGGGGATTCCTGTTGAGCGGCCGAGCGTTCGACCTCTTCGACACCGGCACCCAGTGTCGGATCGTTCTCCCCGAGCGCTTGCACGTAACCGGGCACCTCCGTGTAGACGCCGGCGCGAGAGAGCGGGGACCCGTTCTCGAGGACGTAGTACTCGGTCTCCGATCGCGCTACGGCAAGATCCCTTTGAGCGAGCCACTCAGAGGCCCCAGGGCCTCGTTCCAACAGCACGAACTGAACGTTGAAGGCGCCCAGCAACCGACCACCGCGATCTGTGGCCCCCTGTTCGATGGCCGCGATCGCCTCACTCAGGTTGCCTTCGCCGGTCCCCTCCCCACGATGGAACAACTCGCTAAGAACCTTCCCGCGCGGACCGGTCAGCAGATGCTCATCGGGCGGACGCACCGCGCTGCGAACGCCTCCCTGCCATCCCTCCCCCACCCACAGCGCACGGAACTGTCCCACCTGCTCGGCCTCCGCGAGCAACAACGAATGGATCTGTTCGACGCGGGTCGACGAGATCTGACCCGAATCCTCTCCAGGGGACCATTCACCGCGCCAGAGTGACGGAACGAGTCCGGCCAGTAACAAGAATCCCGCGCCCGCGATGCCCGCAAGCGCGAGCGCGTGGACGGGCCCCAAACCTCGGCGAGGGAGATCGCTTCGGAACGCGCTGATAGCCAAGCCCACGAGGCCGGAGAACGCAAGCGTCGCCAAGACGCCCGCTTCCGCCGGAGCCGCGACGATGGGGCGGATCGCTCCGCTCGCTGTGGCTTCGACCAACAAACCAACTCCGACGACGAGCAACCACATCGCTAGACCGGTCCGCCGCCTCTGCCCGCTCGATATCAGGACGGCTATCAACCCGAGAAGGGGCAGAGCAAGTCCCATGAGGGCGGGACCACCCGGCGTCTGCCCCGACAACACGCTCGCCATCGAATCGCCGCGAAAGGCGGACGCGTAGAAGCGCCAGGTCTCGTCACCGGTCAGCCTGCCGAGAGGCCCACCCGGCGAGAACCACGTCAGGCTCCAGGGCAACAGAAGCACCCAAGAGCCGGCGAGGCCAAGAACGGCCAGCGGCACGCTGCGCATCGTCGATGAACGTAGTCCGAGAACCGCGCGCCCGATCGTCAGCAACAGGAGAGCGAGGACATAGATGATCAAGCTGCCCGGAACGAAGGAGGCGGAGACGGCCCCCGCGACAGCGAGAACCGCCGCTTCACGCCCCGCCGACCACGCCGCCGGACGTACCCAACCCGTGAACCGGAGCAATGAGTGCAGTGCGAACGGCGCAGCACTGGCGAAGACAAGAGCGCCGAGGGACCCCTCCCGCAACGCCACGTAGCCGGTCGTGCTCAAGACGTACGTGACCCCCGCTGCCCATCGCGCGGGACGATCTACAAGATCGGCCATGAGGCGGTACGCACCCCAAAGCGCGACGAGTGCCAGGCTCAAGATGAGAAGTTTCTGGGCCGCGCCGGCGGCTCCCAAGGTGATCAGCGGCCAGAGACCGAGCAAGAAGTAGGCGGGAGACGTAGGCCCCGGCTGCCCCAACCCCACCCCTTCCCAGGAGGAGAAATAGGCCCGCAGCATCCCCGTGCCGCGCGCCGGGAAGGGCAGTAGCTCTCCGACCGATGCCTGAGGGCCCCACAAGAAGTGACGAAAGCCGATCAACAACAGCACGATCGCGACGACCCCCAAGAGGACCGGGAGCCCGGCCGCCTGCCGTCCCACGGACCGCACCTGCGTGCCACGCTGTGAAACGAAATCGGCACGCCGGCCCCACGCTTCCTCGAGCCGCTCCGCTTGATGACTGACGTACGAACGAACGCGGGTCGACTCTTTGACGGTCAAACGACGCAAGGTCCTGTCCGAGACCTTCCGACCCAACTGCACCTTCGCTCTGGCCGACAGGGTCTGAGGGAAATGCAGCAGGTTCCATCCCAACGCGCGAGCGAGGTTAACTATCTCTCGCGGTTGACGAAGGATGATGAAGCCCAGCATCTCCGCGAATGTCACGAAGATGAATTGCGGTATCAAGAACAGCAGCCGCAGTGTGGATACGTTCTTGGTGACGGCGCGTAGACGGTTCCGGCGGATGTAATACCGGCTCGGGAGAAAGCGCGACTCCCTCTGACCGGTCGCTAGAGCTATAGCGTGCCGCGCCTTTGCCCGTGGCTCAACACGGACGCTGTGCCCGGCAACGCGTGCGCGCCAGCACAGGTCCAGGTCCTCGGAGAATGCGCGCATACGAGCATCCCAACCCCGGAGCTGCCGGAAGACCTCGTGCCGGACCAGCAAGCACGTAGACGTAACGAAGAAGACCTCCGACGGTGCGTCGTGTTGCCCCAGATCGATCTCGTCCGCCTCGAGCCCCTTATACGGATAGCCGAATCGGTCGACGGCCATACCGACCTCTTCCAGGCGAGTGGGGTCATCCCACGCGACGACTTTGGGACCCACGATCGCCGTCGATGGATCGGTCGCCACCGCCCGAACCATCTCTTGCACGGCGTCGGGGTCGAGAGCCGCGTCGTCGTGGACGAAGAGCAATAGATCCGCATCCGTGCGTATCCGCGACAGAGCCCAGTTGATGGCGCCTCCGAATCCGAGTGGGCGGGGGGTTCGCAGGAATCCCCAGCGTCGTCGACGGATGTGGCGTTTCACGACTCGCTTCAGGTGGGGAGCCGCCCTGAAGTCGGGCGACGCGTCGTCCACGACCAGCACATCCATGGAGCCATACGTCTGGCTGTTTAGTGAGACAAGGCACTCCTTCAACCACTCGCGGCCGCGATGCGTCACCACCACCGCGAGGACGCTGGGCGAGCCCGGCTCCGCTACGGTGGCCTCGGTGCGCGATTGTGCCGTTCGAATGGTGGTCGCCATCTCTCAAGCCTCTTTGCGCGCGGTGATCAAGCGGGGGCCGCGCTGACTAGTCAAACGGGGGCCGTGGCGTACAAGGTCGTCCGGCGCCTGGGGATCCTTCCGATCGAGCGTATCAACGCCTCCATGCTTCTTGCGTCGAACTCCTGTCCGTGGCTCGCCCCCGCAGCCCTCGAGATGCTTTCGTTCATCAGGGTTCCGCCGAGGTCGTTCGCACCCGCTTGAAGGGCAAGCTTCGATCCCTCGGCCCCCATCTTGACCCACGAGACCTGGATATTGCGTACGCAGCCATGCAGGGCGATCCTCGCCACGGCGTGCATCTTGAGGGCTTCGGCGAACGTAGGACCGCGCCTGGCCTTGCCCTTTAGATAGATAGGCGAAGCCATGTGCACGAACGGCAGGGGCACGAACTCGAACAGACCCCCGCTCTCGTCCGCGAGCTCTTTGTGTAGACCGCGCACCACGCAGAGATGCCTGGCCCAGCTGCGCGGACCCTCGACCGTTCCGAACATGATCGTTGCATTCGAGCGAAGCCCCAAACCATGCGCGATCTTGTGAACCTCGCACCACTGCTCCGTGTTGATCTTGTCGGAGCAGATCAGCGAGCGGATCTCATCGTCGAGGATCTCGGCTGCGGTCCCGGGCAGCGTAGCCAGACCCGCTTCCTTGAGTCGTTCGAGGAACGACCGCACGCTGATGCCGGATGTATGAGCCCCTTGCCACACCTCTAACGCGGTGAACGCGTGCACGTGCATGCGAGGGACCTCTTTCTTCACTGCCTCGAGATACTCGACGTAGTTGTCTCCGGTGAAGGAGTGGTGGATGCCTCCCTGCATGCACACTTCGGTCGCACCCTGATCCCATGCCTCGCGCGCGCGTTGCGCCACTTCCTCGGGAGTTAACAGATATGGCTCGCCGCGCAGGTTCAGCGACTTGGGGCCCTTACTGAACGCACAGAAGCCGCACTTGAAGTAACACATGTTCGTGTAGTTGATGTTGCGATTCACGACGTAGGTCACGTCGTCGCCAACCGTCACCTTGCGCAAGTCATCGGCCACCGCGTACAGGCGTTCAGCTTCAGCGCCGTGCGCCGTGAACAGAAGCCGGATCTGCTCTTCATCCAATTCATCGCCCGCTGCGGCCCGATCCAGGCAGGTCATGAGGGATCCTCGGACCGCTCTGCCGGGAACCCGCCAGGCCCCCGTTCTCGCTTGCTCGATCGCGATGCTCGCCTCGTGGGGAGGCGGCGTTTCGCCTCCGGAGTACCAGGCATCCAGTCGCCGGTAGCCCTCCGCATCGGTGGCGTCGAGCACGGCCGGGCGCAGCGCGGCGTCGATCCAGATCGACCGCGCCGCCGGAGAGTCACAGAATCCCGGATAGACCGCCAACCGCTCCACCAGCGAGAAGCCACGTCCCTGCGTGACCGCGCGCAGCTCCTCCAACTTCGGCCACGGAGCCTCGGGATTCACGTGATCGGGCGTAACCGGTGACACGCCACCCCAGTCGGCCAGTCCTGCGTCGAGGTAGATCCCGTACTCGTCCGGGGTCAGGTTGGGTGGCGCCTGCACGACGATCTCGGGAGGCAAGATGAGGCGCGCCAGAGCAACCGCGAGCTTCATCTCGTCCACCGATACCTCGGGATGAGTCGCCATTGCCGTTCCGTGTTTGGCTCGGAAGTTCTGGACGATCACTTCCATGATGTGACCGTGACGTTCGTGTGCTGCGCGGATCGCCAGCAGGGCGTCGACGCGCTCGGCGAAGGTCTCGCCGATGCCGACCAAGATCCCCGTCGTGAACGGAACCGAGGCTGCCCCTGCGTTCTCGAGCGTTGCGAGCCGAACCGAGGGCTTCTTGTCGGGAGCGGCGAAGTGAGCCATACCGCGCCCCAGCAATCGTTCCGAGACGGTCTCGAGCATCATGCCCTGGCTCACGCTGACCGGGCGCAGCATCTCGACCTCGTCCGACGTCATGACGCCAGGATTGACGTGAGGCAGCAGGGAAGTCTCACGAAGTACCGCCGCGCAAGCGGCCGCCAGATACTCGATGGTGGACGAGAAGCCGAGACCCTCGAGCTCCTCGCGCGCCTGCCTCCACTTCCGCTCGGGCTTGTCGCCCAGCGTGAAGAGGGCTTCCTTGCAACCCGCCTGCTCACCCCGACGAGCTACGTGGACGACCTCGTCCAGGGACATGTAGGCAGCTTCTCCGGGCCGCGGAGGATGCACGAAGGTGCAGTATCCGCAGCTATCGCGGCACAACTTGGTGAGAGGGATGAAGACCTTGCGCGAGAAGGTCACGCGCGGCCCAGTCGTGGCGTCGCGCAACTTGCCGGCTGCAGCGACCACCGACGAAGGCGACCCGAGAGCCAGCGACGAGAGCGCCCGGACCTCTCGGTCGGATAGGCGCTCGTGCCGGCCGACACGGGTCAAGAGCGATCCAAGGTCGTCCATCGTCGCAACGCTACTAGACTCGATGCTCGTGAAAGTGACGGCTCTCGCAGGCGGTGTTGGCGGCGCGAAGCTCCTGGTGGGCTTGGATCGCGTCGTCGGGGCCGACCTGACGGCGATCGTGAATACGGGAGACGACGCGCGTCTTTATGGGGTCCACGTGTCGCCGGACGTAGACATCGTGACCTACTGGCTCTCCGGGCTCGCCGACACCGACCGGGGTTGGGGTCTTCGGGGTGATTCCTTCGAGGTGGTGGAAGGCCTGAAGCGTCTGGGCCATGACTCGTGGTTCCGGCTGGGGGATCGAGATATGGCGACGTGCATGTACCGCACCGAGCGGCTGGCTCGGAACGAGTCCCTCAGTACGATCACCGATGTCATCAGAAGGGCACTGGGGGCCCGTCCGACGATCCTTCCGATGTCCGATGACCGGGTCGCCACGATGCTCCGGACGAGCGATGGAAGGGTGCTGGATTTCCAGGAGTATTTCGTCAAAGAGCGAACGGAACCCGAAGTCGTCGAGGTCGAGTTCGATGGTATCGACGTCGCCGGGCCCGGGCCGGCGGTCCTCGGTCGCATCGTCGCTGCCGACGTGGTCGTTCTGTGCCCGTCGAACCCGATCGTGTCCATCGGTCCGATCGTCGGACTCCACGGGGTCCGAGCGACGCTCCGGGACCATCCGCACGTCGTTGCGGTGAGCCCGATCGTGCGAGGGGCCGCTTTGAAGGGACCGGCCGACCGGCTCCTTCGCAGCCTGGGAGCGCAGGCCTCGGCGTCGGGAGTGGCCGAGATGTACGCGGACTTCTGCGACGTTTTCGTGGTGGACGCAAGCGACAAGGAGGAGCTTGCGAAGGTAGAAGCCACCGGCATGAGAGCGGCCGCGATCGACACCATCATGAAAGATCACGATTCCTCGGAGCGTCTGGCCCGGGCCCTGGTCGCCTTGTGAGCGGTCTCACGATCCTTCCCGTCGAAGGGATGCCGGAGATCGAGGCGGGGGACGATCTCGCTTCTCTGATCCTGACGAAGAACGTGGAGCTACGCGATCACGACATCCTCGTGCTCGCCCAGAAGGTCGTGTCGAAATCAGAGAACCGGTTCGTTGATGCGACCGACCGGATCGACGTGGCGTTGCAGGAGTCAAGCCGGGTGCTGCGCAGACAGGGAGACATGATCATCTCTCAAACTCGCCATGGTTTCATCTGCGCTAATGCCGGCGTCGACGCGTCGAACGTCGAAGGTGACCGCGTTGTCCTACTTCCTCTGGATCCGGACCTCTCTGCGCGACGGATCCGTGCTCGCATCGCGCACCTGAACGGCGTCGATGTAGGCGTCGTGGTGGCGGACACTTTCGGGCGCACCTGGAGGGTCGGCCAGACCAATGTCGCGATCGGCGTCGCCGGCTTCGATCCCTTCGTCGATTACATCGGCGAGAGGGACGCCTTCGGGCAGGAACTGGTCGCAACCCGTATCTGCGTCGCAGACGAGATCGCGGGCGCGGCCGAAATGGTCATGGGGAAGATCGCAGGGATCTGCGCGGCCGTCATACGCGGGGCAGATGTCTCTTGGGGGCGCGGGGCGGCAACCTCCATAGTTCGCTCTCCGGGCGAGGACCTATTCAGGTGACGGGAAAGCGCATGGGGCGACGGCCGACCGCTCCGGCCGCCTGATAGCCTCTGCGGCCGTGAGTAAGAAACTTCAAGAGAAGCAGCGGAAGAGGCTCGCCGAAGAGGCTCGCAAGGCTCAACTGCAACGAGCGCATCGACGCTCGAACCTCATCACTCTCGGTATCGCCCGGCTCGTTGCCGCCATCGTCGTGGTCCTCATCATCCAACAGACCGCCGGAGACGCGGGTTCCACGAGCTCCGCTCCTGCGGGAGTGCCGATGGACGAAGCCGGCTGCACGGATATCGAAGAGTTCGAGGCTGAGGGTCGCGAACACATCGACCCGGCGCAGCCCGTGGAGTACGAGACCACACCGCCGACCTCCGGAAACCACTTCGGTACGCCGCTCGATGCCGGATTCTTCCCCTCCGAGCAGCCAGAGGGCGCGGTCGTGCACAACCTCGAGCATGGCCAGATAACCATCTGGTACAGCCCGGATATGCCGGACGAGTCGGTCGACGACCTCGAGGGGTACGTCGAGGCGGCCAACAACGATCCCGACCTGCCCGGCACGGCCCCCCGGCCGGTTCTCGCCGTGCCGTATGACGGTCTCGAGGGTGACGCCACCTACGCTGTCGCGGGATGGGCGGCGAGTCAGGCCTGCGCCGAGTACTCGAGGGATGCCCTCGACGCCTTCCGCGAGCGGTTCCAGGGCAACGGACCCGAGGCTGTAGGCGTTCCGCCCTTCGAAGGCTGACAAAGCTCCTATCCTGCCTAGATGGAAGATATCTCCGGACCGGAAGCGGGCCGCAACGCGACCGGCATCCTCGACGACCTAGACTCCCGGCTCGGATCCCACCCCGCCCTGTTCGGGGAGAAGCTGTTGGTGTTGGGGCGGCTCACCACGCCGATCGGGGGGCCGGGCCTGGTGGCCCTCGACGCGTCCGGGGCGGCGGTTCTCGTCACTGCGCTGGCCCCACCCACACGATCGGGGGCCTCTCGGCTGGCGGAAGAGGTGGACCGACTCAGTGACTCCTCGATGCTGGATCTCAAGCGGCAGGTCGGGATGCAGGCCGGGGACGGCTCCCTCCAAGAGAGGCATCGTTCCTGGTTCGAGGGCTCGCAGCCCGTTTTCATCAACCACGCACAGAGGCTCATCGTGGTCGTACCCACCGAACCCACCCCGAAGCTTTGGGACCTCCTCCAGAACGAGCTTGGATCTCATTTGAGCGATGTCTACGTGTACGGCCCCCAGTCGCTCCAACACGTTCGCCCACCTGCGGTCGAGTCCCCCGCCAGATCCGCGGGCCCGGCGGCCCCTCGAGAGCGGCGTCCCCGAGCGGGACCACAGAACCTCATCGGTGGGCTAGCCCTGAGCTCGTTGCTGGGCATCGGAGCGCTCATACTCGGAGCCGGACTGATCATCGTAGGAGTTTCCGCGACGCTGAGAAGCAGCGTCGATCCTGACGATCCCACCGAGACGTTCGTGCAGGTTCCCATCCGTACGGTCGCAAGCGGGGTGAGCAGCACGGCGACCTTCACTCAATGGGTCGGACAACAACGGATCGTTCGGATCAGTGACGATCGGTTGCTCGTCCTTTTCATGGGCGACCGCGGACTCGAGATAGTCGCCGACGAAAGGAACCAGGGACGGACCTGGCGCTCGGCCGTAGGGGTCCCCGGCGTCTCGGGTGAATCGTTCTCGGTAGCAGCCGACGGGCGGGATCGCCTTCACCTCGTGCTGGGAGAGGAAGGAGCGATCTCGTACGTCCGGCTGACGCGCACCCCGTCGGGCTGGGAGTCCGGAGAAGTACTGGAACTCAGTGATTCGGCCACGCAGGTTGCCAACATCGCGTGGGAGTCGAGTACCGGTACCGCTCAAGTCGTTTGGACCGAGGAAACACCCGACGGTGAGTTGCCCATGTGGGCCGCGGTCGGGACAGAGGAAGCATCTCCGAGCGTCCTCGCGGAGGAACAACTCACCGAGGCCGGCACCGAATCCGATGCACTCGTGAACGTAGCGTCCTTCGATGATGGTCGCGTTATCGCCGCCTATCGCAGCGGCGTCGACTCCGGCTGGTACTCGAGGATCGCGGCGGTGGATGATCTCGGGGCGTTAGCGTGGGAGCCTGAGGAGAGACTCCCCACGAAAGACTTCGCAGGCGCCCTGTCGCTCGCGATCGATGACGGAGGCACGGTTCACCTCGCATTGCGAGACGACACCAACTCGAGGATCACCTATTTCCGCAGGATCGACCCCGGCGGTTGGAGTGGCGGCGAGACCGCGGTGAAGGCAACCTCGTCAGAAGAGATCGAATTGCCGTCCATCGCCGTCGACACCGCATCGCGCCTCGTCTACATCTTCTTCGTCGATACGTCGGAAGCAATGGGAGACCTTCAGGTCGCCATACGCGATCCCGCCACCAGGTGGGAGGGGCCAGACGGGGTGGCCGGCGACGGTGAGGTGGACGAAGGGTCGCTCTATCCGGCGACCATGGCCCGGTCCGACGGTCAGCCGATCCTGATCTGGACGACACAGGGAGAGGTGCCGGCGATCCAGAGCGCGCGTATCAGCGCGCCGTAAAGACTAGAAGACCCAGGGGATCCACGCGCGAACCTGATCGAGGTACGCCTGCGGCACGTACCAACCATCCAGCATCGGGTACATCGCGGCGAATGCGAACACAGCCCCTCCGGCCACGGTCGCGATCTCTATCCAGGATGGACGCCGTGCCACAGAGCGCGCGCTGATCAACCACGCGAGAGCCAGCGCCAGGAACGGAACGATGGGAGCATAGTGGTAGAGGAACAACTCACGGCTGACCAGGATCCACGGTGCCATGATGCCGAAGACCGCCCATGGGATCGCCCCGATCGCAGCATCGCGTTTGCGCCAGGCTGACACGGTCATCGCAGCGAGGCCGACCAGACCCCCGAGGAGGACGACCGGGTTTGGGATCGTCCATATCTCGGACCGTTGAGCCCCGTCGGCGCTGGCGTAGAAGTACACCGCGCCGCGCCCTAACGGCCACTCATACCAATACGAGCTGTACGGATGTCCCGCCTTGAGGTTGGCGTGGTAGTCGTACATGTTGGCCTGTAGGGAGATCCAATCGCCGAGGCCATGGCCGAGGCGGAAGTAGGGGATGTAGGTCAACAGATACACGACCCCAGGTACGACCAACACGAGCCCCGCCGCTGCGAGGACCGAGAACGACCGTCGGCCAAGCAGACCCAGAAGGCCATCATCTCGGCGTTTGAAAGCGTCCCAGGCGAACAGCAGCACGATTCCGAAGAGCGAGTACACGCCGGTCCACTTCGACGAGATAGCGGCGCCGGCAAAGACGCCACATCCCAGCAACCACATCACAGGCACGATGCTCCGTCGCGATGAAGACGCTTCATTCCGTCGTCCCCAGTGATGCATCGCCGACACCGCGCAGAACCAAGAGGCAAGGATGAACGCCACCAGGTTCGCATCGATCATGGCTACGCGCGACATAACGAAGAGAAGACCGTCGAACGCAACGAAGAGCGCGGCAAGAAGAGCGGTGAGCAAGTTGCCGAAGAGACGCAACGCGAGCAGAAATGCCAGAGCTGCCGTGGCCGCCCCGAGGATCGCGCTGGGAAAGCGCCACCCGAACGCGTGATCCTGAGAGATGCACATGAGTCGGTCGGATCCGACCGCTACCAGCAGGTTCCGTTCGAGGTCACCGACGAACGCCTCTGGCGCTTCGGGCAGCTCGGCGGTGCCTATCTCGGTGAGTCCGAGGGCTTCGATCAAACGCACACGACGACCGTCTACCCCCCAAACGACATCTGACTCGGGCACGTGGCCGAACGCATCCACCTGAACACCATCGGACTCCCCGGCCCACTCGGACTCGTTCGAGTTAACGCCCTCGATACGAGGAGCATCGACCCCGCCGATCACGAGACGCGGTATCTCCTGGGCCAGCACCATCGGACCCGGCTCCCCGGCAAGCGTCACGTTCGCGATCTCTTCGCCGGTTGAATCGAATGCGAGAACCCGGTCCTGGTCGGGCTGGGTAGCCCAGATCTTGTCCGAGGACCGGTCCGACGCGATCGCCCCGATATCGCGAGCGACGACCGAGTGGGCACGGTCGCTTCGGACGGACAGCAGAGTGCCCTCCGCGTCGAGCGTGAATCCCGTCTGCCCGACGACCCCGACGGAGGCCGGCGCATCCGGGATCTCCGCCTGCCACTCCACGGCCCCGTTGACTACCCAGGAGACTGATCCCCCGCTCCCTTCGTCTCCTCCCACGAAAATGCCTTCCGCGGTTTGAACCACGGCGGTCGGTTGAAGGTCGAGCGGCAGGGTCTCGCCGCGGGCCGCAACGGAACAGTCCCCGTCGAAGATCCCGGACGTCAATGAGCCTCCGCCCGCTGACGACGCCCACGAGACGGTGCGTCCATCCGTTGCGACCAGGCCCTCCGACATGCCGGTGGGAAGCGCAGCTCCTTGCGTGACGCGCGCCGACGACAGGGTGCCCAGCGAGATCGCCATCAATTCCTTCGCCAGAGGAGGATGGGTGAACTCGAATATCTCCTTGCCGGCGATGTACTCGCCCGCCGCACGCCCGTGATACACCTCGTCGAACTGCATCCCCGTTGGACTGGAAAGCCCGATAAGGCGAGTGGGAAGGACCACAAGGAAGACCGCCAGTCCCAGGAGAGCTCCCTTTCGGCCCACGGTTTGAAAGCCGAACCGGAGCGACAGCTTCGAACGAGCGGCGCGCGACTCCGCACGGCTTCGGAGCAGGGCGAACGGACGGTCTCCCAACCAGCGCGCGATCGCCCACGCGGTGAACAAACATGCGGCGCCGGTTATGAGCCCCAACACCTTGCGCTGGACGCTGTCGAACTCGGTCCCGTACAGGACGTTGAAGAGAGAATCGATCTTGAAGGATTGCTGGCCTTCGTAATCCTCGACGTAGAACGCGTATGGAAAGTACAGGTTCACCAGGTACAGGATCGTCAGAAGACCGAAGACCCTTCTCACCGATCTCGCCACGACGAATGGAGCCAGGCAGGCGATGCCCAGGAACAGGTACCGCTCGTGCATCCGCGTCGACACGGCAAAGGTGAGAAGGCTCACCGCCGCACCCGCGAGCAGTACCACCCGTGTCTCGTGCTCTCCACGTTGCAGAGCACGCCACAGCCGCGTCAGGATGATGATCGTCCCGATCCCGACCACCGTCAGCCCCGCGTAGAACGCCGGGATACCGAAGATCGTGACGGCTTCCGCTCCGACATCCGCTTGCCAGAACCCCCCGAGCGCCCAGAGGTTGAAAGCCCAGACGCTCGTGTACGGATATGTTCCGGACGCTCCCTGGTAGAAGCGAACGAGGCCGACGGGGCTCAGCCCGAAGGGCAAGCCCAGAAGGATGAGCACCCCTGCACCGAGCAAAGCCAGGCCCCCCAGCCTGAGCAGCCCGGCGCGCAACGGGGGCCTGTCGGACGCTCCTAGGTGCCGCCAGATGAGGAGTAGAGCCGCGACCGGCAACAAGAACACCGCTTGAGGCTTGGAGCCAAAAGCGAGCGTGAGAACGGCCACGCCTCCGGCCTCTCGCATAAGGGAGCGCCGCCCGGTGGCTATGAGCAGGAAACCGGCGAGCACGAGGAAGGCCGTTAGCGAGTCGACCTGGCCCCAGATCGCGGATACGAACAGGAACGCAGGGTTGAACAGCACGGCGGCCGCCACTCCGGCCTTGACCGCATCACGGTTCCCCCACGAACGCGGGGTCGTGCGCGCTGCGATCTGCATGGCAACGTAGGCGAGACCGACATCCGAAAGGATCCCCGGGAGCTTGAGAAGGTAGTTGGACGGTGAGTCGCTCCCAAACAACGACGACAGCTTTCCGAAGAACCACAACACGTACAGATAACCCGGCGGATAGTCGGCGAAATACCCGGGCTCGTAAAAGTTGCCGATCCCCAGGTCGACCAGTCGCTGCGACCACGCCTTGAAGATGTCCAGGTCGCCTTGGAAACCGCCCCAGATCGCCAGGAGGAGGCGCAGCGCCGTCCCCCCCACGAACAGCAGAGCGATCCCCCTGGGCGTGGCGACACCTTCGATAACGCGACGGGTGAGGGTTTGGGTTTCGGTGGTCTTATTCACGTCGCGGACAGACTAGGTGGGAGGGGGGCTTATGAGCTTGCTTTCTCCCGCCTTCAGCGCGCCCATCTTCCTGCGCATCGAGATGATCTCTCGAACGGTTCGAAGGATCACCCCCAGCGTCGCTCCCTTCGGCCGCCCCGCGGTACGCGGATAGTGAGGGACGCCGACCTCGACGATGCGCAAACCCTTCTTCTGCGCCCTGATCATGAGCTCCGGGGAGATGAAGGCCGACTCAGACTCGAGGTCGGCCATCACCTTGTTCAGTACATCCCTTCCGAGGAGCTTGAAGGCACAGTCGACATCGTGGACGCGCAGCCCGAAGACGAGCCGAAGCACGTGGTGGTAGACGCGTGCGACGACGAGACGGTGGAACGGATCGTGTCTCTTGATGCGATACCCGATCGCCACCATGCCCGGTTCGAAAACGTCGGTCAAGCGTTCGATATCCGTCAGTCGAAACTGCCGATCTGCATCGGTGAAGAACACGGCTTCCCCC